>Ga0157375_10005781_pt1 | contig 10758 bp, 10 predicted proteins | sample M35metaG_FD_115311 | JGI IMG/M metagenome (GOLD analysis project Ga0157375, IMG submission 115311) | Miscanthus rhizosphere microbial communities from Kellogg Biological Station, Michigan, USA - M3-5 metaG | ecosystem: Host-associated > Plants > Roots > Rhizosphere > Soil | place: USA: Michigan...
ATGTCGAGGCCGCGCGAAGCGACCTCGGTGGCCACCAGCGCCCGGACCTGGCCGGACTTGAAGCCCTCCAGCGCGCGCACGCGGGCGCCCTGGCTCTTGTTGCCGTGAATGGCCGCGGAACTGACACCGGCGGCCTCGAGCTGCTGCGCCAGCCGGTTGGCGCCGTGCTTGGTGCGGCAGAACACCAGCGCCTGCTGCCAGGCGCCCTCGCCGTCGATGCCGTTCTGGAACAGGTGCACGAGCAGATGCCGCTTGTGTTCCTTGGGCACGCGATAGGCGCTCTGCTCGACCTTGTCGGCCGTGGCATTGCGTGGCGTCACCTGCACGGACACCGGGTTCTTCACGAAGCGGCTCGCGAGGTCGCGAATGTCGTCCGAGTAAGTGGCCGAGAACATGAGGTTCTGGCGCTGCTGCGGCAACATCTTGAGCACACGCTTGATGTCGTGGATGAAGCCCATGTCGAGCATGCGATCGGCTTCGTCGAGCACGAAGATCTGCACCTCGGCGAGCGACACGGCGCGCTGTTCGCACAGGTCGAGCAACCGGCCCGGCGTCGCGACCAGGATGTCGCAGCCATGGCGCGCTTTGTCGATCTGCGGCTTTTCGGAGACGCCGCCGAAGATCGCCTGCGATCGAAGGTCGACGTATTTGCCGTAATCCCTGACGCTCTGTTCGACCTGCGCGGCCAGTTCGCGCGTGGGGGTCAGCACCAGCGCGCGCGGATTGCGCGCGCCGCGGGCACCTAACTTCTGCAGGATGGGCAGCACGAAGCCTGCGGTCTTGCCGGTGCCCGTCTGGGCGCCGGCGAGCACGTCTTTGCCTGCGAGTACCGCGGGAATGGCTTCGAGCTGAATGGGGGTGGGAACCGTGTAGCCTTTGTCGGCCACGGCACGGAGCAACTCGGGCTTGAGCCCGAGAGTTTCGAATGACATGAAATACCTTTGATTTTCTGGAACGAGACTCGCATTGCCTCGGGTTTCAAGAACCCGGGCTGCGGTCATTAGCGAGAGAATTTGCGAATCGACTTCATCACCACTTCTCGAGGAAGGGGACGCTTTCGGACTTGCATGCTTGAGGGGGCGATGACCGCTCGACCCTGCATAAGCGGGCGCGACTATACAGGTCGACGTCCGCCGCGCAAAGCCGAACCTGAAAAAGTGCCAAATAGCCCGGAAAACCGCCCTGCGGCGGCCCGATGGTAGGCTCGCACCCCATGTTCAAGTGGATCGTCATCGGCCTCGTCGCGGTCATCGCCATCGCGGTGGGAGCCTGGTGGTACGAGGCACGTCGCACCGAGTCCGCACTCCTCACGCAACCGGTTTACCGGGTGCTCAGGGACCACGATCGTCCCCTGTACGACGACCTGCTCGAGAGGTACCGCCTGTATCAGCGCGAAGAAGAGAGCCGCGAGCGATTCGTCAACTACGCGAATGCCGAGATCAGCAAGGCGGCCACCATCGCCCTGGCGCGCGCCTCGCAGGAGTCCGTACTGGCCCTGGTATCCGACATGGTGACAACGGCGAAGAAGCTGCAGGCCACGTCCGGCGATGCCTGCTTTCGTTTCTGGTTCCCGAACGTGTCAGGCGCACCGGACGTGGCGGCGACCATCGATACGGCAGCGCAGGCGCACACTCTCGACCTCATGGCGGCAGTGATCCGCAGCGCGGCGGAAAAGCCCGCGCCGCCGCCCGATCCCGAGGGCGTCAAGGAAAACCTGGCCGGCGTCATCAATGATGTGTACGAACAATACGGCGCCGATGCGCAGATGCTCGCGCATGCCGAGGATCCGCGCACCAACCGCTCCACCGTATGCACCATCACGATTTCGCTGTACCAGCGAATCCTGCAGTTGCCGCCGGACAAGGCGAGTGAATTGATCCGCACCATGGCTCCCGCGTCCTGAACGAAGCGGAATGAAACTCCAGGCGGGCTTACTTGCGGGCCTGGTCCACGAGAAACAGGTCGGTGAGCAGCGCGCGCAGATGGATCGACGCGTTGAGATTGTCGATGAGCAGCGAGCCAATGGCACCGCTGTCGAGCACCATGCCAAGGGCGCCTTGCGCCACGGACAAATCGCGCTTCACGGCATCGAGGAAGACACGCGTGCTCGCTGCGCGTCGCGCGCCATCGCGCAGCACCGCGCTCTCGAGCAACGGCGCCAGCCCTTCGAGCGCCGCGTACATCCGTTCCAGCGTCTGCCGGATGGGTGATCCCGCATCGTCGGTGCGACCCTGCGCGGCGTAAGCCAGGCAGAACTCATAGCCCGCCTCGACGGCCTCGAGACGCTCCGCCAATGTCATGTCATTCATTTGTGGTTTTCACGTGGGTCATCTTTGCGCTCACCCGACCAGCGATTGGGATCATGGAATTGCGCCGCTTCGGTGCGCGTCATCTGCCCGCCGATCATCGCGCGCAGGTAGGCGCGTTTTTCCGGCAGCAGCGAAAAGTAGATGTGGGTCATGGTGAGCATGAGGATCAGCAGCGCTGCCGCACCGTGCAACACGTAGACCACGCCCCAGGTCGAAGTCTCCAGCAGGTAGGGATCCCGCTTCCACAACGGCGTGTCCACCTTGGCGAGCATGATGACGCCGGTGACGGTGACCACGAGCACTGCCGTGCCCATCGCCGCGTGCATGAGCTTCTGCGCCAATGTGTACTTGGCAGCGCGCCGGCCGGCGCTGGCATCGCCGAAGTCACGCACGCGAATCCAGATGCAGCGCAGTCGCTGGAAGAAACTGGCCCGGACCAGGTGAAACACCACGGCGGCCGTCAGCACCAGGCCCGTGATCCAGTGCAGCGGCACCCACGAGAACTTGAAGCCAACGATGGGCAGAAAGGCGCTGGCCAGCAGCAGCAGCACGGCCAATGCCGTGATCCAGTGGAACACACGGTCGATGGGCGCGTGCCGGGTGATCAGGGGACTGTCCCCATCCCGACGAGCCGTTGCCGTTGCAGGTCCCCGACTGCTCACAAAGAAGAAGGGGACTGACCCCCTTTCCCGCTGCCACGCCGCCTGCGCAGCGCGCGCCACACCAGGTGGCCGACGATAAACGCAATCCCGAGACCGAAGGCGACGGGGAGCAGATCCCACGAGATGCCCTCGAGCGTCTCCTGGCCCCAGGCGTTACGGGTAATGCGGAAGATTTCCATTCGAGCGAGCCGCGTCCCTTTTGCTAGCAAATCAGGAATGTCCCCATTTTCTTATGGGGCCAGTCCCCTAGCTGTCGCGCACCGCGCGGCGCACCAGGTTCTCCATGAGCGGCACCTTGTAGCCGTTGTATTGCACGGGCGTAGCGCCCTGGCTGGCAGTACGGCCCGCGATCAGCGCCGTGTCTTCGTTCTGCGGCTGGCCGATCACGGCCTGCTCGACCGACTTCAGACGACGCGGCACACACTCGACAGCCCCGCACACGATGCGCGCGTCCTTGATGACGCCGCCCTCGATGATCATGGCCGAGGCCACGTTCACCAGCGCGAAATCCCAGGTAGCGCGATCCGTCACCTTCTCGAAATAGAACTTCGCGCCGGCCCACTTCTTCGGAAAACGAACCGCGGTCACGATTTCGCCGGGCTTGAGTATGTTCATGCGGGTGATGTCCACCGACGGCCCGATGAAAAATTCCTCGGCGGGCACGTCACGGGATCCCGCATCGCTGGCAATGACGATAGAGCCCTCGAGCGCGACCACCGCCGGGGCCACGTCCGAAGGCGACACCGCGATACAGCGCGCAGCGCCGAAAAGGCAGTGCTCGCGGTTCTGGCCCTGCGGTGTGTCCGCAAAACAGTTGTTGCCGCCGGCGCGGTAACAATCGACGCCGGAGCGGTAGTACCAGCAGCGCGCGTCCTGGCAGAGATTGCCGCCGAGCGTGCCGGCGTTGCGGATCTGCGGGCTGGCCACGCGCGCGGCGGCACGCGCCAGCACGGTGTACTTCGACTTCACCAATTCGCTCTCGCCGATTTCGGTGAGCGTGGTCAGCGCGCCGACCTCGAGTCCCGCGTCGGTCTCGCGGATCCCTTTCAGCGCCTGGATTGCGCCGAGATCGATCAGCGCTTCCGGGCGCTTGGCGCGATCCTTGAACCAGTCGTAGCTGTCCTGGCCGCCGGCGATGAGCCAGCTTTTCTCCACGTCCTTGGCCAGCTTGATCGCGCCTTCGAGCGAGTCGGGCTGGTAGAGCTCGAACGAAGGCATCATGTCACGGGACATCGTGCGGGCTCCTCATTGTGTGTTGATGCTGAGCGGCTTGCGCGGCTGCGGCCGGCCCGCCATCTGATTGACGATCATGTCGGGCAACACCGGCGTGCGGTTGAACACGTGGCCTCCCATGGCATCGGAAATCGCGCACAGCAGCGCGGATGCGGACGCACCCAGCAGCGGCTCGCCCACGCCCTTGGCGCCCACCGGATTGGATGGATCGGCCTTGTCGACGGCGTCGGTGAACATCTCGGTGGGCAGATCAAGGTAACTGGCCGGCTTCTGCTGGTGGAACCCGACGTTGGCGGGCAGGCCGTTCTGCGGATCGAACACCAGCCGCTCGAGCGTGGCCATGCCGATGCCCTGCACCGCGCCACCCTTGATTTGCGTGGCGAGACCCATCGGGTGAATGACCGTGCCGCAATCGGCCACCGACACCAGGTCGACGATGCGATGCATGCCGGTCTCGATATCCAGCTCGATCTCGATGAAACAGGCGGCGAAGGCCGTGGGCTGCCCGGTCCAGGGCAGGTTGTCCTTGGCGACGCCGATCAGGCCCTGGCCCGCGAGCGCCGACGCCGACGCCTGCGTCATGGGATTGATGTCCTTCGGCAGTTCATGGCCGTCGAACTTGTGGCCGCGCTCGATGGCGCGTTTGGCCACGTCACCGTAACTCATCGACTTCGAGGGATCCGCCTTCACGAACACCTTGGCGCCGTCCACTTCGTAATCGTCGGACTTGCCGCCCAGGTCGTGCGCCGCGAGTTCCTTCATCTTGGCCAGCAAATCCTGCGCGGCCACGTAGTTGGTGCGCGTCATGGTGTACGAGGTATTGCTGCCGAACTGGCCGATGTTCCACGGCAGATTCTTGCGGCTGTCACCGCGCTCGATGACGCAGTTCTCCCAATCGATCTTGAGCACCTCGGCCGCGATACGCGACGTGCCGGAGTGCGAGAACGTGCCGAGATTGCCGACGCCGGTATGAATGTGCAGCTTGCCGTCCGGCTTGAGGCACAGCAGACCATCGAATCCGGCAAAACCGGCCGGGTGAAACGCCTGGCCGACACCAATGCCCGTCACCCGCGGTCCGTTCTTCTGGCCACTCTTCTTCTTGCGCTCGTCCCAGTTGAACTTGGCGCGGCCCTTGTCGAGCGCTTCCTTGATGTAAGCGCTGGTGACCGGCCCGCGCTTGCCTTCATCGCCACCCATGAGCGAACCGTTCACCGGGTTGTTGCGCTTGCGGATCTCGACGCGGTCGATCTTGAGCTCGCGCGCGGCGCGATCCACCAGCGGTTCCATGATGCAGGCCAGCTGATTCTGGCCAGGGCCGCGCTGCGCGGTGCGCGTCGGCGCATTGCAGAACACCGGGATGCCGCGCCAGCGCATCGCCCTGGGCTGGTACACCAGCGCCAGCGCGTCTCCCAGGGCGCGATAGTCCCAGAAGCTGATGTGCGCGCCGGAGTCCTGCACCACGTACACGTCGACGGCTAACAACTTGCCCGACGCATCGAAGCCCACCTTGATGTTGCCCTGGAAGGCGTTGCGCGCCGAGCCCAGGTAATACTCCTCGGCGCGGCTGATGCGCATCATCACCGGCTTGCCGATCTTCTTCGACATGTAGGCCGGGATGACCATGCTGGGATACGCACTGCCCTTCGAGCCGAAGCCTCCGCCGCAATACTCGGCGATCAGCACGACGTCTTCGGGTTTCACGCCCAGCATCTGCGCCAGCGGCGGCAATGCAAACGACTGGCTCTGCAGCGACGCGTGCACGAAGCACTTGCCGTTCTGCCAGTAGGACATGCAGCTGCGCGGCTCCATACTGTGATGCGCCAGCGAGGCGGTGACGAATCGTTCTTCGTAGACCACCTTGCACTGTTTGAACTGCGCTTCGACGTCACCGAATTTCCACTCTTCGGCGGGCTTGCCCATGGGCAGCTCTTCGCCGGGCTTCACACGCGCGAAGTCCGCCGCGGTCCACTTGATCTGGCCTGGCGGCAATCCCGCCAGCGTGCCGATATTGAATCCGTCGCCGCGCGCGTCCTTGCCACCCGGGAAGAGGCTCTCCAACGGGTCGAAGGTGAACGGCAGCGGCTCGTAGTCGATCTTGATGCGCTCGATGGCGTCTTCGGCCGCCTGCTCGCTGAGCGCCGCCACCGCGAGAATGGGCTCGCCCACGTACATGGGCTCCTTCGTCAGCGAGGGCGCAAAGCCGGGGGGCCCCGCCGGGATGTCGTCGGCGGTGATCATGCCGAGCACGCCTTCCATCTTGAGCGCCTCGGCGGCGTCGATGTTCTTCACCCGCGCATGCGGCATGGGGCTGGTGAGCAGCCGGCAGAAGACCATGCCGTCGGCGCGGAAGTCCTCTGCGTACTTGGCGGTACCGGTGACCTTGGCCACTACGTCGTGCGGAATAAAGTCCTTGCCGATGTGTTTGAAGTTGTTCATGCGGCACTCCCTTCAGTGGCAGCCCGCATCACGCCGTTGAGGTAATTGTCGTAGGCGCCGCAGCGGCACAGATTCCCCGACATGGCCAGGCGTGCCTGGTCTCGCGTGGGCTTGGGATTGTGTTTGAGCAGCGCGACGGCCGACATCACCTGGCCCGGCGTACAGAAGCCACATTGCGGCGCGAGCTCTGCCACGAATGCCTTTTGCACCGGATGAAGCTCGCCATTGGCGCCGGCCAGGCCTTCGATGGTCTGTACCTTGCGGGTACGAACCGTGTGCGTAAGCGTGGAGCAGGAGTTGTACGCAATGTCGTCGATGATTACGGTGCAGGCGCCGCACTCGCCCCGGTCGCAGCCCAGCTTGGTCCCGGTGAGGCCCAGCTTGTAGCGCAGCGTCATCGCCAGCGTCTCGTTCGGCAGCACGTCGACGCGGCGCACCTGGCCATTGACGTTGAGCGAGATGAGCCGTTCGACGCCGCCGGCGGCGCGTCCCTTACGACTACACCCGGTGAGGCCGCCGTACAGGTAGGCCGCGGCAGAGACCGTCGCCCCCGAGGCAATGACGCGCTTGATGAACTCGCGTCGTGAAAACCCTTGTGCTCTGTCTGGGGCTGCGTCGGTTGCGGTTGGCTGGCTCATGCTGGCTCCGGACTCACTTGTGAGGACACGCGGCGCGGAAGAGTATAGCCGCCTGTCCGCGCGCGACTTCCATAGTCCCGGTGGATGTTAATTATTCGTAAGCCCGTGAACTCAACCACCCGTGCTAACTTGCCTCCCCTCATGCACCTGCTGCTGATCGAGGACGACGCGGAAGCGGCCCGGTTCCTTGCCAAGGGGCTACGCGAAAGCGGCTACGTGGTGGACATCGCCGCCGACGGACGCGAAGGCCTGTTCCGCTCCACCGAGGGTAGCTACGATCTCATCATCGCCGACCGGCAACTGCCGCATTTCGACGGCCTGTCGATCGTGGGCATGTTGCGCATGAACGGCAAACACACACCGGTGCTGATCCTGTCGGCGCTGGGCTCGGTGGATGACCGTATCGAGGGTCTGCGAGCCGGCGGCGACGATTACCTCACCAAGCCCTTTGCCTTCGGCGAGTTGCTGGCGCGTATCGAAGCCCTGCTCCGGCGCGGCAACCTGCCCGAGGTCACCACGCGCCTGCGAGTTGCCGACCTGGAACTCGACCTGCTGGGCCGCAAAGTGTCGCGCGCCGGACGGCCGATCGATGTGACCTCCAAGGAATTCCAGCTGCTCGAATTCCTGGCACGGCGTGCCGGCCAGGTCGTCACCCGAACCATGCTGCTGGAAGCCGTCTGGGACCTGCACTTTGACCCGCAGACCAACGTGATCGACGTGCACATCAGCCGGCTGCGCTCCGCCGTCGACAAGGGTTTCGACCGGCCGTTGCTGCACACGGTGCGCGGCGCCGGTTACGTGCTGCGCGATGGCGGCTGATTTTTCGGCTGCCGATCGGCCGGCGCGCGAACCGGCCCTGCGCATGTCATCGGCGCGCCTGGCGCTGGTGTATACCGCGCTGGTCACGCTGATCACCGCGGCGCTGCTGACCACGGTCTATCTAGTGACGCGCAGCGCGCTGGAGCGCGAGATCGCCGCGGTGATCCGCGCCGAGGTCGACGATCTCGGCGATGACCTGCGGCTTGGCGGCGTGGAACGCGTGGCCGCAACGCTGCGCCTGCGCGCCGACAGCTGGGGGCGCACCGGCGCGGTGTTCCTGCTGGCCGACGGTGAATTTCGCCCCGTGGCCGGCAATCTTTCCGCCTGGCCGCGTGACGTCGAGGTGACCCCCTCCACCCCGTTCAACGAGAAAATGGTCGAGTTCGATATCGCGGCCGAGGAGCGCGGCTCGCCGGTGCTGCACCCGGTCGAAGCACGCATCGAACGCCTGACGAACGGCTACTGGCTGCTGGTGGGCGCCGACATCAGCGAGCGGCAGGCAGTGTTGCGCCGGTTCGGCCTGGCGACGCTCTGGGGCACCGGCCTGACAGCGCTCTGCGTGTGGCTGCTGGGCGCCGCCTACGCGCGTCGCACCGCCCGCCGCGTGCGCGAGTACGCCAATACCTGCCAGACCATCATGCACGGCGATCTCACCCAGCGACTGCGCACCGCCGGCGCACGCGATGAATTCGACGCGCTGGCCATGGCCGTGAACGCCATGCTCGATCGCATCGAAGAGCAGAACACCACGCTGCGCACCGCCTTCGACAGCATCGCGCACGATCTGCGCACGCCGTTGTATCGCCTGCGCGTGCGGCTCGAAGAGGCGCAGCTGCGCGCCAGCACCAGCAATGAGACTTTGCAGACCGAGGCGCAGGAGCTGATCGCCCCGGCGCTCGACGATCTCGATCGCCTGCAGCGCACGTTGACTACGCTCCTGGCCATCGCACGCACCGAGACACAGGGAGTCACCACGCACCACGACCAGGTGGACCTCGCGGAACTGGTCGCTGGCCTGGTCGAGTTGTATGCACCGGGCATGCGCGGCGCGGGACTCGAAATCACGCTGGAGGCGCCGGATCACGCCGCGCTCACCGGCAATCGTCAGCTGCTCGCGCAACTCGTGACCAACTTGCTGGAGAACGCGCTCAAGTACGTGCCCACGGGCGGGCACGTGAGCGTGCGGGTCGAGGTATCGGTGGGGTCAGTCGCGCTGAGCGTGGCCGACGACGGCCCGGGCATCGACGCGGCGGACCGGGAGGCAGCACTGCGTCCCTTCGTGCGCGTCGGCGATGCCGCGGCGAAGGCCTCGGGCAGCGGCCTGGGGCTGAGTCTCGCGGCGGCCGTGGCGCGATTGCACCGGGCGCAGCTCACGCTCGGTGACAATGCGCCCGGCCTCATCGTCCGTTGTGTTTTTCCGACTGCTGCCCGGCGCGACGCGCCCAACGGCGTTGCACAGGTCAATTGAGACGCCGATTGGGTGGGGCGGGTGGCGCATCGCGCCGGGTGCAGCTTGGGGACTGAAAATCAGCTCGGCGCCTTGCCCTCCTTGCACTCCTTGACGAATTTCTTCTCGTCATCTCCGGTCAGCTTCTTGGCCTTCGCTTCCTTTTCGCAATGGGCGGCCGAATTGTGCTTCGCGGTGGAGCTGGAGGCGGCGGCGGGCGTGGCGCTGCCGGCCGGCGTGGCAGTCGGCGTGTTGGCGGCGAACGCAGCGCCGGCGCTCAACAGGGCGGCCAGCGTAAAGGTCGGGAGCAGTTTCATGGTGTAAATCCGATGTAGGCACTGCCAATCGCAGCAAGGGAGATTGTGATCCCGGCGCCCTGAGCCCCCGATGGCGCCCACGTTAAGAACGCGTCATTTCCCTGCGAGTCGAGCCCCCAGGCGGGGATGGCGCTGAAATCCTCGTCAACGGAGGACCCATGTCGATCGTGCTGTACCACGGTGGCGCTGCCGCCAATTCCCTCAAGGCCTTGCTGCCACTGTTCGAGAAGAAAGTGGACTTCAGGAGCCACCTCATGGCGCTGATCAATTTTGAGCAGCACGAGCCGTGGTTCGTGAAGATCAACCCGCGCGGCCAGGTGCCGGTGCTGGTGCACGGCGATCGCGTGCTCGACGAGTCGACGCTCATCAATGAATACGTGGACGACACGTTCCCGGGGATGCCGCTGAAACCGTCCGACGCCTTCGGCCGCCACCAGATGCGGCTGTGGACCAAGTTCGTCGACGAGTACTTCTGCCCGGCCCTGTCGTTCCTCGGCTGGCACGCCATGATCAAGAATGCGGTGGCGCACCTGTCGGAAGCCGAGTTCGAAGCCAAGGTGGCGCGCATTCCGCTGAAGGAACAACAGGACAAGTGGCGCGAGTCCGCCCGGCAGGTGTGGACGCCCGAGCAGCTCGCCGACTGGCGCCGCAAGGTGAAGACGTCGATCGATCGCATCGAGAACGGAATGCTGGGCACCTGGATGATGGGCGATCAGTTCACGCTGGCGGACGTGAGCTGTGTCTCGATGCTCATCAACATGCCGCAACGCTACGCCGACATCGTCAATGAGAAGGACTCGCCGAAAGTGATTGCCTGGTATGCGCGCATGCTCGAGCGTGACTCGGTGAAGCAGGCACTCGCCATTGGTCATCCCGGCGCGAAGTTCGTGCAGGCCA
>Ga0157375_10005782_pt1 | contig 10758 bp, 14 predicted proteins | sample M35metaG_FD_115311 | JGI IMG/M metagenome (GOLD analysis project Ga0157375, IMG submission 115311) | Miscanthus rhizosphere microbial communities from Kellogg Biological Station, Michigan, USA - M3-5 metaG | ecosystem: Host-associated > Plants > Roots > Rhizosphere > Soil | place: USA: Michigan...
AGTCCTCGTCGCCGGGCTGCGTGCTCACGCGATAAAAGACGCCGGCCAGCATCTGGCTGCGGGCCACGGCCTCCGGCGAACGCGCCCTTGCCTGGAGCTCGAGGAGATAGTCGAGCTCCGCCCGCGTCTGCGCCGAGCTGTTCGCCGGAAACTCGGGCAGCGAAAACTCGATCGGCGAGTCGGCGAGATAGGCGGGAGCGCGGCCCATGATCTTGAAGTAGCCCGGGTTCATCGCCCCGAGGTCGAAGAGCCGCCGATCGAGGGCGCCGGCGCCGGGCCGCGGCTTCGGGTCGAGCCTGGCGAGACGGCCGTAGTGCTCGGAGGGAACCTCGAGGCGCCGCGTGTCGGAGGTCGTCTCGCCCGCGCACTTGGCGGGCGGACAGGACTCGTCGGGACGGGCGGCCGCGGCGGCGGAGATCGCGAGCGCGGCCACAAGGCAGACGAGGAAGACGATCCACGGAATCGGGCGTTTCATGCGGTGTCTCCTCGGAACGTATAGGCGCCGGCCGGCAGCGGTGTGACCGTCCGCTCGGCGGTCACGTCCGGGCCTTCTCGCGCCTATACCCCGACGAAGGAGGCGAGACGCCGGCTGTTAGGCTCGGGACATGGGGCCGGGTGAGCGCAAGCTCCTCCAGGAGCGGATGGCCGAGCTCGCCGACGGCAACCGAAATGCCTTCGACGACGTGTACGCACTCGTCTGGCCGCTCGTGCGCGGATTCGTCGGCCGCCACCTCCGGCCCGCGGAGGCCGAGGACGCGGCCCAGGAGGCGCTCATTCGCGTGTTCGCCCGGGCCTCGGCATTCGACTCGAGCCGCGATGCGCTGCCGTGGATCCTGGGCATTGCGGCCTGGCAGATCCGCACGGCGAGACAGCGAGAGCGGCGCCGGCGCGAGGACGCGATCAGCGAGACGGAGCTCGCTCGGCCGGACGAGGATCCGCGCCCGGACGAAATCGCCGAAACGCGGGAGACGGATCGTTTCGTGGACGCGGCCCTCGACCTGCTCCGTCCGGAAGACGCGGCGACGCTGCGCGCATACATGAACGACGAGCGCCCCGCCGTGGCTCCGGCGACGTTTCGAAAACGCGTCCAGCGCGCGGTCGAGCGCGCACGTTCCGCATGGAGGATGGGTCATGGATCGCAACGCTGACGCCCTCCCGGCCCGAGCCCGGCGCGCCTACGAGCGCGCACGGTGGTTGCGCGCTCTCCCGGTCGCGGTCGCGATCCCTCCGGCCGCCTCTCTGGCCTTCCTCCAGTGCGCGCAGCCGCTCGAATCCGTCGTCTGCTCGGTCGCGCTCGGGGTGCTCGTTGCGGCGTTCCTGCACAGGGGACAGGACTGGGGGCGCGGCGCGCGCGCCGGACTCATCGCCGGAATGGCTCCATTCCTCTTTCCCATCCTGATCGAGACGTTCGGATCTCCGGAGCTGTGCGAGCAGCTTCCCTGGTTCTGCGGCGCGGGAGGGGTGGCGGCGGGCCTGTTTCTCGGAACCCGCGGACGGATGAGGATCGCCGACCGGAAGGCTTACTGGACGGCGGCCTGCGCGGTCGCGCTGCTCGCGGGGGCGGCGGGCTGTTGGCTCGCAGGCGCGGCCGGCCTCGCGGGCCTGGGCCTGGGATTCGCCGCCGGCGCCGTTCCGGCGCTCGCGTTGCGGCCGGCCTGATCGGTCAGACGCCCGTCGATTGTTCCTGGACCGCCGCCCGGCGCTTCTTGCGCCACTCGATCGCGGCCGCGATGATGCCCGGCAGAATCGAGAGGAAGACCACGACGATGATGACGATCTCGATGTGCTCCTTGACGCCCGGGATCTGTCCGAGGAAATAGCCGATCAGCGTCATCGACAGCACCCAGAGCATCCCGCCGAACACGTTGAACGCGAGGAAGCGGCGGTACTCCATCTGACCCATCCCCGCCACGATCGGCGCGAACGTGCGGACGATCGGCATGAAGCGGGCGATCACGATCGTCTTGCCGCCGTGCTTCTCGTAGAAGTCGTGGGCGCGGCGCAGGTGAGCGGGGTTGAAGAACAGCGACTTGGGCCGCTTGAAGAGCGCGGGCCCGGTCTTGCGCCCGAACCAGTAGCCGACGGTGTCGCCGAGGATCGCCGCCGCGATGAGCACGAGGTTCAGGTGGACGATGTTGAGCTGGCCGGTGGCGGCGAAGACACCCGCCGTCACGAGGAGCGAGTCTCCCGGCAGGAAAAAGCCCACGAGCAGCCCGGTCTCCGCGAAGACGATGACCGTCAGCGCGGTCAGTCCGCCGACGCGCACCATCGTCTCGACGTCGGTGAGCTTGTGAAAGAGCTCTTTCAGCCAATCCATGCGGGGTATCGCATGGTAGCAGGTCGGATAGGATTTGCGCCCATGCCCGACTACACCGACGCGCACGCCCGCTCCGGAATCGACGCGACGCTGCCGGAGATCGAGACCTGGCCGAACCAGTACCCGGGCTACGAGATCACCGTCGAAATTCCGGAGTACAACGCGATCTGCCCGAAGACAGAGCTGCCGGACTTCGGGCATCTCACGATCCGCTACGTGCCGGACGAGAGTTGCCTCGAGCTCAAGTCCCTGAAGCTGTACATCGTCGCGTACCGCAACGTCGGGATCTTCTACGAGAACGCGGTGAACCGGATCCTCGAAGACTGCGTGGCCGCCTGCAAGCCGAAGCGGATGACGATCACGGGCCGCTTCTCCTCGCGCGGAGGGATCTCGTCGGTGGTCGAGGCGAGCTACCCGCGGAGCTGATTCCCTTATCGAAGTCGCGGCGCCGAGCCGCGCTTTCCAGGTCGCGGCGGCGAGCCGCGCTTTCCAGGTCGCGGCGGCGAGCCGCGTTTTCCAGATCGCGGCGCGGAGCCGCGCGCTCCCATTCGATCAGCCACTCCTTGCGCCACAGTCCACCGCCGTACCCGTGGAGGGTTCCATCCGTGCCGATGACGCGGTGGCACGGGACGACGATGGAAACGGGATTTCGTCCATTCGCGTGGCCGACCGCGCGGACCGCGGACGACCGGCCCATTCGGGAGGCGAGCTCGCGATAGGTGGTCCTCGCGCCGTAGGGCAGGCGCGCGAGGCGCCGCCAGACGGCGCGCTGAAAAGGAGTGCCGCGGAGGTCGAGAGGGGTCTCGAAGCGACGAAGCGTCCCGCGGAAATAGGCGTCGAGCTCCCGGCGAAGCCCCTCGATGTGCGCATTCGTTCCCGGAACGACGGGCGCATGGACCCTGATCGCGGGCCGGGTCCTTCGCGTGGCGAACTCGAGGAAGCAGATGCCCTTCGCGCTTGCGACCGCGAGCATGGGGCCGAGGGGCGTCGCGATCCTTCCGGAGACGAGAGGCGGCGCGGCCCTCTCAGGCCTGGGCGGGTACGCCCTGGAATTCGGCGAGGAGCGCCTCCTTGAGCATTCGCACGAGCGGGCCGGGCTTTCCGCTGCCGATCGTGCGGCCCTCGATCGAGACGAGGGGATACGTCCACAATGTCGTCGAGGCGAAGAAGACCTCGGGCGCGGCGAACATCTCTTCGACGGTGAACGCGCGCTCTTCCACGGCGAGCCCGAGGCGCCGCGCGGCCTCGATCGCGGCCGTGCGCGTCACGCCCGGCAGGATGCGGGCGCCGTTGGGCGCCGTGCGCAGGACGCCCTTCGAAGCGATGAAGAGGTTCGCCTTGGTGCCCTCGAGGGCGAAGCCGTCGCGGACGAGGATCGCGTCCATCGCGCCGGCGTCGCGGGCCCTCTGGGCGGAGAGGACGTTGGGCAGCAGGTTGACGCTCTTGATGTCGCAGCGCCCCCAGCGCTCGTCGGTCAGGAGGATCGCTTTGCCGCCCTCGGCCGGCGGCGGCGGATCGGTCTTGCGCGCGAAGGCGAAGATCGTGGGCGTCGTGCCCTCCGGCGGAAACGCGTGGTAGCGCGGAGCCGCGCCCCGCGAGACCTGCACGTACACGAACGCGTCCTTGTCGGAGAGCTCGTTCTCGGCGAGAAGACGCTCGCCGACGGGACCGAAGAAATCGGGCGAGACGGCCAGCCGAATCGCCGAAAGACCGTCGCGCATGCGCGCCACGTGCTCGGAGAGGCGATAGGCCCGTCCGCGGTCGTAGCGCACGACTTCGTAGATCGCGTCGCCGAAGAGGAACCCGCGGTCGAGCGGCGAGATCGCCGCCTCGGACTCGGGCACGAACCGGCCGTTCAGGTAAACGATCGCCGACGGCATGGCGCGGAATGCTATCAGCGGCCGCGAGCGCGCCCGGCTCCGAATTCCCGAACCGCCCGAGCGAGATCTTCGTTTCCGGCCAGCGCCCGATAGGCGTTCTCCGCGTCGGCGAGAGGGTGTGTCAGCGCGGCCCGGCGCGCGCGGCGCAGCAGGGGGAGGACGGCCGAGAGAGCGCTCGGCGAAGTTCCGAGCATCCGCTCCGCGAGCCGGTCGACTTCCGCGCCGAGTCGATCGGCCGCGACCGAGACCGCGGCGAAGCCCGCCTCCGCCGCCTCGCGTCCGGAGACGCTCTTTCCCGTGAGGATCCAGTCCGCGGCGCGCGCCTCGCCGATCCGCAGCGGCAGCAGCGCCGCCGCGCCCGGCGGGAAGCAGGCGAGGCGGATCTCCGGGAAGCCGACGCGGGCGTCCTCCGCGACGAAGACGAAGTCGCAGGCGCAGACGAGCTCGGCTCCCCCGCCGAGGCAGGCGCCCGACACGGCTGCGAGCGTGACGGCCGGCGTCTCGCACAGCGCGACGAGGACGCGGCGCATCGCGGTCAGCATCGCCTCGATCGCTTCGGGCTCCGGAGCGTGCTGCGCGACGTCGACGCCCGCCGAGAACGCGCGGGGCAGGCCCGAAAGGACGAGCACGCTCGCGGGCGGAGCCTCGCCGATCTTCCGGGCGAGCTCCTCGAGCGACGCGAGGTCGAGGACGTTGACCGGAGGAATCTCGATCCGGAGGTCGGCGCGCGCGCCGGCGCGCGAGCGTTCCAGCCGGATCGAGCGCGCGGTCACTTGGCGGGGGTCGGCGCGGGGGGCGCCGCCGCGGGGGTCGTCGCCTTTTTCGCGGCCTTATCGCGCACGGCCTTGACCGCCGCCTTCAGGTTGGCAATGTGCGCGTCGCTGAGCGGCACGTTGGGGATCGCGTTCTCGGGCGCCCGGATCATCGCGTCGAGCATGTCGTCGCGCGTCCCACTGTCGACGAACTTCTTCGCGAGCGCGTTCACGCGGCTGACGTAGGCGAGCGAGTCCTGGATTCCCGCCGTCGGACCGATGTCGCCGTGGCCCGGAACGAGCTTGTCGACCGGCACGCGAGACAGGGACTGGAGGCTGCGCTCCCAGCCCGCCGGATCGACGTCGGGCGACTGCATGAAGGGCTGGCGGCCGTTGAGCGCGAGGTCCCCCGAGAAAAGGATCTTGTCGCCCGACAGGTATACGACGAGATCCCCGGCGCTGTGCGCCGCGCCCAGATAGTAGACCTGAGCGTTGTGGATGCCGTCGACCATGATGGAGCGCTCCGAGATTGACTCGACGACCGGGCGGATGCTGGCCTTGCCGGAGAGCGGGTCGTTCGGATCGTTCGTCGGCTGCGTGACGAACGCGAGCATCTGGCCGGCGATCGACTCCTGACAGAGGATGCGGGCGCCCGCGGCGACGAAGGCGCGCGCACCGCTGCTGTGGTCGGCGTGGGCATGCGTCATGATCAGGAGCCGCAGCGGCTTGTTCCCCGTCGTCTCGGCGATCTGCTTGAGGATGTCCTTCGCCATCGCGGCGTCGCCGCCCGAGTCGACCGCGACCACGCCGTCGCCGAGCAGGAACCAGCCGACGTTGGCGCCCTTGGCCGCCTCGGCGGCCCACACGCCGTCGGCGAGCTTCTGGACCTTGAGACTCTCCTGAGCCTGGGCCACGAGCGGCGAGGCGGCCACGAGAACCAGGATGGCGAGGGTGACGGCGGGGAGAATGGCGCGAAACTTCATCGCAAGAGCTCCTTCAAGCCTTTTCGTTCTTCTCCGGGGCGGAATCCGGGGACAAAACCCGAAAAACGCCCGAAAATTCCGTCAGCGGCGGACGACGTCGGCCGGGGCCTCGACGGCCGGAGCGCCGTCCGCGCGCTCGCGGGCCGCCCGCACGAAGTCGGCGAACAGGCGGCGCGACACCGGGTCCCCAGCCAGGTTTTCCGGATGCCACTGCACCGCGACGACCCAATCCTCTCCCGCCGATTCGACGGCCTCGGGCAGGCCGTCGGGCGAGGTGCCCGAGATCGCGAGGCCCGGGGCCACAGTCTCGATCGCCTGGTGATGACGGCTGTTGACGCGGACCTCGGGAGCCGCCGCGAGCTCGGCGAGACGCGTCTCGGGCGTGATCGCGACCGCGTGGTCGAGGCGGGTCTTCTCCTCGCGCGTGCGGGCGTGGACCACGTCCGACGGCCGCTCCGCCGGGATGTCCTGGACGAGCGTGCCCCCGAGCGCCACGTTGACGACCTGCAGCCCGCGGCAGATTCCGAGCACCGGAGCGCCGGCGCGGCGGGCCTGCTCGAAGAGGGCGAAGTCGATCCGGTCTCTCTCGGGATCCACTTCGACGGTGCCGTTGTCGAGGAGCGAACGGCCGTAGCGGGCGGGGTCCACGTCGATGCCGCCGCCGAGCAGAAGCGCGTCGAAGGGCTGCGTGGCCGGGGAGAGCGGCGTGACGACCTCGATCGCCTCGCGAGGCACTCCGGCCTCCATCAGGCTTCGAAGGTAGTCGTTGGACTCGGAGAGGTCGGCGTCCCGGTCGAGCGTCAGGGCGATGCGCATCGTCTCTATTGTAGGGCGGCTCGATTGCGGGCGGCCGCTCAGGGACGCTCGAAGAGGACCGCCATCCCCATGCCGCCGGAGACGCACAGCGTGGCGATGCCCCGCTTCGCGCCCCGCCGCCGCATTTCGTGGAGCAGCGTCGTCGTGATTCGGGCGCCGGTCGCGCCGATCGGGTGGCCGAGGGCGATCGCGCCGCCGTTCACGTTGAGCCGCGCGGGATCGAGCGACAGGTCGCGCACGCAGGCGATGACCTGCGCGGCGAAAGCCTCGTTGAGCTCGATGAGGTCGATGTCCGAAAGCGCCAGCTTCGTCTTCTGGAGGAGCGCGCGGATTGCCGGCACGGGGCCGATGCCCATCCGCGCCGGATCCACGCCCGCCGAGGTCCACGCGGCCACGCGGGCCAGCGGCTCGACGCCCGACTTTCCGGCCTCCTCCTCGGTCCCGAGCACGAGGGCCGCCGCGCCGTCCGTGATGCCGGAGGAGTTTCCCGCGTGGACGGTGCCCTGGGGATCGAAGACCGGAGGAAGCTTGCCGAGAGATTCGAGACTGGAATCCGCTCGCGGATGCTCGTCGGCAGACACCGTCACGCTGCCCTTCTTGCCGGCCACGGAAACCGGAACGATCTCGTCGGAGAAGCGGCCGGAGCTCGACGCGGACGCCGCGCGCCGCTGCGACTCGAGAGCGTAGGCGTCCTGCTCGGCGCGCAGGATCCCGTATTCACGCACCAGGTTCTCCGCCGTCTCTCCCATGAGCTGGCCGCAGAGCGGGCAGAGGAAGCCGTCGCGGTACATCGCATCGACGACCTCCGCGTCGCCCATTCGCATGCCGAAGCGTGCCCGCGGCAGCAGGTACGGCGTCGCCGACATGCATTCGGTCCCGCCCGCGAGGACGACGTCGTTCTCTCCCGCGGCGATCGTGAGCGCCCCGAGCGTGATCGCCTTGAGCGAGGAGGCGCAGGCCTTGTTGACCGTGAAGGCCGGAACGGAGTCCGGCACTCCGGCGCGATGAGAGACCTGCCGGGCGGTGTTCGGACCTCCGCCCGCCTGACGGGCGTGGCCGAAGATCGTCTCGTCCACCGCCGCCGCCGGCAGTCCGGACCGCTCGAGGGCCGCTTTCGCCGCCGCCTCCCCGAGGTCCGCCGCCGTCAATGAGGCGAAGGAGCCGCCGAACTTCCCGATCGGGGTGCGGACGGCCGAGAGAACATACACGGGTCGCATGGGAGCCGCGCATTATAGATCCGCCCTCAGCAGCATCGGTTCGCGGCACGAGGAGTCTCCGCCAGACCCAGGAACTTCCGAGGGAGAGGAAACAGAAGAGACTTCCCCTCTCTCGTCGGTTGGCCCGCGCAGCGGGCCCTCAGAATCCGAGCTAGACCACAGGCAGATGCACCGTGAACGTCGCCCCTTTCCCCACCGTGCTCTCGACCGTGACCTTCCCCTTGTGGGCTTCGACGATCCACCGCACGATCGAAAGGCCCAGGCCGGAGCCTCCGGGGTTGGCCGCGCGAGAGCGCTTGCTGCGGTAAAACCTCTCGAAGACGAACGGCAGGTCCGCCTCGGGAATCCCCACGCCGGTGTCGGCGACCGCGATCCGGGCTTCGCCCGGCGCGGATTCGACGCGGACGACGATCCGTCCGCCGGACTCCGTGTAGCGCAGGCTGTTCTCGAGCAGGTTGTGCAACACCTGCTGCAGGCGTCCGGAGTCGGCGAAGACGTACACGGGGAGGTCCGGCACGTCGGTCGAGAGCTCGAGCCCGCGGTCGGCGGCGGCGGGGGCAAAGTCCTTGACGGTTTCGGAGACGAATCGGCCGAGATCCAGGTTCGCGAACGAGAGGGTGACGCGCCCGCTCTCGCCGCGCGTCAGGAAGAGCAGGTTCTGAGAGATCCGAGCGAGGTGCCGGACCTCGAGGATGGCGTTCCCGATCGCCTCGCGGTACTCCTCCGCCGGACGCTCTTCTTCGAGCGCCACCTCCAGGGAACCGCGAAGCACGGTGAGCGGCGTGCGCAGCTCGTGGGAGACGTCGGCGATGAACTGATGCTGCTCTTTCTCCGTCGCGGCGAGGGCGTCGAGCCTCGTGTTCAAAAGGTCGACGACGCGGCGGCCTTCCTCCGAGAGCCCTTCCGCCGGGATGCGGCGGAGCGGATGACGCTCGGTTCCCTCGAGCCGGCTCGCGATGACCTTCATCTCCGAAGGCCCTTCGGCCTCGGCGCTACTCGAACCGAAGAGCCGGGAGAAGACCTCTCGCATGGACGCGGCGACCTTCTCAGCCCGCCGGACCGGCGCCGGGCTCGCGCACGCGGTAGCCGACGCCCCGAACCGTCTGGATCAGGCGCTCGCGCTCGCCGCCGTCGATCTTCTTGCGGAGAGCATTGATGTACACGTCGATGATGTTCGTCGAGAGGTCGAAGGAGTCCTCCCAGATGCGGGCCTGGATTTCGGAGCGCGAGACGACCTTGCCGCGCCGGCGCAGGAGGAGCTCGAAGAGGGCGCCTTCGCGCACCGTCAGGCGGACCGTCTCTCCGGAGCGCGTGACCTCCCGGGACTCGGGCTCGTACGAGAGATCCTCGAAGACGAGGGGCCCGGGCGGGACCACCTCCGTCCGGCGCAGCAGAGCGCGCATGCGCGCCATGAGCTCCCGGAAAGAGAACGGCTTGACGAGGTAGTCGTCGGCTCCGGCATCCAGACCCTCGATCTTGTTTTCGATCGTGTCGCGCGCGGTCAGCATCAGGATCTTGGCGCCGACGCCACGATCGCGGAGCTCGCGGCAGAGCTCGAGGCCGTCGCGGGAGCCCTCGAGCAGGAGGTCGAGGATGATCAGGTCCGGAGGGCTCGCCAGGATCTTCTCGAGCGCCGCGTCGGCGTCGCCGACCGCCTCGACCGCGTAGCCCTTTTCGGTCAGTCCTTTCCGGAGGAATTGCGCGATGCGCTGTTCGTCCTCGACGACGAGCACTCTCATGGCTGCGGATCCTCCGGCCCTCGCGGGGCCGAATCCCGTTCCTCGCCGGCACGCTTCATGAATGACACGATGAAGGCCGAGCCGGCCCCGGCGGCGAAACCCGCGGCGAAGGAGGAATGCGGGGCGTCGAGCGTCACGGCGCCGAGGGCGCCCACGGCGACCAGGCCGAACAGCAGGGGGCGGGACACTTGTATTGGGGGCACGGCGATGCGCGGCACGGCCGGAATCATAGAGTCTCGACGCCGGTATTATGACGGGCTTAAACATCCATAAGGAGGCAGCAATGAGGCGAATCGGCTCTCTGGCAGCGGCGGCGGCGGCCGCCCTCGTCCTGGTCGCCCTGGGCGCGTGCAAGTCGGCGGCGCCGGACGGCGCCGTAGCTCAGGCCATTATTGAGCCCCGCAGCGGCTCGAAGGTCACCGGCCGGGCCACCTTCACGGACCTTGCCGCGGGGGGAACGAAGGTCGAGGTCTGGGTCGAAAACGCCACCCCCGGGACGCATGGAATCCATCTCCACGAGAAGGGCGACTGTTCGGCGCCGGACGCCTCCTCCGCAGGGCCGCACTTCAATCCGGCCGGCAACCCGCACGCGGGTCCCTCCGACGCGAAGCATCACAACGGGGACTGGGGCAACATCACCGTCGGCGCCGACGGCAAGGGTCATCTCGAGGAGACCACCGACATGCTGACCGTCAAGCCCGGTCCGAACTCGGTCGTCGGCAAGGCTGTCGTGTTCCATGAGAAAGCCGATGATCTGAAGACGCAGCCCTCCGGGGATGCGGGTGGGCGCTACGGGTGCGGCGTGGTGAAGTGACCGCGCAGCGGCCGTAGGCCGCGTAGCGGTCATCCCGAGGCGCGAAGCGCCGAGGGATCCCGAACTTGTCCGAGATCATCCCGAGGCGCGCAGCGCTCGAGGGATCCCGAACCTAGTCCGCGACATAGCCACTTCGGCCGGTCCACTTCGGCTCTCGCAAGCCGCGTGATTCAATCCGCGGCATGACGAAACCGACGTTCGACCTTCCTCCGGGCGAGCTGCGTCGTCTGGGAGCGCTCG
>Ga0157375_10005784_pt1 | contig 10757 bp, 8 predicted proteins | sample M35metaG_FD_115311 | JGI IMG/M metagenome (GOLD analysis project Ga0157375, IMG submission 115311) | Miscanthus rhizosphere microbial communities from Kellogg Biological Station, Michigan, USA - M3-5 metaG | ecosystem: Host-associated > Plants > Roots > Rhizosphere > Soil | place: USA: Michigan...
AGTACCAGGATTTGATAGCCAGTTGCAACTAGTCCCTAACTCCACTCTCACTATACACCATCTCGGACCGAACAAGTCCGGTATCCACCGAGTTGGGAAATCCGTCCCGCAAACGGCAATAATCCGCCGTTGAGTGATGATGGTAACGATGAAGCTGACGCTTCCCCCTCTGCTGGACCAGATCGTGCGCGAGTTGCACCTGGCTAGCTATAGGGCCGTGGTGGTGGGCGGGGCAGTCCGAGACGCGCTCCTGGGTGGCGACCCCAAGGATTTCGACATCGAGGTTTATGGCGTGGCCTACGACCAACTGGCTGGAATTCTTGCCCGTCACGGCCGCGTCGACTTGGTCGGTAACAGCTTCGGTGTGGTGAAGTTAACCGCAGGTAGTCACGACTACGACTTCAGCGTTCCCCGGCGCGACAGCAAGCTGGGACTCGGGCATCGCGATTTCCAAACCACGTTCGATAGCGACATTTCGCCACGGGAGGCAGCCAGCCGCCGCGACTTTACGATCAACGCGATGGCCTACGATCCGGTGGCGGACGAACTTCTCGATTTCTTCGGCGGCGCCGCGGACTTAAAGAATCATGTGCTGCGCGCCACCAGCGATGCGTTCGCCGAAGATCCCCTACGTGTCCTGCGCGGGATGCAGTTCGCCTGCCGTTTCGACCTCACGCTGGATCCCGCGACCGCAGCCATGTGCCAGACCATCGTGGACCACTACGCCACCATCGCCAAAGAGCGAGTCGCGGAGGAGTTCATGAAGTGGGCGATGAAAAGCTCGCATCCCGGCCGGATCGCGGAGTATCTCAAGGCTTCGGGTTGGGAGGTTCATTTCCCCGAAATGGGACGCCTTGGCGGTGTGCCGCAAGATCCCGGCTGGCACCCCGAGGGCGACGTCGGCACGCACACCATGCTGGTTGTGGACGCCGCTGGGCACATCGCCACCCGTGAAAAGCTGGAAGGCGACGATCGCGCCGTACTGATCTTCGCGGCGCTTTGCCACGATTTCGCCAAAGCCACCACGACCATGCTGCGCGATCGCGATGGCAAAATGCGCTGGACCTCGTGGGGACATGAAGCCGACGGCGGTCCCATGGCGCGCGGATTTCTCGAACGGATCGGGATCAAGAGCGCGATTGTCGATCGCGTCGTCCCCATGGTCGAAAATCATCTGGCGAGTTCGAGTATCGGCCGTGAAGTTACGCCCAGGGCCGTTCGCCGGCTGGCGATGCGCCTCGCGCCTGCGACCATCGCCGACCTGGTGCGCTTGATTGAGGCCGATTACTCCGGTCGTCCTCCGCTACCCACGGGGCTACCTGAGGGTGCCATGCGGATTCGAGAGATGGCCGAAGCGCAGGCAGTTAATCATGGTCCGCAGGCGCCGCTGATTCTGGGTCGTCACGTCATGCCGTATTTTGGCGACCGACCCGGAAAACATATCGGCGAAGTGACCTCCGCTGCGTACGAGGCGCAGGCCGACGGAATATTTTCGAATCAGGAAGAAGCGCTCCAGTGGCTGGAGCGTTATATGGCAGCACGCACAGGCTGAAGGCCTGTGCCACGGCTTTACGGTTTCTGTTTGTTCAACAGGCCGTCGATTTCCCGATTCCGCTCCTTCATACGAGCGTTCCGGCGGTCGAGACGGTCATCCGCAACGGGAGCTTCTTTCTTGGCAGGCTCGGCCTTCTTCTTTTCATTTTCAGGCTTTGCTTGTTGCTTGTTTTGATCCTGCTGCTGCTTAGGCGGATCGAGTGCGAACACCACAGGAGCGGAGGTGCTCAGTCCAATCAAAAGAGCGAACCTAGCAAAGTGGAGCATTGGGTTCACCTCTGTCTATCGGATGATTGTGCTGCAAGCTTTGTTTCAGTTTTCACGCGGGCGGGTTAAGGCCCGTTAAACTAGTACTATGCGGAGCGTCGTTCTAATCTTTCTGTGCGCTGGGGCAGTGTGTGTCGGTCAGAAGCAGCCGTTTACCGTAGACACGATGCTCAAGCTCGCTCGGATCAGCGAGCCGGTTCTTTCTCCCGACGGAACTCAGGTCGCCTTCACCGTTCAGAAGGTGGATCTCGACAAGAACGCCAAACCTTCGCAGATCTATGTGATGCCCGTGCTCGGCAGTTCGCCGCGGCAACTCAGTACCGCCGGTGACACCAACCAGCGTCCCCGTTGGTCCCCCGATTCCAAGCAGATTTATTTTGTTTCGGACCGCGGGGGTTCTTCTCAAGTATGGGTAATGAATGCCGACGGATCGAGCGCGCGCCAGGTCACCAAGTTCGCGGCTGAGGCTGACGGAATCCTGCTTTCGCCCGACGGCAAGAAGATCGTATTTCTTTCGAACGTGTATCCAGAGTGCGGCGCTGACGATGCCTGTAACCGGCGCAAGATCGACGAAGAATCCAAGAGCAAGCTCAAAGCTCGCGTCTACACCACGCTCCTGTTCCGGCACTGGAACCAATGGCAGGGAGCGCGCCGGCGTCATCTGATGGTGGTCAACGTGGATGGATCCGACGTTAAGGAACTGACGCCCGGACCCAATGACGTTCCTCCGTTTTCGCTGGGCGGCCAGGACGACTATGCGATTTCGCCCGATTCGAACGAAGTCGCGTTCGCCATGAACGTCGACCCGGATCCGGCCACCAGCACCAACTCGGATATCTACGTGGTGCCCATCGCCGGCGGCGACGTTAAGAAGATCACTACCGGCCCAGGCGCGGACAACACACCGCTGTATTCGCCGGATGGAAAATTCCTCGCATTCCGGTCGCAGGCGCGCGCTGGATATGAAAGCGACCGCTGGCGTCTGATGGAACTCGATCGCGCCACCGGTCGTGCCGTGAGCCTTACCGAGAATCTGGACCGCTGGGTGGGAAGCGTGACCTGGTCGCCCGATTCCACGCGCCTGTTTTTCACGGTAGAGGATCGGGGCCGCACGGGCCTGCAAATGATCCAGGCGTCGGGCGGCGGATCGCGCAACATTATCGCCGGGGCGTCTACGCTGGACGACGTCCAGTTCACCTCCGACGGGAGGACCATGATTTATACGGAGGTAAGCGGCTCGCATCCCACCGAGATTTATCGCGCGACGTCCAGCGGCGGCGCGGGAGTGCCGCTGACACACTTGAACGACGCGGTATTGGCCAATGCCATCCTCACGCCGCTGGAAGAGATGTACGCCGATAGCTCGGATAAAAGCCGCGTGCATGCCTTCATCGTGAAGCCGCCGGATTTCTCGCCCACGAAAAAGTATCCTGTGCTGTTCCTGATTCACGGCGGACCGCAGGGATCCTGGGGAGAAGAGTGGACCTACCGCTGGAACGCCCAGGTGTTCGCCGGCGCGGGATATCTGGTGGTGATGCCGAATCCCCGAGGTTCCACCGGCTACGGCCAGAAATATACGGAAGATATCAGCGGCGACTGGGGCGGGAAAGCCTATGACGACATCATGGCTGTGGTGGATAGCGTGGCAGCGCTACCCTACGCCGATCCGGCTCGCATGGCGGCGGCGGGCGGGTCGTATGGCGGCTACATGATTGACTGGATGCTGGGTCACACCGATCGATTTAAGGCGTTCGTGACGCATGATGGCGTGTTCGATCTGCGCAGCATGGCGGCTGAGACCGAGGAACTGTGGTTCGTCCAATGGGAGTTCAAGGGCATGCCCTGGGACAATCCGGAACTTTACTCCAAATGGTCGCCGAGTTATTTCGTCAAGGATTTCAAGACGCCCACGCTGGTGATCCACGGGGAGCAGGATTACCGCGTTCCCGTGGGGCAGGGAATCCAGTTGTTCACCGCACTGAAGTCGCAGAAGGTGCCGGCGAAACTGCTCCTCTTTCCCGACGAAGGGCATTGGGTCCTTAAGCCGCAAAATACGGTGCTGTGGTATTCGCAGTTTCTGGATTGGGTCGGCCAGTGGACCAAGCCCCAATAGCTGTCATTGCTGTCCTGCTTCTGACAGGATGCCATCAGTCACCTGAAGCCCGCATTCGCGCGACTCTTGCCTCGCAGACTACGGGAAAGATCCAGTTGCCCGCCGGAATCATAGAAGTGTCTTCCGAGTTGACGCTCGCCGCCGGCGCGCACGACCTCGAAATCGTCGGCAACGAAACCCGCTTGAAAGCCGCGGACAACTTCAAGGGCCGCGCGATCCTGGTCCTTGAAAACGTAGAGCGTATCCACCTGCATGACTTCGCCTTCGACGGCAATCGCGGTAAGCTCGCCAAGCCGCTTGAAATGGCTCCAGCGGAGAACGCATTCAGAGTCTGGTATCCGGACAACGGCGTGCTGGCGAACAAGGTGGCGGGGCTCGAAATCGAGCGTTTGGAATTGAGCGATGTGGTTAATTTCCCGATTCTGGTCAGCCAGTCGAGCAAGGTTCGTATCGCCGGGGTCACCATCGACAATTCGGGCTCGAAGAACGCGCGCGGCCGCAACAATCTGAGCGGAGGCATTCTTATCGAGGAAGGCACGTCGGATTTTGAAGTACGCGATTCCGTGTTTCGCAACATCCTGGGCAACGCGCTGTGGACGCACTCCAATTTTCATGCGCCGCGCCAGCAGGACGGTGTCTTCACACGGAACAAATTCGAGACGATCGGCAGGGACGCAATCCAGGTCGGTCATGCCACTCGCGTCCGCGTGAGCAGAAACAGTGGCGTCCATATCGGCTATCCAGTGGACATCGTCGATGTTGAGAATCAGGGAACCCCCGTGGCCATGGACACGGCCGGCAACGTGGATCGCTCCGAATATATCGGGAACACGTTCGAGGAGATCAACGGTCAGTGCATCGACCTGGACGGCTTCCACGACGGGATTGTCGAGAAGAACACTTGCACCAACAAAAAGGGAGCGGAGGTTTACCCGTTCGGTGGCTCGGCCATCGTGATGAACAATACTCATCCCGATACGCATTCCTCCAATATCGAGATCAGCGGAAACGTAATAGAGGGATCTAAATTCGGCGGGCTCTTCTTGATGGGCAGCGGGAATCGCATCATCGATAACGTGTTTCGGGGCCTGAACCTCGCTCACGGCGACCAGCCAGAGTTGCTCGTGAGCGGCGTTTATCTAAGCCGCGGCCTGGCTCGTTTGGAGGAGACTGCGGGCAACGTGATTCGCGGAAACCGGATCGCCGGTTACAAGATGAAGGCGCGATGCGTCGCGTTTGGCCCAGGAGTATCGCGTACGGCGAACACCCTAGGGAGCAACCTTTGCTCTGACGAACCGCCTGCCCAGTGACGTATCCTGATTTCTAATGTCGCTTGAGTTTCGGAACGCGATCCTGGCGCCGCTGAGTGGGATCTCCGTGGTCGCACCCGCCGGAGTCATCATCGGAGTGATTGGCGAAAAAGCTTCGGGCGTAACCGAGTTGCTCAAACTCGCAGGTGGCGCCGCGCAGCCGGAAAGCGGCGAGGTCCGGGCGGATCCCGAACGCCGCTACGTGGCCCTGGGCGATTCGTTGAACTTCGCACCGGCGGCGGTTATTGCGCTCGATCAGGCGCTCGCCACCCAGGATGCCGTGGTGCGCGCGCGCACGCTGACCGGGCTCGATCGGCTGCGTCGCGGCGGAGCGATTGTTCTGCTGGCGTCCCACGAAGGCAGCTTGCTGGAGACGATGTGCGACGAAGTGTGGTGGCTCGACGGCGGCCGGATCGCGGCCAAGGGCGACCCCAAGGAGACGCTGGCCAAGTATCGGAGACACGTCTCTGAGCGCATCCGAAGCTGGGGGGAAACGCTGCCCGCCCGGCTGGCCCCGGTTTTCCGCCATGGAGACGGCCGGGCCGAACTGATGTCCATTGAGACGCTGGGTCCCGAGGGTAAGCCGACCATCGTGTGGAAAAGCGGTGAAATGGCCACGGTCCGCGCTACCGTGCGCTACAACGCGGCGGTAGAGAATCCGGTGTTGGGGCTGCTGATTCGCACTCAGGTCGGTTTCGAGGTTTACGGTACGAACACCGAGCTCGAGCGGATCAACCTGGGTCCGCGCGCCGTGGGAGACATGGTCACCGTGGCGTTTTCTTTCCTGTGCGACCTGTGTCCCCGGGCTTACACGCTGACGCTGGCTTCGCACGATCCCGACGGCACGGTGCACGATTGGATGGATGACGCCCTTGCGGTCACGGTGACGGATGAGCGCCCCACGGCAGGTGTCGCGAATCTTCGCGCAAAAGTGACGGTTGAAACAGAGCCGCGACAGTAAGGGAGCGGGGTTACTTTCCTTCTAAAAGGAAAGTCGGCGCAAGTCCTGTCAGGGTCGAAAATCCCGGCGAGCCTGCGACGCTCAGCCAGCTCGACGCCCCATAGACCTTGCCCAGGAAAGCATGTGGATGGAGATGCACCACCATATCTTTCATGATCAGGCTGCCGTACTGCATCAGCGGGAACACGGCGTGCGTAGGTTCCACCGCTTCCTGCACCACGAAGGGCGTCCGCATGGCCTGCCGCAGGGCTTTCTCCCACGCCGCGTCATCCACTTCGGCTCCTCGCACCGGATGCAGATCCGTCGAATCGTCGTTGGGCTTGAGCACCAGTTTGTTGCGATGCTTCATGACGAACTCCGGCAGGTCCACGGTGCGATTGTTGTAGGTGGTTTTGGCCGCCTGCACCAAACGGGTCCAAGGTACGAACTCCTTGATCGCGCGCTTCTCGGCGGCCGGGAACTTGGCGGTGATCTTTTCGTCAGTAAGCAGATCGAACAGGGCGCGCTTGGAGCCGATGTCGGCGCGGAAGCTGTTCACCATGCACACAGCGTGCTCTTTGTAAGCGCGTACCAGGGCATGGTTCAAGTCGAACCGCACCAGGAATTCCTGCACTTTGATGCGCCGGTACAAGATGTCGATGTTGAAGTCGCCGCGCCGCAAAGCGCTGTTGCGATATTCCAGCTGCTCCGGCGAAACCACTTCGGTGGGATATCCTTCGCGCGCGAAGAATTCCGCTAGCAGCGCATGATCGCTGGATGCTGCCGCGAAGGGCGCCCGGAATTCCACAATCGCGATATTCGGTTTTTTTTGTTTTCCGCCGAATTCCTTATAAGCCTTGAGCAGCCCGTTCAGCAAATGTTTGGCGCCGCCCATCTTTTGTAACTTATATTTCTTGCGGAATTGTTTGACTGGCGGCACTTCGTAATACAGATCCGACAACGCGTCTCCGTAAAGAACTCCCGCGGGCGCTTCCGAATTGAAGCCCGTGAAACGCAGCGAACCGTCGTGGATCGCGGCATCCAGCAGTGCAGTGATGCCGACCGTCGAGTATCCCGGATCCACGGCCGCCAGCATTTTTTCCGCCGGCAATAGCTGCATCCGCGCCATGAGCGCGGGCGTGTCGAGGGCCAGCTTCTCCACGCGGGTGATGGCCGAGAGCAGGGTCTCGGACGCCCGCACCAGAGCGGCGTAGTCCTTCTGCGTTATCAAGTGCGGCCGTAGCACCGGCGACACAGGCCTGCCGTCCAGTTTTTCGGACTTGATGCGCTCTTGGAGCGCATGGGCCCATGCCAGGTCGATGTAGGGTTCGCTCTCGATGAGTTTGTGATATCGGGCGATTGCCTCGCTCACCAGAGTCATCGTTTATTGACGTTTAGTATCGCACTGCCAAGGGCATTTGCAAAATACAGGAACGTCAATAATGTTACTTAAGGTGCTGACAGTAAAGGACTTTTAGATAAAACAAAATACTCTATCGTTGATTTGATTTGAGCACTTTTTTGCGCAGGCGGATGGACTGGGGCGTTACCTCCACCAATTCGTCCTCGCGGATAAACTCGATGGCCTGTTCAAGGTTGAGCAGCCGCGGCGGTACCAGCCGGATGGCTTCGTCGGCCGAGGAAGCGCGCATATTCGTCAGTTTTTTCTCTTTGACGATGTTCACATCCAGATCGGCATCGCGCGCGTTCTCTCCCACAATCATGCCTTCGTAGACCTCGGTCGCCGGCGAGACGAACATCTCGCCGCGCTCTTGCAGATTGAAAATCGCGTAGCCCGTGGTCTTGCCCGCGCGGTCTGCCACCAGCGATCCGGTGGGCCGCGAAGGAATGTCGCCCTGCCACTCAATGTAGCCTTCGAACAGCGAATTCATAATCGCCGTGCCCTTGGTGTCCGTCATCATTTCGCTGCGCAAGCCGATCAACCCGCGCGAAGGAACCAGAAACTCCAGGCGCACGCGGCCCGATCCGTGGTTGATCATCTTCTGCATCTTGCCCTTGCGCGTCCCCATCTTTTCCATCACCACGCCGGTGCAGTTTTCCGGGCAATCGATCACCAGCAGTTCCTGCGGCTCATGCAGCTTGCCGCCGATGGTTTTGGTCAGGATTTCGGGCTTGCCGACGCCCAGCTCGAAGCCCTCGCGCCGCATCATCTCGATCAGAATGGCTAACTGCAGCTCCCCTCGGCCCATAACCTTGAAGGCGTCCGGACCGCCGGCTTCTTCCACACGAATCGAAACGTTCGTCAGTAACTCTTTGTCTAGGCGATCCCGCAGATTGCGCGATGTCACGTACTGGCCCTCGCGCCCCGCGAATGGCGACGTGTTGATGGTGAACGTCATCGCGATGGTCGGTTCATCGATCAGGATATGCGGCAGGGGCTTGGGCGTATCCACATGCGTCAGGGTTTCGCCAATGGTGATCCCCTCCACGCCGGCGATCGCCAGAATGTCTCCCGGCGTGCCGATAGTCTCGTCCACACGCTTTAGACCCTCGAACGAGTACAGCTTGGTGATCTTGGTTTTCTGGAACGAACCGTCCAGCTTGGCGATCGATACTTCGTCGCCAAGACGAAGAGTTCCATTGAAGACTCTGCCGATGGCCAGGCGACCCAGGTACTCGCTGTAGTCCAAATTGGCGACGAGCATTTGCAGGATCCCCTCGGGATCGCCTTTCGGCGCTGGTATATGCTCCAGGATGGTGTCGAAAAGAATCCGCAGATCCGCGGTTTCCTGCGCCGGATCCAGTTTGGCGACTCCGATCTTCGCGTTGGTGTAGATGATCGGAAAATCGAGCTGGTCCTCGGCGGCATCCAGATCGATAAACAGATCGTAGACCTCGTTGAGCACTTCCTGAATGCGCGCATCCGGCCGGTCGATCTTGTTGATCACCACAATCGGGGTCAGGCGCGCTTCCAACGCCTTCATGAGCACGTAGCGGGTCTGGGGCAGGGGGCCTTCGCTGGCGTCCACCAGCAGCATCACGCCGTCCACGATCTTGAGCGCGCGCTCGACTTCGCCTCCAAAATCGCTGTGGCCGGGCGTGTCGACGATGTTGATCTTGATGTCGTGATAGCGCAGCCCGGTGGCCTTGGCCAGGATGGTGATGCCTCGCTCGCGCTCCAGTTCGTTGGAATCCATCATGCGCTCGACCACCGCCTCATTGGCCCGGAAAAGGCCGCTTTGGCGGAGCATAGCGTCTACAAGGGTGGTCTTACCGTGGTCAACGTGGGCGATAATCGCCACGTTGCGAATCTTCTCATTTGCAGTCATTGGAACCTTCATGGTCGCATGAACCCGTTGACTCGTGATGTGAGGAATGGCACACTGCTCCTTTATTGACCGCTATGAGCAGGACTCTGATACTCCTGGTGTTGCTCGGAAATATGCTGCTCCAGGCCGCTTCCATTGACCCGGTGGTCACCACCGGTCTCGTCAACGCGCCTGTCAACGAAGTCTGGAAGGTTTTGACGACCAAGGCGGGAATCGAATCCTGGATGGTCGCGAAGACCGAGTTCGAATTACGAGTGGGCGCGGTTTGGAAGACCAGCTACAGCAAAGAATCCACACTCGATGACGATACGGCCATTCACCATTCCATCCTGGCGTACGACCCCGGCCGCATGTTTTCCTTCCGAACGATTAAAGTCCCCAAGGGCTTCGCTTTTCCGAACGCGATCGCCAAAACCTGGACAGTGATCTATCTGGAACCCGTGGGCGAGCGCCAAACCAGGTTCACCGGCCGGATGCTGGGCTTTACGGATGATGAGGAATCGCAGAAGATGCGGGCCTTTTTCGAGCGCGGCAATCAGCAGACCCTGGACAGCCTCATCAAGAGATTCGAATCGCGTTGATTGTGGAGGGTGCGATGATGATTGTACGTGTCCGCAAAGCCTTCCGTAGTCATCGTTGGTCGTCCCAACGTCGGTAAGTCGACCCTGTTCAACGCCATCCTGCGTTCGCGCCGATCTATTGTCGGCGACGAACCCGGGATCACGCGCGATCGTATCTATGGCCAGGCCGAGTACCGCGCCCGGCGATTCGAGCTGATCGATACCGGCGGCATCATCCAGGGTGACGACGCGCTAATCCCCAGCGAGATTCTGCGCCAGGCTAAAGTGGCACTCGAGAGCGCGGATCACATCATCTTCCTGATCGACGGCCGCAGCGAGCTTACGGCTGCGGACCGAGATCTCGCCAAGATGCTGCGCAAGTTGGGAAAGCCCGTAGCGCTTGCGGTGAATAAGATCGACAGTCCCAGCCGCGCCGATCTGGCCCACGAATTTCACGAGCTTGGCTTCGAGCATCTTTTTCCGGTTTCCGCGGAACACCACCTGGGAATCGACGAGCTGTTGGCGCACGTTACCGTGGGCTTTCCGGAAGCGACCCCGGAACCTAATGAGCCTCCCAATCGGATTAAGGTAGCGATCCTGGGCCGCCCCAACGTCGGGAAATCCACACTGTTGAATGCGCTGGTCGGGTCCGACCGGGCCATCGTATCGCCCATCGCCGGCACCACCCGCGATGCCGTGGATGAATCCGTCATCCGCGACGGC
>Ga0157375_10005787_pt1 | contig 10756 bp, 7 predicted proteins | sample M35metaG_FD_115311 | JGI IMG/M metagenome (GOLD analysis project Ga0157375, IMG submission 115311) | Miscanthus rhizosphere microbial communities from Kellogg Biological Station, Michigan, USA - M3-5 metaG | ecosystem: Host-associated > Plants > Roots > Rhizosphere > Soil | place: USA: Michigan...
AGTGGCCAAATACGTTAAATCCAATGCCATCGTCTACGCCAAGAACCGCCAGACCATCGGTGTCGGCGCGGGCCAGATGAGCCGCGTGAACTCGGCGCGTATCGCCGCGATCAAAGCCGAGCACGCCGGCTTGCAGGTGGTGGGTTCGGTCATGGCCTCCGATGCGTTCTTCCCGTTCCGCGACGGCCTGGACAATGCGGCAAAAGCCGGCGTGACCGCCGTGATCCAGCCAGGCGGCTCGATGCGCGACGCAGAAGTGATTGCTGCTGCAGATGAAGCCGGCATCGCCATGGTCTTCACCGGCATGCGCCACTTCCGTCACTGATCTAACTCGATAGAGATGTGAGAGCGGGCTTGTGTGGGAGCGGGCTTGCTCGCGAATGCGGTGTGTCAGTCGGCACATTCAACACTGACCCACCGCATTCGCGAGCAAGCCCGCTCCCACATTTAAAAGCGCTCCTGCAGCGCCTACAGAATTTGAGGTTTTTGAAATGAATGTTTTGATCATTGGCAGCGGTGGCCGTGAACACGCCCTGGCCTGGAAAGTTGCCCAGGACCCACGCGTCCAGAAAGTATTCGTTGCCCCGGGCAACGCCGGCACCGCCATTGAAGCCAAGTGCGAAAACGTCGCCATCGACGTCCTGGCCCTCGAACAACTGGCTGACTTTGCCGAGAAAAACGTCTCCCTGACCATCGTTGGTCCGGAAGTCCCGTTGGTTGCCGGCGTCGTGGACCTGTTCCGCAGCCGTGGCCTGGACTGCTTCGGCCCGACCGCAGGCGCTGCTCAACTGGAAGGCTCCAAGGCGTTCACCAAGGACTTCCTGGCGCGTCACAAGATCCCGACTGCCGACTACCAGAACTTCACCGAGATCGAGCCGGCCCTGGCTTACCTGCGTGAAAAAGGTGCGCCGATCGTGATCAAGGCCGACGGCCTGGCGGCCGGTAAAGGCGTGATCGTCGCCATGACCCTGCAGGAAGCCGAGGACGCCGTACGCGACATGCTCGCCGGCAACGCCTTTGGCGATGCGGGTTCGCGCGTGGTGATCGAGGAATTCCTCGACGGCGAAGAAGCCAGCTTCATCGTGATGGTCGACGGCAAGAACGTGCTGCCGATGGCCACCAGCCAGGACCACAAACGCGTCGGCGACGGCGACACCGGCCCGAACACCGGCGGCATGGGTGCCTACTCCCCTGCCCCAGTCGTGACCAGCGACGTGCACAAGCGCGTGATGGACCTGGTGATCTGGCCAACCGTGCGCGGCATGGCCGACGAAGGCAATGTGTACACCGGTTTCCTGTACGCCGGCCTGATGATCGACAAGGCTGGCAACCCGAAAGTCATCGAGTTCAACTGCCGCTTCGGCGACCCGGAAACCCAACCGGTGATGCTGCGCCTGCAATCGAGCCTGGTGCTGCTGGTGGAAGCCGCTCTCGCCCAGGCGCTGGACAAGGTCGAAGCACAGTGGGACCCACGTCCGAGCGTCGGCATCGTGCTGGCCGCCGGCGGTTACCCGGCCGACTACGCCAAGGGCGATGTAATTGAAGGCCTGGACGCGGCTGCTAAGCTGGAAGGCAAGGTGTTCCATGCGGGCACCGCGCTCAAGGATGGCCAGGTGGTGACCGCCGGTGGCCGCGTGTTGTGCGCCACCGCGATGGGCGCCAGTGTCGACGCCGCGCAGCAACAGGCGTACAAACTGGCCGCAGCCATCGATTGGAACGGCTGCTTCTACCGCAAGGACATCGGCTACCGCGCCATTGCCCGTGAACGTGGCGAGAACAGCTGAACAGCTACACTTGAGTAGCTATCCGTTCGGTTAGGCAAGGGCCTCTGGCCCTTGCCGTACACATGTCGCCCCGCGCATAGTTAACCCGTGCATCAACCTACGAAGGGATTTCGCCGTGCGCTGGCTCAGGATCGCCATAGGTTTCACAGTCAGTCTGCTGACACTGCTCTGCTTGTTCCCGGCCCAGGCCGCCGCACAAGGCAGTGGTTGGGCAGTATTGCTTGATGAACAGGCCGACCTGCAACTGAGCGACATCCGTTCCGCCCGCTACACCAACCAATTCAGCCCCATCGAACTGGACCGCATTACCGCCGCGGAACCGGACGGCGCGTTGTGGGTACGTTTCAAACTGCAACCTGGCAAGCACGAGCAAGTGCTGCGGGTGTTCGCCCCGGACCTGTCCCACCTGAGCCTCTACGTGCTCGACGGCGACACCCTGGTGGAACAGCAAAGCACCGGCACCCGCCAGCCCCAGGCGGAACGCCCGCTGCCCAGCAGCGACTTCATGTTACCGATGCCCCAGAGCCAAAGGCCCCTCGAGGTCTACCTGCGCCTGGTCTCGGAGCACGAACTGCGCCCCTACATCACCCTGGAGCCCGCCGTACTGGCCGCTGCCGACCAGAACCAAACGCTGATCTACGGGCTGCTGTTCGGCGTCCTGTTGATGTTGATCCTGCACAACCTCACACGCTTCGCCTATCACCGCTCGCGCAGCAGCCTGTGGCTGGCGGCGTGCGAAGTGCTGTTGATGCTCAGCCTGGCGCTGCTGCTCAACCTGGTAGGCCCATGGCTGCCGAACTGGCACGCCGTGCAAACCCCAGACGCCTACCTGGCCTTGTTGCTCACCGCACCGTGCGGGTTGATGTTCGCCTACCGCTTCTTCATGCCCCTGGGCCCTCATCCGCTGAACAAGCTGTTGATGGCCGACATCCTGTTTATCGTGCTGTGTGGCCTGCTGCTGTTGTTCGTCAACACCCTGCCACTGAACATCATCACCTATGCGCTGGTCGCCCTGGCCGGCTTGAGCATGCTGTTTGTGTCGGCCTATCACTGGCAAAAAGGCTACCGCCCGGCACGGCTGTTCGTGGCGGCGATGGTGGTGTTCAACATCGGCACGCTGATCATCCTGCCTGCGCTGCTCGGCCTTACGCTTGTCGCGCCGCAAGGCTTGATCGTGACCCTGCTCAGCTTCATCTGCCTCAGTGGCCTGCTGATGAGCCTGGCCCTGGGCGAACGCCAGCGCGCGATTGTCGAGGCGCGCTTCAGCCTCAGCCGTGACCTGGCCGCGAGCAATGCCGAGATCGCCGCCAAAGCCGAATTCCTGGCGAAGATCAGCCACGAGATCCGCACGCCCATGAACGGCGTGCTGGGCATGACCGAGCTGCTGCTGGGCACGCCGCTGTCGGTGAAGCAGCGCGACTACGTGCAGACCATCCACAGCGCCGGCAACGAGCTGCTGACCCTGATCAACGAGATCCTCGACATCTCCAAGCTGGAATCCGGGCAGATCGAATTGGACGACGTGCAGTTCGACCTCAACGCGCTGATCGAAGATTGCCTGAGCATCTTCCGCGCCAAGGCCGAGCAGCAGAACGTCGAACTCATCAGCTTTATCCAGCCCCAGGTGCCCCGTGTCATCAGTGGCGACCCGACGCGCCTGCGCCAGGCGCTGTTGAGCCTGCTGGAAAACGCCCTGCAAAAAACCGATGAAGGCGAAGTGCTGATCGTTGTCGCCCTTGATGAACGCAGCACCAAGCCACGCCTGCGCATCGCCGTGCAGGACAGCGGCCTGCCGATGGAAACCGCCGAGCGCGAAGCGCTGTTACACAGTGAACTGCACAGCAAGAATTTCCTGTCGGCCACACGCCTGAGCGGTCACCTGGGCCTGGTGATCGCCCGTCAGCTGATCCTGTTGATGAACGGCGAGTTCGGCATCAAGAGCGGCAGCCACCAGGGCAGCACACTGTGGCTGACCCTGCCGCTGGACCCGGAACGCCTGGAGCACCCCACTTCCGACCTCGACGGCCCGCTCAAGGGTGCGCGCGTACTGGTGGTGGACGACAACGACACCTGCCGCAAGGTGCTGGTGCAGCAGTGCTCTGCCTGGGGCCTCAACGTCAGTGCCGTCCCCTCGGGCAAGGAAGCCTTGGCGCTGTTGCGCACCAAGGCGCACCTGCGCGACTACTTCGACGTGGTGTTGCTGGACCAGAACATGCCCGGCATGACCGGCATGCAACTGGCGGCGAAGATCAAGGAAGACCCGAGCCTGAACCACGACATACTGTTGATCATGCTCACCGGCATCAGCAACGCGCCGAGCAAGATCATCGCGCGCAACTGCGGGATCAAGCGCATCCTCGCCAAACCGGTGGCCGGCTATACCCTCAAGACCACCCTGGCCGACGAACTGACCCAGCGCAGCAAAGGCAGCGTGCCCGTGCGCCCGGTGCTCAGCGCACCGGCAGCCGTCACCGTGCCCAGCGATTTCCGCATCCTGGTGGCCGAAGACAACAGCATTTCCACCAAGGTGATCCGTGGCATGCTCGGCAAGCTCAACCTCAACCCGGACACCGCCAGCAACGGCGAGGAAGCGTTGGAAGCGATGAAGGCCCAGCGTTACGACCTGGTGTTGATGGACTGTGAAATGCCGATCCTCGATGGCTTCTCGGCCACCCAACAGCTGCGCGCCTGGGAAGTCAGCCACCAGCGTATCCGCACCCCAGTGGTGGCTCTGACGGCGCACATCCTCTCGGAACACAAAGAACGCGCACGCCAGGCCGGGATGGACGGGCACATGGCCAAGCCGGTGGAACTGTCGCAGCTGCGCGAGTTGGTGGAGTTCTGGGTCGCGCAGCGCCAGCAGCGCCCCGAACACGCCCCCTCTTAACCTGAAACACAACCCCCATGTGGGAGCGGGCTTGCTCGCGAATGCGGTGGATCAGTTAAAAACGCATTGACTGACACACCGCATTCGCGAGCAAGCCCGCTCCCACATTTGATCGGTGTCGCCTGATAGACTCTCCACACTTATCCCCAACGAGCCGCCCCCATGCTCCACGTGTTATTCAGCGTCTACCTGAAAATGCTGGTGCTCTACAGCCCGTTCTTCGTGCTGTCCTGTTTTATCAGCCTCACCCGTGGTTACTCCAGCAAGGAGCGCCGGCGCCTGGCCTGGAAAGTCGCGTTGGCCACCCTGGTGTCGAGCGTGTTGCTCTACCTGTTCGGCCGGGTCATTTTCAGCGTGTTCGGGATCACCGTGGACGCGTTCCGCATCGGCGCCGGCAGCGTGCTGTTCATCTCGGCCCTGGGCATGGCCCAAGGCAAGTCAGCGGTACAAACCGACAACGTGCAGCAAGACGTGACCATCGTACCGCTGACCATCCCCCTTACCGTCGGCCCCGGCACCATCGGTGCACTGCTGGTGATGGGCGTGAGCCAGCCCCACTGGGATGACAAGATCACCGCCATCCTCAGCATCGCGCTCGCCAGCTTCACTGTGGGTGTAGTGCTGTACCTGTCCAACCGCATCGAACGCATTCTTGGCGACCAGGGCTTGCAGATCGTCAGCCGGCTGATGGGCCTGTTCGTCTGCGCCCTGGCCGCGCAAATTATCTTTACCGGGGTTCGCGGCTACCTGGTGCCCTAGATCCGGTATTGGGCGATTGCCAACTGCACCTTGTCGCCCGCACTCTCGCGCATCAGCCGGAGGGTTTTTTCATTGACCACCGAGGTATTCAGCACCAGGCAGATCTGCCCGCTGAAGGCCTCGAACGAGGAACTGTCCCACTCCAAAAAGGGCAGGCCCACCTGTTTGCTCACGCCGTGGGAACTGTACGTCACCAGCACCATCGTCACTTCCCCTGCGGTTTCAGCGCACGAGGCCAGGCCGAAATCGCCGCCCTGCTGCACCGTGCTGTTACGCTTGAACAACTCGAACGAGGCCGGTTGCTGCTTCAGCGCTTCCAGCGCGTCAGCCGCCAATTTGGGCAGTGCTGCCAACAGCGGCCCGGCCAGAGAGGTCGAAGCCAGCAGCGCCGCAATCATGTTCAGGGCCGCCAGTTGCACCGTCAGGCCCTTGCCGGAACTCGAGACGCGCTCGAAGCGGCTTCGCACCGGCAGCCAGCCCAGGCTGATCATCACCTTGATAAATTCATCGTACCAATGCTCTGTACCGCGATGGACCTTCAACACATCGCTGACGTAGCTGCTGGCAAGCAGGTAGCTCTTGCGGATGTACTCGCGGTTGAGGGCAGACATGCCCTCGACAAACGAGATCACCCCATTGTTCACCACGGCTGCATTGCTATCGTCCTCGGTATCCAGCGCCATGGAAGCACTGGCTCCCGGTGCGCCGGGCAGTTTGTAGGCGGCAATCAGTTTGCGCCGCTTCGCACTGAAGGTCCTTTTGTGATGTCGCTCCATTCTCCATTCTCCACAAGCGCCCCACATGGGGCTTGTGTTCACACTAGTCCAGTGGCGGCCGGGCTTTCCACGCAACAAACATCCCTTGCCTGCGCACCTGAAACAGCATCGTCCAGCAATCCCGTGGCGTTCGCGCACGCCTTCCGGCTTTCATCGCGCAAAAAAAGAAAAAGCCCCGAATGACAGCAGGAAAATCCCTCAACCATTCGGAGCTTTCTGGCAGTGGCCGGAGCGTTTCAGGACGCCGGTTTTTCACCATACCAACGCGGCGTGTATACCCACTCACCGCCACCGGCACGTGGAAACACGCAGGTGGTGGAGGAACCGATCAGCACCATGGTGCGCATGTCCACCTGCTCCGGGGTCAGTTGCCCCAGCGTGGTGACACGCAGGGTCTGGCCCGGGCGACCGATATCACGGCCCAGCACCACGGGCGTTTCAGGCGTGCGGTGCAGCGCGACGATTTCCAGGGCGCGGCCTAATTGCCACGGGCGCGAACGGGAGATGGGGTTGTAGAACGCCAGCGCCAGGTCGGCCTGGGACGCCAAATCCAAACGCTTTTCGATGATCGCCCATGGCTTGAGGTTGTCCGACAGTGACATCACGCAAAAGTCATGACCCAACGGCGCACCGGCCTGTGCAGCCGTGGCCAGGGACGCCGAAACACCCGGCAGGATTTCCAGGTCGACCTGGTGCCAGGCCGGGTCGCTGGATTCATGCAACGCCTCGATCACCGCAGCGGCCATGGCGAATACGCCGGGGTCGCCGGACGACACCACCACCACCGAACGGCCCTGGGCCGCCAGCTCGAAGGCGTGACGCGCACGCTGCATTTCTTCACGGTTATCGGTGCAGTGTTGCACCTGATCGTCACGGAACGGCCCGGCCATGCGCACATAGGTTTCGTAGCCCAGCACATCGGTGCAGCGCGCCAGTTCAGCCTTGACGGCCGGCACCATCAACTCGGCGGCGCCAGGGCCCAGGCCAATCACCGCAAGACGACCACGCACGCGACCGACTCGGGACAGGTCTAGCGGTTGCTCGGCAACATCAATGACGATATCGGCGTCTTGGCTGACGCTGGCAAAACGCAGCGGCACACCCAGTGCCAACGCCGCTTCATGCAACGACGCATCGGCCATCTGCGTATCGCTCGCCAATAGGCACGCCAGGGATTGCACCGCGATACCCGCGTCATGCAGCACCGCCCGCACGCGCTCTGCCAGTTGCGCGCCTGGCTTGCAGGTCACGCTCACATTCTTTGGATAGATCAGCAACTCGTTGGCCGCAGGCACGCGCTCGGCACTGCCCACATGGATCGCCAAACGTGCCTGTTGATCCTGTGGCAGGTTCGCCTGGTCCAGCCACGGCGCGGCGCCTTCGATCCGCACGCTTTCGCCGGCCAACAGGTCCGAGACAAACCGCTTGCCCAGTTCCAGGTCGGCCAACTCATAGCCACTTGGCGGGTTGAGCAGGCAGGTGCCGAAACGCAGCTCGCCACTGGTGGTGATTGCTGCGGCCACGTTCAACGCTGCAGCGATCTCCCGCGCCATGACGTTCACACCGCCCAAGCCACCGAGCAACGGCACCACGGCGCTGCCGTCTTCGGCGACGGCCAGCACGGCAGGCTCTTCGCCTTTTTCCAGCAACAGCGGCGCCAGGGTACGAATCACGATGCCGGCCGCGCACAGCGCAATCAACGGCATGCCTTGCTGATAAAGCTGGCGCAGGGTCGCACCGAATTCGCCATAGACCTGGTCTGCGCCCTCGACACGGCCCGCCAGGCCATGGATCAGTGCGCCCGGGTAAACCTGCTGGATCTTGCGCGCAGTGGCCAGGCTGCCCTGGCCCAAAATAACAATCGCCGGGCTCATCAACCTTGCCACCGTTCACCGGGCACGATGATCAGCGAGAAGTAAGGCGACGACGACGGATCGACCTGATCCAGCGGCACGATCTTCTGATTGGCCATGGTGGCGCGCTCCACATACAGCGCACGCCCGGCCAGGCCGAGCTCTTCCAGCACTTGGCGCACCTTGGGAAAGTTGCGCCCGAGCTTCATGATCACCGCCGCATCGGCGTCTGCCAGGCGGCGCTTGAGGTCGTCATGGGGCAGCACGCCCGAGAGCACCGACAGGCTCTGGTTGCGGTACACCAGCGGCGCACCCAGCACCGAAGCGCCGCCGAGCATCGAGCACACGCCCGGAATGACCTGCGCTTCATAGCGCTCGGCGAGGCGGTCGTGCAGGTACATGTAGGAGCCGTAGAAGAACGGGTCACCTTCACAGATCACCGCCACGTCGCGGCCGGCGTCCAGGTGCGCTGCCACGTCGACGCTGGCCGCGTCGTAGAAATCGCTGATCACTTGCTCATAGGACATCGGCGCGGGCAGCACTTCGGTGGTCACCGGGTACACCAGCGGCATCAGGGTCTGCTGGGGCACCAGGTGATCCTCGATGATGCCGAAGGCGTTGCCCTTCTTGCCCTTGGCCACGAAGTACGCCACCACCGGCGACTCACGCAGCAGGCGCAGGGCCTTGAGGGTGATCAGTTCCGGGTCGCCAGGGCCCACGCCCAGGCCGATCAAACGTCCGCGTGCCTGCATTATTCGACCTCCGTGGCCAGAGCATTCACCGCAGCGGCGGCCATAGCACTACCGCCCAGGCGGCCCTGCATGATCACGAACGGCACGCCACGGCTGTCGGCCGCCAGCATCGCCTTGGATTCAGCGGCGCCGACAAACCCGACCGGGAAGCCGAGGATCAACGCCGGTTTCGGTGCGCCGGCGTCGAGCATTTCCAGCAGGTAGAACAAGGCGGTTGGCGCGTTGCCGATCACTACCACGCTGCCTTCCAGGTGCGGGCGCCACAGTTCCAGGGCGGCGGCGGAGCGGGTGTTGCCCAGCTCACGCGCCAGCTCCGGCACGCTGTCGTCGCGCAGGGTGCAGATCACCGCGTTGTTGGCGGGCAGGCGCGCACGGGTCACGCCTTCGGAGACCATCCGCGCATCGCACAGGATCGGCGCGCCGGCCGCCAGCGCATCGCGCCCGGCCTTGCCTGCGCCTTCGGAGAATTGCAGGCCGTCGATGGCCTCGACCATGCCGCAGGCATGGATCACCCGCACCGCGAGTTTTTCCAGATCGGCCGGGATACGGTCCAACTTGGCTTCCGCGCGAATAATGGCGAAGGAGTTGCGATAGATCTCCTGACCGTCGCGGATGTAATCAATCATCGGTGTTGCTCCGTGGGCGGGCGCGCAGCAAGGCGCCCGTCGCTTCAATAGAAAGGGTGCGCGCGTGCAGCCGGCCAAAGCCTGGGTAGGCGGCATCGCGAAAATAGAGGTCGTAGTGGCCAGGGCTCACGGCCAGCAGGGTCACCGGCGCGGTGTGTGCGGCGGCGCAGGAACGGAGGCAGCCAGACAGGTGCACGTCGTGCCCGGTGTCCAGGGCGGCGAGTTGCATGGCGTCAGCCTTGGTGTCGGCCTGTGCCTTGCCGCAGCCGCTGGAGCCAGTGCAGGCGGTCATGCGCGCCAGAGGTTGGTCGACTGAACAGAGGAAGCCCAGTTGCGCCAGGCGTTCGGTCACGGCCTGCGGTTTTTCGACATTGGGCAGCAGCACGCCCTGCCAAGGGGTGAAGCGCAGGGTGCCGTCGCCGTATTCGCTGGCCAGTTGTGCGGCGCCGTTGAGCATCGTCGAATCCAGGCGGCCCAACGGCGCGATGGTCGCGACGTAGAACAGATTCTTTTGCGCTTGTGGATAAGTGCCGAGGTGCAGCGAAGCGCTGCTGGACGGGCGTTTGAAGCCATCCGGCGGCAGCAACGGCAGATTGAGGAGGCTCAATAACTTATCCACAGCCAGATGACGCATGCGGGTTTGCTCGGGCGTGGCGAGGTCGAGAAACGCTTCCAGCACAGCCACCACCAGAGCATGCCCTTGATCTAACGGCACGGCGGCCACCGGCGCATCCAGCCCCGGGCAACCGGCCAGGCCAAACGCGAGCAGCGTGTGGCCATCGCGCACGAACGCCGACAGCCACAGGTCATGGTGATGTTCGAGCATCGCCAGGGCTTCGCCGCCATCCAGTTGCACGGCGAACTTGGCCGACAGCTCGTGAAAACGCGGGTGGTTCTGCAGGGTATTCAGGATCTGTTCGGCCAGCGGGCGCGTGTCGAACAGCATCTGCGGGTCGATGCCGGCGCTGGGGCTGAGCATCAGGTTACGCACATCGTCGCCGGCGGCGTTATTGGGCCCCAGACCTGCGGCCAACAGCATCGCGATCAAGGCGTCTTCTTCGGCGCCAATCCCGCGGATCTGCAGGTTGGCGCGGTTGGTGGCCTCGATCACCCCGCCTGCATAGGCCTGCGCCGCGTCCGCCACCGCGTGGGCTTGGGCGGCGGTGATGGAACCCCCGGCCAATTTGATCCGGCAAATGCCGCCGTCCAACGCCTGGACAATACGCAGCAACCCCGGACAAGCCGAGGGGCGCAAGGTGTTCAGAGCGGGCGTTGGGTTCACAGGGCTACCGGTTCACGGGTAAAGGCGCGGTATTATG
>Ga0157375_10005793_pt1 | contig 10749 bp, 8 predicted proteins | sample M35metaG_FD_115311 | JGI IMG/M metagenome (GOLD analysis project Ga0157375, IMG submission 115311) | Miscanthus rhizosphere microbial communities from Kellogg Biological Station, Michigan, USA - M3-5 metaG | ecosystem: Host-associated > Plants > Roots > Rhizosphere > Soil | place: USA: Michigan...
ATGACATTGAAGTACTTTTTATAAAATTGAAAGTGCTTTTCAAGGGTTTTTAGCTTTATGAAAATGGGATTAAAGCGAGTGTGATCTTTCAAACATACCCCGTGGTAAATCACCATTCTGCATCCTCTGGCATCACGGAAAAAGTTTTCGTCAAAACCCAGTAAATGCCCTATATCCCTGCCAAAATATTTAGTCTCCTTGTATAGTTTAGTGCCTATTTTTTGAGTCAATGTCATAACAGGGAGTGTCAATTAACAGGGAAACCCGCATCAGGGTAATATTGTTTGATTTTCGCGATCAGCGCCGGCAAGTCGCCCCTTACAAATTTGTTGCTGTCACCTACTTTGATTTTGCTGTATCCAAGCATATTTGTGCTCCCTAATTGATGATATAGTTCCTCATCAAACAGGCTGATACTCCCTTTATGCATCACCAATAATATATCCTGGGGATCTGTCATAAAAAATGAATCTGCTTTTGATAGTACCAGGTCAGCATCCTCGTTTTCTTCAATCTTTCCTGTACTTAATCCCCAGGTAGTGCTGGGGCTGCTGGTCAGGCTATCATAAAGCTCCTGGTCAGATAGCATACCGGTTTGCCTGGCCTTGCGGATATGGTTCCATAAGTTCCAGTCGCCGGTAAGGGTTGAGTCCGTACCGAATAATATAGTCAGATAATTTTTAAGGCGATTTACCGGCGCGGTTTTATCTAGCAAGAAGTAATTCGATTCCGGACACCAAACCAATGCCTTGAATTGATTCGCCTGTTCTTCGCTCATGGCTACGCCGTGCACCGCAATTATGGACCTTTTAAACAGGTTGTTTTTGGTCAGCCAATCGATCTCATTTGCGGCTACAGCATCTGTGCCTTCGCCGCAATGAATTACAGCCGGTAAATTCTTTTTTAGCGGATTATTCAGCATAAGCCGCCACCTTTTCTCAAAATGCACCGAATGAATAGACTGGCAGCCCTGGAAGACAGTAATCAAGTCATTTGATGTATTGATCTTTTTTCCATGATTTACTACCGTTGTAACTCCACAGAGCAGGTTCTTGTAAATGCCCCATTGTATGCGAAGTGACTCAGGTATTTGTAGTACGTTATCAATAATGTCTTTGTATTGTATATGAATATGCACGCCCCATTCCGTATAATTTCTGAAAATTTTTCCGGCAAGAGGAGGAAAGAGATTGAAATCAAGATGATCGTGAGAATTGATCAAGCCGGGAAAGACGATGGCGTTGTCAAAATTCAGATTTAGTTCGTCCGATCCATCATGAAAATGGCCAGGCAAAATTTGGGCTATTTTACCATTTTTTACTTTAATGCCGACCATTTGCCCCGTGAGGGCCATCCTAACATTATTCAGGATCATTGCCACGCCTTAAATGAACACCATATATCACCGGAAAACCCTTAAACCGCTCGTAAACACCTAAAGCATTCTGATTGGCATAATAATGCCTGACCCTTTCATCAATATTGATCTCCTCCTTCCGGATCAGCCTGAAACCGTTTTGATGCATTAAATCTTTAATGGTGTCAACCGCATGAACATAGTTCTTCACCGCCAAACGCTCATTGTAATGTTTAAAGGTACGTTTTCCGCCAGAAGCCAGCAATTGAGGATGAAAATCGGTAATAATAATATCTGCTGATGGTTTAAGGATACGGCACCACGCCAGTAAAGCCGGTTCAATATTTTCGATGTGTGCAACTGTAAGGGTTGATATAATAGTATCAAATGCGGCATCCTGCATGTTTGATAATAAGTCGTCAGTAATCTTATAGGTATTTGCGTTGGGGAATTTTGCCTTCAGCTTGTTTAACATTCCTTCCGATACGTCAAACCCTGTAAGCTGTGCAGGCTGCATTTGCAAAATTTTAGCCCAATGCCTTCCGGTTCCGCAGCCTATATCGGCAACAGATTTATTATAAATGATCTTTTGATCAAGCAGTTTTGGGAATAATACCTCGTCAAGGTCGAGCATCAAGTTATCCGGCTGCATATCATAATCTTCAGACCATAGATCATATGCATCCGCCGAATTTTTTTCTATAACAGCAGGCTTAAACAGTCGGTCCCTGAAATTTCTGAGGGCGGGTATCACTTCGTTTTATTAAGGGTTTTGACAGGAATTACGCAACAGGGTAGTTATTGGTTGCCCAACCAGGTTTTTATTTCCCGGCTCAGGCAACTGCATCCGTGTCGATTTCGTAATTCAGTTGGATGCTAAGTTGATTGGGTTAATAAGTTGGTAGCAGGTCATTGATCTGCTGTTATTTATCCATCTGTTGTTGATACTTTGAAGCCTGTTATAATGAGCAAAATACTGTTATTTAATCCCAGAAGTGCTAATGCGAAATACCGCATTCCTAACTCTATACTAAGCATTGCGGCTTCAGTTGAAGGTAAGTACGATTGGGTAATTGTGGATGGCAATTGTGAAACCGACCCGCTAAAAAAAATTGAAAGTTACCTGGATACCGGCGATTTCAAATACCTGGGTTTTACAGTGATGCCCGGCCCACAACTGAGACAGGCTATTCCAATAGCAAAAGCCGTTAAAGAACGTTACCCTCAAACCAAAATGATTTGGGGAGGATATTTCCCCTCCACGCAACCTGAAACAGTGTTATGTTCGCGTTATGTTGATTTTATCATAAATGGTCCGGGCGATCATGCTTTTCCGGCATTGATAGATGCCCTGGAAAATGGTAAGCCTTTTGAGTTCATCAAAAACCTGATCCACCAGGCTACCGACGGCAAAATCATCAAAACGCCAAAAGAGGATTTGATGGAGCAAGACACCTTGCCTCCATTACCCTATGACAAATTGAACGAATTTTACCCGATAAGCAGGTTGCTGGGAAAAACCTATCTGGGCGAAAAAACAATGGCCTATCACTCCAGTATTGGGTGCCCTTTTACCTGTTCATTTTGCGCTGTGGTACCTATCTATGAGGCACGATGGAAGGCAAAGTCTGCCCAAACGATTTATAACGACATAAAATACATCAAGGATAAATGGGGCGCAACGGCTATTGAGTTTCATGACAACAACTTCTTTGTTTCCGAAAAACGCGCCGTTGAATTTGCCAATCTTATCAAACCGGAGGAAATGAACTGGTGGGGCATGGCACGCATTGATACGATGGATAAGTTTAAGGATTCATCACTCGCTGCTATCCGCGAATCGGGTTGCAAATGCATCTTTTTTGGCGCAGAAAGCGGGAACGATCATATCCTGGAGCAATTGGACAAAGGTGGTACACAAACCGGCGAGCAGATACTCACTTTCGCCGAGCGGTTGAAGAAGTTCGGCATTATCCCCGAATATTCATTTGTATTAGGCACACCCGCACCAACCACCGAACAGGTGCAGGCGCAAATAGATTTTGAGATTGATTTTATAAAAAAGGTTAAGGCCGTAAATCCAAACGTTGAGATTGTGATCTACACTTACAGCCCTGTACCAACAGAGGGATCGGAATTGTTTAAACAGGTATTGGCCAGCGGCTTTAAATACCCCCAAGTGCTGGAAGATTGGATAAGTCCTGCCTGGGAAAATTTCGATATGCGCAAAAACCCTCTCACACCATGGCTCACCCCGGATATGATAGATAAGATAAGAAATTTTGAGACGGTTTTGAATGGCGTGTACCCGACTGTTACCGATATCAGGATGAACAGCCTGAAGCGCAGGCTGATAAAGGCAGTAGCCGGGTTGCGTTACAAGACCAGCTTATATAACTATCCGTACGAAATAAAATTGCTACATAAGGTATGGCGCTATCGCCAGCCCGAAATACAAGGATTTTAGCGAATACAAAATTGAACCAAACTGTGAAGCATACAGCAAAAAATCGTTCCCAAAAGCCCCGGATGGATTTTGAGGAACTTTACATTGCCGTGCGCCAACAGGAAAAACGCATTTATACCGACGAGCAACTCCAACTTTTGCCCGACGTTGATCATATTTACTATGATGAGTGGAAGATAAGGAAAAGGTCGAGTGAAAGGCTGACCGATTATCTCTCAAAGAAACATAAACGCCTGAAGATACTTGAAGTAGGCTGCGGTAATGGGTGGTTGTCGGCCAGGCTGGCCAATATACCCGATACTCAGGTTGTTGGGTTGGATATCAATCAGTTGGAGATAGACCAGGCCAATCGCGTTTTTAAAAAAGACAATCTGCAATTCATTTACGATAGCTTTAGTGAGAATACCTTTGAGAACGATCAATTTGATGTGATCGTTTTTGCTGCTTCGCTCCAATATTTTCCGTCAGTTATTAATGTGATGAAACAGGCGTTGGCTATCCTGAAAAAGGGGGGCGAGGTGCACATAATTGATACCCCATTTTATACGCCTGATGAGACCGAAAAGGCCGACGAGCGCAGTCAGAAGTATTATGCAACTCTGGGTATTCCCGAAATGGCCGAACATTACTTTCATCACTCTATCAGCGAGTTCTGGGGGTTTAAGTACGAGATACTATTTGACCCGACCAGCATATTCAATATGATCTTTAAGAAAGACCCTTTTTACTGGGTCTGCATACGAAAATAAGCCATGCTTCAGGCACTGACCCATACTTACAAACGTTATCGTACGCTGCAAACGCACAGGATATCGGCATTACCTATTGTGATACTGATGCCGCATAGCGCCTGCAACTGCCGCTGTGTGATGTGCGACATATGGAAAGACAATAAGAACCTGAAACAGCTTACGGAGGAGGATGTCGCCGGACTATTATCCTCGCTGAAACAATTCGGGACGAAACAAGTGGTGATGTCGGGAGGTGAGGCACTGCTTAATCAGAACTTTTTTGCATTGTGCCGCATTTTAAGAAATGCAGATATCAAAGTATCGCTGCTTACCACAGGTTTAACATTGAAAAATCATGCTGAACAATTGGTGCAATGGGTAACCGATATTATTGTTTCGCTGGATGGCGATGAGCAATTGCATGATGCTATTCGTAATATTCCCGGCGCCTTTCATAAATTAAGAGATGGGGTGCAGCATATCCGCTTGTTAAAACCCAACTACCGCATCACCGCCCGCACGGTAATACACCGGCTCAATTTTTGGAACTGGATAGCCATTATTGAGCAGGCTAAACAGATGGGGTTAAATCAGATCAGCTTTTTACCGGCCGACGTGAGCAGCCATGCTTTTAACCGGCAAATTGCCTGGGAACAACCGCGTCAGAATGAGATACTATTATCAAAAAACGAACTGCCCGAACTGGTAGTTGTTATACAAAAAATAATTGACGGTTATCAGCATGATATCAGTGACGGTTTTATTGCCGAATCGCCGGAAAAATTGGTGGATATCTATCATTATTACGCTGCATTTTATGGGTTGAACCCTTTCCCTTATAAAAGATGCAATGCACCCTGGGTATCCACAGTAATTGAAGCGGACGGAAGCGTGCGGCCTTGTTTTTTTCATGAAACAATGGGTAATATCAGGGAGTCATCTTTGGGTGATATTCTGAACAGCCCGGAAGCTATCAATTTCAGGAAGACTTTGAATATGGCGAGCAATGCTATTTGCACTAAATGCGTTTGCTCATTGAATTTATCGCCTTTAACCAATTTGGATTAATATGAACAGCATACTTTTCAGCCATTCGTATTTCATGCAGTTCGACCCCAAGCAATGGGGACAGGGCTTGCCATATCCGCCCTTGGGAACTTTGCTGGCTGCTGCTGTAATGCGTCAAAACGGATATGATATTGCCTTGTTTGATACCATGTTTGCTATTGGTCCGGAAGAACTTGAACCACAATTGGGAAAGCACAATCCTGATTTTTTTGTGATATATGATGATGGGTTCAATTATCTCACCAAAATGTGCCTTACCAATATGCGCGAGGCTGCTTTCGGCATGAGTAAGCAGGCAAAGGCGCATGGCTGTAAGGTGATCGTATGTAGCTCTGATTCAACAGATCGCTTTGAGAAATATTTATTGGAAGGCGCTGATTTTGTAATTATTGGCGAGGGGGAAATGACTCTGTTGGAGTTGACAAATGCCATTAAAAATGGCGAAACAGACTATTCGGGCATACAAGGATTGGCTTACCTGAAAGATGGCAAAGCCATAAAAACTTTGGGCCGGCCGGTGATGAAGGATCTGGATAGATTACCCTTGCCCGCATGGGATTTAGTCGACATAAAGCCCTATAAAGAAAGCTGGTTGAAAAATGCGGGGTATTTTTCCCTCAATATTGGTACAACCCGTGGTTGCCCTTTTAAATGTAATTGGTGCGCCAAACCAATCTACGGTAACCGTTATAATTCACGAAGCCCCGAAAATGTCGTGAGGGAAATTAAAATGCTGAAAGTGCAATTCGGAATGGATCACATCTGGTTTTGTGATGATATTTTCGGTTTAAAACCTGGGTGGGTAGAAGAATTTACCCGGTTAATACAACAGGAAGGATTAAAAATACGCTTCAAGATACAGTCACGTGCTGATTTGTTGATGAATGAAGAGTTAGTAAAAGACCTTGCCGCCTCAGGGTGCGAAGATGTATGGATAGGAGCAGAGAGCGGCTCGCAAAAAATATTGGATGCGATGGATAAAGGCACAACCATAGCACAGATCCATCAGTCGACACAATTAATGAAGAAATACAGCATCAGGCCATCATTCTTTATCCAGTTTGGTTATCCCGGGGAACAAAAGGAGGATATCGAAAAAACTATTAAGATGATCAATGAGTTGTTGCCTTTCGAAATCGGTATTTCGGTATCTTACCCTTTGCCCGGAACGGTTTTTTATGACCGCGTAAAAGCCGACCTGAAAACCAAAACCAATTGGACCGACTCGAATGAAATGGCATTGATGTTCCACAACACTTTTCCGCCGTCTTATTATAAGCAGTTGCACCGTTATGTACACCAAAACTACCATCAGCACCTGGCACAAAACAGTTTGGCCGAGCTGATCAAAAAGCCATTGCAGGCAAATGTGAAAAATATTAGGAAGGCATTATCGGTATTTTATTATACACCAGCGGCAATGATTGAAAGGTTGAAATTAAAACGATTGGAAAAAGCATTGTAATGGAAACGGTTGTACCACATATCAATGAAACCAATGCTGCGGAAGCTTTTTCGGGGCAGTCAGGAATTTTTGACGGGTTGTATAGCGATAATACCATTATCCAATACAAACGGCTGCGGGTGCGGGATCATGTATTGCAGTATTTACCTGATAACAGCCATATCCTGGAGTTGAACAGCGGTACTGGTGAAGATGCTATTTTTTTTGCAGGCAAAGGGCATCACGTTCATGCGACGGACCTATCCCAGGGCATGCAGCAACAATTGATACTGAAGGTCAGAGGAAAAGGATTGAATGACCGGATCACTAATGAGTTGTGCTCCTACACAGCTTTAGATCAACTTAAAAATAAAGGCCCATACGATCTGATTTTTTCCAATTTTGCAGGATTGAATTGTACTAATGAGTTGGATAAAGTTTTAGGTTCATTTCCGCCTCTGCTCAAATCAAATGGCATCTTAACACTGGTTATCATGCCAAAATTCTGTTTATGGGAAACCCTCCTTCTTTTCAAAGGGGAATTCAGAACAGCATTCAGGAGGTTTTTTAGCTCAAAGGGCAAGACAGCTCATGTAGAAGGGCATTATTTCAAGTGTTGGTATTACAATCCGTCCTATATCACCAAACGGCTGAAAAACCAATTTAATGTGTTAGGCATTGAAGGTTTATGCACTATTGTACCGCCATCATACATGGAAGGTTTTGCCGAAAAGCACCCGGCAACCTATGCTTTTCTTAAAAAATGGGAAGACTGGTTGAAATCCGGCTGGCCCTGGAAGTATGTAGGGGATTACTATATAATTTCGTTGAGGAAGAAGTCATAAAGCTTTTACATCCTTAAAGTTTTTCAAAACCTCTATCATAAAGGGGTTTTTTTCATCTTTTATATCTAAAAGTATTTTCACAATGTTTATTTGGATGCTACTGGCTAATAAACAAATTTATTGAATTTTATTGTATGATAGTTGTTAAAATGGAGCTTTTAGGCTAAAGCCATTCAATTGTCCTGCTGAGCCGTTGGCTAAAGCCGAACGGTAATGAATGATAAATAGAATGCAAATTCATTGCCATCCCATTTATGGGACGGATAAATAAAGAGGAAGACAGGCGCGTGAGTGAGGGCATTAGGAAGATAAGGAAAAATAGAATACAGCTCCTCCATTAACGTGTCCTTCTGCCCAAACAGAACCTCCATGTTTTGAAATAATTTTTTCAGCTATTGCCAAGCCAATACCAGTGCCCTCAAACTCTTCGCTTCTGTGCAGCCGCTGGAAAACGCCAAAGAGTTTTTCATAATACTTCATATCAAATCCTGCCCCGTTATCTTTCACAAAATACGTTATGCCCTTTTGGGTTGTCGTGAATCCAATTTCTATTTTTGGTTTATCTTTTTTTGAAGAATACTTTATTGCATTGGAAACAAGGTTATGGTACACGTGTCCCATTAAGCCGTTATCAGCGTTTGCAAGAGGCATGTCATGAATAATTATTTCTGCCCTATGCTTTGTTCCCTGCTCTATCTCTTTAATTACTTCTTTTGCAAGACCCGTCATAGAAATGCTTGATTTGCTAATTCCTCTTTTCCCTAAGCTTGCAAGTTTCAGAAGGTCTTCTATTTGCATGTTCATTTTTGCAGCGTTGGCAGTTATGTTGCCTATTATCCGAACTCCCTCCTCATTCAGAGCTGGGCCGAAGTCTTCCTTCAGCATGCTGATATATCCAAGTATCGCCCGAAGAGGCGCACGCAGGTCATGGCTGATAGAATATGAAAAAGACTCCAGTTCTTTATTTGCTTGCTCTAATTGCCTGGTGTACATTTCCAAATCTTCAGCGGCTTTTTTTCTTTCCACGATTATAGAAAGGAGCGAGCGAATCCGTGTCACCAGTTCATCGGGATGAAAGGGCTTGAAAAGGTATTCATCTGCCCTTGCTTCCCAGCCTTTTATCATAGCTTCACGGTGAGTCATCGCGGTAAGAAGGACAACAGTTATTTTTGAAAGCGTGGGAGTTGATTTTATCTCCCGGCATAATTCCAGGCCGTCTTTCTTAGGCATCATTACATCGGTCAATACCAAATCGGGTTGCCAGTCGTTTGCAAGCTGAAGACCAATCTCGCCATCCACTGCGACTTTTATCATACAGAAATTTGAAAGCAGCGAAACGATATAGGAGGAAAGTTCATGATTGTCTTCACAGACCAGAACTTTCAAATTTTCATCTGCTATGTGCAGGTCTCTCCCCGCGGCGGGCAAAAGCTGGTAGCGAGGCAGGAGTAGTCCTCGCTGGGACCTCATATCTTTTTCTTTCTCTTGAGTGACGGGTGCGTGAAGGCGTACAGTGAAAACACTTCCCATAAATAACTCACTTTCTACCGAGACCGAACCTCCCAAAAGTTCACAGAACTCTTTTACCATTGCAAGCCCCAATCCAGTTCCTTCAAACCTGCGTGTAGATGAACCCTCCCCCTGTATGAACTTTTCGAAAAGATTTTTTCTATTTTTCTCCTCTATTCCCACACCTGTATCTTTCACACACATTTCAAAATTATTTTTCTCACTTTTAGCCTTAACCGTTATGGTACCACCTTCCGGGGTAAACTTAATCGCATTGGAGAGTAGGTTGAAAAAAATCCGTTCAAATAAATACCTATCCATTAAGACATCCCCGCTGCAATTTTCAATCTCTTTAACAAGCATTAATTTCTTTGAACCTAGCATGGATTCAAAATCATTCAGAAGAGAATTTAAAAGGTCGGCAACATCTGTAGGCTCCCTTACCACTTTCATTTTTCCGGCTTCGAACTTTGCAAAATCCAAAAGGCCATTTACCATCTGGAGCAGACGAACAGCATTGTTGTGAATAATTTGAAGCGCCTGGCTTTGCCCGCTGGCAAGCGTTCCGTATTTTCCTGCAAGCAGCGATTCTACCGGAGCATAGATGAGCGATAATGGAGTCCGAAGTTCATGCGAAACATTGGCGAAAAACTCACTTTTTATTTTTTCTGATTCCCTTATTTTTTTATTTGCATCTTCAAGCTGGTATACCTTGTCCGATAACTCTTTATTCAATGATTTGATTGTTTCCTCCGCGCGTTTACGTTCTGTAATGTCGTTAAAGAGTATTGCAACCTGAAAATTTTTTGGGTTCCCAAAACGAAAAGCATAGACATCGTACCAGCGATGCAATTGCTCGGCACGATTTTCAAAGCGAACTGGTTCTCCGGTCAACGCAATCCTGCCATACATTTCAAACCAATGTGCTTCATGATTAGGAGCCAGTTCACGCATGCGTTTACCTACTGCGTCTATTAATCCGGTTTGTTTTTCAAATGAGGCGTTTATCATCAAAAATTGGTAATCAACCGGCTTTTTCTGTTCATCGAAAATAATTTCAATAATGCAGAATCCTTCGTCTATAGAGTTGAATAGTAATTCCCAGTGCTCTTTTTTAAAATCGATCATGTTATAAAAGTTGAGGTGCTGCGATTTAGCCGGGACAGTAGATTCTCTTAGTTTAAAGATAAATTAATAATAAACTTATTTCAACACGTTTTTCTTTTTTTGCAACTTTTTTCTTTTTATCCGGCCTCCTTTTTTGTTGATAGCTCATTTGCCGCTCGAAAGCTGAAGGGCTGATATAACCCAGTGCTGAATTCCGTTGG
>Ga0157375_10005794_pt1 | contig 10748 bp, 14 predicted proteins | sample M35metaG_FD_115311 | JGI IMG/M metagenome (GOLD analysis project Ga0157375, IMG submission 115311) | Miscanthus rhizosphere microbial communities from Kellogg Biological Station, Michigan, USA - M3-5 metaG | ecosystem: Host-associated > Plants > Roots > Rhizosphere > Soil | place: USA: Michigan...
CGACAGTGCAGCGAGCCGTCCAACCCACGGGGAGCGGTGGCCTCAGCGATGCAGTCAACCTGCTAGCCCAAGCATCACGAACCATGCGCGAGGCAAAACGCATCACCTTCTGACCTCGCTGCGACTGACTACGAGAATGCATGTGGCCAACGCCTAAACTCCGCTAGCGCCGTCGGCCTCGAAACGGAGATCGTGGACCTTGCCGACGTCGGCACCGTCGCCGTCGTAGACGTCACAGCCAATGAGGTCGCTCGCGCCCATGAGCCGTTTCCCGGAATCCGCCCGACCACTTTCGTCAACGCCAGTAGTGCTTTTTTGCGGCAGTTAGTGTGCTCGCCTCCTCCGCCGACGTTCAGTCCTCGGACGCCCGGACGGTGCACTTATCGATGACGTCGAGGCGTCGTCCACCATCGTGGAACGGTACGCAGTCGGCGAGACTCACGTGGTCAGTCCGTCACGCGGCGATCGGCATCCGGACCACGCGGCATGGACGAGCGCGCGGCCCGGGCGGCAATACGCAAAGAGAGTTAGCCCATACTGCCCGTGCTCCCCAAGGCTTCTCGAGCTATCTTCGCTTGCTCGACACGGTGGCTAGTCAGAGCATCGGCCGGCCGCCGGTGACAGGCACCCGAGCACCGGACACGAAGCTGGCCTCGTCAGATGCCAGTAGGACGTAGATCGGTGCAAGCTCGACCGGTTGGCCAGGGCGGCCGAGTGGGACATTCTCCCCGAACTCCGCGACTTTTTCCTCAGGCATCGTTGCCGGTATCAACGGCGTCCAGATCGGCCCCGGGGCTACGCTGTTCACCCGAATCCCCCGTTCGCCGAGGAGTTGCGCGAGGCTGGCAGAGAAGTTGGCGATCGCCGCCTTCGTCGCCGCATAGGGAGCAAGAGTAGGGGAAGGCATATCGGAGTTGACCGACGAGCTGCCGATGATGGAGCCGCCTGCACTCATATGCGGTAGCGCCGCCTTACAGAGGTAGAACATCGCCGACACGTTCGTACGGAACGTGTAGTCCCACTCCTCGTCAGAGATCTCCTCGATGCTCGCATGAGTCATTTGATAGGCCGCGTTGCTTACTAGCACATCGATCCGGGTGAATGCTTCCACAGCCCGAGCGATCACGAGGCGACAGTGGTCCGCCGACGATATGTCGCCGCGCACCAACACCGCTTGCTGGCCAGCCGCGCGGACGTACCGGGCGGTGTCTTCTGCGTCGTCGTCCTCTTCCAGATAGGAGATCACGACGTCCGCGCCTTCCCTGGCGTATGCGATGGCCACTGCGCGCCCGATGCCGCTATCGCCGCCGGTGATCACCGCCGCCTTGCCTTTCAGTCGGCCGTGCCCCTCGTAGCTATGTTCGCCGCAGTCGGGCACAGGTGACATCCGCGACTGCCGCCCGGGCTCATCCTGTTGCTGTGCGAGCTGATTCATCAGCTATACCCCTTGATGTGGTCGTATGTTGGTCGGCCGTCCACTAGCTTCCGGGCGGTCGCAGTCACGGGATGCGCCCGGAGTGCTTCGCCATACACCCCGAGCCGCTTCCGGACAGTGGCTGTTCGTCGAGCCGTAGAAACAGGTACCCGCGGCAGAGCCCGACCAAACCATCACTCATCTGCGGCGTCCAGGGTCGAACGTGACGTCGATGTCTTCATGCGTCTTCGCTCGCTGCGCTCGGGCTTGCTGTTCGTACTGGGTGACGTCGCCGGTCGTTAGGTTCACGTTGTCGGTGAACGGTGTCAAGAGCGACCGCGGATAGAGTTTGTCGACGCGGACGGAGTTGATCTCCGCGCACGCGACTACCACCAGCGAGGTGAGGTAGAGGAACGCGAGTAGCCCCAGCACAAGCGCGAAGACACTGTTCGTCGCGCTGGCTTTCGTCACAACGTGGTTGACGTAAACGACGCCGAACGACTGCAGCAGCTGCCAGCCGATCGCAGCGGCAACTGCCCCCGGCAGCACATCACGGATCGTCACCTTTCGCACAGTCGCAATGCGAAAGACAAAAACGAACACGCACACGTTCACCGCGATCGAGCTGACGAGCGCAAACAATTTGAGCACCGTACCGAGCGATCCGGCGCCGCTCCCGCTGAGGGCGGAAAGGAGTGTCGTACCGATGAGGGCGAGGCCGGCCGTAGCCAACAGCAGCAAACTCCGGCCACGGCTGTGCAGCGGCTTCGATCGCACGTTTCTGGGCACCGCCCAAATGGTGTTCATAGCGTGTTGTAGCGCCTGACCGACGCCGAGCGCCCCGTATAGGGAGCCAAGCACACCGATGACCAGCCCCACCGCTCCGCCGCCGATATGCTCCGGATGATTCAGCTGGGCGCCGACGACGGGAAGCTGACTCAGCGCCGAATCCAACACATCTCGCTGCAGCCCCGGCCTGCCCGCGAGTACGAATCCGAGAATTGTCGTAAGCAGCAGCAGTAGCGGAAAGAGCGATATGAATGCGTAATACGCCAGCAACGCGGCCAGGAAGATACCCGTGTCATCCATGAACTTATAGACAACGGCGAGTGGGAAGCCGCTGGCGGGATGCCGACGCTGGAATCTATCCAGACGGCCGACCCACTTCGGCGGGTCAGCGTTCGAATCGGCCGCGATCGTTGCCGAGTCGCGGTGGTCATCCATTCTCTCAGTCTTCCCACAATCGCCGCGGGTCGAACACACCGCCGGCGGGGAACGACCGGACAGACGGGACATGGCGTTCGACAAGGCACCGGCGGGCATGGACGACAGCCGGGCATGGCCGACAGCGCTTGCGCGGGCGATTGCTGATCAGCTTCAGGGCGCAATTGATCTGTGCGGCTACCGAGGCGCCGGCACCGTGGCAAGGGCTCCGATCGCCGCGGGTGCCCGGCACTATTCGTCCTTTCAATCGGCACCCCGTCTTGGCCGGCCCGACCTCGTTCGCATGCGTCCGCCTGCCGACCCGCGCCGGTTTGCTCGGCGAACCGATGTCATTTCCGGTGATGCGGCCGATCGGGTCCGCGACCTAAGTCGATGGCGCCGCTATCCACTGGTCCCGATGGGGGATAGAGCGAAGTGTGGCCGCCCGCGCTGAAGGCATAGTCACGCCTTGGAGGTGTCCGTCGTGACAGGCTGCGCGTCGATGACACGCTCGCGGTCCAGGGGCTTCTGCGTCACCTCCTTTGGATCGATCGGCAGGCTGTCGGGTTCCGCGGTGTTTCCAGCGGATCGGTACGGTCGGGCCGGAGCTGGATCGGTGATCATGGCTCGTTAAACCTTGCCTTTGGCGGCCGCGCCCGTCACCCACTTCCAGGCCGCGGGGCCGAATACAGTGACCACGTCGCCTTTCGCTGATTCGATCAACAACGCCCCACCGCGGCCAAGCCGATACGTCACGCCGCCGACGTCCTCGCCGGTCTGGTAATGGACCATGCCGTCCGGCAGCCGAACATCGACCATGTCACCGTGCGGATGATCATGAGGCGAATCGCTCGACTGCAAGGCCTCAGACCCAACTATGACGTAGCTCGAGTTGTCCTGATCGCTCATCTGTTTACTCCCTCCGCTGGACACCGGACTCTTCCCCGATCGGACGGACGATCAAACCAGCTGACGACGATTGCCGGACACGCCATCCATGCCAGCCGGGTGACGCTTCGGGCGATGGAGCCGCCGCTCGCGCCGCTCGGTAACCGATGCCGAGGCCTTTGACCTGCTTGTCGAATTGCTCTCCAGACAGGTCAGCTCAGACTTAGGTCGCCCTGAAACCGGCCGCCGAGGGTGATACCCGCACGGGTGATCTCGAACTCGCGGATCTGTTGTTGATGGGCACTGCCGCGCGTCTTGAGGACGGTCATGGCGCGCTTGATCTCAGAATCTCTGCGCAGGAATTGCAGCAGGAGAACATTGTCGGACAGGCGGGAGATCCCATACTCGGACACGCGGGTAATGCCGAACAGTTCCGGCACCTCTTGGGTGAAAATGGCGCTGATGTGGGCTCGAGCGAAGCGCTGCAGGATCGAGTACATGTACTCATGGAAGCGCTGCTCATCGCCCGATGACGCGCGAAGGTCTCCGAGGCTGTCGATGAGGACCCGTCGGGCGCCGGTGCGCTCGACGGTGGCGAGCAGGTCGTAGACCCACTCGTCGAGATATAGGTCGTTGGGGGTGCGATACATCAGCTCCACGCCGGGATCGTCGATCGACCAGGAGAACCCCTGCAGGATGTGCTCCATTTGCACAGGGTTTTCCTGGAAGGTGGCGATCACACCGGTCTCGCCGCGCTGCGCTCCGGCGTAGACGAAGTGCAATCCAAGCAGCGTCTTTCCGGCACCGGACGGGCCGGCGACCAAGGTCGAGGCGCCGCGCCAGTATCCGTCGGTCAACATTAGGTCCAGGGCCTCGATGCCCGAGCTGATTCGCTCAGAGTCTTGGCCGTAGCCAACAGTGTTGAGCGGGTCGACCAAACGGGGAAAGACCTCTAGGCCGGACGGCGAGAGCCGATAGGCATGCGCGCCGGACAGGAAGGTGCTTCCACGCAATTTGAGCACTTGCAAGAAGCGGGTCTCCCGCACCGAATCTCGGTGGGTGCCCAGGGCCATGATGGCGTCGGCGACCGCGAACTCGGGCGCGTCGCTCAGTCGCACGCCGTCGTACTCGCCGACCCAGAACGTCGTGGTAGGGGTCGCGGACAGCCGCCCCGCGACCTCGTGAAGGAATCGCCGGTAGTCGCCCGGGTCGCCGGCATAGACCTGCAGCGCCTTGAAGCTGTCGATGACCAACACGCTGGGACGCCGCCGCTGCAGGAGCTCGGTCAGCCGGGCCAACACGCCGGGTAGGCCGTCATCGTTGATGATCTGACCCAGGTCCTCGTAAAACACCGAGCGGCCGAGGGCCGCGGGATCGAAGTAGCGCAGCGACTGCCCGTAGCGCAGAATCTTTTCAAGCGGCTCCGAGACGGTGGACATGTACACCGCCGGCGCTTCGACAGTCGCGTTGTGGAACACGTACTGCTGAGCAAGGATCGTCTTGCCCGAGCCTGGCTGGCCGATCAGCAGGATGATGCCGTGCCGAGGCAGCCCGCCCCCCAGTACCGTGTCGAGTCGGCCGGAACCGCTCGGCAGCCGAGCTGACTCATCGGCGGGCCCGGCATTCATGCGCGTGCGCCGGCCGACGCAGGTCGGCGCCCGGCGGCGAGCAGGTGTCGCACCGTCGAGATAAGACGCAGCGGCTCCAGGGGCTTGCGCATGAATGCGTCCGCCCCCGCCTGCAACGCCGCATCCCCGAAGTCCAACGCGGACACCGCGAGCACCGCAATCGAGGAACGCTCCCGCGCGCGGCGACATAGGTCCAACCCGTCGCCGCCCGAGATCATCAAGTCCACGACCAGCAAATCGATCGCCTCGGCCCGCAGCATTTCCTCGGCGGGTGCGATATCGAAAGCGACTCGCACGCGGTAACCCTCCGTACGCAGGAAGTACTCAGCGAGCTCGGCCGCATAGGGGTCACGCTCGGCCAGCAGGATCGTGACCTTCGGCTCGCGATCCGGCCGGGGGCGCGCCGGGGCCATCCCTCGTCTCCAAGACCCCTCCGCGCGCCGTTGTGCAAGCAACCGGTGGGCGTCTGCCGGGTGCAACCCAGCGTGCAGCTGTTCCCGGATGAAACGAAGCTGCTCGACCTGATCGCGACTGTATAAACGGTGCCCGCCACCGCTACGGTCCGGAACGATCTGGGCGTACCGCTCCTCCCAGGCCCGCAGCGTTTGAGCGGGGATGCCGAGCATCCTCGTCACGGCACCGATGCTGTACACCCCAGCGTCGACGACGTCCGCCTCCGCGTAGTTGCCATCCGGCGCGTTGCCGCTCATTGGAACCATGGCCTCATACTGAACGACGGTGGCGATACCGTCCATAACCCTTCGCTAAACCTTCACAAGAATTACGCAAGCTTAGCCAATCTCTCCAGAAACCTATACAGTACTTTCATGACCGTCCAGGGTCGATCGTCTGGGCGAGACACCGTGCCGTTGCGGTACGGCATACGCGGGGCCGCTCGTGACGACCCGCGCGAGGTCATTCCGTCGACCTACGTCGGCGGGAAGTCGCACGCCGTCAGATCGGCAGTGTTCGGATCGTGGATCCTAGCCCAAATCGACCGACGCCAATCATGACGACCACGGCGCACGGCGCCCCCTCAGATGCGCAACGTGACGCGCCCACGATCGGCAAGCTCGCCGACAGCATGGAGCTCGACCGGAGCGAGGGCTTACCCCGCCCGGCAATGGTCGCCACAGTCCGCGAAGTCCGGGAGCGGCTACGGCGTATCGAGGCGGTAACGGACGTCGCGCTATCCAAGCTCACCACCGAAGACCTGCTCGATGAGCTGCTGGCACGACTACAGGAACTGCTCGACGTCGACACCGCCGCGACCCTGCTGCTCGACGAGTCCGGTCAGTTCCTCAGCCCAGTCGCATCGCGGGGACTGGAGGAAGAGGTCCGGCACGGCGTGCGGATCCCGTTCGGACGCGGCTTCGCCGGTCGAGTGGCCGCCGAAGCCCGCCCGATAGCGATTGCCGAGGTCACACCCTCCAACGTGATCAACCCAATCCTGCTTCGCAAAAAGGTCCGCTCTCTACTAGGCGTCCCGCTGCTCGTCGGTGACACCGTCCTCGGTGTTCTGCACGTCGGTACGCTACGTCCGCGCGCATTCAGCGACGAGGACACCGCGGTGCTGCAACTGGCTGCCGACCGCGCTGCTGGCGCGATCAGCGCCCGCCGCTCCTACATCGATCGCGCAGCCGCGGCTTCGCTTCAACGCTCACTGGCGCCCCGGCGACTGCCGGACATTCCTGGCTACCAACTCGCCGCCCGCTACGTTCCCGGCAGCCAGTACGGCGTCAGCGGAGACTGGTATGACCTGTTCACCCTGCCCGATGACAGGATAGGGATCGTAATCGGCGACGTTATGGGTCACGGGCTACGCGCCGCCACGATCATGGGCCGGATCAAAAGTGCCCTACGCGCCTACGCCCTCGACCACGACGACCCGGCGACTGTTGTGCACCATCTCGACCGCAAGCTCCAACACTTCGAACCCGGGCAGATGGCCACGTTGATCTACGCAATTCTCGACGCGGCGACCGGAGCGATCACCTTTAGCTCGGCCGGGCACTTACCGCTCACCCTAATCTCGGCCGCCGGCCACGAGAGACTGCTCGAGAAGTCCCACGGGCTCCCGCTCGGGGTCGACCTCGCTGCTCCCCGCTCTACAGGCACGCTCACCCTTGAGCCGGGCAGCCTTCTCTGCCTGCTCACCGATGGCCTTATCGACCACCACAACAGCGACATCTACATGGGCCTCACGACTGTGCGCACGGTCCTCGCTCACTCCGTCACCGCAGATAGCCCATACGGACTGGCGGAGTCCGCCTGCGCGGCGCTCATGACGACCTTGATCGGCGACCGCCACGTCGACGATGACGTCACGATCCTGGCCATCGGACGCGAGGCATGCCGCGGCAACCCCACGACACAACCAGAAACGTCGAGGTCCTCCACGCCTGGCGATCTTTCGAGCCTGGCGTCATGACCGCTCAGAGGAAGCACGCGGACGCGTGTATCACGTCGTCCGGTAGCGCGATCTCAGCCCACAGTCGCTTGCCGGCCGCCGCGACTTGGAGTCCCCAAGCCCGCGAGACGGCCCGGACGATAGACAGCCCCCGGCCCCGGACGTCGTTCGGCCGCGCTATTCGCTGTTTCGGGCGGCCAGGCGCGTCGTCGAATACAACCACCCGCAGATGGTCGCGATGCAGCTGCAGAGTGATGCCTATCGCTGCGCACCCGGCGCGAACCGCGTTGGTGACCAACTCGCTCACGACCACGACAGTAAGTTCGATCGGCCCCTCAGCGGCCGGCCCGGACAGCTCCGAGCGCAGGCTGTCCGCCACGAACCGCCGCGCACGCGACGGCGCCGAGCCATCGCAGCGCCGCTCACAAACCTCAAAGTCTCGGCACATAACATCCGCAGTCCGGTCGATCGCCACCACCATGACATCTCTACCCGTGAATACGAAGATTCACACCGCCGATCACGCCGATAATCTCTAGACATGCTCATCAAGATCGTCCACACTCAGCCGCGCTGCGCGGAGCTGGCGATCTGCGGCGAACTCGATATGGCCGCGACGGACGAACTTCTCCGAACGGCGACCGCGGCTCTCGCGGACGACGCGTGTGACGATCTCGTACTAGACCTCTCCGGGGTCAGCTTCATCGACTCCACCGGCCTGGGCACCCTGGTCGCGATCCGCAATGCGACCCGGGACCGGGCGGTCACGCTTCACCTTCGTGAGCCCACACCACCCGTGCGCAGACTAATGAAGATCACCAATCTCGACTCCGTATTCAACATCTCCGACAGACAAAGCTGAGCCCGCGGCACGCTCGAATTGGCCGCCACTGTCAACAGGCGAGCTGAGGCCTGCCGGGCAGTCTCTTGACGTCGGCGAGGGTGAGCCCATAACAGTGCCGTGGGTCTGCAGCAGGGCTGGCTCACCTTCGACAAGCAGAAAGGCGGTGATTGAGGCGCGCTCGTCGTGAACATTGAGGTTGAGCGGGGAGGCGTTAGCACACATGGACCATCTCGGCCACGAGTCAGCGACCATGACACTCGACCGGTACGGGCACCTGTTCGGCGATCCCCTCGACGGGCTCGCCGCCGCGCTTGACGCCGCCGCGCGCGCCGCTGGTGTGTCCTCAGTGTGTCCCCGACGGGCTTTGTGGATCTTGACGTGAAGCGCCGAGGTGCTACAGGGCAGCAAACACGGGGCCCTCAGAGTGTGGAGACGAGGGGACTCGGACCCCTAACCCCGCCTTGCAAAAGCGATCCGACGCTGTCGAGCAACTCCCGCTTCCTGGGCTGTAGACGATGGAGGCCCCGGAATCGGTGGCGTTCGTGTCGTTGGCGGTCGTTGGTCGCATCGGGTGATCGTGAGCGATCTACGGACGTCTTGCGGACTTTTTGCGGACATCGATCTTTCTCCGTCGACGGGTGCATGCGCACGCTCAAGCGGGTCGCGCGGGGTACCGACGGTGCCGAGTGGCTTGACTCGAAGCGCGGCCTCTGACGTCCGTTATCGCTCATCAGCAGTCGGGTAATACTCGGGTAGCATTGTGGTATGAAACTGAGTGTGAGCCTGCCGGATGAAGACGTCGCAGCCCTGGATGACTACGCCCGCGCGCAAGGTCTGAAGTCACGTTCGGCCGCGCTCCAGCGCGCGATCCGCATGCTGCGCTATCCCGCACTCGCGCAGGACTACGCCGAAGCGTGGGACGAATGGGAAGCATCCGGCGAGGAGGCCGCCTGGGAAGCGACGGCCGCCGACGGGCTGGCCGATGCTGCGCGGTGAGATCCGCTTGATCGACCTGGAACCAACCCTCGGCAACGAAGCGAACAAGCGCCGGCCAGCAGTCATCGTGAGCAATGACCGCGCGAACGCGACTGCCGAACGCCTCGCCCGTGGTGTCGTCACGATCGTTCCGGTCACCAGCAACATCGCGCGTGTGTTTCCCTTCCAGACGCTGCTCCCCGCCGATGCGACAGGCCTGCGCGCGACCTCCAAAGCGCAGGCCGAGCAGGTTCGATCAGTCAGCATTGACCGGGTCGGTCCGGTCCTTGGCCGAGTGCCACCCAACCTCATGGCCGACCTCGAGGACGCCCTGCGGCTGCACCTTCAGCTGTAGCGCGCCCTCTTGGTCCGTCGCGTGGGCGCAAAGTCAGCGGCGTTAGCGGTCGTTTGATCTTCATGCACGCACGGCGCCATAGGACAGGCGCCATAGGCCCGCAAATACAGGAAGATCGGCCGTGAACCGTATGCCGGAAATCGATCTTCCTGCGCCAGCAGCGACCTCTTCACACCGTGATCCTCAACTCTGGCCCTCCGTGCCGTTCGGGCAGCCGCGGGATTTCGGCGCGAGTCCGGGCACCGCCGTGATGACCTGTGTCATGTGCGCGGCCTTGGCCGGACTCTCCTTGCACGAGCTTGATGTAGTGGCGGCAGTTGCGTCGCCAGAGGGCTAAGGCAACGATGCGCCAGGCCGCGCCCGGCACTGTCAGCGCGCCGGTACGCGGATCTATTCGATGGCGATCTTGACGCGCTCGCCGATCGGCTCGATGAGGCACGCCAGCGCGGACTTCCTGCGGACTTTTTGCGGACTAAGCCGAAGCCGATCTTGGAACCGCGATCAAGTCAGACGCACGAAGGCCACCAAATCCGGGGCCCTCAGAGTGTGGAGACGAGGGGACTCGAACCCCTAACCCCCGCCTTGCAAAGGCGGTGCTCTACCACTTGAGCTACGTCCCCGCGACCAGCCGGCGATGCGGCGAGGCTAACACTCAGCGGGTCGAGGTTGCCTCGCGCCAAAGGGCGGCGTCGGCCTGCGCATTTCTCCGCTTGCGGACGACGACGAACGCGCCGGCCGCCAATGCGACGAGCACCACGGACCTGAGCACCGGCCACCTCCGTTCGACGTGCGGTTTGGGACGCGGTCGTCCTACCGGGAGATTCTACGAACCTCCCGATATTCGACAAACCCAATCGGCTCGGAGACGCGAGCAAGGTCGCGCCCCGCTCACCTCAATCGTCTGTGGGCCTGGGAGGACTTGAACCTCCGGCCTCATCCTTATCAGGGATGCGCTCTAACCGACTGAGCTACAGGCCCGAGAACGCGAAGGGTCAGAATACCCCGCCGAAAGATACCGGACTGCACGTCAG
>Ga0157375_10005796_pt1 | contig 10746 bp, 8 predicted proteins | sample M35metaG_FD_115311 | JGI IMG/M metagenome (GOLD analysis project Ga0157375, IMG submission 115311) | Miscanthus rhizosphere microbial communities from Kellogg Biological Station, Michigan, USA - M3-5 metaG | ecosystem: Host-associated > Plants > Roots > Rhizosphere > Soil | place: USA: Michigan...
CGGCGGCCGCCTTCGGAGAGTGTCTCGGCGCGCTTGTCGATTTCGTCGACTGGCACGATGGTCATCGGCGTGAGCGGCGCGTAATGCGACACCTTGTTGCCCGGGACGCGCGGTGCACTGGTTGCCGCGCCGACGATCACGTCGCCGACCACATCCTTGAGCTGCGAATAGGTGATGAAACCGGGCCGCAGCAGGCGCACCTGCTCGCCATCGAAGCCCACGATGGTCGACTCCAGGCCAATCTGGCTTTCGCCGCCATCGAGCACCACGCGTACCGCGTCACCGAATTCTTCGCGCACATGCTCGGCGCGGGTGGGGCTCACGCGTCCGAAGCGATTCGCCGAGGGTGCCGCGATGCCGCCGCCGAAGGCGGTGAGCAGCTGTTGGGCCATGGGATGCGAAGGAACCCGGATTGCGACCGTGTCCTGGCCGCCGGTGACCACGTCATGCACATTCTCCGAGCGCGACAGGACCATGGTGAGCGGGCCGGGCCAGAATCTGGACGCGAGCTTCTGCGCGTTGTCGGGGACCTCGCGCGCCCAGCGATGCAGGTACTTCGGATTGTCCAGGTGGACGATGACCGGGTGGTCGGTCGGCCGCTCCTTGAGCTCGAAAATGCGGCGCACCGCCGCCGGGTTCTGGGCATTGGCGCCCAGCCCGTAGACGGTTTCGGTGGGAAAAGCGACTAGTTCGCCGTCGCGCAGCGCGGTGACGGCGTTTTCCAGTTCTTTGAGCGTAGCGCGAACGACGCGGACCATAGGGGCGTAAGTTTACTCAAGATCGCGCCGCTCCCAGCCTTCCGGAGTCCGATTGAGCTCGTAAGTGGGCCAATAATGCTGATCGAGTTTCAGGGTGATCACTTCGGGGGCGTTATTCCAGGTAATAGTGCGCAACCGGATGGCCGCACGGTCGGGCCTGCCCGAAACCACCTTAAGAAATGCGTCGAGATCCGGGGTCGGAATGCCGTCCACTTCGACGATGCGCCGGCCGGGGAATAAACCATAACGTGTCGCCGGCGAGCCGTAGGCGAAATAACCGATGTAGACGCCTTCGGGGGGGATGCCCCGCTGCGCGATCATCGCGCGGTGTGGAGCCTGCAAGGTGGCCCCGGCCCACATGACGATCCGGTCGATGTCATTGCCGGTGAGTGCCGCGGTGGCGAGTGGCACGATCTTCTCTTCGCCGTCGCGCCACACCGTGACGTTGACCTGGGGCTTGTCGGCGACGGCCAGCTCGACTTCACGGAAGCGCGTCACCACCTTCTCGTCGATGGCGAGCACCATGTCGCCCTGCTTGAGGCGACCCACTGCCGGCGAACCGCCGACCAGCCGCACGATCGACAGCACCTGGCGCAGGTTCGGGCTCGCAATCTCGAGCTTCTTGAGCCATGCGTCGGATAGCCCCAGGCGACGCGCGGCCGCCAGCGGCTGCGGCACCAGTTCCGCCTCGAGCGAATAGACCGGTTGTTTACCCTGCACGCGGCGGAGCATGTCCTGCACCACGCCGATGGCGACGCCGCGGTTTTCCTGCTGCAGCTCGCGGCCGCTTTCCCAGGCGAAACTCGACCACAACGCGACTACGTTGCCCGAGGCCTCGACCACGACACCATCGAAATCCGTGGGGCCGTTCACCAGCTGGATGGTCTCAAGGTTGCTCTCACGGAACTGCATGGTGCGCGAAAGCGGGAGCTGGATCGGTGTGAGCGAGGCGACCTGCGTGGCGCGCACGTTGATTTCGCTGTCGGGGCCCATGCCCACCACGGTCAGGGTCTCGCCGGGCACGATGCGCCGGTCTGACAACCGGGCGCTCTTGACCGGAGTGCTGCCAATGAGCTTCGGGTCGTAGCTCACGATTGCGAGGTTGTGCAGCGGATGCACGAATTCCACCTTGCCAGGAATCTCGAGCGTGCCGGCGAAGGTGATGCGTACATCGCCCATCGACACGGGCACGGTATTGCGGTCCACGACCACGAGTCCGCGCGCGGCGTCGACCACCAGCCCGGTGCCGCGGTAATTGCGCTCGGTGATGCCGGACACCGAATACGGCATGTCGAACCCGACGCCCACGAGCGAAGGAGCGAGCGCCGCGGCGCGCGGATCTTCCGGCTTAGAGAAGCGCGTCGCGCCACCGGTTTCCGGCTTGGCCTTGCCCAGCGCGGGCAGCGGCGCGCATTGCCACAGGCCGGCTGCATCGTCACGCAGGCAGTGACGCGCGGGGAACCAGCGACGGTCCATGCGCGCGCTGCGCACGCTGGAACCATTGGGATCGTCGACCGTGGAATATCGCACCGTGAAGCGCTCGCCGTCCGCCAGACCGGTCACCACGGCTTCGAAGGCGGCAAGAGACGGAGTGGGCTTGCCATTGGCGCTGGCGATCACGGCGCCGCGTGGCACGCCCGCCGCACCGAAGATGTACCCGGGGTTTGCAACGTACACGCCGCTCACGGCCACGTTGAAATGACGCGCCATCTGGTAGGAGACGGTATGCACCACCGCATCACCGAACTCCAGGTATGCCGATGGCGTGATGGAGTGCAGGTCACCCACCGCGATGCTGGCATTCACCGGCTCGCCGCCGCGTTCGAGTTCCAGCTGGATCGAGCCGCCGACGTTGTCGTCGATCACCTCTTCCAGCGGCTCGAACTCCGACACCAGCTTTCCGTTCACGCGCACCAGCACATCACCCGGCTGCAGGGTGCCGTCCGCCGGTCCGCCCGGCAGAACTTCGTTGACCACCAGCATGCCGGTGAGCGCCGGGGAGGTCTTGCGCGCGGATTCCTCGGTCTTCTCGCGCAGGCCCAGGCGGCGCAACTCGTCGTAGGGCGTGTACTTGAACACCACCTGCATCGAGCCGCGCGACACGCTCTTGCCCGCCTGGATCAGCTCGAGCACGCGTTTCACGCGGCCCAGCGGTAGATAGAAGCTCGAGGCATTGCCGGTGGCGCCGCCCGCATTGAGCGCGATCACCCGGCCCTGGATGTCGATGACCGGCGAGCCCGAGGATCCGCCCGAGGTTCCCGAGGCCGCCTGCAGGTAAAAGGTATTGAAGTCGTTGTACTTGCCGATGCCGTACTCGGGCGCGTCGCGATCCAGCTTGGCCAGCGTGCCGGCGAGGATCGAGAGCTGCTCGCCGGCGTTGTTGCCGATGACGCGGATCTCGCGGCCGATCTGCGCGCCGTCCGGATACAGCGGCAGCGAACGCGGCCTGATGAAACGCAGCTTCTTCGGGTCGTAGCGATAGATGCCGAAGTCGTGGATCGGATCGCGATACACCGGGTAGAGCTGCACCTCTTCGCGGTTGAGGAACGTGGCCTCGGAAGTCACCGGGCCCGGCGTCACCACGTGGCGGTTGGTGAGAATGAGGCCGCGTTCGGCGTCCACCACGAAACCAGTGGCCTGCGCGGAGGAATTCCACTCGGTGTCGAAGGCGCGCGTCTGATCGATTTCGATGGCGACCACGCTCTCCGCCACCCGCGCCAGGGTGCCGCGCCACGCGGCGCTTTCGCCTTCACTCTGGGGGATCGCGGCCTGCGCCGTGGGCGATTGCGTGGCGATCTGCGGTGACGCGTTCTGCGCGTTCGCGGAAGCAATGAACATCAGGCCGAAGAAGGCAAGTCGGCTCAATCGCATGCAATGTCCTCGATTTGTCAGAAGCTCATCGCCACAGGACCAGGATCCAGACCACGGTCAGCAGCAGCAGCGACATGAAAACGGCCGCCGACCCAATGTCCTTGGCGAGCCCGGAGAGTGTGTGCCGTTCGAGGCCGATGCGGTCCACCGTGGCCTCGATCGCGCTGTTGACGAGCTCCACCACCAGCACGAGGAACATCGGCGCAAGGAGCAGGGCGCGCTCGAGACCACTGCGGCCTAACCACAGGCCCAGGGGGATGACCACGATCGCCAGGGCGAGTTCCTGGCGAAACGCCGCCTCCTCGCGATACGCACCCTCGAGTCCTTTCAGCGTCGCGCCGAAAGCGCGGAACAGGCGCGTGAAGCCAGTGGGTTTGAAGCGGTCGCCTACGTCGTTCATCGGCCGCACACTCTACCCGTTTGCCCGGGGACTGTCCCCACAGGGGACTGTCCCCATCTCCCGCACTACTGAGCAGCAGCTACGCCGCAGCCGGCTTCCACACGAGATCGAGCTGACGCGCCGCACGAACGTCATCGAGCCTGCGAACCGTCATGGTATGTGGTGCGGACCGCACGAAATCGGCCTGCGACTCCGCTTCCTTCTGGATGGCGATCATGGCATCGATGAAGCCATCGAGCGCTTCCTTGCTCTCGGTCTCGGTGGGCTCGATGAGCAGGCACTCCGGCACCAGCAGCGGGAAGTAGGTCGTCGGCGCGTGGAAGCCGTAATCCAGCAGGCGCTTGGCGAAATCCATGGCCGTGACACCGAGGTCGCGTGCCTGTCGCTTCGCCGTGATGATGAACTCGTGACTGGCGCGCCGGGCGGGATATGCCGGATCGAAGCCAGCCTTCGCGAGCCGCGCCATCAGATAGTTGGCATTGAGTGTTGCGAATTCGCCTACGCGGTGCATGCCTTCGCGGCCCAGCATGCGCATATATATGTATGCGCGCAGCAGCACGCCGGCATTTCCCATGAACGCCGACAGCCGACCAATCGATTGCGGCAGATCTTTTTCCGAGAGCCAGCGGTACTTGTCACCGTCCTTGCCGACCACGGGAATAGGCATGAAGGGCAGCAGGCGCGCGCTCACGCCCACCGCGCCCGCACCGGGCCCGCCGCCGCCATGCGGCGTCGAAAAAGTCTTGTGCAGGTTCATGTGGATCACATCGAAGCCCATGTCGCCCGGGCGAACCTTGCCGAGAATCGCGTTGAGATTGGCGCCGTCGTAGTACAGCAGGCCGCCCGCGTCGTGCACGATCTTCGCCACTTCCTTGATGCGGCGTTCGAACACGCCGCAGGTGGAAGGATTGGTGAGCATGATGCCCGCGGTGTTCGGACCCACGGCGGCCTTCAGCGCTTCGACGTCGACGTCGCCTTCGTCATTGACCGGAATCTCCCTGACCACGCAGCCGCACATGGTGGCGGTGGCGGGATTCGTGCCATGCGCCGCGATCGGCACGATGATTTCATTGCGGGCAAGATCGCCGCGCGCGCGGTGATAGGCGCGGATCATCGCGACGCCGGCGAATTCACCGTGCGCGCCGGCCATGGGCGAGAGCGCCACGCCCTGCATGCCCGTGACCTCCTTGAGCATCTCCTGCAGTTCGTACATGCAGGCGAGAAATCCCTGTCCGGTGCTTTCTGGCGCCAGCGGGTGACGACTCAGGAAACCCGGCAGCATCGCGTACTGGTTACATGCCTTCGGGTTGTACTTCATCGTGCACGATCCCAGCGGATAGAAATGCGTGTCGATGGAGAAGTTGAGCTGCGAGAGGCGCGTGAAATGCCGCACCACTTCGAGTTCGCTGACTTCCGGCAGCATCGCCGGCTTCCTGCGGCGCAGGTTTTCCGGGATGTCGCTCGCCACCGCGTTCGGTGAATCCGGCTCGGTGGGCCACTGGCCATAGGCGCCGCGACGGGGACGCGAGTATTCGAAGATGATCTTTTCGGGATGTTTGAGCATTGCCATGGGGAGTTTCTTCTCAGGCCGCGCGCACGGCGGCCTTCAGGGTTTCAGCGAGCGCATCGGCGTAGGCCTTGATGTCGGCGGCGGTGCGCGTCTCGGTGGCGCAGACCAGCAGCGCATTGCCGAGCTCCGGATAGTCGTTTGACAGGTCGAAGCCGCCGACGATGCCGCGGCGTGCCAGCTCGACCAGCACCGGCGCCACCGGGCGATCGAGTTGCAATACGGCCTCGTGGAAGCGCGACCGCTCGAAGGCGAGTTTCACGCCCTTGACGCGCGTCAGCGCCGCGACCAGTTCCTGCGTGGCGCGATGACACTCGTTCGCGACACGCGCCAGGCCCTCGGGACCCAGCAGGCTGAGATAGATGGTGGCCGCCGTGACCAGCAGTCCCTGGTTGGTGCAGATGTTGGACGTGGCCTTGCCACGGCGGATGTGCTGCTCGCGCGCCTGCAGCGTGAGCGCGAAACCCTGGTGCCCGGTGGCATCGACGGTGCGGCCGACGATGCGGCCCGGCATCTGGCGCACGTATTCCATGCGCGTCGTGAGGAAGCCCGCGTACGGACCGCCCGAAGACAGTGGCACTCCGAGAGGCTGGCAATCGCCACAGGCGATGTCGGCGCCCTTGGCGCCCCACTCGCCCGGCGGCTTCAGGATGGCGAGCGAGGTGGGGTTCACCGAGCCGATGACCATGGTGCCGTTGGCGTGCGCCCAGTCGGTGATGGCATCCACGTCCTCGAGCACGCCGAAGAAGTTCGGTTGCTGGATGACGATGGCGGTGATGTCTTCGCCCTGGTATTTCGCGAGGTCCGCCACCGAGAGATAACCTTTCGGGCAGGGCACTTCCTCGAAGCGCACACCCTGCCCCGTGGCCGTGGCCACTGCCACCTTGCGGTAGTTCGGATGCACGGAGGTCGGCACCAGGATTCGCTGCGACTTGCTCTTGCGATGCGCGCGGATTGCCATGAGTGAAGCTTCGGCAACCGCCGAGCCGCCGTCGTAGAGCGAGGCGTTCGAGACCTGCATGCCCGTCAGCGAGGTAATCATCGTCTGGTATTCGTAGATGAGTTGCAGCGTGCCCTGCGAAGCCTCGGCCTGGTACGGCGTGTAGGCGCTGTAGAACTCGCCACGCGTGGTCACGGCCCACACCGCGGAGGGAATGTGGTGGTCGTAGGCGCCGGCGCCAATGAAATTGAGCGGCGTGCCGTCCTGCGCGGCGCGCGCTGCCATCAGGCGTCCGATCTGCATTTCGTTGAGCGCATCCGGAATGCCGGCCAGCGACTCGATGCGCAGTTCCTTCGGTATTTCATCGAACAGGTCGTCGATCTTCTTTGCACCGATCGCGGCAAGCATCTGCTCGACGTCGTCGGGAGTGTGCGGATTGAACGGCATGTCTCAGCCCTCCGCGGCGAGATGCGCCTGGTATTCGGCAGCGGTCAGCAGCCCACCGGGCGCACCATTCGGCTTCATGCGTGCAATCCAGCCGGCGCCATAAGGCTCGGAATTGATGAGTTCCGGCTGGCTGCCGAGCGCCGGGTTGCCCTCGAGCACGGCGCCGGCGATGGGCGCGTACACGTCCGAAGCGGCCTTCACTGATTCGACCACTGCAAAGGCGTCGCCGGCTCCAAGGTTCTTGCCGGCCTCCGGCACCTCGACGAACACGAGGTCGCCGAGCGCACCCTGCGCGTGGTCGGTTATGCCCACTTCGACATTGCCGTTCGCCAGCGTGCGAACCCACTCATGCGACTTTGTGTACTTGAGATCGGCCGGAATGTTGCTCATGTTTTGCTCCGCAAGAAGAAACCCAAATAGATGACTAGTGGACCAGGACCTGACCCTTGCGAACGAAGGGCGCCTTGACCACACGTGCATTCAGAAGTTTGCCGCGAACGTCGACCTGCACCGACGTGCCTGCTTCGCGCGGCACGCGCGCGAGCGCGATGGACTTCTCCATCGACGGCGAGAAAGTGCCGCTGGTGACTTCTCCGTCCGCCTGGCCCGCCACCACGACCTTCTGATGGCCGCGCAGTACGCCGCGATCCTCGAGCAGCAGCGCGACGAATTTCTTCTTCAGTCCAGCGGCCTTCAGCGCCTCGAGCGCCTTGCGCCCGATGAAATCGCGCGCGGGATTGTCGAAGGACACGGTCCAGGCGAGCCCGGACTCGAGCGGGTTCTGGCTCTCGTCCATGTCATTGCCGTAGAGATTCATGGCGGCTTCCAGGCGCAGCGTGTCGCGTGCACCGAGACCGGCGGACTTGACGCCCTTGGCGTTGAGCGCCCGCCATACTGATTCCGCGGCGGGTGCCGGCAGCATGATTTCGAAGCCGTCTTCGCCCGTGTAACCCGTGCGCGCCACGAACCAGTCGCCCACCTGAGCACCGAAAAACACTTCGAGGCCCAGGGCTTCCTCGCGTTGCGCGGCCGGCAGGAGTTCCGCCACCTTCGCGCGGGCGTTCGGGCCCTGCACGGCCAGCATGGCGAGGTCGGTGCGTTCGGTGAGCTCCACGCCGAACTGCGGGGCGATGGCGCGCATCCAGGCGAGATCCTTGTCGCGCGTACCGGCGTTGACCACGATGCGGAAGAAGGAGTCATCGAGGTAATAGACGATGAGATCGTCGATCACGCCGCCGGCCTCGTTCAGCATGCAGCTATAGAGCGCCTTGCCGGGAACTGTCAGCCTGGCAACGTCATTGGCGATGAGTCGCGAAAGGAACTCGCGCACCCGGCTGCTGTGCGCGTCGATGACGCACATGTGCGAGACGTCGAAGATGCCGGCGTCGCGGCGCACCGCGTGGTGCTCCTCGATCTGCGAGCCGTAATTGACCGGCATGTCCCACCCGCCGAAATCCACCATGCGGGCGCCCAGTTCAACATGCAGGTCGTAAAGCGGTGTGCGTCTGCCCAAGAAAGCTCTCCTCGGGTCCCCGCGCGGACCAATAAAAAAGGCGGCGGGAAAATGGGGACATCCCTATTTATTTAGGTGGTGCCTGCCAGTCCTGCGCTGCACCGGACAAATAAATAGGGATGTCCCCATTTTCCCGCCGCCCCTCTGTCCTTGAACCTGAGAGATCGGGCCGCGCCACTCTTGTTTAACAAGAGTCGCCTGCCGCACCCCTTCGGTGGATGGTTCGTCGCGAGGACGGCCATCGCTCTCCAGAGCCCGCCTTCAAACCCTGCCGTACATTTGCCTGAGCGTTTCCGGGCGGAAACTTGCGCCTTCGGCGCCCTCATCTAAGAGGGTCTCTCGGACAGAGTCTGGTCAATTGGCGAACGGGTGGCATCATAGCAGCCCCTCCCCGCAGCGACGAGCCGGACTTCATGAAAATGCGCCGCACCAGTCCGAGAAATGTCCCGATTGTCATCGCGACAATTGCAGCCATGACAATGCTCTGCGGCAATTCCGTCGCGAAGGAACCCGCCCAGGGCGAAACCGGCGGCGAGGCAGCGCTCCGGGCCGCGGAACTCAAGCGCTTCGAAGCCAATGTGACTGCGGATGCCAGGGTCCTGGGCGAGGTCCTCGATGACGGCCTTGAATATGTGCACTCCAATGGCGAGCTCGACAGCAAGCAGTCGTTCATCGAATCCCTGACCAGCGGCCGGCGGGATTACGCCAGTACCGTGGCCGACATCGAGAGCGTCCGCATCCTCGGCGCCGTCGCCATCATCCGCGGCAAGGCCAGGGTCACGGTGATCGACGCCGGCTCATCGCGCGACCTGCACATTGGCTACACCGACGTGTGGGTCTGGAAGGACCACCGCTGGCAGATGACGGCCTGGCGCTCGGCGCGCCTGCCGGATTCGCCGGTCAAGTAGTTAGTCAATGCGACCCTTGAATGTCATGCGCCGCCTGCTGCCCTTGATAGCATTGCTCGCGGCACCTCTCGCCGCGGCGCCGCGCGGTGACGAGGCAGCGGCGCGCGCCACTATCCTGCAGCGCTTCGAGGCGGCACTGCATGCCGACGTCGCGACCCTGGACAGGCTGCTGGCCGATGACCTCGAGTACTGCAACTTTCGCGGCACCTGCCAGACCAAGAACGAGTACATCGGCGAGGTGCGTTCGGGCGTCCTCAAGTATCGATCGATCGAGCCAGTCGTCGACCGCGTAAAGCTGTACGCCGACACCGCCACGGTGCTGGGTCGCGTGTCGGTCACCGCGGTGCGCAGCGGCGAAGAGCGCAGCGTGCACTTGTTGTACGCCGGAGTACTCGCCTGGCGAGATGACCGCTGGCAGCTGACGACCTGGGCATCCACGATCATTGAACCGCAAGCCGAAACGAAGTCGAAGTAGCGCATGAGCCACCCCCGTCGCAAGACCCTCGCCGTGAAGATTGGCCGCGTAACCGTCGGCGGTGCCGCGCCTATTGTCATTCAGTCAATGACCAACACCGACACGGTGGATATCGAGGGCACCGCGCAGCAGATCAGGGCGCTGGCGCGCGCGGGCTCGGAGCTGGTGCGCATCACTGTCAACGAAGCCGACGCGGCTGCCGCGGTCGCGCCGATCCGCGACCGGCTCGCGCAGCTGGGGGTCGATGTCCCCATCATTGGCGACTTTCATTTCAACGGGCACAAGCTGCTGCGCGAACATCCCGAGTGCGCATCCGCATTGGCCAAGTACCGCATCAACCCCGGCAACGTCGGGCGCGGCAGCAAGCGTGATCCGCAATTCGCAGAGATGATCGAGTTCGCCTGCAGGTACGAAAAGCCGGTGCGCATCGGCGTGAACTGGGGTTCGCTCGACCAGGACCTGCTCACGCGCATGATGGACCAGAACAATGCGCGGCCCGAGCCACTCTCGGCGCAGGAGATCATGCGCGAGGCCGTGGTGGCCTCGGCGCTGGAGAGTGCCAACCGCGCCGTGGAACTGGGCCTGCCGCGCGAACGGATCATCCTCTCGGCCAAGGTGAGCGGCGTGCAGGACCTCATCGCCATCTACCGCAGGCTCGCGCAGCGTTGCGACTGGCCACTGCATCTCGGCCTCACCGAGGCTGGCATGGGAAGTAAAGGGATCGTCGCCTCCACGGCCGGCATGGCCGTGTTGCTCCAGGAAGGTATCGGCGACACCATCCGCGTATCCCTGACACCCGAACCCGGTGGTGATCGCACCAACGAAGTGATCGTGGCACAGGAAATCCTGCAGACCATGGGCCTGCGC
>Ga0157375_10005800_pt1 | contig 10745 bp, 11 predicted proteins | sample M35metaG_FD_115311 | JGI IMG/M metagenome (GOLD analysis project Ga0157375, IMG submission 115311) | Miscanthus rhizosphere microbial communities from Kellogg Biological Station, Michigan, USA - M3-5 metaG | ecosystem: Host-associated > Plants > Roots > Rhizosphere > Soil | place: USA: Michigan...
GCGCAAGCGCGGCATCGCACCCGAACTGCTTTCGGTCCGCGGAACCGGCACGCTCGAGCCGCTCGCCGAAGGCGCTGCGCCGGACGACCTTTCGTTGAACCGATGCGTCACCCTTACCGTCACCACGAGCGAGTAGAAAAACCGTGCTGCAAAAGAAGATATGCCTGCTGGGCGCATTTGGCGTTGGCAAGACCAGCCTGACACAACGTTTCGTCTCCAGCATTTTTTCCGACAAATACCTCACTACAGTCGGAGTGAAGATCGACAAGAAGGCCGTCGACGTAGGCGCAACGCCGGTCAGCCTCGTGATCTGGGACATCGCCGGCGAAGACGAAGTCTCGGCGGTGCGCACGAGTTACCTCAGGGGCGCGGCCGGGTACCTGCTCATAGTCGACGTGACCCGCGCGCAGACGCTGGAAGTCGCGCGCTCGATCCAGCAGCGCGTGGCAACGGAGATCGGCGACATTCCGTTCCTGTGCCTGCTCAACAAGATCGACGTGGAAAACTGGGATATCGCCGAAGCACGCTTCGAGGAACTGCAGCAGGCCGGCTGGACCGTCGAGCGCACGAGTGCGAAGACCGGCGCCGGCGTCGAGGAGGCGTTCACGGAGTTGGCAAGGCGGATCGTCGGCTAGCGCTGGCGACATACAGAGCGGCTCGCGCCATCTCGACGAACATTCGTTGCAAGCATCCCACTTCCCCTCAAACGTCAACGCCACAGGTCACGGAATGCAGCAGGAACTGCCCGCCAAGGTTTCCGAGTCGCTGCTGCGGCTCGTCGATGAGCAGCGCTTCCTCGCGCACTTCGTCGTCGATGAAAACCAGATCCTCGTGAGCATGGGCGGGCAGCCCGAGCATTACGGCCTCGCCGATCTGTCAACCGGCGTCCCGGTCGCGGACCAATTGCCGTTTGTCGAAGGCTTGCTGCCGCTGTTCGAAACTCCGTTCCTGATCCGCTCGCTGGAAATGCCGAGTGGCCGCATTGCGGACGTGCACATGTTCGCCGATGACGAGGTCGTGTGGATCGTACTGATGGACATGACCGCGGAGCACGACGAAGCCCAGCTGGTCCAGCAGAAAGCGTACGACATGACGCTGCTGAGCGAACGCGAGGCCCGCCTGATCGCGCAGCTCGAGACGGCCAACACCGAACTGACGCTTGCGCATCGCGAACTGGCCGAATCGCGCGACGCGCTGCTGGTCACGCACAATCGCCTTCGCCAGGAATTGCTCGAGGCAGAAAAATACGTTCGCTCGTGCCTGCCCCCGCCAATCGCGGAACCCTTTGTCCTGGATTGGCTGTTCGTGCCGACGACGGAACTCGGTGGCGACTCGTTCGGCTACCACTGGCTCGACGACGAGCATTTCGCGCTCTACCTGCTCGACGTATGTGGCCACGGCGTCGGCGCGGCATTGCTGTCGGTTGCCGCGAACCAGACGTTGCGCTCCGAGGCGTTGCCGCAAACCGATTTCCACAACCCCGAAGCCGTGCTCAACGCGATGAACCGGGTGTACCAGATGGAACTACACAACGACATGTACTTCACGATCTGGTACGGCGTCTACCACGCCCCGACCAGACAAATGAAGTATGCGTCGGCCGGTCATCCACCGCCGATTCTGGTTTGCGGCCCGCGCGAAGCGCGCGGCGAAGTCCAGTTGCTCAACGCCAAGGGACCGATCCTCGGCATGCTGCCGGTCACGCGCTACGTGGCGCAGACGTTCGTGATCCCGCGCGAGTCGCGCCTGTTCGTCTTCAGCGACGGCACGTGCGAAATCGGCCGGCCCGACGGCAGCATGCTCGACCAGCAGGGTTTCGAGGAAATTCTTTCCCGGCCTGTAGCCGCCGGCGCATCCGAACTCGAGCGATTGCTCGCCTGCGTCCGGGAAATGCACGGCGAGGAAACTCTCGAAGACGATTTCTCGATCATGAAGCTCGAGTTCTGAAAGTTCCCGACAGCGGATCGATTTTCGCGTCGCCTCAAGACGAGTCCTGTTGCTTCAGGAACGCAGCGATTTCAGCAGCGACGGCTTCCTGATGTCCGACACACAGGTGCCCCCCGCTCGGGAAACCGATGAACCGGGCTCGCGGAATGTGCTCCGCCGTATAGCGCGCGCCGTCGAACGTTCCGTACAGGTCATCGGCAACGCTGATGGCAAGCGTCGGAACGCTGATTCGCTCCAGGTCGTAGCGGCGCAGCGAGGAAATTACCGCGGCATCGTTGAGCAGACCCAGCCTGCGCGAACTCACGGGAAGGATGTGCTGCAGCACATCATCGACGCGGGCGCGTTCGGCGACGCTCGCGTTATCCAGGACCGCCGGTGGCGTGCCGAGAATCGAGCGGACGGCGGTTGATCGGAAGTAGCGCAGCGCGACCCAGAAAAGGAAGTCGTACTTCAGCGCCGTGCCGAACAGGAACGTCGTCCGGGCCGGCGTCCGCACCGACGGCTCGTTGCCGGCGCGCGGCACGTACGCCGCGGGCACCAGCAGCACCAGCGCGCTGCATCGATCAGCGTGCCGCAAAGCGAACTGCATCGTCGACGGGGCACCGGCCGACGCGCCCATGATCGCTGCGCGCTCGATCTTCAGCGCGTCGAGCAAGGCGGCGTGGGCCTCGGCCTGCGCCGCGGCCGAAGCATCCGCCGGCAGGGGCGTGCGCAGATAGCCGAAGCGCGACACCGCGATGACTCGAAAGCCGCTGTTCGCCAGCGGCACGCCCAGGTCCAATCCCTGGTCATAACCGCCACCTGCACCGTGCACGAGCAGGATCGGCGGGCCCTCGCCGATCTCGGCATATTCGATGGGTCCGGATGCCGTTTGCACAATCCGGCCTCCGGCGGCGACGCGGCCGCGCGCTGCGCGTATGTCGCGCCGATAGCTTGCGTCGATCAGCGCAGCGAGCGCGCCGGCGAGCACTGCTACCAGTACGAACGTGACCATGGTTCACCTTGGCCGCTGCAATTCAGACCTGAGCGGATGGTCTTCCCTCGAGGGGAATTTCGGTTGATCCAGGTCAACGGACGCCGCTATCCAGGTGCCGGTTTCAGGCACGTCCGCTTTGGACCGCAACGCGCGCAGCCTTGCTCTGGATCAAGGCGCGATGCGTTGTGCCGCCCTACCCTGCGCGGAAGACCACTTCCACTGGAGCAGTTCGTGTCAGAGCGCATCGATCCAACGCTGGCTTCGCGCCTGCTGTCGCTGCTCGACCTGACGAGTCTTGGTGAGGACGACTCGCCGCAGCGCATCGCCGAATTGTGCACCGCGGCGCTCGCCGCGCCGGTGTTGCCGGCGGCGGTATGTTTCTATCCGGAACATCTCGCCAACGCCGGCCGGGTGCTGGCGGGGAGCGGCATCAAGCTTGCGACCGTCGTCAATTTTCCGGATGGTGGCAGCGATCCGCAGCGCGTCGCTCGCGAGATCCGGCGGGCGCTCGCCGTTGGCGCCGATGAAATCGATCTGGTGTTGCCCTACCGTTCGGTCATCGCCGGCGATTCCGCAACTGCGGACCGCGTGGTCCGGGCCGGTCGCGACGCGTGCGGTCATGGCATTGCGCTCAAGCTGATACTCGAAACCGGTGAACTCGTGAGCGCGAACCTCATTCGCCGCGCTGCGCGGATCGGCTTGTCGGCAGGCGTCGATTTTCTCAAGACGTCGACCGGCAAGGTGAAGGTCAATGCGACCCTCGAGTCGGCGACTACCATGCTCGACGCTATTGCCGATTCCGGTGGACACTGCGGTTTCAAGGCTGCCGGCGGCGTGCGCACGCCAGCCGACGCGGCGAGCTATCTGGCCCTGGCCGATCAGCGCATGGGCTCGGCGTGGACCACGCCTGCGCATTTCCGCCTTGGTGCGAGCAGCCTGTTCGATGCGCTGTGTGCGTCGGCGCGAGGTTTGTCATGAACGTCGCATCGGCCGCCGAATACAGCGAGCGTCCGCAATGAACCACTCACTGCATCTTGACGCGAAGCCCGGCGACATCGCCGACACCGTGCTGCTGCCGGGCGACCCGCTGCGCGCGCGCTGTCTCGCCGGCGAACTGCTCAGCGACACGCGCCAGGTCAACGGCGTGCGCAACATGCTCGGTTACACCGGCCGCTATCGCGGCTGGCCGGTGTCGATCATCGGCGCTGGCATGGGCATTCCGTCCACCGCGATCTACGCGACCGAACTCGCCCGCTATCACGCCGTTCGCCGAATCATCCGCATCGGCACCTGCGGCGCGATCCGCGCGGGCGTCGCGCTGGGTGACATTCTGATCGCACAATCGGCGTCAACCGATTCGAATTTCAACCGGTTGCAGTTCGGCGGCCAGGATCTGGCTGCGTGCGCGGACTTTGCTCTGCTGAGCGCGCTGGTGACGACGGCAGAGCGCCAGAAGATTCCTGTACGCGTCGGCGGCGTGTTCAGTACCGACTGCTTTTACGGTGGCGATCCCGCCTTGATCGAGCGCCTGCTGCAACACCGGATTCTCGGCATCGAAATGGAGGCGGCGGGCTTGTATGGTCTCGCTCTCCGCGAAGGCTTTGCCGCGGCAGCTGTCCTGAGCGTAAGCGATCATGTGCAGCACAAAGAACATCTGAGCAGCGAGGCACGCGAGCGCGGCGCGATCCGCATGGCGGCGCTGGTGCTGGACAGCCTGTGCCAAACCGTCTCCTGAGGCGGTGACTTGGCGGTAGTCCTAAACTGCACGTGCGATAAACGCCGTGCGAGCGGGCGCTTGCGGCAAAACCGATCCACGGAGTAGTGTTCTCCCAGGGTCGCCGTCAGGCCGAGGAGAGACAATATGGATTGGCAAAAAGGTCGCCAGAGCGACAATGTCGTCGAGGATAGTGGCGGCGGTGGTGGTGGCGGCTTCGGCGGCGGTGGGGCACGCTTCGGCGGATTTCATCTCGGCATCGGCGGCATCATCATTGTTGTCATAATCGGCCTGATGTTCCCGAGCCTGCGCCCGATCCTGTTCGGGCTGTTCCTCGGCGGCGACACCGGCAGCGAGGTGCAGCAGAGCACTCCGGCGCCGACGCGCGCGACCTCGGATTCGGCCGATCCGCAGGTGAAGTTCGTGCGTTCGATACTCGGCAGCACCGAGGACGTCTGGGGCTCGACCTTCCAGGCCGGCGGGAAGCAATACGAGCAACCCAAGCTCGTGCTGTTCAACGGTGCGGTGCAATCGGCTTGCGGGCGCGCGTCCGAATCGATGGGTCCGTTCTACTGCCCGAACGATCACCGCGTGTATCTGGACTTGGACTTCTTCCACGATATGGACACGCGCTTCCACGCACAGGGCGATTTCGCGCGCGCTTATGTGATCGCGCATGAGGTTGGTCACCACGTGCAGAACCTGCTCGGCATCATGCAGCGCGTTGGTGGCCGGCCCTCGGAAGGCGCCACCGGCACATCGGTGCGTCTTGAGCTACAGGCCGATTGCTTTGCCGGCGTGTGGGGCAACCGCTCGCAAGCGCAGTTGAACTGGCTGCAGGCCGGCGATGTCGACGCGGCGCTGAATGCCGCGTCGTCGGTCGGCGACGACGCGTTGCAGAAACAATCGCGCGGCTACGCCGTGCCGGACTCGTTCACGCACGGCACGTCGGCGCAGCGCTCGCGCTGGTTCAAGACCGGCTTCGCCTCGGGCGACATCAACAGCTGCGATACGTTCGGCGCGTCGGCGCTGTAGGAGATCTGGACAAGCCTTTGCTCGTCATCCCAGCGAAGGCTGGGATCCAGTTCTTCTGCAGCCTGCTGCGAGTGTTGGATTCCAGCCTTCGCAGGAATGCCGGCTTGTTCAGAAGTTGGGGAATTCTGGTCGCGGCAGCTACACCTGTACTGCCGCAACAGCTGAGCAGCGGCTTCAGTTGAACCCGTTCTTGAAAATGCCGTCGTACACGATCGCGATGCCTTGCGGGTTCACGAAACTCGCGCCGTTCGGGACGATGACGCGATCCGGCGCCACGTCACCGTTCGCGTCGCGGGCGAAGACGAGGATTCGCGCCGGAATTCCGTTCTCGCCGCCTTCGCTCACGTAGATCAGCTCGCCAGCGTCATCGTAGGCGATCGCGTGGAAGTCCCCGAGCAGCGTGTTGGTGCCGCTGATGCTGCGCAGCGGTGCGGTGTTGCCGCTTGCGCTGCCGGCAAACGTGCTGATCCGCAAGACATAGGGATATTGTGCCGTGTCCTGCGAAACAACCATGATCTCGTCGTGCGTCTGATCGTAAGCGATGCCGAATGTGGAGATGCCGAGCAGTGTCTGCGGTCCTTCGAGCGTACGGTAAGGTGCGCTGTTGCCGGTGAGGTTGCGCGGAAAGAACAGGACTACGCCGAAAGCATTTCCCGCTGCGACGCCGTTGTCCGGAATGGCAATCTCGTCGCTCGACGGGCGCAAGATGACGCCGCCCGGATTGATCAGGCGCGTGCGGCTGCCTGCGCTCGTGATGCTCAACGGCAGCGTGCGCTGCGGATACGCCGCGCTGCCCGATGCTGAGCGCAGGTATGTTTCGACGCCATTGCTCGTAACGGCAATCAGTTCGTCGTGCGCGATGCTTATCGCGACCTGGCGCGGTTGTCCGAGCTGCGGCGGATTCAGCGTGCGCAATGCGGCCGCGTTGCCGCTCGCGGCGGACGCATAAACGCGTATCGCCTGACCGTAGAAATCAGCAGCGTAGACGACGTTCTCAACCGGATCGAACGTCATGCTGGCAGCGCCGTGCAGCACATCGGCACCGCCGTTGAGGTTCGTGTAGAAAGCGTCGTTTGGCGCCGCCGCACCTTGGGCGGAGTCGTCGTACCGCAGCACCGGTCCGACGCCATCGGTCTCGCGAAAGTCGCCTATCAGCAAATCTGCGTGAGCCGGACGAGCGCACACCAGTACAATCGCTGCCACCGCACAGACAATTCTCGAAGCAGACATGACCAATATTTTCCGGATGGCCCAGGGATTTGGGTCTTCAGGCATATGTACGCAGACCGGTGCGCGCAGCCATCACTGCCCGCCCGGTCGCCGCAGCCTGCCTCGAGCGACGGCGGTCAACGGTTCGTTGCCGGGTCGAGTATTCCCTGCCCTGATGCCTGCGGCTATCCGTATATTGCTGGTGTTCCTGCCGGTTTTGCTGGTCGCATGCGCACCAGAAGCACCGAAGCCTTCGACGTACTCGCCGCTGATCCTGATTTCGATCGACGGCTATCGCGCCGATTATCTCGAGCGCGGTCGAAGCCCGACTCTCGCCGCGCTCGCCGCCAGCGGCGTGCGCGCGAACTCGCTGCGTCCGGCGTTTCCGACGCTCACGTTCCCGAATCACTACACGATCGTTACCGGTCTGTATCCGGATCACCACGGCATCGTCAACAACCGCATGGTCGATCCGGCGATCGCGGTACCGTTCGTCTACAAGGACGCGGCGACGATCGACAATCCGGCCTGGTGGGGCGGCGAACCCCTGTGGGTCAGCGTCGAGAAGCAGGGCAGGCACGCCGCGACCGTCTTCTGGCCGGGCTCGGACGTCGCGATCGACGGGGTGCGCCCTGCACACTGGTTGCAATTCGATGCCAAACTGAGCTCCGATGCGCGCGTTGCCCAGGCGCTGGAATGGCTCGATCTTCCGCCGCCGCAGCGACCGGCGTTCCTCACGATTTACTTCGACGAGGTCGACCGCGTCAGCCACACGTTCGGGCCCGGCTCTGCGCAAGTCGACGCGGCGCTGGCCCAGGTCGATGCCGCCCTTGCGCATCTGCTCGATGGCCTGAAGCAGCGCGGCTTGGTGGACTCCGCGAATCTTGTCATCGTTTCTGACCACGGCCAGGCATTGGCAGGCAACGTCGAAGTGCTCGACCGGACGATCGACCTGAAGAATGTCGACGTGATCAGCACGGGTATCCTGGCCGGGTTGGCCGCCAGGCCTGGGCACGAAGTCGAAGTCGAACGCGCATTGCTCGCGCCGCACGACCACATGCGCTGCTGGAAGAAGTCAGAGGTCCCCGCGCGCCTGCACTACGGCAGCAATCCGCGCATCCCGCCGTTGCTGTGCCTGGCCAACGACGGCTGGATCATCAACACGCAAAAGTTCATGGATGACCCGAATCGCCACATCTCGCTCGGCGAGCACGGCTACGACAACGAAGACCCGGCGATGCGCGCACTGTTCGTAGCTCATGGCCCGGCGTTCAAGCGCGGGCTCGTCGTGCCGGAATTCGACAATGTGGATATTTATCCTTTACTCGCGGCGATCCTGCGCATCAAGCCCGCGCCGAACGATGGCGACTTCAGTGTCGTCAAGCCGATACTGGCGCAGCCGTAGACCGCGAGCTCCAACACGCAAGCGCTTCGGCCCCGCGCATCTGCGCTCAACGCTTGCGTTTCGACTGCGTGCGCCCTTTATCCTGCCTGCTGCGCAGTTGCGCGGCGACCGCTGTCGCCTCCGAGGCTATCTCGCGCAACTGCTCGAGGTGGCCGGACGCCAGCAGACCGGCAATTTCCGCCTGCGCGTTCTGCCATAGCGGCAGCGCCTTGACGACCGCTGCCCTGCCCTTCGGCGTGAGGCGCACTTCGGTAACACGCTGGTCGCTGCCTGGCGTCAGTTTCACAAGATGATCGCGTTCGAGCGGGCCAAGATTCCGCGCCATCGTCGTGCGGTCCAGTTCGAGTTCCTCGGCCAGCGCGCTGATCGCGACCGGCTCGTTGCGCTCGACCGCGCGAAGCAGCGAGAACTGGGTGATCTTGATGCCCGACTCGGCCAGCGCCTCGTCGTAGATCTGGCTGACCGCGCGCGCGGCACGGCGCAGGTTCACGCAGACGCAGGATGATTGCCATTTCATAAATACGTGTATATACTCCTTTTAGCCAATACGCAAGCTTTGTCCGGATTTGCCGATGAAATTCCCTCTCGCCAAGCGCCTGCAGGGCCGCGTGCACTACGCCTGGGTCGTGGCTGCGCTGACTTTCCTGACCTTGCTCGTCGTCGCCGGCATCCGCGCGACGCCGAGCGTGTTGATCGTGCCGCTCGAGCATTCGTTCGGCTGGGGCCGCGACCAGATCACCCTGGCGGTCTCGGTCGGGTTGTTCCTGTTCGGCATGATGGGTCCGTTCGCCGCAGCGGCGATGCAGCGTTTCGGCGTGCGCCGGACGATGATCGTCGCGCTGGTCCTGCTCGCGGCTGCAATGGGCGGCAGCGCGTTCGTGCGCACCCCGCTGCAACTCGTGCTGACCTGGGGTGTTCTTGCCGGGCTGGGCACCGGCACGATGGCGATGGTGCTCGGCGTCACGATCGTCACGCGCTGGTTCGACGCGCGCCGTGGCAGCGTGCTCGGCCTGCTGACGGCGAGCACCGCGACAGGGCAACTGCTGTTCCTGCCGCTGCTGGCCTGGGTCGTCTCGAGCCAGGACTGGCGCGTCGTCGTGTGGATCGTCAGCGGCGCGGCCTTGTTGCTTATTCCACTTGTATTCTTCTTCATGCCTGAGCGCCCGGCCGATGTCGGCCTGCACCGCTATGGCGCGACACAGGCGGACCCCACCACCGCGACGAAGGCCAACCCGATCGCCACGGCGTTCAGCGCGCTCGCTGAAGCTGCTCGCACGCGCACGTTCTGGCTGCTGTTCCTGACCTTCTTCGTCTGCGGCCTGAGCACGAACGGCCTGATCGGTACGCACCTGATCGCATTCTGCGCCGACAACGGCATTCCGGAAGTCCAGGCTGCCGGCATGCTCGCGGCGATGGGCGTGTTCGACATCATCGGCACGACGTTCTCGGGCTGGCTGTCGGACCGTTACGACAATCGCTGGCTGCTGTTCATCTACTACGGACTGCGCGGACTGTCGCTGCTCTATTTGCCCTATTCGGACTTCAGCTTCTACGGCCTGGGCCTGTTCACGATGTTCTACGGCCTCGACTGGATCGCGACCGTGCCGCCGACCGTGCGTTTGACGACTGCGCAGTTCGGCGCCGAGCGCGGCCCGATCGTGTACGGCTGGATCGGCGCCGGTCATCAGATGGGTGCCGCAGTCGCGGCGTTCGGCGCTGGTGTTCTGCGCGTGCAGACCAATCACTACGTCGAGGCGTTCGTGCTCGCCGGAATGGCGTGCCTTGTCTCGGCCGTGATGGCGCTGTTGATCCGGCGCGGTTCGGCGCCACGCCTGCAACCCGCGCCCGCCTGACCCGACGACACCGAAACAAGCCTTCTCCCACTCACGAGGAGCCTGCCATGCCTCTCATCACCTTGACCGTTCAAAAACCCAAGACGACTGAATTCAAGTCGGGCGTGCTCGCCGCCGTGCACGGCGCGCTCGTTGCCTCCGGCGTGCCGCTCACCGATCGTTTCCAGCGGGTGCTCGAACTGGACGCGGCCGATTTCCGCTTCGACCTGAACTATCCCGACCTGACCACGCCGCGCAACGCCGACTTCGCGCTGATCGAGATCCTGTTCTCTGAAGGCCGCAGCGTGAAGGTCAAGAAGAAGGTCGTCGCCGATATTCTCGCCACGCTAACAGCCGAACCCATGAACCTCGTCGCCGAAAACGTGATGATCGTGTTCAAGGAAACGCGCTGGGAGAACTGGGTATTCGGCGGCGGGCGGTTCATCCACACGTAGGACAACTCGCGCCGCAAACGTCGGCAGTCGCCGGAGAACTGCTCACCCGCGTGCCGGACTTCTCCCCACCCGCGGGGGAGGATCGAGTGGGGCAGTTCCTGCCGCGAGGCAAGCACCGTCGGCATCGACAACCTGTCCGACAAGCAGCCCGCCTTGATCTACAACAACAACA
>Ga0157375_10005801_pt1 | contig 10744 bp, 10 predicted proteins | sample M35metaG_FD_115311 | JGI IMG/M metagenome (GOLD analysis project Ga0157375, IMG submission 115311) | Miscanthus rhizosphere microbial communities from Kellogg Biological Station, Michigan, USA - M3-5 metaG | ecosystem: Host-associated > Plants > Roots > Rhizosphere > Soil | place: USA: Michigan...
CATCAGCTTTTTTACGAACGTGACATTTGAACGTGCCGGACGATTTACGATCCAGACTTTCCTGGACGGAAAAGTCGTTGCAGAAAAACAAATTCATGTCCATCTGATCCAGCAGGCTCCCTCAACGGTGAACTAGGGCAGCGATTTCCTTGAGTTTTAGAATTGGGGGGAAGCGTCGAAGCCAGCCGAACTGCCCTCCTGAGTCGAGGGCAGCAGAGCGAGACAGCAGTCGAGATCGTGCGAGGGGTGGTTCCACAGCGGCACTTGTAAGGATGCATTCTGAAAGATTTCCTTTGGGGAAACCACCCCGATTCGCCTGCATTGGCGGTGACCGTTATTCCTACGGGTTACTGATTCATTCGTCGACCCGATCCCCATTTGCAATTTCTTCCCGATTTCGGACACTATTGCGTCCATTATGCGAATCTCCATGTGGATCATCGCCACACTGCTGTCCGCCGGACAGGCCTCCCAGCGGCCGCCTCAAACCGTCACTCCCCAGACCTATACGCCCGAGCAGATCCAGGCCGGGCAGACGCGATTTTCGTCTCAGTGCGGGTTCTGCCACGGGCGCGACGCCGCAGGTGGAGAGACTGGCCCGGATCTCACGCGTTCGGTTCTCGTCGCACAGGATCTTCGGGGAGACAAGATCTCACCGATCGTGAAGATGGGGCGGCAAGAAAAGGGAATGCCGGCATTCGACTTGGGCGATGCGGACGTTTCCGCAATTGTTGCTTATATCCACGACCAGAAGGCAAAAGCCGAAGCCCATAATGGCAATCGCCGAAACGTCGAACCCTCCGATCTGGAAACGGGGAATGCAGATGCGGGTCGACAGTATTTCGATGGTGCCGGAGGTTGCGCCAAATGTCACTCGGCGACAGGCGATCTCGCGGGCATCGGAACACGGTTCCAGGGACTCGCATTGCTGCAGCGGATGCTGTACCCCACCGCCGGGCGTCCCGCGCCTGCGCCGGCGAAAGTCACGGTCAAATTGAAGTCGGATGAAACAGTTGCCGGTACGCTGGTCTCAAGGGATGAATTTACGATCACTTTGAAAGATGACACGGGTGCGAATCGTTCGTGGCCGGTCACCGATGTGACCATCACGATGAACGATCCGCTGGCCGTCCACTTTGACCAACTTGGGAAGTACACGGACACCGACATGCACAACGTGCGCGCTTACCTCCAGACGCTGCGATAGGAGTGTTGATATGAGATTTGTTTTTGGATTCGGCCTGGTCGTTTCTCTCGCGGCAATAGCTCTATCGCAAGGCGTTACTCCCGCCATGCTGCTGAAGCCTCCGGTCGACAGTTGGCCAACGTACCATGGAGACTACACGGGAAAGCATCACAGCGCGTTCACGCAAATCACGCCGGCCAATGTCGGTCAGCTGACCCAGGCATGGAAATTCCAGACGACGGCAGGAGTCAAGTCCACGCCGGTGCTGGTGAATGGAGTCCTTTATGTTTCGGCGCCGGACAACGTATGGGCGGTGGATGCGCGAACCGGCAAGGAACTCTGGCGATACACGCAACCTCGCAGCGACGCGTTCTATATCGGCCATCGCGGAGTCGCTGTATACAAAGACATGGTTTATGTCACGACGCCGAATGCCCATCTCCTAGCGCTTAATGCATCGGACGGCAAGGTTCGCTGGGACGTTGTCATTGCGGACTCGAAGAAAGGCTACTGGTCGACCAACGCGCCTCTCGTCGTTGGCAACCACATGCTCGTCGGCGTCTCCGGGGACTTTGATAATTTACCCGGCCAGCTGAAATCCATCGATCCGGATACAGGAAAGACGCAGTGGATTTTCTACAGCACGCCACCGGCCGGCGTCGATACGGGTACGCCGAGCGGAGGCGCAACCGGTGGTCAAATGTGGATGACCGGAACTTATGATCCGGAGCTCAATCTGGTATATGTCGGAACAGGGAATCCAACACCGGTACTAAACGGTGTGATGCGCCCCGGCGACAACAAATGGACGTGCAGCATTGTTGCCCTCAATCCGGATACGGGAAAACTGGCGTGGGGATTCCAGGTTTCACCGCACGATACCCACGACTGGGATGCCGCTGAAGTTCCCGTACTGGTTGACGCGAACTTCAATGGAACTCCGCGGAAGATGGTGATGCAGGCATCACGAAACGGATACTTCTTTGTGCTGGACCGCACCAACGGAAAGAATCTGGTCACGGCTCCTTTCGCTTCCGTCAACTGGTCAAAGGGCATCGATGCCGAGGGACATCCGATTCCCAATTCCGATAAAGAACCTCAACGCGATGGTCGATTGGTTTCTCCGAATGAGAGTGGAGCAACCAACTACCGTTCGCCGAGCTTCGATCCTCAGAGCGGACTCTTCATCGTCAGTGCACAGGATGCCTACGGGCTCTATTTCTTCAAGCCCGAACACGGCGATTACGGATGGGCAGGCGCCAGCCCTTCTGTCGCTGGCAAGGGTTTCATTCGAGCAATTGATTATCAGACCGGCAAAATCAAATGGAGTCATCCCATCGGTGACGGAGCGGGTACTGCGGGAGTTCTGTCGACGGCAACCGGCCTGACATTTACTGGAGACAATTCCGTCAATTTGCTGGCTCTGCGCACCAGTGATGGAACGACGCTCTGGCATTCCAACGTTGGAAGAATCGGGAATTCGCCGATCACCTACATGCTCGATGGAAAGCAGTATCTCCTGGTTGGAGCCGGAAATTCTCTTGTCGCTTTGGCTGTTCCATAGCGACAAATCTCAATTGCGGACAAGCTGCTGGGTGACGTATTCATGGAGTGGCCGATTGGCTTCAAACGGAATGTCGAGGGTGCATTTCCGCAAGGTGAAGAATGGCTGAAATCGCTTCCGCAGTTGCTTCAAGATTTTGAGAATCGTTGGAAAATCGCGCTTGGCCCTCCTTTCGAACTTTCCTTTAACTACGTTGCGCCGGCTGTCGATGTCTCTGGGAATTCCTTCGTTCTAAAGGCCGGCGTACCCAGCCCGGAGCTGACTTCCGAGATTCAAGCGCTTCGTCTTTATGACGGCGACGGAGCGGTTCGTTTGCTGGATGTCGATACCGAAAAAGGCGTCTTGCTGATGGAACGGTTGATCCCGGGCCGTTCGCTCCAGACTTTTTCGGACGCAGTCACCGACGAAGACGCGACTCGAGTTGCGGCTCAGGTCATGCGGCGGTTGTGGCGGCCACTTCCGGCCGGCCATTCCTTTTCGACCGTTGAGCAATGGGCTTCCGGATTGAAGAGATTGCGGCAGCGCTTCGCAGGGGAAACCGGGCCTTTTCCGAAACGACTGGTGGAGATGGCCGAGCGCCACTTCGGTGAATTGCTTTCTTCCTCGTCATCAACCGTACTTCTGCACGGGGATTTGCACCATCTGAATATCCTGAAGTCTCAGGATGCCTGGAAGGCTATCGACCCAAAGGGAGTTGCTGGAGAACCATCGTATGAGATTTGTGCTCTCATGTTGAATCCAGGCTCGCGTCATTCGAACGACGGCCAGATACAGCGCCGGCGTCTGGAAGTATTGAAGGAGGAACTTGGTCTGGATTCGCATCGAATGCTCGGATTCGCCATTGCCCAGTCGGTGCTGTCGGCATGGTGGAGCTTCGAAGATTCGGCAACAGACTGGGAATCGGCGATCGCGTGTGCTCAGACGCTCGAGAGTTTGTAGCGGCGAATGAGACTTTTGAAACCGGCGATATTTTACTTCGCGATCGTGTTTGGCGCGGGATTCGTTCTTGGGCCAATTCGGATTTTCCTGGTGATACCGCGCGTCGGTGTTCGAGCGGCTGAACTGATGGAAGCGCCGATCATGTTCGCTGTGATCATCGCCGCGTCACGATGGGTGATTCGGCGCTTTCCCGCGCTCCCCGATTTGCGGAGCCGGTTGGCAATGGGGTTTATTTCGCTTGGACTGATGTTGGGCGCCGAATTTTCTTTAGCGGGTGTGTTGCAGGGAATTTCAATACAAGAGTACGTGTCGAGCCGTGATCCGGTGTCGGGAACGGTTTACTACGGACTGCTGGTTGTGTTTGCGGTACTGCCAGCATATTGGAGCACTCACGCCAGGCATACCTGAGTTCCGTGCGGCGCGAGTGCACGACATCCCGGCTATCGTTCAATTTCAGCTGGCGATGGCGCGTGAGACGGAAGGCCTGGTATTGGATGAGGATATCTGCACCGCTGGTGTTCGTGCCGTGTTCGGACATCCTGAGCGAGGTCTATACTACGTCGGCGAGATCAATCATATAGTCGCCGGTTCTATGCTCATTACGTATGAATGGAGCGACTGGCGAAACGGGGTCGTGTGGTGGATTCAGAGCGTTTATGTGTTGCCGCAATTTCGGCGGCAGGGCATCTATAGGGGCCTGTATTCCTGCATTCAGGCCATGGCGCGCGCCGATGAGAGTGTCCGCGCGATTCGCCTGTATGTCGATCGACGCAATATTTCAGCTCAGAAACTTTACGAATCGCTCGGAATGAACGGTGACCACTATCAGGTTTTCGAATGGGTGAAGGATTGAGTCTACCTTGAAGAAACATGACGGCATTGCTGTGGGCGTTTCTTCTGATTCAGGCGATGCGGGCCCGATTGGCTCCCGCCGCCCGGGAGTGCGTGACTATGCCATACCCGCCGGTGATCCTGATGAGGATGAGTCCATTCCCGATTAAGCCGATCCTCCAAGGCCGGCACTCCAACGACTGGCATTCGATTTGTCGATTTCGAAATTTGATTTGTCGATTTTGCCCCCGGCCAAACGACTCAAGAGTGTAGCGGCAAAACACTGACTTAAAGGAGAACGAACATGCGATTCATGGTTTTTATGATTCCCGGAGTTTATCAGCCAGGCAAGACCGTAGATCCGAACTTCGCCCCGCCTGCGGAGATGGTCGCGAAAATGATGAAGTTTAACGAAGAACTGACCAAAGCCGGCGCATTGATCGCGTTGGACGGATTGCAACCGCTGTCTAAAGGCGCCCGCATCTCCTTTTCCGGGGGCACGCCGACAGTAACTGACGGCCCGTATGCCGAGGCGAAGGAAGTTGTGGGCGGCTATTGGATGCTGCAATTTAAATCGAAGCAGGAAGCCATCGACTGGGTGAAGAAGTGTCCGGCGCAGGACGGCGATGTGATTGAAATTCGTCCCGTTTTTGAAATGTCGGACTTTCCCGAGGATGTCCAAAAGGCGGCGGACAGTGCCACTGTGAAGGCCCAACTCGAAAAGAACGTACGGTGAGTGGTTCAGGATTGTTCCTGCGCCCCAGTTAAGCGGGATGGCGGGAGGCCGGATCTTCCGGACGGCCATCCCGCGTGTGCGGCCCGACTCAGATCGACAAATAGTCCGGCTTCAGCGGTCCGGTGCTGTCGCCGAGTTTGTCGACGGGGGCTCCCGCTTTATCCAGCAACGTCACCAGCAGGTTCGTCATCGGTGTGTTGTCGGGGTATTGCAGGTGGTAGCCCGTCTTCAGCTTGCCTCCAAGATTTCCAGCAAGCAGGCAGGGAAGATCGAAGTGCCGATGCAGATTGCCGTCGCCCATGCCGCCGCCGTAGAGAATCAGGCTGTGATCGAGCAGGGAACCATTGCCGTCCTGAGTCGCCTGTAATCGCGTCAGGAAATAGGACAACAGCTGGACGTGATACGTATCGATCTTCGCCTTCTTCACTATCAAGTCCGGATCATTTCGATGGTGCGACACCGCATGGTGCTGTTCTCCGACACCGATGCTTGCAAACGTTCGCGAACTCAGTTCGCGTGCAAAGATCATCGAAAAGACGCGCGTAACATCGGCCTGATATCCGAGCGCTACCAGGTCCAGCATCATTTTTGTGTATTCATCAAAAGAGTCCGGGACGTCTACCGGGCGATCGGGCAACTGGAGTGAACTTGCCGTTTGGGATTCCGTCTTCTGGATGCGCGATTCGATTTCACGTACCGAATCCAGATACTCGTCCAGTTTGGTGCGATCGCCGTGACCCAGCGATTTTGAAAGCGAGTTCACTTCCGCAATTACCGAATCGAGAATGCTGCCGCGGTCCTTTGCCTGTGCGCGCCGTTGTGCTGCGCTTCCGCCGGTTCCGAACAAACGTTCAAACACAACGCGAGGATGAGTCTCCGCGGGATTGGGTGTGGTTGGATTTCTCCAGGACACCGTATTGACGTAGAAGCAGTCACCGGAATCGCATGAGCCTTGAGTTGGGAAGTCCACCGTCAATTCCAGTGATGCGACGTGCGAATCCCTGCCGATGACTTTTGCCGCTATCTGATCCGCCGTTGTGGCGAGGCGAACCTCGACGCCGGGTTGGGTTCGATCATAGGCATGAACGCCCGTCAGCCACGCGGCGGACGCACGCGGATGATCGCCCGTCCCGTCACCAAATGTGTCGGCCTGCAGGTGCGCGAGTCCGCTGATGATATTGATCTGATCCTTTACCGGTTCAAGTGGCTTGAGCGTCGGCGGCAGTTCGAATCCATGGCCTGTCGTCGCCGGCTTCCACTGGTTTTGGATCACGCCGTTTGCAAAGTAAATAAAGCCGAGGCGAGGAGTCGATGTGCCGGATTGTGCAGAGAGGGCCGGAACCATGGCATCCAGAAACGGAAGCGAGACCGCAACGCTGGCACCCTTGAGGAATGTCCGCCGGGAAAGCGATTTCTTTGTGATGAACATGGTTGTCTCCTTACTTTTGCGTCTGTCGCATCTGAAACGGAGTGCTCTTTACAACGCCCAGAACGATGGACGAAAACGTATTCCGATTTCGCGACGCCTCTCGCGTGATCCCACGTACCGCTGGGGCATCATAATATTGCAGGTTCCTGCCGATCGCATACATCAACAACTTTTCCGAAACCGTGGATATGAATTCATCGGAGTGGGCCAGCAGAAGCTTGCGCAAGCCAGTCGTCCCTTCAAACTTCGTTCCGTCCGGCAGTGTGCCGGAAGCGTCGATCTCGTTAAATGAATCCAGGTCACGCCATTTTCCCAGAGCGTCAAAGTTCTCCATGGAAAAACCAATGGGGTCCATTCGTGCATGACAGCCGGCGCATGCCGGGTTCGCCCGATGTTGAATCATCGCGTCTCGCATCGTGAGCGTCTTACCTGGCTCGCTTCCTTCGGTTTTCAATGCCGGCACATTGGGAGGCGGTGGCGGCGGAGCCGACGACAGCAGGTTTTCAAGAACCCATTTTCCCCGCAAAACGGGAGACGTTCGATTCGCATAGGAGGTCACGGCCAGGACGCTTCCTTGTCCAAGAAGACCGGCGCGTGGGCTGTTCTCGGGAAGGTCTACACGCCGGAAATAGCTGCCTTTTACATTTGGAATGCCATAGTGTTCGGCCAGGCGCTCATTCAGGAACGTGTAATTGGCGGTCAGAAGGTCAAGGACACTTCGATTCTCGCGAAGCACGCTGTCGAGAAACATTTCCGTTTCGCGGTGGAAGGCATCGCGTAACGTTTCGTCAAAGTCGGGAAACAGCACTTCGTCGGGGTTCTTGGCCTGAATATCGCGCAGGTACAGCCACTGTGCGGCGAAGTTGGTGACCATGGATTCCGAACGCGGATCGGCCAGCATTCGTTTGGTCTGCAGTTCCAGAGTTGCCGGGTTCGACAATTTGCCGGCGATCGCCGTGTTCAGCAGTTCGTCATCGGGAATGCTGCTCCACAGGAAGAACGAAAGTCGTGATGCGAGTTCCAGATCGCTGATGCGGTGTATCGATCCGGGAGCCGCCGTGGCTGGATCGGTTTCGATTCGGAAGAGGAACTGCGGGCTCACCAGAACGCGCTCCAGTGCTTTTTGTATTCCGCGATCGAACCCACCTTCAGTTTTGCCTGCGGTGTAGAAGGGCATCAGGCGCTGCATATCGGATTCGGTGGACGGCCGGCGATAGGCGCGGCGCGTGAGGGTCGAGAGTATTTGCCGGGCGCACGCGGGCTCATCCGCGGAAGTTTTTGGTCTGCACCCAAATATGCGTTTCCGGCTTGGCGTTTCGCCGGGCCCTGTTACATTGAATGGACCGCTGATCGTGACGCTGGCGATCGCGGGTTGTGAGCCCCTGCTGCGCATCCGCGGTCGAAGCGTGTCTTCATCGCGGGCCTGGCTCTGTTCGATGAACGTCACGCCGATCAGGCGCGGTCCAGCTTTGACGGGAATTCGAAAATCCAGAGGAGACGCTCCATCAGCGGCGCCACGTCCCCCCCTGCCTCCTCGTCCACCGCCAGGACCACCAAGGGGAATCAGCTGCACGCGCTCACCATCCACCGTCACTTCGATTTGATTCGGATCGCGTGAGGTGCCGGCCGTTTCGAGCTTGATGTTGTAATCCGCATCGAGCGGGAAGTAACTGCGTATCGCCAATCCGCCTCGCGTGCCGAACGACAGATCATCCACTCGCGCATCCTGCAATTGTTCCGGACCCAACTTATGGATGTTGACCATGAGCGGTATTTCCGAATCGCCGACGGCAATGCCGCTGATCTTCTTCGCCGCATCCAGGTAGCGTTCCATGGAAGTGGGGGAAACGAACAGGAGATCGGCGATGTTGTCAAAACCGCTGCTGATGTTGTCGGAGGGAAGCAGAAGGCTGTAGTCCAATTCTTTAGGAAGCGCATCGAGCGCAAGCAGATCGCGGATCGAATTCTGATACTCCGTTCGACTCAATCGGTGCAGCAATGGCAGCGAGCCGGCATTGGGCTTTGCAGCCGCCGCACGGTCGAGTTCCGTTTCCAGGAACGCCGCCGTGGCCTCATACGTCTTCGAGTCCGGCCGAGGCGAACCAGCCGGCGGCATTGCCGTGGATCGCAGTTTGCGCACTACTTTTTCCCAAAGCTCGGGGCTGGTGTTGACATGTGCAAGATCGGCCGGATCGATAACAAGCCCCGCGGTTTTCATCCTGGCGTTGTGGCAGGTCACACAATATTGATTGAAGACTTCCGTGGGGGCTGCGGGCTTCGGAGCCTGGGAGTAAGCGACCCAGGAAACGGCCAACAGTGAAACCGCCGTAAGGGCGAAAAACAACACTGGAGCCGTCCTGCGATTTGTCCTGAATTCGTTCTGAAGAAACGTCTTTCCCATGGATTTTCATGGAATATACTATCGCCCCAGCGAGGAACCCATGAAAAACTTGCCGGCATGGTTCTCAATTTGCGGAATTCTCATACTACTGATGCTCGGTTCCGTCCAGGCGGCTGCGCCTTCGGACCTTCGTCTCATCGACGCCGTTAAGAAATCCGATGTGAAGTCCATCCGCTCTTTGATCGCCGAACACGTCGATGTGAATGCCACAGACATCGACGGATCCACCGCGCTTCTTTGGGCCGCGCAGCGCGACAATGCCGAGATCGTGGATACTCTTCTGGCGTCTGGAGCAAACGCAAAGGCCGCTACGCGATACAACGTTACGCCGCTTTCAATGGCCTGCGTCAACGGCAATGCGGCAATCATCGACCGGTTGTTGAAGGCAGGCGCTGATGCAAACAGCGTCTCGAAAGAAGGCGAAACGGCCCTCATGACTGCGTCTCTCACTGGCAAGGGGGATGCTGTAAAGGTTCTTCTGGCGCATGGAGCGGACGTTCATGCCAGGGATCCGATCAAGGGGCAGACCTCATTGATGTGGGCTGCGGCGGAAGGCAATGCCGAAGTCGTCGATTTACTCATTCAGTCGGGGTCGGATTTGAAGGCGAAATCGAAGGGTGGATTCACCCCCATGCTTTTCGCGGTTCGTAATGGGCACATCGATGTCGTCAAAGTTCTTCTCAAGAATAAGGCCGGCGTCAATGATGTCGCAGCCGATGGAACCAGCGCACTCAACATCGCCGTCGTCAATGCGTACTTTGAACTCGCCTCGGTTTTACTCGATGCCGGTGCGGATCCCAATGCACCGGATCCGCGTGGATCCGCATTGCACACCCTGGCATGGCTCCGAAAGCCAGGTGCGGATGGCGCCGCCGGTGTGGGAAATACGCCTCATGGGCCTCCCGTGCCAACCGGGCGTGTGTCCGCTCTCGAACTGGCCGCAATGTTGCTGGATCACGGTGCCAATCCGAATGCTCAGATCAACTGGCAGGACAAGCGCTTCGATAAGGAAGGCGGCACCATGAAGAATCCGCCGCTCATCCAGCTGGGGCGTCATTACCTGACGTATATCGGAGCGACTCCGTTTTATCTGGCCGCGCACAATGGCGACGCGCCGTACATGCGTCTGCTGGCAGCCCACGGCGCAGATCCGAAACGTCCGAATGTTCTCGGCGTCACTCCGCTGATTGCGGCTTCCGGACTGGATTATTGGGAAGGCGAGGCTCCGGGTCCATTCACGGGTGTCTCGGAAGCGGAACGACTCGATGCGGTGAAGCTGGCCTTGGAGCTCGGGAACGACATCAATGCGCACGCGGATTTCGGGGATTACGCAATGGAAGGCGATCCGAAGTATCTTCTGCTCTATTACCCGCTGAACATGGCTGTCGTCAATGCTTACTTCGAGCTCGCTTCGGTATTGCTTGATGCCGGAGCGGACCCAAATGCACCGGATCCGCGTGGCTCCGCATTGCATACGCTGGCCTGGCTCCGAAAGCCGGGAGCAGATGGCGCGGCCGGAGTCGGAAATACGCCCCATGGTCCGCCGGTTCCAACCGGCCGTGTGTCCGCTCTCGAGTTGGCAGCTATGTTGCTGGATCACGGCGCCAATCCGAATGCTCAGATCAACTGGCAGGACTAGCGCTTCGATAAGGAAGGCG
>Ga0157375_10005802_pt1 | contig 10744 bp, 11 predicted proteins | sample M35metaG_FD_115311 | JGI IMG/M metagenome (GOLD analysis project Ga0157375, IMG submission 115311) | Miscanthus rhizosphere microbial communities from Kellogg Biological Station, Michigan, USA - M3-5 metaG | ecosystem: Host-associated > Plants > Roots > Rhizosphere > Soil | place: USA: Michigan...
ACCGTCTGATAGTCGGTGACCGGCCCGGCGCCGTTGGTCATCACGACTGCCGACGCGCGGCCATGCCGTGCCACGAACGACTCGCTGAAGTTGCCGCTCCACTGGCGCTCGGTCGGGAACACATCGCGCAGCAAGTAATTCTCGGCGGCGCCGATCGCTGCCGCGACATACACCGACAACAGCGCGTCCTCGCTGGTATCGTCGGGCCGCAGCCGCGCATGCTGCTTGAACAGCGGCAGGATTTCCTCGACCAGCGCGTCGCGTTCCTGCGTGAAGCCGACCAGCGTCATCATTGCCCGGGCTCCAACATCACCGCCCACTCGGTCGCGGGTGCGCCGCCGGGGATCGGTGGCGGTGCGGTGGTAGTGCGCCGGCACAGCAGCACGCGCCCCATGTGGCGCACGACATCGTTCAGCCGATAGGTGTCGCCCTCGGTGTACGCGCCGCGCCAGTTCATCCCGACGCCGTTGACGCCATCGCGCGCGCGCTTCAATGCCATGCGCCACGACGCCGATGCACCATCGGTACCCGGCACCATCCCCTGCGACGGCGCAATCGCCGCCCATAGCGTGCCGTCATGCGTGACCCAATCGCCGGGCTGGTAGTCGGCCTTCGCGTCGAACACCTCGCGATAGCGGAACCCCTCGCCGACCGGCCCGCGCAAATTCGGGTCCGCGCGCAACTGCTCAAACGCGGCGCCCATGCTGAGCGCCGCTTCCTTCGCCGTCGCCCGGATCATCTCGATCGCGCGCTCCTCGAGTGCGGCCAGCCGCTTATCGATGCGCTCATCCAGCGCGGCATCGCGCGCGCGCAACTCGGCCGCCAGCAACGCGCGCAACTCGGCATCGAGCGCCACCTGCGAATCGCGCAACTGCGCGAAGTCGGTCGCGGCGTCCTTCGCCACCGCCTGCACCGAATCGGCGACCCGCGCGAGCAAGTCATCGGCGAACTTGGTCAGGCCGGCCTGCGCATCCTTCAGGGCCGCCTGCATAGTGGCCAGCCCGCGCTCGACCGCTGCCCGCGCTTCGCCCTCGGCGACCACGACTTCGTGCACCCGGGTCAAGTCGGCGGCGACGTCCGTGCGCACCTGCGCGACTTCGCCGCGCAGCCGCTCCTCGGCCGGCGCCAGCAGCGCTGCAACGCGGGCATCCAGCCCCGCCGCGAGCCCGTCAACCGCCACGGCAGCGCGCCCGGCTACTGCCCCAGCTTGCTCGACTGCTGCGACGCGCTGAGCGGCTTCCTCGGCCACTGCCGCGCGCATCTCCTCGCGCAGCGTCGCGATGCTCTTGTCGAGCGTGGCCAGCGTCTCGCCCAGCATCTCGCCGAGCGCGACCCGGGTCGTCCGCTCCGACTCGGCCACCTGCGCCTCGGCCCACGCCCGCAACTCGGCGAGCCGATGATTCTCCACGCCGGCGTTGTGAATATCGCGCCGGTCGAGTTGCGTCTCGACCAACTCCTCGGTCCACTCGCGCAGCGTTGTGAGGTCAGCGGCAACTTTGCCGCTGGCTTCCTCGAGTGCCGCCTTGCCGGCCAGCGTGCCCTGTTCCGTCAGCGCCTCGCCCAGCATCTCGCCGACCCGCGCCAGCCGCTCCTGCACCGGCACCAGTGCGCGACGAATCGCCGCCGCCGTCTCGCGCGCAAACGCAGTGGCTTCATCAGGCGACATCGGCGACCTCCGGTATTTCCTCGTGCAGCACGTCGGAATAGCGCACATACCCGGCGATGCCGTCATCGTCCTTCGCCGGCTTCGGTTCCGGCGGCGACGGTTCCTCCGTAGCCGGCGTATCCGGCGTCGGTGCGGCGGGCGTCGGCGGCTCCTTGCCGAGCTTCGACAGCGGTTGATACTGGACTTGTATCAACGGCTCGTTGCCGCCCTCGACATTCGGCAAGCCTTCCTGCGCGCGTGCCTCATTGATCGTCAGGAAGCCGGTATTGATCCCTTCCTTGTACGCCGCGAAGCGCACGTCGAGGTCGGTGCGGAAGATCGCGTCGACATCGAATTCCAGTTCGATATCGCTCGCCAGATCGAACGCCGTATCGAGCCGCGCTTCGACGCTTTCGAGGTGGTATTGCAGGCACCCCGAGTAGTAAGCCCGCATCAGCGTCTCGCTGTTGCGGAACGTCACCTTGTCCAGATCGCCGAGCAAGAATCCCGGCACGCGATACACCCGTGCCACGTCGGCCACGCCCCAGCGCAGCAACTCGATCAGTTGCGAGTCGACCGCCGACAGCGTGATCCGCTCCCACTTCAGCCCGTCGCCGAGCATCGCCGTCTTGCCCCAGCGCCCGGCGCCGTAGTTCTGGTCCCACTCCGTGCGCAGCCGATCGGCGAGGTCCTTCGACACCTTGCCGGGCGCGGTGAGAATGCCGGACGGCCGGGCCATGTTGGCGAAGAATTCCGCCGACGACATATTGGCGCGCAGCCCGACCGATGCCGACATCGCCGCCGCATACAGCGGCGTGACCCCGACCAGCGGATGATCGACGCACATGATCCGGTGATGGATCACGTCGCGCGCCGGCACGATGTCGCCATCCGGCGGGAAGTCAGTTACCAGCGGCAGCGAATTGGACGCGCCGATCTGGTAGTAGATATCGCCGGTGTCGGCGACCAGTGGCCGCACGAAATACGGGTTGAGCACGTCGAGCCGCTTGGCGACCCCGCGCTCATCGCGCGAAACGTAGATATACGCATTGCCGGCGAGCAACACGCTGACGAAAAAGTAGGAGAAAAAATCGACGTGCGTCTGATACCCGTTCGGGTTTTGCAGCAGTCGATGAATCGGATGATCGTCGGCCAGCTTGCGCCCGCCCTTCGGCAGCCTGCGCCACAGCTTGATCGGCAGCTTGGCAATGTCCGACGAGATGACATTGACGCAACCGTACACCGCCGAGAACGACAGCAGCGGCGGCGGCGCCGGCGTGGTGACGTTCTGCTGCCACGCACCGGGGAACGGCTCGCGCACCACGCCGCCGCCCAGATTCGAATTGGTCAGGCGCGGCGACTGCGGCACTGCCACCGCGCCGACCGTGCCGGGCGGCCCGATCCAATGCGGCTTAGCCATCGTCGCCTTCCGCGCGCATATCGCGCCGCTTGTAGCGGCCGGGAATCTCGACCGCCTTGCCTTCCTTCACCAACGCGCTGCCGTACTGCACGCCGGTCTTGAATTCGCGGTCTTTCGGAAACAGCAAGCGCCCGCCCACAATAATGTGGGCGAGCGCCTTATAGCGCCGTTGCTCCTCGGGCACTACTCAGTACGGCACGCCGGTCAGCAGTTGCACCGCCGGGTCGTAGCGCCGCATCCAGTAGATATACCGCTCGGCCTTGATGCCGATGAGGTTTTGCTGCCACAGCGACGTCAGCGGCGTCGGCGGGGTGGCCGGTGCCGTGTCCATCTGAATCGACGCTTCGCGCGAGACGTCCAGCGTGATGTTGCCGTCGTCGGCGAGGAATATCTGCGCTTGATCGACCAGAATGATCTGGCCAAGGAAGCCCGGTCCGGCGCCGAGCGGCGAAGCCGTCGACGTCACCACCGGGTAGCCGAGCAGCGTCTTTTGCTCCCCGGACATCGTCGGGAACAGCAGCGTGTCGGTCGTGCTGCGCAGCAGCGACAGGTAGATCGCGGTGCGGGTATGCATGATCCATGCCGGCGCCGTCATCGGCACGTTCGCCGACGCCATCGCCGACAGCATCGTGGCGAGGTCCGCCGTGATGTTGGCCAGCGTCGGGCCGGTCGAGGTGATCGGCGTGATGCCGTTGGTGATCGAGCCCGGCCGCACGCCCGCCGTCGGCGTAATCGCCGGATCGATGAATTGCAGGTCGAGGAATTGCGCAATCGCGCGCTTCATTTCCTCGGTGACCAGCGTCTCAGCACTCGGGTCGGAGAACCGCGCCAGTTCCTCGGTCATCGCGACGATCACTGCCACCTTCGCCCACGGCAGCAGCACCGCGTCGAGCGTCAGCGAGCCGACCGGCTTGGACAGCCCTTCGCCGACCCACCCCGCCGACGTGATGCCGGTGAGTTGCCGGGTCAGGCGCACGTTGAACGGCACCCGGCGCAGGCCGTTCAGTTGACCGATGATCGTGGCGGGCCGCAGCAGTTCGATGAACTCGCTCGCCATGTTCGTCGCGTAGGTCAGCACGCCGGCCCACGTCGAGCTAGTCGTGGTGCCGACCAGCACCGCCGAGCGGTTCTGCGTCACGAAGTCATGCGCACTGCCGAATTGTCCGATCGCCTTGAACAGGTCGGCCAGTTGCGGCGTCGAGTCACGCCAGTAATTGCGCGCGATCTGCTCGGCCTGCATCATGTTGCCGCGCGACGCGATCAGCGCCATGACATAGCGCGCGAACGTGGTGCCCGGCTTCAGCTTCTTTTCGTTGAACTGCACGTACGGCTGCACCGCGCCGCCGCCCGTATCGCCGTTGCCGGCGGGGATGATCAGCGACTGCGCCGGCCGCGCCGACTGCGCGATCAGCTTTTCCTGCGCATCCAGCCGCTCGATGTGCGCGTTGACCGTCTCCGTCTCGGTCTTGAACTTGTCGAACTCCTTGGTTTCCTCGTCGGTGAACGTGCGCTCCTCGTTCGCCGCAAGGTCGACCAGCGCTTGCATGGATTGCAGCGCACCATCGCGCCGCGACTTCATCGATACTTGTTGCTCAGCCAGTGAAGGCATGATGGGTGCTCCTGATGGATTATCGATATTGACGGTCGGCGACGCCCAACCGCAGCACCGCGATCTGTGCCCGTGCTACATCGAGTGGTCCCGACGCGGACCGAAACAACGCACGGCGAATCGCTGGCGAGAAAGCATTGGTGAGCGTCAGCGCGGACGGATTCGCCGGGATGCTCACGATGGAATTTTCGAGTAGCTCCTGCCCGACGAACTCGTAGCCGCCGGTCCACTCGTTGGTCTTGGGGTCCTTGATTTCGTTGGGTACCTTGGTCGGGCGAAACCCGACCGACACCGCTTTCAGAATCTTCTGGTCGACCAGCGCGCGCACCGCGTCGATCATCGGCGTGGTGCCGGGCGCCCCGAGCGAAATGTCGGCGATCAGTTGCTTGTCCTCCACCGTCATCTGCGCGGTGCCGATGGGGTCGCGCGACGAGTGGCCGAACAGCACGATCGGATTCTTGCGGTAGTTGCGCAGGTCCCAGCCGCTGACGCGCACGATATCGCCGTAGCGATCGATCGTTTCGTCCGACGCGACCACGCGCAGCCGGCCCGGGCCCGTGACCTCGGCCGAGCGCACTTCGCGATAGACGACACCCTGCGGAGGTTCGCGACGCATCATGGCCGGCTCCCAAAGCTACGAGCCGGACCCACTTCCGTCGCTCGAGTAGCTAGTCGCTGTGGGGATGCTTGCCCGGCGGATGCGACGATTTCCGCTCATCCGGTGGCGGGCGGCTGCGACTAGCCTGCATGCGCCGGGACACTATCGGTAGTAGTTGCCGAAGTCAAGAACACTATGGACGGGTCGCGCTCGGTCGCGTCAATGAACATCCAGCGGCCGAGCCCCATCAGTGACGCGATCAGTCCGTCGATCTTGACGTGCGGCTCGTTGGAATCCTTGCGCGGGAAGATATTGCCCTTGTGATCCTCCTGAATCTTCACGCACCCGACGTTCCACGCCAGCACCGGATTGCCGTTGTGATGCAGCCGGCCCTGCATCGCCAGCGCTTCGAGTTCCTTCATGGGCGGTGAGAAGTTGCCGACCGTGGGCCGGTACTCGATCACTGGCACGCCGGCGTTCTCAAGGTTCGCCGCCATCATGCGCGCCTGCCACGGGTCGTAGGCGACGTCCTTCAGCGTGTAGAGATTGTTGTCATCGACCACTGTCGCCTCGATCATCGACAAGTCGTTGGCCTCGCCCGGCGTAGTGATGATCCAGCCGTCGCTGACCCAGCCCGAGTACGCATCGTTGCGGCCGATCGCACCCTCGGGCAAAAAGAAATCCACGAACAGGTAGTAGTGCCCGACGCCTTCGACCTCACGCCGAAACCATTTCGCCTTCGCGGCGAGGTCGATCTTCGTCGCGAGGTCGAGCCCTTCGACGCACTCCTCGCCCGCGAAGTCATCGATGCTGAGCTTCGGGTCGCCGCACGCATCCCACACCTGCATGTTCATCCACAGCACGGCCGAGGACGTCCACATATTCAGGTGCTTCTGCTTGAATGCGTTTTGCCGCGCCGCCGACTGCTGCGCTTGCAGGCACAGATTGGCGATCGCTTCCGGCATCACGCTCACGCCCCAATTCGGATTCGCCTTGATCCACGTTTTTTCCTCGCGCCAGTCGTCATCCTTGTCGACCGTGTAGATGATCGCGAAGAATTGCTCGTCATCGATCTTCTGCTCGAGTAAACGCTGCGCATACTGCCACTGCTCGTAACCGACGCTCGACTGATTGTTGGCCGCCGTAGTAATCCCCAGCATCAGCGGCTGCGAGCGTTTGCCGGTGGCGGTTTGCAGCACGTCGAACACCTCGCCATTCTTGTGCTGCGCCAATTCATCGAGCACCGCGAAGTGCACGTTGAGCCCGTCGAGCGACGTCGCATCGCGCGACAGCGGCCGGAACAGCGACGCGGTTTCGTTCTGCACGATCGCATGCGCGCTGACCTCGACGCCGAAGCGGCGGCGGAATTCCGGCGCGCGCTCGGCCATGCGCTGCGCGGTATCGAACACCAGCCGCGCCTGTTGCCGCGTCACGGCGGCGGCATAGACCTCGCTGCCGCCCTCGCCATCGAGCGCCAGCATGTATAGAGCTAGGGGTGCCGCCAGCGTCGACTTGCCGTTGCCACGCGGCACGTAGCACAGCACGTAGCGAAAGCGCCGCGTGCCCGTCGCGCGGAACACCCAGCCGAACGTCGACGTCAGCAGGAACCGCTGCCACGGCATCAAGCGCAGGCGGCGCCGCGCGCGGGGTCCCTTGATTTCGCGGAACAACTGCACCACGCGGCAGACCCGCTCGGCTTTCGCGCAGTCGAACACGAAGCGCCAGTCCGGCTCGCCGATACGCGCGATGTCGCGCTCGTGCCGCTCACAGGCCAGCCGCGCGGTGCGACATACATCGATGCGCCCGGCAATCACATCGCGAACATATTGGAACGCCGACGCGACGTTCGGGTACCCCTCACCGGCGAGTTCGATCAAGTCCTCATCGAGCGCCTGCGGCCACTCGGGCGTCACCGGCAATTCTGCCTCTGACGCGGCGAGTTCGTCCTCGGTCGGTTGCTGCCACGCGCGGCGACTCGCGGCGCGCTCCTGCGCCGCCTTCACCAATTCGTGCTTGCGCACCGGGTCGCGCATGATCGCCGCGACCTCGGCCGGCGATGGTGCGAGCGCGCGCTGCGCATCGCGATACTTCCGGTTCTGGGCCAGCTTGGCGGTGTACGCCTCGTCCGCAGTCGCGTATTTTTTCGGCCGGCCGCGCCGGCGCGGTGGGTCCATCAGTCAATCGCATCCCAATCGGTGGGCCCGCCCAGACTGCTGCCCATCGGCGGCGCATGCTTCAGGCGCCCGAGTGGACTGAAGCCGCATTCGAACATCAGTCGGCGCACCGCTTCGTCGTGCACCTTGTACGCCTGAAAGTACGGCTGCAATTTCGGCTTGCCCGTACCGGGATCGCGCATCACCGGCCCGTATTCCTTCAATTTCGCCAGTGCTTTTTCGCGCAGCACGACTTGCTTCGCGAGTGACGCAATCAGCATGCCGTCGGGTCGACCGTGCACCATCGGCAGCACGAACTCGGCGCAGCAAAAGTCGTACACCTGCTGCTCATCGTGATCGAGCTTTTCCCACGGCGGCAGCAACGGCTTGGGGTCCTTCGGCGCGACCTTGGTGTCGTCGCGCATCTGCTTCGGGTCATGCTGCGCGGTGCCATTCAACAGCTTGAGCACCACCGACTCGCGATGCCGGCCCATTATTTGCTCACCTGTGCAACTCGGCGCCGACCCCCGCCCGACCGGCGCGGAACTCCCGCCGCATCCTCCGGCCACTGCCACGGCACCGGCCAGCGACCGCCCGCAAACCGCCCGGAAACGACCCAAAACGGGCCGTAGCGACCCGTGACGCTTGTAGGACGGGTGGAGACAGCCTGCGCACCGCCGCGCGGCCCTATGGCTTTTTTACTCGGCATCCCTAAAACCTCCTCAGTTAGCCCCGGGGAAATAATCGCAAGTCCTTGATTCATTGGGCATAAAACGGATGAAATTTTAAGCCTCCGCAGGCGGGCCTGCGAAAATCGGCCAAATCTTTCGATCCCTCCCCCCTCGCAAGTCTTTGATTCATCAGAGCAAACCGAAGCCCGGTTCGTTATTTTCATCCGCGTCTGGCGGGTGCAGCGGCGCGCGCCCGAAACCACCGTCGAAGCGGGCCGTCTTGCGGTCATGGTGCGGCTTGCACAGCGCGCGCAGATTGGCCGGATCGAAGAATCGCGCGTTGTCGCCGCGATGCGGGATGCAGTGGTCGACCACGGTCGCGCGGCGCCGACAGCCCGCTTCGTCCTCGCACAGCGGATGCTCGCGCAGGTGCAGCGCGCGCAGCGTGCGCCACTCGGGGGTGTGGTACAGGCGGCGGTTGGCGGTCGGCGCGCGCTCCCGCTCGTAGCGCTGCAAGCGCTCTTGCTCTGCCCGTGGTTGACGGCCGGCGAACACCGACGACTGCACCCGGTTATGCGTCACGGCTGGGCACCCACTCGCGCCCGAACGCCGTGGCCCCACGCGCCTGCATGCGTTGCGGCATGCCGGCCCGGTCGGCCAGCCGGGCGACCTCCTCGTCCTCCATGCCGAGCCCGCGCATCAGGTCCTGCTTGGTGACGCCTTCGGCCAGCATGGCACGCACGATGTCAGCCATCGGCACCACACCATGCACACCGCGCGCACGGTTGTGGCGGATGGTGCTCATGCGTCGGTGCACCGGGTCCACGTCGACAATGACGATCGGCACCATGCCCTCATAGCGCGCATGGATGCGTGGGTCGGTGGCCACTAGGAACCGATGGTAGCCATCGACAATCGTGCGGTCGGGCAGGCACACGATGGGTTGCGTGAAGCCATCCTCCACGATGGACACGATCAGCAACTCCAACTCGGCCGGCGCCACGTTGTTCGGGTTGTAGTCATTGGCGTGCAGCGTGGCCACCCTGACCCACTGCACGCGCGACACTGGCGCCGCCTCGAGTTGCGCGCGCAACCCTTCGCTGCATGGGCCGTCGATCATGACTTGCCCTTGCTCGTACGCTTGCGCGTATCAGCGGCAACGAACTCCTTGGCCACCGCAACCGGAACACCGACCCGCTTGGCGAACTTCGGGTTATGGGCGGCGGCCTGCATCAGCTTGCGTTGCTTGGGTGATTTGCTTGGCATGCTCTCGCTCCTTCATCTCGAAACGTTCTAGTACGTGGTGAATATCACTGGCCACGGTGCCCGGAACCATGCGCTCGATCAGCAGCAGCGCCGGGGCGTTGACCTTGCAGTCAATCGTAAGCCGCGTGACCAAATGCATATCGAGCCCGAGCGCCTCGCCGAGCAAGGCGCCCAACTGATTGCCTGTCAATGCGCTCATGCAACCTCCATTGGTTCACATCGCCGCACCGAAGAACAGTGGATCATTGGCGGCAACACCCGCAATGATCGGCACGCTCGCAAGACCGCTGACCGCAATCACGCCGGCCGGTGGTTGCACCAGTATATTGCTGCTTCTCAGTGCAGCGGGCGATTGCCCGGTGACCAGCACCACACCAGCGCCGGGGGTGACGACAACGTGCGCCGAGCGCTGCACACTCGGCGCAAGGCCGGTGATCAGCACCGCACCAGTAGTCGGCCGCGCGACAACATGCGCCGTACGCACCGCAACCGGCGCAAGCCCGGTAATGCCAATCGCGCCGGCCGCCGGCTGAGCAACGACATTCCCGCCCGTAACAACCGCCGGCTGCTGCCCCGCAGCCGACACCGCACCGGCCGCTGGCGTTGCGACAACGTGCTGGGTGCGTGCGACAGCAGGCGCAAGCCCAGCGACCACGATGCTGCCGACGCCCGGTGCCGTGACGACGTTCGCGGTCCGTGCGGCAACCGGCGACAAGCCCGCGACGACGACGCCACCGACGCCCGGCTGCGCGATGACGTGCGTGGTCTGCGCAATGACCGGCGCGAGCCCGACGAGCGCGACGACACCGCAGGGCGGCTGTGCCACGGCGTTGCCACTGCGAATCGGTGCCGGCACCTGACCGTCTGCGACGATCGCGCCGCTGCCCGGCTGTGCGACTACATGACCCGTTGCGACGACTACCGGCGCGAGCCCAGCGAGCGTAACCGTGCCCTGCGCTGGCGTAGCCGTGCGTAGAACGCTGACCGCAAACGGCGGCGCCTGACCGCTGAGCGTGATCGAGCCGGCATCCGGCTGGGCGACCGCGCCGCGCAGCGCAAGCGGCGGCAGACCCGCAACGACCACGCTGCCGAGCCCGGCCGCGACCACCGACCCGCGCAAGAGTGCGGGCGCCTGACCGGCGACAACGACGGCACCGCACGCGGGCGTCGCGACGGCACCGCCGAGCGCAGTCGGTACGAGCCCGGCAACGACAATCGAGCCGGCCGCAGGCTGCGCGACCGTGCCGGTGAGCGCGACCGGCGCAAGGCCGGCGACGACGACCGCGCCGCTGCCCGGCTGCGCGACGCGCCCGACGATCGCCGTGGGTGCGAGCCCGGCCAGCGCGACCGCGCCGACCCCCGGCACAACGACCGCCGCTGCC
>Ga0157375_10005804_pt1 | contig 10743 bp, 13 predicted proteins | sample M35metaG_FD_115311 | JGI IMG/M metagenome (GOLD analysis project Ga0157375, IMG submission 115311) | Miscanthus rhizosphere microbial communities from Kellogg Biological Station, Michigan, USA - M3-5 metaG | ecosystem: Host-associated > Plants > Roots > Rhizosphere > Soil | place: USA: Michigan...
GGGCCGTAGCGGCGCTCGAGAAACGTTTCGATGTGGAGACCGACGGCGAGCTCGATGGTCTCACAGGCCGCGCGTGTCGGCGCGATGACGATGACGCGGCCGGTCGGCGGCTCGGCATCAACGAACGAATCGTGATCCGGGAGATATGGCTCGAGAACGTTGCGAAGCACGAGGCCGTCGAAAGCAAGGAGGAGGCCCGCCGAAAAGCGAGCTGAAAAACGACCGAGGGATCGAGAGCGTGGCGGAAGTTATCGCCGGTGGCCCCAGATCCCTCGTTTTTCTCGTCCTTCTACCGCGCGTTACTCGGGCGGCTTCTTCGGCAGAATCGGTGGTACAGGCGAAACGCCCGTGAATCCTTTCGCCGCCGGCGGAAGCTTCGACTTGTCGCTTCCACGCTTCGATGAGTCCGCCAATTCGTCGCCGAAGACTACTCGGCCGTTTGACGGACGATTCTTCAAAGCGGTCGGACAGTCAGTCGCCGCCGGCTGTTGCGCTGCCGGAACGCCATCGAGCCAAATGCGACACATCCCCTTGGGTGGCCGGGCGTCCGCGGGAATTGGAGCCGACTTGCCCTTTTGCGCACTATCCCTCGGCGACCCCTGCTGCGCCGAAACAGGCGCGACAGCGGCGCTCAAAAACCCAGTGACCAACAACGCACTCAACAAGCGCATCACATACCTCCCTTCTGCGACCCGGACGTCGGGCGCCAACCCCACACGAGGCAGGCCCAGTGCCATCGAAAAAATTCGCCCTGGCAGTCGGAAGACTAACGATTGCAAGCACTTAGAGGAAACACTGTATACATATTTGGTGCGTCGGTGTCTCTGCCGCAGGAATGGGGTGTCCGTAGGTTGAGACGGATACACAGAAGTCAGAGGGCAGGAAATCCTCCTTCTATTGAAGAGGCCTCTGCATTTGACCCTGTGCCGTTTTGTCCTCGATCAGTCGCCGAAACTGATCCCCGTCGCTCTCGCGGTCAGAACGACATCGTGGCTTGGATCAACTCGCTTGGGCTCCCTCAAAGCTTCTTCAATGGGGATGGTCACGATATGCGGCGATTGAAGCGCGACCATGTGTCCCCACCGCTCATCGGCGATCGCACGGACTGCCGCACCCCCGAACCGAGTCGCCAGCAACCGATCGTAGCCCGTCGGCATTCCACCGCGCTGTAGATGGCCGAGCACGAGCGATCGCGTTTCCTTGCCCGTAATTCGCTGAATTTCACGGGCCAGGGGCTCGCAGAGTCCGCCAACGCGCTTTGCCTGTCCGGGCAGTGACTCCCCGATGATGGAAACCGACCCGCCCTTGGGGTACGCGCCCTCTGCGACGACGACGATCGAGAAATGCCGTCCCGCCCGGTCGCGGGCCATGATTTTCTCGCAGACGCGATGGATGTCGTACGGAATTTCGGGAATCAGAATGACGTCCGCCGTGCCGGCGAGCCCCGAGTGCAGCGCGATGAAGCCGCTGTCGCGACCCATGACCTCCATCACGATCACGCGGTCGTGACTCTCGGCCGTCGTGTGCAAACGATCGATGGCCTCGAGCGCGGTGTTCACCGCGGTGTCGAAACCGAATGTCGTGACGGTCCCGCTCACGTCGTTGTCGATCGTCTTGGGCACTCCAACGATGCGCATGCCTTTTTCGCACAGCCGCTGCGCGATGCTGAGCGACCCGTCTCCACCGATCGAGATGATCGCTTCAATGCCGAGCCGTTTGGCCGCAGCGATCAGCTCGTCCGACCGATCGATCTCGACGATCGTACCGTCGGGCCGCTTGGTCGGGTACGAAAACGGGCTGCCGCGATTTGTCGTGCGAAGGATCGTTCCGCCCAGATGCGCGATGCCGCGCACGGAGTCTTTCGTTAGCGGAATGACTTCGTCTTCGCCCATCAGGCCGGCGTAGCCGCGCTTGATGCCGAGCACTTCCCACTTGCGGTTGATCGCCGACAGCACGGCCGCGCGGATGACCGCGTTGAGACCGGGCGCGTCGCCGCCGCCGGTGGAAATCGCAATGCGCATGGTGCTGTAATGGTTCGGGTCGGAAGCTACGACGAGCGTCCCGCGAGCAGCGCGGCGATCTCGCCCGCTTTCGCGTGACGGCCGGTCTTAGACTTCTCATATACCGGAATCCCGTCGGCCATCACCTCGAACCGTCCGCCACTCGACGGAAGGAGCTCGACCTGCGCGGCGGGAAACCGCTGACGAATCTCCGCCGCCAAACTGGCGGCGCGAGGCTCGTAGTTTCACATCGTGCAGTATTCGATCGTGATTCGCATGACTGGATAACGGATGACGTATGACGCATACCGGACGAGCGACTTCGAAAAGATAGCAGCGTCGACGACGCACAGTCGCCGCTCGGCGTTTTCCGTGATCTGTTATCCGTTATCCAGCACCTAGCGACTGATCGGGATGTTATTGACGGCCGCGATGCGCGCGATGTTCGAATCCTGCTTCGCCATCACGTCGCGTATCGAATCGAGCTGCGCTTGCATCGAGGCGAGATCGTTCCTGAGACCGCTGATCTCAGTGGCGGCGTCGTTGAGCGCCTGCGCGACATTGGCGGACGTGCGCGGATTGTCGCACGCGGTGATCGCTGCGGTGGTCGCAACGAAAGCGATGATTCTTGTCGAGGAAGACATGGTCGATGGTGGGAATGAATTTGTCCGCTCAGCCGCCGAATGATGATGGGGATGCACCCCTGACGTACGACTATGTACGTATGCGACGAGGATTCACGCTGCTCGAGCTCACGCTCGTCACGACGATCGCCGGGGTCCTCTTGGCACTCGCCATCCCGCAGTTCATTCACATACGAGACACCATCGCCGTGCGCGGCGCAATCGGTGAGCTCGGCGCTGCATTCTCCGTCGCTCGCCACGAAGCCATCGCGCGACGATCACCGGTTACACTGGCCATCGACCACGTGACGGGAATCATCGAGGTGCGAGCGCCTGGCAGCATCATTCGAAGCCGAGCGCTCGGCGTGGGGTTCGGGATTTCGCTCGCCACCAATCGGGACTCCATGGTGTATGACCCGCGCGGCATTGGATTCGGTTTGGCAAACATGACGGTGACGGTGCGGCGTGGAGCCGCAGTTGACACGTTAAGCATGTCTCGGCTGGGTCGTGCCCGTTGGTAGCGAGCTCGAAGATCGTCAGACATGACCGGGAACGTCGTCGTTCTCAAGCTCGTCGGTCATTCCCTCGGCAACCCGTCCATATTTGGAATGAGGTTGGTTGTGCCGTTCTTGGAGCGCGGGCCCGTCTATTTCAAAGAAGTGAGCGGGCGCTGGGTGACGTGAATCACACAGGTATGTGACCCTCCGCCGAGGGAGGTGGGTTATAGGAAAGGAGATGAGCGACGATGCCGCCGACGTTCAACGCGTGCTGGCAGGCGACGTTGACGCTTACGCCGCGTTGGTCGATCGGTACTACGATCGTTGTGCGCGGTTTGCGATTCGAATGTTGGGCAACCGCGACGACGCGGAGGATGCGCTGCAGGCGACGTTTCTGCGCGCGTACAAGGCACTCAATCGGTATCAGGAACGAGATCGATTCAGTGCGTGGCTTTATCGAATTCTCGTCAATCAGTGCCGGAGCATCGCGGCGCGGCGCGCGCACCGGGAAAAGGTCTTTATCCGCGAAGAAGCGTTGCTGCTGAATGCGCCCGACCGGACCCCGAATTGGACGGGTGAAGACGAAGAGTTCGTGCAGCGTGTGCTGAGTGAGCTGGACCCGTTGTTGCGGGAAGCGTTCCTCCTCAAGTACATCGAAGAATTGAGTTATGAAGAGATGTCGGCGCTCACGGGTGTTGGCGTCTCTGCGTTGAAGATGCGGGTGAAGCGGGCGTGCGATCGACTGCGTGAACGCTGGGAACGAATCAAGAATGACTGACTCGGAGCTGCATCCATACGTTGAGTTGATCGCCCGCGAAGCGCGGCGCCCGGTCGCATCCGACCCGGCGGCGCGTGCACGCGTGATGGCGGCGGTTCGCGCCGAGCCGGCTCCGCGACGTCTTCCGGTCTGGTTGCGGGCGTTTCAGCCGCGGCCGATCACACTCTCACCGGCCGTCGGCGGTTTGCTCGCGGCGGGGCTGGTTGGTCTTGGCGTGATCGGTGGCAACTTCGCACTTAACCGGGACGGCCGGAATCCGGTCGGACAGCCTCCGTCTGTTGCCGCAAGGCTCCCGGTTTCGGATACTGTATTCGTCATAGTTGCACCCCAAGCCGCGCAGGTCTCGTTGGTCGGAGACTTCAACGACTGGGACGCGTCGAAGGCACCGCTCGTTCGGGTGCCCAACAGTGGTCTCTGGAAGGTCACCGTGCCGCTGCCGGCCGGTCGCCATCTGTACCAATTCGTCGTCGACGGTAACTGGGTCCCCGATCCTGGCGCTCCGGTGGCGGGTGACGACGGATTCGGCCGCACCAATTCCGTCCGCATTGTCGGGACAGGATCCGCGCTGTGATGCGTTTGGAGTCGAAGCTCCCCCGGTGGCTCGTCCCCCCCGCGTTGCGTATCAGTGCGCTGCTGCTCCTGTGCGCACTGCCCGCCGCCGCGCAGCAGGACCCCTACCTCAAGCTGGACCAGAACAGCCGAATCGCGATCGAGCAACTGTCGGACTCGCTCCGGCAGCTCGGGCTGTCTGATCGCCCGCTATGGTCCAAGACGCTCCAGGGCATTCGACTCGGCGTTGACAACCGCACGATTGTCGGCGCGGTGCGGAAGAAATTCACGAATTTGCGCACGGCTTTCACCGTTCTCGGCCCCGTTGGCGACGCGGAGCTCGACGCCGCAGCGGCCGTGCTCGAGGCCGGTGCCAAGCCGTCGCAGCTTTCCGTGTTCAAGCAGCGTCAAAAGGGACGAAGCGACCTCCAGGCATTCACGGTCTGGGCCGACTTGATCTATCGCAGTGTTCCTGGTGACGAGGCGGCAACCGCCATTACGAAGCTCTGGGAAGATGGGGCCGACGAAGCCACGTACCGTCGCTTGTGGAACGACGTTCAAGCAGATATCTCTCAAGGGTTGAATCCTGGCGCTGCGTTGCAGGCCCGGGTTCGCGAAGCCCCCGTTCGGCCCGCGGCCGCAAAGCCTCCGACGCCGCCTGAGGGGTAAGTGGAGAACCAACGCTCGAGATGACATGAACGAGCCGAAGGTCGCCATCCTCTGTGCAGCTGCAGCGCTGCTGGTTCCCGCTCCGCGGGGGCTTGCAGCGCAGATTGTCTCTAAGATCGAGGCAGGGCAGTTCTCGGTAAGCGATGGCTCCCTTCCCATGAATGCGCTGCGCCTCGCGCCCAGCATTCAGCTCGAGCTGCCACACGCAAAGTTCAAAGCGCGCGGCTCGGCATTTATCTCAGAACAAGCGCTGCAGCTGGCCGACGGCATCGTCTCCGGCACGTTCACGTCTCCGACGGTGTACGGCGTCCGCGCCGAAATGACCGGCAACGCCAGCCGCGCCGTGGACGACCGGTCGCTCGGCAACGATCAGGTCGACGTGCAAACGCGAATTCACCTGCAATTCCGCTCGCGGGGTGGTCTGTGGGTTGGCGGCGGTGTCGCACGGCCTTGGCGGCTGGCGGTCGTCTCGTCCGCTGACGTCACCGACGCGGGCGTCTGGGCAAAGCTGGGCGACGCCGCGAAAGCGCTCGGCATCGCCACGTTCACGGCGACGTTTACCAATTTCTCATTCACGAAGGTCGCCTCGGTAACCGATACGGGAAGCGCCTCGTTGTCGTGCGCGAGCGTTCCGATGTCCTCGGTCGTGAGCAATGGCACGATGCGTCCGCTGTTCAGCACGGCGGTCAGCGCGACGGCGTGTGAGCGCAACTCGCGGTTCGGAGATCTCGAAGGCAGCATGCATTGGGATCTGGGGGCGCTCGAGCTCACGGCGCAGATGGGCCACCGCTTCGGTGACTCCTACGACGTCACCGATGACTCGCGCCGCTGGTCGTCCGCCATGGGCACCATCTGGCTGAACGACCGCATCGCGATCGTCGCCGGCGGCGGGCGCCAACCTGCGCTGCCACTGCGCGGCATCCCCGCGCGCAACTACGCGATGGGCGGAATCGAGCTCGCCTACTGGCCGCTGTCGCGGACGGCCGTGCCGGTCTCGCTTCCGCGTTCACCGCTCGTCAAGAGCTTCGAACACCGAGCGGGAACGCAGGGCCTTCAGAAGATTGTCATTCGAGTCGGCGGCGTCGAAACCGTCGATGTCATGGGTGACTTCAGCGATTGGACGCCGCTGACGCTCGTCCGTCGCGGCCGCGACCTCTGGGAGTTGTCCGTCCCGATGTCGCCAGGGATGCACCAGATCAATGTGCGCGTCGACAAAGGCCCCTGGGTCGCGCCGCCGAACCTTCCGATGATGAAAGACGGCTTCAATGGCGATGTCGGGCTCTTGGTCATCAACCCTGACAAGGCGCACTAGCAGGGGCCAGAAGAAACGGAAGGGGCTCGGCTTCGCCGAGCCCTTTTTTTCGTATTGAAACCAAGTACTGCGTTCGTGGTTTCATCAACAAAAAGGCCCGGCGAAGCCGGGCCTTCCTTGCTCTCTGGCACCTGGTAACTGGCGCCTGACACCTGTCAGTCTGCCGCCACCGTCCCGAAGTCGAACCCGGCGACCGAAATGCGCGGAATCGGTTGACCGATCACACGCTCGATGGACTTCACCATCGCGATCTCGTCAGGCGCCATGAAGGTGAACGCGTCGCCTTCTTTCGCGGCGCGGCCCGTACGGCCGATGCGGTGCACGTAGTCTTCGGCCTGCTGCGGGACGTCGTAATTCACGACGTGGGTAATGCCCGAGATATCGAGACCCCGCTGTGCGATGTCGGTCGCAACCAGCACCCGAACGCGCCCGTCCTTGAAATCCTGAAGGGCCTTCGTGCGCTGCGGCTGCGTCTTGTCGGCGTGCATCGCGGTCGCTTGAATGTGCTCGCGCTCGAGATGGCGCACGACACGGTCAGCGCCGTGTTTGGTCCGCGTGAACACGAGCACGGAATCGAGCTTTGCCTCCTTGAGCAAACGCGCAAGGAGAGAGCTCTTCCGCTCGCGCGGCACGGGATACACCGCGTGCGACACGGTGCTCGCAGCGGACGAACGACGTCCGACCTGGACGACGATCGGCTTTCGCAAATACTTACGGGCGAGCGCCTCGACTTCGGGCGGCATCGTCGCGCTGAAGAGCAGTGTTTGCCGGTATTTCGGAACGTCGGCGACAATGCGATTGATCTGCGGCGCGAACCCCATGTCGAGCATGCGGTCCGCCTCGTCGAGCACGAGCACCTCGAGATCGTCGAACACGACGTTCTGGCGTTCGAGGTGATCGATGAGACGCCCTGGTGTCGCGACAACGATGTCGACGCCGGCGCGCAGCTTTTTCTGCTGAGGCTCGAGCGGCACACCGCCGTACACCGACACCACATTCAGCTGTGAGTGGCGCGCGTATTTGTGGACGCTCTCCTCGACCTGCACACAGAGCTCGCGCGTCGGCGTGAGCACCAGCGCGCGGGTTCGGCGAGGACCGCCAATGAGTTGATTGACGATCGGCAGCGTGAACGCGGCCGTTTTTCCGGTGCCGGTCTGGGCGAGGCCCATTACGTCTCGGCCCTTGAGCACGAGAGGAATGGCGTCGCCCTGGATGGGCGTGGGAACCTTGTATCCGGCGTCCTCGACTGCCCGGAGCACTTCTGCCGAGAGGCCAAGCTGATCGAAGGTGATCGCTGGAGTGAGGGTCGTGGTTTCTTCGTCCTGCTCTACCTGCGGTGCTTCAATTGTGTCGATCGACATGATCCCTGTCGCTGCGCACCGGGGCCGCCACCCGGGGCCATCCCCCGGGACCGGTGTCTATCGAAAGTGCCGGCGAGCAGAGGGCCCGCCGGAACAGCTCGCGAGGCGTCCCGCCTCGCGAATCACGAAGGGCGTTGCGGCCCACGCAGCCTCAAAAGGAGTGCTGCGCGCCGTCCCCCGTGCCGCGACGTACTGGCGGTTCGCCTAATGCGACCCCTGCCGCGGTTCAGTCCTTCAATTTAGTCCAATCTGGTACTTATTGCTAGCGCCGGAGAAAATCACCAATCAGGCCGTACACCTCTTCCGGTCGCTCCTCGTGCACACAGTGCCCGCCCGAGAGCCGAACGATGGTGGCTCCGCGCAGACGTTCCGCGCCGTCTCCTCCGTCATGTATCAGACGATCGTGTTCGCCGAGAATCACCACGGCCGGGACCGCCATGCGGCTCGCCCGGTCTTGGTCGACAGGCGTCCAATCGAACTCGTCGATCGCGCCGCGAACCGCGCACACGTACCCGGGTATGCGCGTCGGCGCCCAGTATTCGTCGACATCCCGCTCGCTGACGAACCTCGCATCAGAAAATGCTAATCGCCGAAGGACCTGCGCCACGAGCCAGCGAGGGACGCGACCGTCAAACACGCGTTCGACGACGGCACGCGGTGTGAGCCGCGCGGACCAGATGATTGGAATGCGCACGAGACCCGCCGGATTCACGAGCACGAGCGCTCGAACGCGGTCGGGATGACGCAGCGCGAAATGAAGCGCGATGGCGCCACCCATCGAGTGGCCGGCGAGTACAGCCTTGGGCAGCGCCAACGCGTCGAGGAGCGATATGAGATCGCTAATATAAGCGTCGAGTGTGAACGCGCCGGCGCCACGCGGATGGTCCGACAGGCCATAACCCCGCATGTCGACGGCAATCACCCGGAACCCGCGGGCAGGCAGGATCGACAGCGCATGGCGAAACGCGTAGAGCGAAGCGCCCCAACCGTGCAGCATCACGATGGGGTTTGCGTCGGGAGCGCCGCTCTCCGCGACGCGAAGACACATCCCATTCGCGAGTGAAATGTGGCGGCTGCTGATGTCGGAACGGCCGGCGGGAAAGAGCTCGCTGGATGAAAGGGGGCCGGCCACCCGCTACACGACCTCGATCGGCCGTCCGAGCAGACGGCCGATCAGGCCGAGGCGGAAGGTGAGATCCGTCCAACGGTCGTCGCCGCTCATGTGATCCTCGAGCGGGTATGCCGCCCACAAGAATGGATTTGTGCTGCGGGGAGCGCTCATGCCTTTGTGCGGATGCCACACGCCGTCGGCGTTGCGATCGTCGAGGAAGCGATCGTACAGGCGAGACCAGTTCTCGTTCTTCTTGAGGAAGCCGAGTCGTGCCATCAGCTCGAGCCAGGTTACAGCGAACACCACGTCGGTGTCCGCGACGTTCTTATTGGCCAGCATGTCGCCGAGCACGAGATGCGGCTGCTCGACGACATGGTTGCCCACCACCTGCAAAGGCTCCTGCCTCGGCAACGGTTGTGCGACGTGATGGCTGAGCAGCGCCATCGCCTCATGATGTTCGGTCCGGAACAGCGGCATATACGCGAGCATGAGCAAGGCGTACACCGATGGGGGCGCGGCTTCCGCCGGAAGTACGTGCTGGTTGCCGACCCGAACGAATGGCTTCTGCGCGAGCGGTGAGCGGAGGTACTTGCTGATGCGCTCGATAATGCGGCGCGCGGCGCCTCGGAGACGTGGATCTCCTTCGTACCCCGCTTGAGCGAGCGTGGCCGCGGCCGCCTCCCGAAGCATCACGCGCGCACGATGCGCGGATTCAACATCGCTGCGCTTACCAGCGAATTCGAACAGGTAGTCGGGATCATCGTCCTCGGCCAAAAGACGAAACAGCACGCGACGCGCGCGAAGCAGAGGCGGTGTGTCTCGATCCCAACCGTACTCGAGCAGTCGACGGACAGCGTTGATCGTGCCGACTCCCTCGAAGTGTTCGGCGCGTGATGAAGGAACACTCAACATCGTGTGCCCCCATGTACCGTCGAGGAATTGCGTGCACGCCAACGTCAGTGCCGGGCGATGCGTAAATGGCAGTGACTCTACCGATTGTTGAATCGAATCGCCGAGTTTCGCGACTTCAGTAATTGCGCGGAATTTTATCGGCGCCGATGCATGATCCATCAGCCAACCCAGTGGGAATGCAATGGGCGGTGACGGAGCAACGACAGGCGGAGTCAGTGGCGGTGCGATCGGGTTTGAACCAACCGACGGCGTAGTGGGGGGCGGCAGCGTCACTGAGCGCTCTCTGCGGGCCGAATGAGACCGGACGAGCTCGTCTTTGGTCGCACGCTTGGTAGGACGTCCTGCGAAGGGCGGGTAAGGATAGCAGTTTTGAGTGGTTGCGCTAGAGGGCGATGACTAAGTTGTTGTCGCCAAGCAGTTTGCTGATGCGCGGGTCCTGGCGCACCCGTAGCTGATGTCGCAGTCCTGTCGCACTGGTGCACAGGTTCTCGTCTGATGCGCGCACAGCGGTTAACCCCCCAACTCCCCTGAGGGCACGATGAAGAAGATGATCAAGATGGCAATGATGGCTGCCGCGATGTTCGCGGTGGTGACGACGACGGCCCAGGCGCAGGGCGGCGGTGGTGGCGGCGGCCGTGGTGGTCGCAGCCCGCTCGTCATCCTCAAGGATTCGATGCACGTCTCCGACGCGATCCTCGCGAAGGCTGACTCGATCGTCAAGGCCGCGGCCGCTGAGTCCGCCCCGTTGATGGAAGCCGCTCGTGGCGGCGACGCCGATGCTCGCACGAAGATGGCCGCGGTCAACACGAAGCGGAACGAGGCGATCAAGGCCCTTCTCACGGATGAGCAGAAGGCGCAGTTCGACAAGCTCATGCCGGCCGGTGGCCGTCGTGGCGGTGGCTTCTAAGCTCTAGCTCAGTCAGTTCAAGCA
>Ga0157375_10005806_pt1 | contig 10739 bp, 11 predicted proteins | sample M35metaG_FD_115311 | JGI IMG/M metagenome (GOLD analysis project Ga0157375, IMG submission 115311) | Miscanthus rhizosphere microbial communities from Kellogg Biological Station, Michigan, USA - M3-5 metaG | ecosystem: Host-associated > Plants > Roots > Rhizosphere > Soil | place: USA: Michigan...
CGACCTGATGGCGCTGGTTGAGAAGCTCGACCTGAAGAACGCGATCCACGTCGGGCATTCGACCGGCGGCGGCGAAGTCGCCCGCTATATCGGCCGCCACGGCGCCGGGCGTGCCAAGGGGCGCGTCGCGAAGGCCGTGATCATCGACGGCGTGCCGCCGTTGATGCTCAAGACCGCCTCCAATCCCGGCGGCCTGCCCATCGACGTCTTCGACGGCCTGCGCGCCGCCCAGCGGGCTGACCGTGCGCAGTTTTACCTCGACGTTCCCACCGGACCGTTCTATGGCTTCAATAGGCCCGGCGCAAAAGTCTCTCAGGGCCTCATCAGAAACTGGTGGCGACAGGGCATGATGGGTGGCGTCAAGGCCACCTACGACTGCATCAAAGCCTTCTCAGAAACCGATTTCACCGAGGACCTCAAGAAATTCGACGTGCCCACGCTGATCATTCACGGCGACGACGACCAGATCGTCCCGATCGGCGCCTCCGCGATGATCTCGTCCAAACTGGTCAAGGGCGCGAGGCTGAAAGTCTATCCAGGCCTTTCACACGGCCTGTTCGCAACGCACCACGACGTCGTCAATCCCGAACTGCTCGCGTTCTTCAAAGAGTGAGTGGATGAGCAGAACGTTCGGCCGGCGACTGCCCGGGCTGATGGGCCGCGGAGATGACACGATGCGGTGTGATCCAATCCAGGATTCGGGCTGTCGTGGATGACAGCGTAAAGGAAGCCGTTATGCACCACATGCTCGGGCACGCAGCCGCTGTGGCGGTCTGCACACTGGTCGCCACGATTGCCTCCGCTCAGAGTGCCAGGGACGTTCGCGGCCCGTCGCCGTTGGTCGCAATCGAGAACGAGGCGCCGGCCAGACTCATTGTCGATCCTCCACTTGCGGAGCAGTTGGCCCTGGGCCTCGTGTTCATCCAATACCGGACGGAGAACCTGCGCGTCGTGCCGGTGTTCGGCAAGGGCGCCCTCGGCGTATCGCCGCGCATCGGCCATATCCACGTCACGGTCGACGATGCGCCGTGGCACTTTGTCGACGCCAGCGGCGAAACGGTGATCGTGGTCGGTCTGAAAGCTGGTGAACACAAGGTGCTCATCGAGCTCGCCGACCCCGCGCACAAGGTGATCACCAGCAAGACGGTGACGTTCACCGTGCCTGATCGAAAGACCCCGAAGTAGCAAGGGACTGCTTACCAGGGAGGATGAACAACATGCGCCGCAGCTTCTTTCGAAGTCTAGTAGTCAGCGTGGTTGCGTTCCTTGCGTTCGGCACGGTCTTCGCCGCTCCCGCCGGCGACCAGCTGACGATTCCTGTTGGCTTTGAGCATTGGTACCTCGTCAACTCCATGGTCGTGACCAAAGACAGCCCGCTGTTCGAGGCGATTGGCGGACTCCATCACATTTACGTCAATGCCGTTGGATTGCCCCGGCTGAAGGAGGGCGGCTCCGCGCCCTATCCTGATGGCACGATCTTTACGGATGACGTGCGAGAGGTTTCGCTTGTCGATGGCTCATACGTTCAGGGCTCCCGCAAGGCGATTCCGGTGATGTTGAAGGACGCCAAAAAATATGCATCCACGGGAGGGTGGGGTTTCCAGGCCCTGGCGGGCGGCGATCCAACGAAACCGCTGGTCACGGACGCGGCGAAGATGTGTTTTGCGTGCCATACGCCTCAGAAGGCCAGCGACTACACCTTTTCGACCTATCTGCACTAGATATTTCAAGTGACCTCGATCATCCGGGTTTCTCGACGCATGCTGACCCTGCTCACCGAGCTGGCCGGGCAGGACGCCAAGCCGGCGTTCATCGGCATCATCTACCGTCCGTTGGCCGCGGTGACCGTCCCGGCCGACGCCGCCACTGTTCGTCGCGCGCCGCCGACGATCCGTTCTTCGCCAATGGCGGTTTCGGACTGATCGAGAGTTGGCGTGCGGCCAGGAAGCCCGCGGAGTTCCACCTCTACGAGCAGGGTGGTCACGGCTTCGGCATGTACCCCAAGGAAACGACCAGCACGGGCTGGTTCAAATGCCTTCGTGAGCTGGCTCACGATGCACGGGATGGTCAAGCCCCAGGCCTGATCGCGAACGCGACACACCGTGCGAGACTTGAAACATGGCCGATTCGTCGTGGCTCTTCGAGCAGAACGTCCCGCGGGGCTTTCACTATCGCGACGACTTCATCACCAGCGCCGAAGAGCTGAGCCTGCTTGACGGGATGGCAGACATCGCGTTTTCGGACTTCGAAATGCGTGGCGTCGTAGCCCGTCGCCGTGTGGCGTTCTTTGGCCAATCGTACGATCGGAAAATCGAGAGGCCGATTCCAGAATCGCTGTGGCCACTACGCGCCAAAGTCGCGGAGTGGGCCGGCATCGCTTCGGAAGCATTCGCGATGGTCTTGATCAATGAGTATCGGCCGGGGACCCCGATCGGCTGGCATCGCGACGCACCTCAGTACGACATCGTCGCTGGAGTCTCGCTGCTCTCGGCGTGCCGAATACGGTTCCGCCCTTACCGCTCGCCCGCCTCGACGGCGCCGACGTCTCGTCGATCAACAACACACGAGATCGTGCTCTCGCCTCGTTCGGCGTACCTCATGACGCAGGAATCACGCAGCGAATACGAACATCACATTCCGCCGGTCGTGAGCTTGCGCTACTCGATCACGTTCCGGACACTGCGGTGATCCAGAATCTTAGCGCCGCCCTCCAAGGTGCAACAGCCGCGGCACGACCGGGTAGTTCGGGCTTCGTCCGTCGTGACAGAAGAGCTCTTCTTCGGCAACCTCTACCTCTACGTCGGTGGAGAGGCAGGCCCACCCGCTTCGGCTGCCACCTGTGCGCCGTCAGATCTAAGAACAAGGCCTCTGCTGAGCCGCCATTGCCCCGTCGTTGATATTTCCAGACGTCGCACCGAATCCCTGGGCACGCGCCGCGTCGTAGGCGCCTCCGTCTGCACCACGACACGACATCGGATTGTCCGATTCCCGGACATGTCTCGAGCCGCCATCACCATGGTCGGTACTTCGCGACCCCAGCCATAGCGGGTCCGAATTCCTGCCTGCGCGCCACGTCGGCCCGGGACGTGCGCGGGGTACCCGCCATGTGCAGCCGGACCCCACCGGCACTGGCTGGCATGCGAGATGCTGATAGGGCGGCGTTACCTTGCGCCGACCTATCGGGTCGGCAGTGGTTCGCAGAACTGCAGTCAGGGTGAGCGGCTGGGATGGCGAGGACGGATCTCGAAGCGTTGGCGATCGTGTCGGCGGCTCCGGCGATCGACGGTCAGCAGTCGGTGTTGTACCCGGCGGGCGTCCAGGCCTCGTCCATTCACAACCTTTTGACGCTCATGCTGTGGGTCTCCACCGCTGTGGCTGCCATCGTCCTCTGTGTTCTGTTCCTGGCCGTCCGACGGAGCCTCGGCACGAAGGCTGGGGGTAATCCGTCCAGCACAACAGATGACGTGCTGGCCCGCGCCGTCGGGATCGCCGTCGGAACGACTGTCGTCCTGCTTGTCGGCCTGCTGGTGGCCAGCGTCTGGACCGGACGGACGATCGCCGCAGTCCATGCCGCGTCCGCCGTCACGATTGAGATCACCGGTCACCAGTGGTGGTGGGAGATTCACTACGAGGACGCCGTCGCCAGCCGTCGCGTGCACACCGCCAACGAACTCCACATTCCGACCAACCGTCCGGTCGTACTCAAGGTCACATCGCGGGACGTGATCCACAGCTTCTGGGTGCCGAACCTCCAGGGCAAGCGCGACTTGATTCCTGGCTACACCACAGCGTTGTGGATAGAAGCCGACCGCCCGGGCCGCTTTCGTGGCCAGTGCGCCGAGTTTTGCGGACTGCAGCACGCGCACATGGCGCTCGAGGTCACAGCCGAGTCCGACCCCGACTTCGAACGCTGGCTGGACGCCATGCGAGAGTCGCCGCGCGAGCCGTCGGACTCGGGCGCACGCCGTGGACGCGACGTGTTCATGCAGACCCGATGCGCCGGATGCCACACGGTGACGGGCACCGAAGCCGCAGGCCAGGTGGGTCCCGACCTGACTCACGTGGCAACGCGCAGCTCGCTGGGCGCCGGGACACTCGCGAATAGCCGTGAACACCTTGCGGCGTGGATTCGCGACCCGCAGAGCGTCAAGCCCGGGAATCAGATGCCGCCCAGCGCGCTCTCGGCCGACGACCTGGAGAACCTCGTCTCGTACCTGGAGACGCTGCGATGAGCGTGGGGTCAGACCCGAATCTCGAGCAGACATGGGCCGACCCTCCTGGGGTGATCGGCTGGTTGAAGCACGTCGATCACAAATCCATCGGCCGACGTTACCTGGTCACGGCGTTTGGCTTCTTCCTGATTGGCGGGATCCTGGCCGCCCTGATGCGGATCCAGTTGTCGCGTCCGGACAACACGTTCATCGGACCTGATCTGTACAACGAAATCTTCACCACCCATGGCACGACGATGATGTTTCTCTTCGCGGTGCCGGTGATGCAGGGGCTGGGAATCTATCTCGTCCCCCTGATGGTCGGCGCGCGCAGCATTGCCTTTCCGCGGCTGGTGGCGTTCAGCTACTGGATGTTGCTGTTCGGCGGGATCTTCCTCTTTGTCTCCTTCCTGCTGAACGCCGGCCCCGACGTCGGATGGTTTTCCTATCCGCCACTGGCGGAACCCCTCTATACGCCGAGCAAACGCGCGGACGTCTGGGCCCAGCTGATCACATTCACCGAAGTGGCGTCACTGGCGGTCGCGGTGGCACTGATCACGACCGTGCTGAAGCTGCGCGCGCCCGGCATGACGTTGAATCGGTTGCCGATCTTCGTCTGGGCGCAGGTCGTCACGTCGTTCATGGTGCTCTTCGCGATGCCGGCAGTCATGCTCGCGAGCACCGAACTCATCCTCGATCGCCTCGTCGGCACGCACTTCTTCGACGTCGAACATGGAGGCGACGCCCTGCTCTGGCAGCACCTGTTCTGGTTCTTCGGTCATCCCGAGGTCTACATCATCTTCATTCCCGGTACCGGGATCGTCTCCACGATCATCGCCACGTTTTCCCGGCGGCACATATTCGGGTACCTGCCGGTCGTGCTGTCACTGGTGTCGACCGCATTCATGGGGTTCGGCCTCTGGGTCCACCACATGTTCGCCACCGGTCTTCCCCAGCTTGGCGAGAGTTTCTTCACCGCGGCGAGCATCATGATCGCGATTCCTACGGGCACGCAGATCTTCTGCTGGATCGCGACGATCTGGTCTGGCCGTCTGTCCCTGAAGACGCCGATGCTGTGGATCCTTGGATTCTTCACGATCTTCGTCGTCGGCGGGCTGACCGGGGTGATGCTGGCGGCGGTCCCGCTGAACACGCAGGTCCACGACACATTCTTCGTCGTGGCGCACCTGCACTACGTGCTGATCGGCGGCGCGGTATTTCCCCTGTTTGGCGCCTTCTACTACTGGTACCCAAAAATCACGGGACGGCTCCTGAGCGAGCGGCTTGGGACGTGGGTATTCGCTCTCCTGTTCACCGGCTTCAACCTGACCTTCTTCCCGATGCACGTGCTGGGGCTGCGTGGGATGCCGCGGCGCGTTTACACCTACCCCGCCTCGATGGGATGGGACACGCTCAACCTCTTGGCGAGCGTGGGCGCGCTGCTCATGGCGTGCGGTGTGATCACGTTTCTCGTGGACGCCGTTCACGCGATGTATGCCGGACCCGTCGCCACCGACAACCCGTGGGACGCCGGCACGCTCGAATGGGCCACGAGCTCGCCCCCGCCGAACAGCAATTTCCCTCGACCTCCCACTGCCGCGGGTCGCGAGCCGCTCTGGGACAATCCACCCGATCAGCCGGTCGTGGTGGGCCTGCGAGAGGACGCGCGCGACGTCCTTGTCACGCACGTGCTCGATGCCGAGCCAGACCATCGGCTGATCTTCCCGGAGCCCTCAATCTGGCCGTTCCTGACGGGCATAGCGACCACCGTCCTGTTCGTCTGGTCGATCTTCACGCCGTGGGGCGTGGTTTACGGCGCCGGTCCGGTGTTCCTGGCGATGGTCGGCTGGTTCTGGCCCAAGCGTCCCGACGAGGGTGGCACGCCGCTCTGGCCGTTCGCCCGTCGGACGCTGCCACGGCCGGATGAAGCGCCTGCTGCCGGAGGCGCGATATGAACGAATCGCGCACGCTGGACGTCTCGGGTCTTCCGCCAGGCGCTTTCGGGTCCAGGACGGTGACCTTCTGGGGCACCCTCGGCATGGTGCTGATCGAGAGTACCGTGTTCGCGCTCGCGATCACCTCCTACTTCTACTACCTGGCCCGGTTTCCCTCCTGGCCGCCGGACGGCATCGCGCCGCCGCTCCTGCGATGGGGCACGGTCAACACCGTCATCCTCCTAGGCAGCCTGATTCCCAACGAACTGGCACGACGCGCCGCCGAGCGCGTCGATCTGCAAGGCGTCAGGATCTGGATGGTCGTCTGCCTCGCCTTCGCGGTGGGCTTCAACTGGGTCCGCGTCTACGAATTCAGGCACCTCAACGTGTGGTGGGACCACGACGCTTACGGCTCGATCGTGTGGATCCTGCTTGGTCTGCATACGACGCATATCGTGACCGACTTCCTCGACAGCGCAGTGCTGACCACACTCATGTTCATTGGACCTGTCGAAGAGCACCGCTTCGTGGATGTCGAGGAGAACTCCGTGTACTGGTATTTCGTCGTGCTGGCCTGGTTGCCGATCTACGGGGTGATCTATTGGGCCCCGAGGCTGACATGAACGCCGATCGCCGTCGCGCGCTGTCGCCGATCTGGTTGTGGGCGGGGATTCTGGCCGGACCGCTGGCTTGGGCCGTGGACCTGCCGGTGAGCTACGCCGCGGTAAAGCCGGCGTGCCGCGCCGCAAGCACCGGTGTGATTCACGGCATCACCGCCGCGTCGCTTCTTGTCATCGCGGCTGGTGCGGCGATTTCGTGGCGCTCGTTCAGGCATGCCGATGCGCGCTCCACCGATGGCGGCCAGCCAGAGGCTCGAGCGCGGTTCATGGCGGTGCTCGGCTTGCTGGCCTGCGGCCTGTTCGCGCTGCAGGTGCTCGCCAATGCCATTCCGACATGGGTCATCGATGCTTGCCTCTAGCCTGGCGCTCCTGCTGGGGCTCTATGCCGCCGGCCTCATCCGGGTCTGGAACAAGGCCGGCGTCGGCTCTGGCATTGGCGTGCGCCAGGCCGTCGCGTTCGGCGCCGGCTGGATCACGTTGGTCGCCGCCCTGTCGGCGCCGATGGATGAATGGAGCGACCAGTCCCTCGCGGCACACATGGTCCAGCACGAGCTACTGATGATCGTGGCGGCGCCGCTCATCGCGCTGGGCGCCCCGATGATCGCGGCACTCTGGGCGCTGCCGTCGGCGGTTCGGTGCCGCACGCTCGAAGTGACGCGCCTGCCGATCCTCGCCGGGCCATGGACGATCCTCACTTCGCCGGCATCAGCGTTCTTCATCTACGCGATCACGTTGTGGGTCTGGCACATCCCGCGTCTCTACGACCTGGCCCTGGCGGACGAACACGTGCACGTCGTTCAGCACGTCTGTTTTCTCACCACGGCGACGCTCTTCTGGTGGTCGCTCGCACACGGCCGTCACGGACGCGCCGCGTACGGCGCGGCCGTCGTCTACGTCTTCGCCACCGCCGTCCATGGCGGTCTGCTGGGGGCGCTGCTCACAATCTCTCCGCGAGTCTGGTACCTGCCGTACACGACGCAGCACCTGTCTGGCTTCACGACCCTCGAGGATCAACAGCTCGCGGGCCTCTTGATGTGGATCCCTGCCAGCATCGCGTTCGTCGCGGGCGGACTCATGCTGTTTGCCGGGTGGCTGCGCCTGTCGGATCGGCGCTCCCGTTTCAACTCCACTCTGCCGGTCGGGCCCGCGCGAATCGAGCGATTGCCGTGACGATGCGCACCCTGTCTGCCGTCGGCGTTCTTGCCGCCACGCTGGTGCTCGGTTGCCGGGGACCGGCGGATTCACATGGTGGCGGTCAGATCACGAGCTCGCCAGCCACGGTGCCTGGGGCGGCGCCAGGACTGCACCTGGTGGCCGAGGTGTCAACCGGCGAGTGGCGGATGCCGGCCGGCGACTACGGCAGCCTGCGGTACAGCACGCTGGACACGATCAAGCCGAGCAACGCGATGAATCTGCATGTCGTGACCACGTTCTCGACCGGAATCCCGCACGGACACGAGGGGCAACCACTCGTCTTCGGCAACACGATGTACGTGGTGACGCCGTTCCCCAATAACCTCATTGCCGTGGATCTCACCAAGCCCGGCGGTGCCGTGAAGTGGATTTACGAGCCGCACCCGGACCCGCGCGCGGTCGGGATCGCGTGCTGTGACGTCGTGAACCGAGGCGCGTCGTTTGCCGACGGCAAGATCATCTACAGCCTGCTGGACGCGACCGTCGTGGCGGTCGATATCAGCGACGGGCACGAAGCGTGGCGGACCCGCGTCGGCGACATCAATCGCGGCGAAACGTTCACGGGCGCGCCGATCGTGGTGAAGAACCACGTCCTCGTCGGCAACTCAGGCGGTGAACTCGGCGTGCGCGGGTACGTGGCGTGTCTCGATGTGCACAACGGACAGGAGCTGTGGCGGGCGTTCAATACGGGGCCCGACGCCGACGTCAAGATCGGGCCGGGGTTCCATGCGTTCTATCCCAAGGATCAGGGCAAGGACCTGGGGGTCACCTCCTGGCCTTCCGAGCAGTGGAAGCTGGGCGGTTCGACCGTGTGGGGCTGGATGTCGTACGACCCCGAGTCCAATCTGTTCTTCTACGGCACTGGCAATCCCGGCGTGTGGAATCCGGACTTGCGCCCAGGCGACAACAAGTGGTCGTCTTCGATTTTTGCGCGCGATGCCGACACGGGCCAGGCGCGGTGGGTGTACCAGGCGACCGCCCACGACTCCTGGGATTACGACGAGATCATGGAAAACGTGCTCCTCGACATGGAGTACGGCGGCCGCCCACGCAAGCTGCTCGTCCATCCCGGACGCACGGGGTTCGTCTACGTCCTCGATCGCGAAACGGGCGAGCTGTTGTCGGCAGAGAAGTTTCAGCCGACGAATTGGGCCAGCCGTTACGACCTCGCCACTGGCAAGCCCGACGAGGACGTCTCGAAACATACGCACTTCGGTACCGTGACCGAGAACATCTGCCCTTCATCGACGGGCGCCAAGGACGTCATCCCATCGGCGTTCTCCCCGCGCACCGGGCTGCTCTACATCCCGGCCCACAACACGTGCATGGACTACGAGGGAATCGAGGCGAACTACATTGCCGGGACGCCGTACCTCGGTGCCGACGTCAAGATGTATCCGGGTCCAGGGGGCTATCAGGGCGAGCTCGTGGCGTGGGACGTCGCGCACAACCGCAAGGCCTGGGGCGTCAAGGACGACAAGTTTCCCGTCTACAGCGGCGTCCTGGCCACCGGAGGCGACGTGGTGTTCTACGGGACGATGGACGGCTGGTTCAAGGCACTCGATGCGAGGACCGGCACCGAGCTCTGGAAGTTTCACGTGTCGTCGGGCATCGTCGCCAACCCGGTGACCTACCTCGGGCCCGATGGCAAGCAGTACGTCGCCGTCTATTCGGGCATCGGCGGCTGGATGGGCGCAGTCGCGTTCCCCGAGATCTCCGCCGACGATCCCTTCGCCGGACTTGGCGTCGTTGGCGCCATGAAAGACATCAAGAAGTACACCGCCCCGGGAAGCACCGTCTATGTCTTCGGGCTTTAGACGCGCCGTCGCTCTCGTCACCATCTTCGTGCTGCTGTTGTTTGCCGGCGTGGCCGCAACCGTTCGGCGCCTCTGGCAGCCATCCAGCACGGTGTCGATACGGGAAGCGCGCCCGCCCGCGCCACTGACTCCGATCACTGCCGCGGTCCCGCCCCCGCCGCCGTTACACGACCCGCACGATCTCTGGGTCTGCGCGGATCCCAACAACATGCCGTTCTCGAACGCGAAGGAACAGGGATTCGAGAACCAGATCGCGTCGCTCGTCGCGCGCGATCTCGGCAAGACTCTGCGGTACTTCTGGGAGCCTCAGCGCCGCGGCTTCATCCGCGTCACGCTCAAGGCCGGCAACTGCGACGTCGTCATCAGCGCGCCCGCCGGCTTCGGCCTCGTCGAGTCGACGCGCCCCTACTACACGTCCACCTACGTCTTCGTGTCCCGCCCCGGACGGCGCCCCCCAATCGCGGCATTCGACGATGAACGGTTGAAGGCGATGCGGATCGGCATCCAGATGGTGGGCGAAGACTACGGCAACCCGCCGCCCGCGCAGGCATTGGCGGTGCGGCACCTCACGAACAACGTGCGGGGCTTCACCGTGTACGGGGACTACGCGCAGGACGCGCCTCAGCGCGCCATCATCGATGCGGTGGCGTCAGGTGATGTCGACACCGCCGTCGTCTGGGGGCCACTGGCGGGCTATTTTTCGAAACGGTCGCGCGTCCCGCTCGAGCTCGTGCCGGTCGCTCCCGCCGTCGATCCATCGGGCGCGCCGTTCACCTTCCAGATGGCGATGGGCGTCAGGCGAGGCGCCGTGGCATCCCGCGCCCAGCTCGACGATCTCATCGAGCGCCGGCGTGCAGACCTTCACGAGATCCTCCGCCGCTACAGCGTCCCGCTCGTCGAGGACTCGGGCCAGCCATGAGCATCGTTCACGACGAGCGCCGTCCGTTCGAGCGTCCGCCCGCG
>Ga0157375_10005808_pt1 | contig 10737 bp, 10 predicted proteins | sample M35metaG_FD_115311 | JGI IMG/M metagenome (GOLD analysis project Ga0157375, IMG submission 115311) | Miscanthus rhizosphere microbial communities from Kellogg Biological Station, Michigan, USA - M3-5 metaG | ecosystem: Host-associated > Plants > Roots > Rhizosphere > Soil | place: USA: Michigan...
CGCCGCGATAGATCACGACAGGCCGCTCCAGGATGGTGCGGGCGAGCTTTTTGCCGTCGATCAGCTCGTGGTTCCAGGCCGCGACGTACCAGGAATTGCGAAGAAAGATTCCGTCATCCGTCATGACATCCCTCCCTGTTGCGACAAACGCGCTTCTTTTATGCTCCCTTCTATGTCATCGGGAGGTTGGCTTGTATCCGGATTTCCTGGACACACTGTACCGGCCCATGGACAATTGCCCGGATGGATTGGCGCGATTGGGAGCTGTTTTGCGAGGTGGTGCAGCATGGCGGCTTTAGCGCCGCAGCCCGCGTGCTCGGCCATCCCAAATCGACCCTCAGTGCTGCAGTGCAGCGGCTGGAGACCAATCTCGGGCTGAGGCTGATCGAACGCACCACGCGTCATTTGCGTCTGACGGATGCCGGAGACACCATCTATCAGCGCGTCCAGCCGTTGTTTGTTGCACTGCATGATACGCATGGCGAGGCGTTGGCGATGAGCAGCGCCATCGCCGGTACGCTACGCATCAAGTCGCCTTACGAGTTCGGTGCGCACCATGCCGGTCCCGTCGCTTGCGAATTGATGGGCCGCTACCCGGATCTCGTCATCCGGATCGACGTCGAGCACGAGATCGTCAATCCCGTCGCCGAGAATTACGACATCGTGTTCGCGATGCTGGAAGCGCCGCTGCCCTCGACGGGGATTGTCATCAAGCGGGTTTCTTCGCTCGAACGCGGGCTATATGCGGCCCCGGCGTTGTTACAAAAGTTCGGCGAACCCCGCACCCTGGAAGACCTCGCCCGGCTTCCGATGCTCACCGGTCCCAACGACGCGCCCTGGGCGCTGACCACACCGGCCGGCGTTACCGAGCATCTCGCTCTTCAGAAAGCGAGGCTGGTCAGTTCCAATGCGGACATCAGATTGCAGGCGGCGTTGTCCGGGTATGGCGTGTTGCGGGTGACGGCGAGCTTTACAAAGGCGGCCGTCGAAGCCGGATTGCTGCGGCGTATCTTGCCGGACCATGTTTGCGAGCCGCTTAACGTGCACGCGTTACTCCCGGCGCGGCAATTCGTACCTGCGAAGGTACGATGTTTCCTCGATGCGCTGGAAGCCCATGATCGCGGCGGCGATGCGGTGGCAGCCGATTGATCCAACAATTTCCGTAAGCGCCGTCCGGGGGCAATGTTCCGGATCAAATATTTCCGGGAACCTCTTTTGCCTTGGCGCATCCAACCCCAATACCCTGTACCCTGTTATTGGTGAAACCATCATGCGCCAGGCCCAAGTACCGCAGATCGCTCTCCCCGGCACCGGCGACACCGAACTGGTGCGGCGGGCGCTTGCCCGCGACGAGGCTGCGGTTCGCGCGATCATGCAGGCGAATAATCGCAGGCTGTACCGGCTCGCCCGCGGCATCCTGCGTAATGACGGCGAGGCCGAGGACGTCGTGCAGGAAACCTATGTCCGCGCCTTCACGCATCTGGAGAGCTTTCGAGGCGATTCCAGCCTCGCGACCTGGCTGTCGCGGATCGCCATGAACGAGGCGCTGGGCCGGCTGCGCCGCCAGCGGCCCGGGGTAGAGCTGGACTCGTTGCCGCAGGGAACGCTCGAAGCCCAGATCATCCAGTTTCCCCTCGCTGCCGCAGACGATCCGGAAAAATCCATGGCCCAGCGTGAAATTCAGCATGTCGTCGAGCACGCGATCGACGAATTGCCGGATACATTTCGACTCGTCTTCATCACCCGCGTGATCGAGGGAATGAACGTCGAGGAGACCGCCGAAATTCTCGGGCTGAAGCCGGAGACGGTGAAAACGCGGCTGCACCGCGCCCGCAATATGCTGCGCGACAACGTCGAGAAGAAGATCGGCCCGGTGGTGATGGAAGCGTTCCCATTTGCGGGCAAGCGTTGCGAACGATTGACGGAAGCGGTGCTGAAGCGATTGGGTTTCTGATCCTCATTTGACGCGTTTCTTCACGTTTGATGCGTTTTCTTCACGCGAACCGTAACAATTTCGGGAACCTCTGCGCTCCCGCGTCATCCAACTCCTGTGAACCAGCAACGCGCGCGGCCAAACGCCGGCGCCACAGGAGTGTCAAACCATGTTCGTTCGATTGAGCGCGGCGATCGCCGCATTGAGCCTGCTGACCGGCAGCGCGCTGGCGCAGGGCGCAAAACCCACCGATCCGCAAATCGCGCATATCGCCTACACCGCCGGCGTGATCGACATCACCGCCGCCAAGCAGGCGATAACGAAAGCCAGCAACAAGGACGTCAAGGCGTTCGCGGAAGACATGGTGCGCGACCATGAAGCCGTGAACAAGCAGGCGCTCGACCTCGTCAAGAAGCTCAAGGTGACGCCTGAAGACAACGACACCAGCAAGGCGCTGTCGAAACAGGCCGCCGACAAGCTCGCCGAACTCGGCAAGCTGAAGGGCGCCGACTACGACAAGGCTTATGTCGCCAACGAAGTCGCGTACCACAAGGCCGTCAACGGGGCGCTCGAGACTCAACTAATCCCCTCGGCCAATAACGCCGAACTGAAGAGCCTGCTGCAGACCGGCCTGAAAATATTTCAGGGCCACCAGCAGCACGCCGAACATGTCGCCGCCGGTCTGAAGTAACGGAGCTCGCCATGTGGCCTGGACGCACGCTCCTGCTTCTGACTGCGCTGATGCTTGGCGCGATGGCCGTCCCGGCGCATGCGGCAACGATTCAAATCGTGATGGAAAACCTCGTGGTGTCGCCGGCTGAAGCCTCCGCCAAGGTCGGCGACACCATCGAATGGATCAACAAGGATGTTTTCGCCCACACCGCCACCGCGCGAAACGGCGATTTCGACGTGACCATAGCGCCGAAGAAGACCGCGACGTCAGTTCTGAAGAAAGCCGGCACGGTCGAATATTACTGCCGCTTTCATCCCAACATGAAGGCGGTGTTGACGATCGCGCCGTAACCGCCCGCGTCTCAGGCGCGCTCCGACCGTCTCAACGCCTGTGCAAGGCGGACCGCGACGCCGGCCTGCCAGACCGGATAGAGGAACGAGGTCAGATCGAGCCCGAGCGCGTTGTCGAGCGCCAGCAGTGCGCCGGCCAGCGTGCCCGTAAGCAACATGTGCATCCACGCCGCCGCGTCGCGCGGGCCGGCAGGCAATCGCGCGATCCCCAGCGCCATGACGGCGCTGCCGGTGAGGCCGCCGGCCAGGCCTGCGAGGATGTTGCGCATCATCTTGTCGGCGCCGTTCGCCTGCCCGTCGATGAACACCGCGGCATTCACCGCGGCGACAAAAGCGATCATCGTGACGATGGCGGCCACCAGCGCGCCCCACCACGGATTGGCGCTGCACCTTCGGACCACTGAGAACACGAGCACGGCGAACGGGACCGCCACCAGCGCAAGACGGAGGTCTGCCGGGACGCCGCTGATCTTGTCGATCAGCGTCGGCAATAGCGGCGTGAGAACGCCTGACAGCACGCCGCCGGCGGCGATCATGAGCAGGCTGTCGCGGGAAGTGTCGGTGGAAGCGATCGTTTGGGACAACGCTCACCTCAGTTCTTTTCAAAGGCCGCACTGCGCGCGCAGTCAGGCCGATGGTCGTCTATATCATGGAGACCTCGGACCGACCAAAAAATAAAGGACCCCCGACGCGTCCTCTGTGCGGAGAGCGTTCACAGGTGAGTCCTAAATGCACGCTCCAAGCAGTCAACACGGATACCGACGAGGAACGAACTGGCGCTAGGGATGGAAGGGGTCAGTGTCCTTCTCACCGGCGACCCACACATCGCTCTGCTTGATTCGCCGAATCAGCGCTTCAGGGTCGAATTTCTGCAAGCCCTCCGGAATTTCGAACAACCCCGTCGCCTGTGGCTCATCATGAAAGTTTTCGGCAGCGATGACAGCACCGTCCTCCGTCTTGATCCGAAGCGGGAATTTACGGATCGGATCGATCCAGCCGAAGAACTCCCGCCCCGAGGCTGAGACAGCACGGTAAGCGATGGCACCGCGCCCACCGATGGTCTCCTCACCCATACGCTCGCAGCGCCAATCCCCGAGATCCGCGACGCCAGCCAGCGTCGCCATGGCTTGCCACTGGCGGCAGGGGTCGTTCGGATCGAGCTGTATGAACAGCCGCGTGAGACGGCTCGATTGCCTTGCCTCCATAAACACGCGCCCGGCGGGCCGGACAAAATAAGCGGTTGGCTTTGCGCTATCGACCAGGAAGAAGCCGTCGGCATGTTCCGGCGTTTCGATTCGCACCTTGTCGTCGAGGACGCGCAGCTTGCCGGCGGGCACCGCCGCGCCGTCACTCCGCATCATGAAGAGATCGGCAGAAAACTGCTGCGCCTGCGCCGGTGCGCGGCCCCACAGCAAGAAGCCGAAAAGGGCAAGCAGGCTCAGCTGTGCCCGCCGGGACATCAAGATAGTCGTCATGGCATTGGCCATCGTTCACCTCGTGCCGGAGAACAGTGCTCTCCAGTCTTTTTGTTTCGACGCGTTCCTTGACGCGAACCGGTATCCACCCACGGATCAAGTCCGAGGGTATGCTTCGCTCGAAAACGCCATGGCGGACAAAAAGCAGCGCCGACCGAGCCATCCGGCCCGATCGGCGCCACGTAGCGAGCGTCAATCACGATCAACTCGTGATCTCAGCCAGGATCACTCGGTGTAGGACAGAGTGACCGGGCGGTTGAAGTCGAACGCGTCGAACAGATCGGAAAGCGCCGGGCTGTTGGTCGGCACATACTCATTGCGCTTCGCGAACGTGGGGTTGGGCAGGTTATCGCGGCTGCGGTTCGTGAGCGGACGCAGATTCCAGTTGCGCTCGATGAACTTCAGCAGCGAAACGTGATCGCCGTAGTTGTGATAGACCTTTCCGCCGGTCGAATAGGGCGAGAGGATCAAGATCGGCATACGCGGTCCGTCGCCGAAGAAGTCGAGCGACTGAACGAAGCCTGAGTCGTAGTAACCACCGGCCTCGTCCCAGGTGAGGAACACCGCTGTTTCCGCTTTCAGGTCCGGATTGGCGTCGAGCGCACCGAGAACATTGAATACGTAGGCTTCGAACAGATCGACCTTCGAACTCGCCGGGTGACCGTCGAGCAGACCATCCGGCTTGCCGAACGACACTGAAGGCAGGGTGTTGCTGTTGATCGCGGTGATCAGATCAGAGGTGTCCTTGATATGCGCCTTCCGGACAACCGGGTCGGCCATGATCGAGGTCGCATACTGGAACGGGTTGCAGATCTGGCAGTACGCAACACCAAGCGCGTGCGCCGGATTGGCGACCGCCGCAGCACCGATGTTCGGGCTGTTCGGGTTTGCCGCAACCGCAGCATCCGAGAGCGCCACGGCGTCGTTATACGCGCCACCGTAATAGGCCCACGAAATCTGCTTCTCGATCAGGGCATCACCGATGGTCCTGACTGACGACGGCGGAAGAGTGCTTCCGTGCGCCAGCGCACCATTCGGCAGGAAGCCCGGATTGGTGTTGTTGAGCATGTAGAAGTGGTTGGGCTTGCAGTTCGGCTCCGCCGCGTACGGCAGGTTGTTCAGGTAGCTCACGATCGGCTTGACGCCGGGCTGGTTCACGTCAGCGCAGTTGCTGAAGTTGCCGTCCACCGTGAACTTGTTGACGGTGCCCGGGGCCGGATTCGGATTAGCAATGCTGGGCGGCACGGTCGGATTGCCGTTGCCGTCGCTCCAGAACCCCGCGTCGCCGGTACCGAGCATGAAGTGGTTGGCGCCGGTGCCACCGTGGAACGACTGATGGAAGTTGTCGCCCAGGGTGAAGCGGTCAGCCAGCATCTTCAGGATCGGAGCCTGGCCGAGCTCGGCATTGAGGAACCCCATCGAGTTGCCCTGGCTCGTGTTGGTCGACACTACGAAGGGAAACAGATCGGACAGACAGCCCGAATTGTTGTCCTTGGTCACGTTGCTGACGCTGCAATCCGCTTGCTGCCAATCCTGGTAGAAGCGATGCGTGGTGTCGCCAGTGTAGGAATCGTCGGTGAGTGCGGGGCCCTGCATCGGGAACGGACCCGCCAGGGTGCCGGCGCCGGGGACGCGGGTGTCGAGAACGCCCTTCGGCAAGCCACTGAAGCCGGTCGTCAGGATGTCGAGGTCAAGCGGGCTCATGTCCTTCTCGATGCTCGCTTCCGCGATGGTGTTGAACGGAGGGGCAGTATCGCTTGCCGCAGTCGGGGTGCCGCCGGTGTTGGGCTGCGGCATCAAGTTCATCGGGTTGTAGGGAGACTTGGCGTTAACGGGAGCACCGATGTAGTAGGACGGCTGACCGGCAACGGAGAATTGCTGGGCCTTGGCGAAGTTCGGACCGGGGGTGCCGTCGTCGTTGACGATGCCCTTCGAGAGCAGGTTCGAGATGGTCTCGTGCTTGCCCTTGGGCTTGTAGACGCCGAAGGTGTGGTCGAGGCCGCGATTTTCACCAATCAGGACGATCACGTGCTTGATCGGCGAGGCGGTCTTCACCTTGTCCGCCGGATCCTTGTCCTTCTTCTTGTCCTTGTCCTTGTCCTTGTCCTTGTCCTTGTCCTTGTCCTTGTCGGCTTGATCCTTGAAGGGATTGGGATGCAGACGCTTGTCCCAATTGCTTTTGCCCCAATCAGACGCAGCGTAGCTAGCGGAAGCGACTGCGATCGTCGAAACGATGCACAGTGCGGTCGTGGTTCGCCATCTCATTTTCACGTTGAATGTCCTTTTTATGGTCGACCTAGAAAAGTTTGGGTGAACGATGCTGTACGTAGTGGGTCAACATGACGCGGGAATATCGGTGCGGTGACACCGCTCAAAAAATTCAGAACGATTCACAATTCTTCTGCGGAAAATTCGCGAACGCGATTTTTCGCATCAACGAATTCGCGAGAGGCGAACTGAATGCATGTTCTTCGTATCGCGAGGATGATTTTGCGCGTCGACGCACGCGCCGCGAATGCAGCAACGATCTAGCCGTCGACGGCCGCCGCGATTCGTTCAACGCGGCTCGTTCAATCGGAGAAATTCCCTGCCGAGATAGCGAGTCCGCTTGGCGGGCCGATGTTTAATGCGGCACGTGTTTCGACTGCATCACCTTACGTAGCGCCGCGTAGTGTGCGTCATGCACCGCGGGATTGAACAACGACCATGGCTGCGCTCCCCCAAGCAGCGAGGGCACTGCAGCGACCATGAGATAGCGATAATTCCTGTAGTCCGTGGTGGCATCGGAGGTGCGGCCCTCCGCAACCGCAATGTCGATTCGCCGCAAGGTAAGGACGAGTTCCTTGAGCGCGGAGCGCGCATAGACGCGTTCCTGCTCACCGCCCGACACGCTGGTGTTCTTGCGATCCGGGAATTGCTCGGTCAGCTCGCGCAATTCGTTGCCGATAGTTTCGACCGCGAGCGCGACTGTATCCTTGTCGCCCGCCGGGATTGCGGTCCCGAGGACGGTGGCGAAATCGTTGATCTCCTTCAGCGTTGCACCGACCCCATCGTTCTCGTAAGGCTGCGTGCCATCGCCCACTGCCGTAAGATAGGCCACGAGATCGCGCCGGTCCTGCGCGGCAAGGCCGAGGTCAAACACCCGATCGAAATGCCCCACCACCTGGTCATAGCTGTCGAAGCGGCCGTCGTGAAAATAAGGCGCGTTGAAATCGGCGTTGCGTAGCGTCGGCGTTTTGAACAAGCCGCCGGAGCCCACGTCATGCTGCTGGTGGTCGACGAAGGCGCCCGATGGAACGTGACAGCCGGCACAGCTCAGATTCGGATCGTGCGGGAACGGCTTTTTGAACAACGCCTCCCCACGGCGTTCTGAATCGCTGATCTTCCCGATCAGTCGCCCGCCTGGGCCGAGACTGGGATTGGGCAGAAAGTCGATGTCCTGGATATAGGCGACGAGGGCATCAAGGATCACCGGCGAAGGCTCGGGCCCCGCGAACTCGTTGACTATGACGTTGTGAACGAAATCGCGCAGCGACGGCATACGGCCGTCATTGCCATAGGGTGCAAGATAGCGCGCGCCGCGAAGGCTCGGAATCCTGACCGGATCAAGCACCAGATTGTCCGCCTTCGGATTGAACAGCGGGCCTGTGGTGTCGAAATTGCCCGGACGCGTCGACATTTTCGGCATGAAGAACTTGGCGTTGCCGGCGCCGTTGACATGGCAAGTGCCACAGCTCACGCCGGCTTGCCTCGCCACCCCGCCGAGAATCGCCGCCGAGCTGAAGGCCAGATTGCCGAGATTGATCATATACGACTTGCCGCCAGCAATTTCAGACCGGAACACTTCGCGCGGCTTGTCGAGCGCATCCTCGTTGAGTTCGGTTTTCGGCGGCAAGGTCGTTTGATCGCCGTCGACCGGAAACGCCACGGCACGCCCGTGGAAGCCTGCGATCAGGACTCCAAGCGCGAGGCCGGCGATCCATGAGCGGTGGACTATCATCGCGACTGCGCCTCCAGCGTGGGACGCTGCAATCCCAATTTGGCCGAGGCACCCTGCAGCGCGACCACCAGTTCCTCACTGGCTCGCCGCAACCCGCGAATATCGATATGCGGCAGATCGGACCCCGCAACGATCGCCTTCAACTGTTCGATCCTCGCATCCACCACATCGGCAAGCCCGGCATCGGTCTTCCGGAGCGCGGCCGCAAAGATCGTGCGATGGGCGAGGTCGATGCCGGCGACATTGTTGCGCATGTCGTCGAGCGACGTTCCGCTGAGGCGCGATTCGCCGCCGTCGGCCTTGCCCTCGCCGACCTCGTAAGCCAGGCGCACGGTACCGTCCAGCAGACCCTGCGGGGTGAGCGGCATGTCGCGAAGTCTGCGGTGAAGGCCGTCGAGATGTTCGACGAGCGCATCGGTGTCGCTCTCGACATCGGTGCGGCCGGCCCCGAACAGCTTGGCCTCGATGGCATGAAAGCCGCTGTCGGCATTGGGCCAGGCGTCGATCTTGGCGTCGAGTTCGGGAACGAAACCCGCCGTGAAGACTTCCGAGCGTTCCCAGCCGGCGCGAGCCGAAATCCAGGCCTTCTTCGCGCCCGCCAGATCCTTGGCGACGACGCGCTCACGCAAATCGCGAGCACCAGCCAGCGCCTGGCCGATGCCTTCAATCATGTACGGCCGATAGCGTTCTGCCGCATCATCGAGCGGCGCAGCAATCGTTGCGCGCACGCCCATTCCCAGCACCAGCAGCGCTAGACACGCTGCGCTCCTCACATCGGTCATCGTCTCACGACTCCTGGCCCGGGCCAGCCTGCAATTACCGCGACACCGCAGCGACGGACGGCAATATTGTCGACTTGTTATGCTGTTTTGTGACGGAATCGTTTCGCGTCGCAGCTTCTTCCGAATAAAAAAATTTTGCTGCGGGAGCGATTCTCTTTAAAACAAAAACTTTGAAGCCCTGGTCGAAGGCGTCGCGATCGGACTAATCTTCCGGCTGTTGCGGCGACTTTATTTCGCGTTGAGAAAAATTCGGAGGCTTGGTCTTGGAGACGTCAAATTCCTCACGGCCGAATCAACGTTGCGTCGCGACCGGTATCTTGACAGCATTGACCGGCATCAGCCGGACCTCGCCGCTCTGGCCGCCCGGCTCCGGCAACGTCAACACGGCCGCCTGTTGGTCTTTTTCCATCGTCACTTCCCGGCCCTGGATCACGCTAAGCTTCCAGCCTTGATAGTCGTCGCCAACCTTCAACCGCAGGGCAGCTTTCGTCGATTGGTCGAGAAAAATTCCAAAACCTTCCTCGCCGCTGGCGATTGTGCCAACCAGAGCAAGCTGTGGGGGCTCGACTTCCTTCTTTCGTGGCGGCGGCTTGACGAACACGGGTTCGGCGGTGACCTCGGCCGGCGGCGGTGGGCGGCGCGAGGGCGAGAAGATCGGGCGGTCACGCGTGACCGGCAATTGCGAGAGCGGAATGGCCCATAGTGGATTGGCGCTAAGCGGCCGCGCCGGCGCAGCCGGCCGCGCGATGGCCCGCACCGTCGTGACATCCTCAACCGGCGCAGGCGGTACCACCGGTGGTCCAGCGGGCCGTGCAGTGTCGGCGAGATCGGCGTCCAGCGCATCCCTTGACGTGGCGGCCGCCGAGGCCGCGCTGTCGACGGACAACGCCAGCAACGAGAGACCGATCGCGAAACTTCGCATCATTTGGCACCTCGCCATTGCCCGGACACCGCAAGCAGGACGCGCAGCTTCCCGTTCCCCGAACCGGATGCGGTAAGCGGGGTCTGGACTACGAGTTGATCGACGAAAAGGAACGGCATCCCCGCTTCCAGATCGTAAAGCAATTGCTGCAATTGAAGCTGATCGACCTCGCAGCTTGCGATCATGCTGATGAACCCGGTTCTCGACGCCGTGCCTTGCAGGTCGAGCTGAGTCGATAATACGTTGCCGCCGAATTTCACCACCGCGCCGGCCACCCGCTGCAGCAACCCCGCGCCCGCGACCGTGACGGTGGCACCTTCGAGATACGCCGATCCGGAGGGCGTCGTCACGTCACCGAACGAGCCGCGGACCGCAGCAGGCCTTCGACCCTCAAGCTGTTCGAGCATGGCCGACGACGACGCGACTTCGCGGCGCTGGTCGATGACATCGACGATCCCGGTCACGACCGTGAACAGCAGCACGACCACAAGAGCGGCATAGATCGCCGCCGCTGGGATCGGCGACGTGGTGATGGCTTTTCTCGATGCAGCAAATACACTCACGTTCCGGATCCAAAATAAGCGGTGATATGGGCCTCGATA
>Ga0157375_10005813_pt1 | contig 10734 bp, 12 predicted proteins | sample M35metaG_FD_115311 | JGI IMG/M metagenome (GOLD analysis project Ga0157375, IMG submission 115311) | Miscanthus rhizosphere microbial communities from Kellogg Biological Station, Michigan, USA - M3-5 metaG | ecosystem: Host-associated > Plants > Roots > Rhizosphere > Soil | place: USA: Michigan...
CAAGCACGCTGCGGTTGTCGCGTGGGCCGAGAGCCAGCCCGACACGCCGAAGATGCTTGAAAGGATTCGGCAAGAGGGGCGCTAAGGCGGATAGGTCGGGGCCGGGGGCAAGCCGAACGCCCGGGCGCTGCAACGCGACCCGGCCCTGCTTGAATTTAGAAACGTCAGGCGCGCCGCTAGACGCTCTTTCGGCCACGTCCGCATGGCACGACAAAAGCGGCAGGGAGACCCCGGAGTCGCGCGTCCCCCAGTCCCCCCAAGAGAGCGCGTTAGCCAGATGCCGTAGTCAGATCCCTGCCGCACCGATCAGATACCCGCCGCAAGCATGAGCAAAACGAGGTTCTGGCGACCCCTGTTACAGCTTCTCCGCCAGGGCAAAGGTCGCGGTCTGCTCGATCACCATCGCCGCCGGGATCTCATGCCCGGGCGCGGTTACGTAGCGTTCGGGATCGGCCCGCAGGCCCTCGTAGACCGCAAGCGTCAGCTCCAGGCGGGCGAAGCAGCGCCTGTCGGCGCACTCGCATAGGAACGGGACCGGAAAGCGCCAGCTGTGCTTGCGCGCCAGATCGGCGATCTCCTCGTTCGCTCTACGAAAGACATCTTCCGTCTGCACGACGGTCCTCCCCACGCGCCTGTTCCTCAGAGGACCCCTTCCCCGGCCGCCAACTCTAAACCTTGCAACGCCAGGCGCTGCGGCAGACAATTGCCCGGTGGGAGCGCGGGAGGAGCGCCTCGGCGCCAACGAAGCCCTCTTTCGGGAGGTCAACGAGCGCGTGGCCGAGGTCGCCGAGCAGTTCTTCGCCGGCGAGACTCCGGCCACACTCAACTTCAGCTGTGAGTGCGGCGACCTAGCTTGTACGGAGCAGGTCGCGATGACCGTGGACGAGTACGAGGCCGTGCGCGCCAAGGCGACCCAGTTCGCCGTGGCACCGGGCCATGAAATTCCCGACATCGAGCGCGTCGTAGCGCGGCACCCAAGCTACTTCGTGGTCGAGAAGCAGGATCCCGACGCGGCAGAGGTCGCCCGCGAGTCGGACCCGCGGACGTAGACCCGCGCTCAAGGGCCGGGCGGCGAGCCGAAGCCCGGGCGCTGCAACCGCGACCCGGCCGCGCGGTGAAGCGACGAAACCTAGGCCCGCGCCGCTCGGGAGCATCCCGATGCAACGATCGAAGAGGCGGCCTTGGCTGCGTCCTGTCTCGTCGCGCTTCCCGGCCCGGCCACTTAGAAGCGGCGCAGCCGCTCAAGGTCATGGCCGAAAGGGCGACTAGCCGGCGGAAAGCTCAGGCATTGGGTGGGCTCCGCAGTCCGTCCAGGAGAGGGCGGCAGGGCGCCTTCGGTGGCTCGTCGTGCGGGCCGTTTGGGACGAACTCGCCTGGGTAGGGCGTCGGTGTAATTGACCGACGAGGAAAGGGGTGGCGCATGGCGCAGGGTAAGGAAAGAACCAAGGAGCAGCTCCTCAGAGAGGCCAAGAGGCTCGGGATCAAGGGTCGGTCGAGAATGAATAAGGGCGCGCTCAAAGCAGCCGTCGACCGTCGCACCTAGCGGGCTCGCTCGACCTTTCAGGAGAGAGCGCATGAGCAGAGGGCTCGTACAGCACGGGCCCTCTGCGTTTTTCAGCATCCGTCCTGCCGTCAGCCTTTCTCAGCCGTTACCGAACTCCCGCTCAGCATTGACCGCTACCGCCACCTGTTAGACGGGCAGCGCGAGCAGGCCGCCGAGCGCCTCGATACCTACCAGGCTGGCGCAAGCCCGCTAACGCGCTTGCCTAAGCCAAGCTGCCGCGGCTTCCTAAACCGCGTGCACAAGTTCGATTCCTGTCGGGGGGCACTTCGCGTCGGACTCGTTCGACGCCTAGACGTCGCTAGTGGGCCGCCACGAGTGCGAACGAGTGGGAGCTTCGTTCACGAGCTTCGCCGGCTGGTGGTTGGGGTGCCAGGGCGTCGAAGGCTCGTGCGTACGCGGCCAGCGGGTCTTTGAGATCGGTCTCGAAGATCTCGAGCCACGCCGGCGGCTTCGGAGTCCCTTCGATGATTCGGAAACGCGATGCACCGTAGAAGAAGCCCGTTTCGAGGAGAGCAGCAGCCCGTTGCGCACGGACGGTGTCGGTTGATCCGTCGGAGAGGATGATGTGCACACCGGTGAGCGCGCGGTGGTCGTGGTCGATCTCCAGCGACCCGGTCAGCGCGTACGACGCGCGGAGCGCTGGCACGACCAGCCGGGAACGCGGGTCGTTGAAGAGGTATGTCGGATAGTTGGCCGAGTTCTCGGTGTCTGGCCAGGCGGATGCCGGATCGGGGGTAACGATGTCGTAGACCGCTGCGAACCGTGGGTCGGACGCAGTTCCAGCTGCGTTCGCGTTCTCGAACCGGAACGCGTTTGCGAGCAGGCCTGGACGGATGATCGCGCGCTCGTAGTCGTCGTACCAGGCGCTGTAGGCATCGGCGCGACTCGGATCCGCCATATTCGTGAGGACGAGGCGAATACCTGTTCGCGCGCGAGGGTGCCTCGGGGTAGCCGCCATATGCCGTTAGCGTGCGACGGTGTCGAAGCGATCGGCGGCGACCACGTCACGTCGGGAGCGTTCAACGAAGAAGGCGAGCCAAATCGAGCCCTCGAAGAGGGCCCACATTGGCAGGAGCTCGAGTCCCGTGGTCACCGGGTCCGGCCCAGGCAGCCCGAGCGCGACGACCGCGACGATGAAATAGCCGAGCCGGCGGTTCCTGCGGAGAGTCGCCGATGAGAGCACGCCGATGCTCACCAGACCGAGCACGATCACCGGCAACTCGAAGACGAGCACGATCCCGAGCAGGACTGTGGATGTGAACGAGTAGTAAGGCTTGGCCTGGATCAGGTTCGTGAAATGCGTGTCGTCGTAGTGGGTCAGCCACTGCAGGGCGCGCGGGAGGACGACCCAGTAGCCAAACGCGAGCCCGGCCGTGCCGAGAGCGCTGGCGAACGCGACGAGGCCGAGCACGCTTCGCTCGATCGACGGATTGAAGGCGGGCGCGAAGAACGACCAGAACTGCCACAGGATCACCGGCAGCGCAAGTAGGAATCCCGCGTAGACGCTCACCGTCACGGAGACCGTGAACGGCTCGGCCACGCCCAGCGTCACCACCCGCCGTCGGTCAGCCGGCAGCGGGTGGTTCAGCCAGTCGAGGATGTGGTCATGGAACGCGAACGCGACGATCGTCGTGAGCGCGAGCGCCCCGAGGACGATGATGATCCGCCACCGCAGCTCCTCCAGGTGCTCGACGACCGTCGCGTCCTCGCCGTGGGGCAGACGCTGGGGCAGCCAACCCATCGAGACGCTAGACGGTGGTCTCGTGCTCGTCGGGCGCCGGGACGCGCACCTCAGCGGCCGCGGGCAGCTCGGCGGGCTTGTCCGAGTCGCCGCTCACGGAGTCCTTGAACTCGCGCATCCCCGAACCGAGCGATCGCCCGATTTCGGGAAGTCGCTTCGCACCGAAGAGCAGCAGCGCGATCAGTAGTAGAGCGACGAGATGCGTTGGGCTGGTCCAGCCGGTCATTTCTCCTCCTTGTTCTTTCGGGCCTTCACTAGGCTTGCGCCGCATCTGCAGCTCTTGCGAGCCCCTTGAGGACGGCGAAGAACTCTGCTGACTGTCCGCGGAACAGACCGTCATCGGTCAGCGCCTTGACCGCGCCCATGGCGGCGCCTTTTGTCTGGGTGGGGCGGATGATCGAGACGATCGGGAACTTGCGCTGCAAGAAGATCGTCGGCTCGGGCATGATCAGGTTGGTCTGCGTGGCCTCACTGCCGGACGCGTTGAGGTCGGGGAAGACCAGACCGTTCGTCGGATCGGTGAGCGGCGGCGCGTTGCCGGCCTTGTCGTGCCACGTCTGGAAGTGCATCGCCTCCGTCGGCCCGATGCTGAGCAGGATCCGCAACACCTCCGGATGAGCGACCCGCTGCGCGAGCTGGGCGTAGAGGCTGGTGCCTCCCTGCTCGATGAAGCAGAAGTGGAAGCCGGCGGTGTTCGCGATCGCCTGGAGATGGTCGGGCTGGTCGAGGTCGGCGTCGCTACGCGGAATCGCCGGGAACCGGCCCGCGGCGAGGCCCGGGACGGCTTGCGGGAGCTTCTCCCCGAAATCGGGGTTCCGCGAGTCGCTGCGGTAACGCGTCCAGAAGCTCGTGTCGACGGTCAGCTCCATCAGGTTCGTCAGACGTCCGATCTGCCGCGCGCCGGTCGCCTGGCTGCTGGGCAGCTTCCGGAACTTGTTCAGGTTGACCGGCTCCGCGCCGTGCGCCTTCAGGTAGGCGTTGAGGAAGGCGGCGTGCGAGATCTCGTCGTCGGTGTTGTCGTGGATGTACTGGTCCATGTCCTCGTCGAGTACCGCGATCGCCTCGGCGTAGGCCGGACTGCCGCTGCCGCCAGGGACCTCGCGGTCCTGGATGCCGGCGAGCTCGTTGTACTGCAGCCAGAGATCGGTCTCGATCAGCTCGGCCGCAGCAAGGAACCGAAGGATTGCCACGTCGCCCTTCGTCAGGCGGCCCGTCGGGCGAGCTTTTGCGAGCGCCTCCGACGGCTCGAGCAACAGGCCTCCCGCGCCGAGACTGGCTGCGCCAACCACGGCGCCCTTCAGCAGGAAGGAACGGCGGCTGGTCAGATCCTGCGGCTGTTCGCTGTTTTCCATCGTCTTCTCCTCTCGGAAGTGGTTCCGTCCGGACGTGCCGACGGACTGCGTTCCACGATCGCGACTGGCGCCGGGCACGGCATCCCCGAGAGCCCCAAACTGCGATTGACGCTTCTGAGAAGTCGCGGTTCCGGCTAGCCGGTACCGAGGCCGAGGGTCCGCCGCTCAGCGCACGATGTCGAGCGCGACGCTCAGCGAACAGCCGCGCTCGACGAGGTCCGCCACGGCGTGCCAGTCGACGAGGTCGGCAAACGCCTCCGCGAGGAGGTAAGGAAGGCCGAGGCGCCGGAGCTGTTCTGTACGCCAGGCGTGAACGGCCAGTGCTTCCCTATCGCTTCGATCCAGGCCCTCCGTCGGCGTCGCGATCGACTCCATCTCTCGTTCCTCCAGCTCGACTGTCGTTCCCGGCACCATCTCCGTCCGTGCTGGCGGAGGCATCGCGGGCAGCCCCGATCTGCGCGCCCCGGTACCCCCGCTCGTGGGGTTCCGGCTAGCGGTAATGCGCGGCGGTCGAATTGGTGCGACGCTCACGGGGTGCCGACTCGTTGCCTGATCGTCGATGACAATCGACCCGGCGGATCTCCTCGCCGCAAGCCCGGTGGCCGGCCTCCTACCCAAGACGGACCTGTCGGCGAAAGCGATCCGCCGGATCGTCGACGATCGTTCGGGTCGAGCGCGCTAGCGGGCGTCGTCGTCAGCCAGAACGACCCTGGTCTGGCTCGTGCCCACGTCGTCGATTATGGGGTACCTTGACACAATGGGCACATCCGCCCGGCTCGCGGAACCCCACGCGAAGCACCGCGGCGAGCCGGGACGGCTCGCGGAAGAGCATGCAGCCTTGCGGCGGGTGGCCACCCTCGTTGCGGCGGGTGCGCCGCCGGCAGAGGTGTTCGATGCGGTAACCGCAGAGGTAGCTGCCTTGATTCCCGCCGACGGCTCGGCGTTAACGCGGTACGAAGCTGACGGAACGTTCACCCCGCTGAGCGGGTGGGCGATCGGGGGCGGTCGCAAGTATGTCGGGAGCCGCTACGAGCGCGACGGCACCGTGTCGGGGCTGATCTTCGAGACGGGTCGGCCCGGGCGGGTCGACAACTATGCCGACGCGCACGGCGAGGCGGCAGAGGTCGCCCGCGAGCTGTCCTGGCGCTCGTCGGTCGGAGCCCCAATCACTGTCGAGGGCCGCCTCTGGGGCGCCCTCGTTGTCGTCTCGAAGAGCGAGCAGCCGCTACCGCCCGGAACGGAGAGGCGGCTCGCAGAGTTCACCGAGCTCGTCGCGACCGCGATCGCAAACAGCGAGGCACGCGAGCGGCTCGCGCAACTCGCCGAGGAACAGGCGGCCTTGCGACGGGTGGCCACCCTCGTCGCCGAGGGGGCGACTCCGCATGGCGTGTTCGACGCCGTCCGACACGAGGTGGCCCAGATGTTCAACGCCCCACTCAGCGTGCTGATGCGCTACGACGACGCCAGCGGCGCGGCGACGCTGCTTGCGACTGACGACCCCTTCCTTGGCCCGGCCGGGACGAGCTGGCCCGTCGAGGGCGACAGCAGCGCGATCGCGCAGGTCTGCCGAACCGGCCTCCCGGCGCGCGCCGACTACACCCGGCCGATGCAGGGGCCGATCGCGGCCGCTGCTCGGGCCGCAGGCGGGCGGTCAGCGGTCGGCGTGCCCATCGTGGTCGACGGAGCTCTCTGGGGCGTCATGGCCGTCGGCACGCGCGGAACCGAGCCCCTCCCGGCTGACTTCGAAGGCCGGCTGGCGAAGTTCACGGAGCTCCTGGCGACGGCAATCGCGAACGGCCAGGCCCACGAGCAGCTCGCGCAGCTCGCCGACGAACAGGCGGCCTTGCGACGGGTCGCCACCCTCGTCGCGGAGGGGGCGACTCCGCGGCGTGTGTTCGACGCCGTTCGACACGAGGTGGCACGAATGTTCAACGCCCCTCTCAGCGGGCTGTTGCGCTACGACGGCAAAGGGACCGTGACCCAGCTTGCAGCTTCTGAAGGCTACCGCGGCCCCATCGAAAGGAGCTGGTCCGTCGAGGGTGACGAGAGCGCGGTCGCGCGGGTCTGCCGAACCGGCCTCCCGGCGCGTTCCGACTACACACGGCCCGCGCAGGGTTCGATCGCGGCCGCTGCGCGGGATGAATGCACGCGGTCCGCGGTCGGCGTGCCGGTCGTCGTTGACGGAGCTTTCTGGGGCGTCATGGCCGTGGGCACGCGAGAAGCCGAGCCGCTGCCGGCTGACCTGGAAGGCCGATTGGCGAAGTTCACTGAGCTTCTCGCGACGGCAATCGCCAACGCCGAGGGCCGCGCCGAGCTGGACGCCTCACGCGCACGAATCGTGGCGACCGCGGACGCGACCCGGCGCCGGATCGAGCGCGACCTGCACGACGGCGCCCAGCAACAGCTCGTCTCGCTGGCGCTCGAGGTGCGTGCGGCGCAGGCATCCGTGCCGGAGGAGATGAACCAGCATCGAGACGAGCTCTCCCACATCGCCGAAGGGCTCACTACTGCCCTCGACGGGCTGCGGGAGACTGCACTCGGGCTCCATCCGGCGATCCTTGCCGAGGGTGGGCTCGGCGCTGCTCTGAAGACTCTCGCTCATCGGTCGCCGATTCCTGTCGAGCTCGAAGTGCGAACCGTTGGGAGGGTGCCTGAATCGCTCGAGGTGGCGGCCTACTACGTCGTCTCAGAGACGTTGACGAACGCCGCCAAGCACTCTCGCGCGTCCCGAGTGCAAGTCGAGGTCGACCTGCGCGACCGCGCCCTTTGTATCGCCGTCGCCGACGACGGTGTCGGCGGCGCAGATGCCACTCGGGGGTCCGGCCTGCTCGGCCTCAGGGACCGCGTAGAGGCGAACGGTGGGACGATCAGCATCGAGAGCCGCGAAGGCGCCGGGACGAGCCTGACCGCCGTGCTACCGCTCGCCAGCAGCACGAACTAACGACTCTTGCCGGGCGGTTACTCGCGCTCGATCGCGCTCAGGCGCGCAAACGAGTACAGCGCGAGGTAGCTCATCAGCAGGAACGACGTGAGCAGCACCGTCAGGCCGATCGGGCGCGGATGGCTCAGTGGGTGCAGCAGACCGCTGCCGATCTGGGCGCCGATCGACGCAGGGTGCACCACGAGGTCCCACGAGTTCCAGCGCTGTACGCGGCCGAGGTAGATGCCGAACGAGCTCAGCGCCAGGACTGCGGCGACCAGCGCCCACGCGTCGAGGACGCCGATCAGCCGCCGCGCGACTGCATGGACCAGGAACAGCGAGGTCAGCCCGAGGAGCAACCCGAGCCAGGCCGCGGCCGAGAGCAGCAGCACGTCGTAGAGCACCGGCACCTGGGCGCCGTGCCCGAGGTGCTTCAGGTCGGTGATCAGGTACGGCGCGTTCGGAAAGAACGCGAGCCAGAGCAGGCCGAGCGGCGCAAGCACCCGCCACGAGGCACCGGCGCGAGCGCGATGGTAGAGCAGCAGCGCAAGCAGGAACGGGATCCAGGCGAGGAAGAGGTTCCACGCGAGCCAGCCGTGGACGCTCGTGCCCGTGTAGAGCATCCGGACGGCGAGCATCCCGAGCACGAAGAGCGAGAGGCCGGCGAGCGACGCCACGACGGCGATCCGGCGATCGCTGAACGAGGCTCGCAGACGCTCGACCACGAAACGAGCTTAGCTGCGTCGGACTGCCGCGACCGCTTCGAGGCGTGAGTTCACGCCGAGCGCGCGCAGGAGATTCCGAACGTGGTTCTTGACGGTCTCGGTGCTCAGGTGGAGCTCCTGAGCGATCTGCTTGGTCGAGCGTCCTTGCTCGAGGAGGCGAAGCACCTCTGCTTGCCGGGGTGTGAGGTGCGCGGGAGGCGTGCTGAGCTCGTCGTGGGAGCCGGACAAGAGCCCGAAGACTCCCACGACGCGTTCACCGTCAGTCAGAGGCACGGCGCTGACGTCCAGCACGAGACGCGTCCCGCCCGTTGAAACCAGGACGCCGGTCGTCTCGGTTGCCGCGGTCGTGCCGAGCACCTTCCGCGCAAAGAGCTCGCGCGCCCGAGTCCGGTCCTCGGGACCGACGATGGTCGTGAAGTGCTGGCCGCGAACGTCGCCGAGAAGGCGCTCTGCCGCCGGGTTGATCCACCGAACGACTCCGCCCGTGTCGAGCACGTAGCTGGGCACCGGAATGCCGGTCAGAGCCTGCTCGACGTCACCGCCGAGAGCGAGGCCACCCCCCGTTGTCGCCATTCCGACAGTGTCGTTCAACGGCAACGATCTGTCACCTGAGGCAGACGAAGGCCCGCCTGTCGGCGGGCCTTCCGTCCTACGTGTTGAGGCGTCCTAGGCGCAGTAGGCGAACACGGCCAGACTGCCGGAGTTGCCGGACGACTGTGTGACCGTCCAGCCCTGGCCGGCCTGAGCAGCGGTGTGCCCGAGGGCGTCCCCCGCGTACCAGCGGTAAGACTCGGTCACCGAGCCCTGGGCCGTGAAGCCGCCGCTCAGCGCGAACTTGCCTTCCGGGCAAGCGACACTTGTCGTCTTCTGTCCTGGAGCACCGGCGGCCGAGACCTGCACGATCGTCGTGCCGTCGAGGCCGGCGTCGCCCTTCGGACCGGCGGGACCAGCGGGCCCTGCAGGACCGGCAGGGCCAATTGCGCCCTGCTCGCCCTTCGGACCAGCCGGGCCGACAGCTCCGGTGTCACCCTTGGAGCCTGCGGGACCGGCAGGGCCTGCGGGACCTGCAGGGCCACCAGCACCCTGAGGACCAGCGACTCCGCGCTCACCCTGAGCGCCGGTTGCCCCGCTGTCGCCCTTGGAACCAGCCTCACCGGCCGGGCCGGCGGCGCCGACAGGGCCAGCCTCGCCCCGCTCACCCTGCGGGCCGGCGGGACCCTGAGCGCCGGTCGGCCCCATCGGGCCAACGGCACCATCGAGTCCGGGCAGGCCGGCGGGACCGGTCGCCCCGATCTCGCCCTGCAGACCCCTGAGGCCCTGCTCGCCCTGGATGCCCTGAGCCCCGGTTGCGCCGGTGTCGCCCTTGGGACCTGCCTCACCGACTGGGCCCATGGCACCGGCAGGGCCAACCTCACCCTGAGCGCCTGTGGAACCGGTAGCGCCAATGGCACCCGTCTCACCCTGGATGCCCTGCGGGCCTGCAGGACCCTGAACGCCGCTCGGGCCCTCCGGGCCAGCGGCACCGTCGAGTCCGGCCGGGCCGGTAGCACCGATCTCACCCTGGATGCCCTCGGGCCCCTGAGCGCCGGTGATACCCGTGGCACCTGCGATGCCCTGGGCGCCCTGAGCGCCCTGCGGGCCGGGAAAGCCCTGTGCGCCGCGCAGGCCCTTGCGGTCCGCCTTGAAGCGGACGTGTAGGTAGAAGAACGTCTCGCCCTTCTTGCAGTGCTGGCCGAAACGAATGAACCGGAGCGTGCCGTCGCCGTGGTTGCGACCGCAGACCGGGCCGATCGTGCCGCTTACACCGACGCGAGGCGCAGGTTTGCGGACTTCGCTGGCTCCGGTGGCGGAGCTCACGGCCAGAAGACCGAGTGCGCCGAGCAGGAGCAGCGTGAGGACACCTTTCTTACGGGACAAATCTGTCCCTCCTTTTCTCTCTCTGGAGAGATCGGCCACCGAGACGGCGGTCGTTCCCTCTCTATCCCAGGCTCGTCAAGTAGGTGGGAGCAGCATTCGGCCTGGGAATCTCTGCGCTGCTCTCGCGTGAAAGACGGTAGCCCAGCTCCCGTCGCGCCACCATGACGAGAAGTGGTCGGTTTCTTCCTGCGCGCTGGAAGGAGTAGGGTCGTCGAGGTTTCCCTCGATCCCAGAAAGGAGGTCGAAGCCCCCGACTCTTATTCAGAAAGGAGACCATCGATGAGTGATGGCTCAGCAGGCACCGTCGTGCTCGTGCACGGCGGGTTCGTAGACGGCTCTGGCTGGCAGGGCGTCTACCGGCAGCTGACGGACGACGGCTACACCGTCAGCATCGTCCAGAATCCGACACTCTCACTCGCAGGCGACGTCGAGGCGACCAGGCGTGTCATCGACGCGCAGGCCGAGCCGGTGATTCTCGTCGGCCACTCCTACGGCGGAGCGGTGATCACCGAGGC
>Ga0157375_10005818_pt1 | contig 10729 bp, 10 predicted proteins | sample M35metaG_FD_115311 | JGI IMG/M metagenome (GOLD analysis project Ga0157375, IMG submission 115311) | Miscanthus rhizosphere microbial communities from Kellogg Biological Station, Michigan, USA - M3-5 metaG | ecosystem: Host-associated > Plants > Roots > Rhizosphere > Soil | place: USA: Michigan...
ACCGCCCATAAAACTTATGCGCCGCGCCGCGGGATTGCGCGCCGCCATCTGCTCGAACCTGTCGAGGAGCTCGATTTCGGAAAGTGCGGCGGGTGTATTGAGGGGCCGCTGTAAACGCAAGTCTTGAGGAATCGATTCAAACAGATCCTCAGCCGACCGTAGCCCAATTGCCTCGAGCATCTCTACGCGCTCTTCCGGCGAGTTAGGAATGTAGCGCAAGATTATTCGCTCTCAGCTTTCGTAAAATCTTCATACTCCGGGGCGGTCAACAAACTATCGACCTCACCTGGATTCGACATTTTCACGCGGATCATCCAGCCGTCGCCATATGGATCCGAGTTAACTGTTTCAGGTTCATCGGCGAGCGACTCATTAATTTTTACCACTACGCCGGTGACTGGAGTGAAGACTTCGGAGACTGCTTTCACTGATTCGACGGAGCCGAACGATTCATTCGCTGCAAATTCATCATCGGTTTTTGGCAACTCGACGTACACTACGTCACCCAATGAGTTCTGCGCGTAATCAGTGATGCCGATGATGGCCTGATCACCGTCGACTCTTACCCATTCATGATCTTTGCTGTAGTGCAGGTCTTCCGGAACGTTCGCCATGGTTCCTCCATCCTAAACTTTTTATCCTGAAATCCTATTTGGGCCTCTTGTAAAACGGCGTCTTGACTATTTTCGCGCCTACAAGCCTTCCTCTGACATCGATCTTAATCTCCTGGCCCACACTCGCAAACTCGACTGGCACATATGCGTAGCCGATGTTCTTTTTAAGATAAGGCGCAGGACTGCCTGACGTAACTCTTCCAACACGCTCGCCGTCTACAACAACCTCCTGATCGTCGCGAGCGATACCGCGTTCAGTCACTTCGAAACCAACGAGCTTGCGCTTCACGCCACTTTCCTTTTGGCGTGCCAGCGGTTCGCGACCGATGAAGTCGCCCTTATCCAGTTTGCAAATCCATCCGAGATTCGCCTCGAGCAGAGTGGTCGTCTCGTCAATCTCATGACCGTACAGCGCCATGCCGGCTTCGAGCCTGAGAGTGTTGCGCGCGGCCAGTCCACAAGGCAGTACACCGGTAGGCGAACCTGAATCTCCTGCTTCCAGGAGCTTGTTCCAAAGCTGTTCGGCGCGATCGGCGGGAGCATAGACCTCGAATCCGTCTTCACCGGTGTAACCAGTGCGAGAAACTATTCCCTCAACACCATCAACACTGCCCGGGGTGAAGTGGTAATACTTGATCTCGGCCAGCGGTACGTCAGTCAACTTTTGCAGAATCGATTGCGCATCCGGACCTTGCAACGCAAGCTGGCAGTAGTCCGAGCTGACGTTATTCAACTCGACCGCTTCGCCCGAATGGTGAGACTTGATCCACTCCCAATCTTTCTCTGTGGTGCTTGCATTCACGACCAGCAGCAAGTGATCTTCAGCGAGTCGATAAACAAGCAAATCGTCGATAACAGTTCCCTGGGGCGTTGTCAGCGCTGAGTATTGTGCCTGGCCATCAACCAGTTTGGTGACATCGTTGGAAGTCAAACGGTTGACAAACGCGATTGCGTCCGCGCCGCGAACGTCAATCTCACCCATGTGCGAGACATCGAACAGGCCCGCGTGTGTTCGTGTGCGGAGATGCTCTTCGATAGTTCCGGCGGGATACTGGACGGGCATGTCCCACCCGCCAAAATCGACCATGCGACCACCCGCTTGCCGGTGGGCGCTGTTGAGTGGCGTTTGTTTGAGTTGCGGAACCGTTGCGGTCAACTTAATCACCACGCGCGCCGCAGTTATGAGCGTCACGTTGTTTTAGTCAGTAATAACAGGTGAAGCCGCAAACTAGCATGCGGAGTGCGGTGCGTCAAGCGAGATGGGAAGATGGCAGTGCCTTGGTTTGGATTTCTCTGTGCAACCTGTGGCCTCTGTGTCTCTGTGGTTTACTTTGGCGCAAAAACAACCACGGAGACACAGAGGCCACAGAGGTTGCACAGAGAAGATCTTAAATGAGTGTTAGAAATTGCGAGCGTCGACGTCGACCTTCTGACCCACCGTAAAGAAGACGCGCATCGTGTCAGGGCGGCGGTCAAATGATGCGGGGACGAAGGGCGCATCCTGTCGCAAGGCGGATTCAAACTCATCCAACATTCGCTTGTCACGGGGAGCCTGAACCACGTCGGCCAGTGAAGCGGAACCATTACTAAAAACGTCCAGGCCGACGATCATATCGTCATGATAACTGGCATGCGAATGTGTAGAAGCTCGGGTCAGAGCGGCCAGTCTGCTACTTGGGTTCAGTGTGGGCGATAGTTCAGACACGTCCGCACGGCTCCGTGCGAAGTCTTCCGGACTGTAGAGATCGTATACCGGTGCAGTAGTGTGGAGAAGAATGACGCCGCCATTGGCTTGGAGCGCTGCCTCACGCAGTGCAACGAAATGCGGGCGAAGCGCCGAAAACATCATGAAGAACATGAAGACTGACGCAAAAGAACCGACCGTGTAAGGCATCAGGCGCGGTTCGAGAAAACGTGCAATGCGGTGAGCGATAGATGGATTAGGAGCTTGACGCCGAGCGGCAGCTTCAATCGTCAATAGATCAGAAATCGTATCGGCAAGATCTGCGGGCGGTGTTGGGCGCGCCAGCAAACTCAGGCTGCGGGTTAGCGAACGCAGCTCCGCCATCTCAGCGCGACACACAGGGCAACGATCCAAATGCTCATCGATCGTCACTCGAACGGGCAGCGAGACACAATCGTCGATATAGGACGAAAGCATCTGTCTGGTTTCTTCGCAAGAGATAGAAGACATTTTAGTTACCACACTATCGGATGGCTGACCGACCCCGGCTGCTCCCTTTTTCTAAAAGAAGCAACTCCGACAAGTTTAGGGCACCCCTTCAGGCTTGAGTTGAGCGATGCATCAACGGGTGTTGCTGGCCACGTTTTCAATACGCCCTCGTCATGCCACTACCGGAAGCCTTGAGCCCGCCGTTTCCTCACTTCGACCCATTTGGCACCGAGTTTTGTGAGCCGGGGCGGATCAGCCATCCAAACGATTGCCGATTGGCAATTGCCGATTGCCGATTTGAAGAAGTTGCTGAGTTCTCCTCCAATTGGCAATTGGCAATCGGAAATTGGCAATTACAAAGATCCTTCCAGCTTTCGCCGGAGTTCCTGACGCCCGCGCGCCAGTCGAGACTTCACAGTTCCTACGCTAATGTCGAGCGCGGTCGCGATCTCTTCGTACGCAAAACCTTCGATATCCCGTAAAACTACCGCTTCTCGATAAACTCGTCGCAAACTACTCAACGCCTTTTTCAGTGCTCGTTCTCGTTCACTCTCGAGAGCGTCCTGCTCCGGATCCTTAACATTTTTGGATCGCAGCGTTGAAACAAGCCCGAGCCGGCCATTGCCTATTTCAGGTGCATCTATCGAAACCGTCACATCGCGACGCCTGCGACGCCACCAGCGCCAGCGATTACGCGCCTGGTTGATTGCGATGCGGTAAATCCAGGTGCGCAAATCGGAGTCACCCCGGAAGTGAACAATGCTTTGAAACGCCCGGAGAAATGTTTCCTGCGTCAGGTCGCGAGCCTCTTCACGGTTTTCTGTCAGGCGATAGAGCAGGCCGTAAATCTCGCCCGAGCGCTCGTTGACCAGGATCTCGAAAGCGGCTTCGTCACCACGCTTAAGTCTTTCAATGAACTGCGCCTCGGCCTGGGGCCGGACATCCGTCAGGGCCGCCGGTGCGACCTGCTCTAATTCCACTTGCCCGCGGAGGACTATTGGTTCTCCGTAGCTCACTGATCACCCCCTGGGGCGGGAATCAGAGCACTAAATATTTTTTGCCCTTTCCCGGACAGGCTGCCCCTTAGACAACCTCGCCGCCGTTTTTGTTCCCGATGTTTCTTAAAAAAAGCCATACGTGTCTTAGATGCATTCACTACTGCTCGTCCGAATGCTTTGCCTAAGCTAAACGCCGAAGGCGTTCGCTAATTCAGCCTGGGATTGGAGCTTGCGACAACCCTGGGTTTACAACCCCACCTGTTCAACTGAACCCTGAAAGGGTTCAAGGCGCACATGCCTAACGCTTTCAGCGTTATTCTCTGGTTGCGTTTCCGACCCAAGGTTGTCGCAAGCTCAAACCTTGGGCTCAAATTAGCCAACGCCTTCAGCGTTATTGGCCGGCGGTTTCGTGTTCTTGAATGCAAATAGTGGGTCAGTTTGAATTGTGCGCCTCCTTGGAGTGCGCCGACTTGTCGGCGCTTTGGCCAAAGCGGTGCCAAGGCACCGCACTCCAAGGAGGCGCACAATTCAAACTGACCCACTACCTTGAATGCAAGCTGCCTTGACAAGTTTTTGCACGCCCAATTAGAGTGACAATTTTTCCGCTCATCATACACCTAAGAGAACGCAGCCGCCTACGTAGGCTTGCAGAGGACAACAAGTGGCAAAGTATAAGAAAAAGCGTGCCCGGGAGCTGCAACAGGACCGCTTCCGCGACACAACCATGAGCTTCTTCGACCGGCTGGGCGATTCGCTGGAAGGTCGGGGACGCACGATTCTCTACACTCTCGCCGGCATAATCCTGGCCGGCTTCGTGATCATGTTCTTCGTCAAGTGGAGTAATCGTAAAACCGACGAAGCGCAGCAGGCCCTCGGTCGCGCCATAACCATCGCCAGTTCACCGGTTCAACCAAATCCCGTCGCGGGCGTTAACCAGCAGACTTTCAGCAGCGAGAAGGAGCGAGCCCAACGCGCGATTGAGGAATTTGAGAAGGTCGCGGCCAAGTACGGAGACCCCTACCGATCGGAAGCACGCTACTTCATTGCCTCGAGTCGCCTGGTGGTCGATCGCCAGAAGGGGATGAGCGAGTTGGCCGAACTGTCGAACAGCAAAGTAGCGGAGGTCGCAGCCCTTTCGAAATTCGCACTCGCGCAGGCAAACGAGAGCGATGGCAAGCTCGACGATGCTGCAAGGCTTTACAGCGAGCTGGCCCGGCTCAACAGTGCAACCGTAACGCCGGAAACGGCGAACCTGCGGCTCGCCAAAGTCTATGAAAAGCAGGGAAAGAAGAAGGAAGCCAGCGACCTTCTATTCAATATCGTAGACGCATCGCGAAAAGCCAAAGGATCAGACAATCTTCCTTTGCCGGTATCTTCCGCAGCGCGAGAAGCAGCCGACGAGCTGAAGAAACTGGATCCGGACCGCTATGCACAACTCCCCGCCGAGAATCCCGCGTTAGCTGGTTAAAGATAGGGGCCACAAAGAAGCACAAAGGCTCAAAAAATCCGTTTGTGTTTTTTGTGCCTCTTTGTGGCTATTAATGGACAATCTCACTCATTCACTCGTCGGACTCACTGCGGCCAGGGCGGGGTTGGAGAAATTATCCCCGGGCGCAACCGCGCTCTGCCTGCTCGCCGCTAACGCTCCTGATGCTGACGTCGTCGTGCTCGCTTTTGGCGACAGGTGGACCGTCCTGCAACATCATCGCGGGATCACTCACGCCATCGTCGGCGTAATTGCGCTGGCGTTTGTGTTGCCGCTGATCTTCTACGTGGTTGACTTGCTCTGGTCTCGCTTCCGCAAACGGCAGCCAACCATCAACTTCAAAGGGTTGTTGTTGGCATCGTTTATCGTGAGCGCAACTCACCCGCTGCTTGATTGGACCAACAGCTACGGAATTCGATTTCTGTTGCCGTGGAACGAGAGGTGGTTCTACGGCGATCTCGTCTTCATTGTCGATCCTTTGATGTGGCTGATCCTTGGTGGCGCGTCATTTCTGTTGTATGTCAAAAAAGCGCGTTGGGGAAGCAAGATCGCCCTCGTCGCTTTCGCCCTCGTGCTCGTTTACTGGAGCCTGCTTGCACTTGCGCATTCCCGAGCGATCACGCGCGGAGGTGAAGAAGCCAGGAGGATGGCAAGTGCGAATGGTGAAACTGTCGCGAGGCTGGCTGCAATGCCGCAACTGGCAAATCCATTCCGTTGGGACTGCGTCTTCGAGACCGATGAGGCGACGTATCGCTTCGAAGTCGCGCTTCTCGATAGTGTGGCGTCAGACAACGCTGTTCGTTACCCCAGGGAAACACCGGCATTGAAAGCGATGATTTCGCAACAGCGACCCGCCAGGATTTTCTTAGGTTTCGCGCGCTTTCCCGTGATGCAACTCGAGGATCCCGGCTGCACCACGCGAACTCTCGTTCAATTGGCCGACTTGCGTTACACTGAGCCGGGCAAATCGCGCGGCACTTTTTCTCTTGAAGCGCCAATCGATTGTCCGGTTCGACAAATAGGAAGATGAACGAAACTAAAGAGTTTAATAGTTTGCCTGTCCTCGCCGAAGTGCGAGAAGAACGCGAGCACGCGCAAAAGAAACCGACGATTGCCAGCGTGCGAGTTTCACCTGGTCCATACCTGGCGCTCGCGAGCGTAGTGACCTTCGTTGCCGCGCTGATGCTGCGTGTCGAGTACGATGCCGTTGCCTTGGTACTCATAGCAAGTGCATGGTTGATACTTCCCGTGCTCGCCCTCACTGATCGCATCGCTTTTGATGGTGCGGCGTTACGAAGGCAAGGTCCAGTTGCCTCGTTGTTACATCTGCTTTTTGGCTACCGCAAGCAACTTTCGATCGACGACTTTGAGACTGTAGAAACCCAGGCTGTTCGCACGCTGCGGCGCGGCGGGCGTGTTCGCTATCGCTATCGAACGCAGATCACCGGCAAGGGTAAGGAGTTTGTGATCGTTTCGGGTGGGCAGTATTACCGGCAGTTCGTGCGCGAGCTGTTCCCGTTGATTCATGAAAGTAAGCTCGACAATCGCAGCCGCGATCTGCGCGACTACCTCAACGACCCAAGCTTTCTCAATCGCAAGACACAGCTTTCACAGCTTGCTTCCTCAGACTTGCTCGACGTAACCAGCTCTGATTTCAAACTCGGTAGAAAGTTAAGGCGTCGTGTCGAAGCTCCGGAAACTACGGCCACGCCTGAAGAGATGGAAAGAGCGCGGCTGCTTCGCCGACTCGGAAATGAACTGCGCGTGTCGGGTCGTCTGCGCGAGGCAGGCGAGGCTTTTCGTCGCGCGCTGAATGTGAAACCGCACGGCGCCTGGCTCATTTATGACTTCGCGCGCTTGTTGCGATCGCAAGCAAGCGCACAGGCGGATGCGCGTCTGTTATCGAGGGCCAGAGCGGCGCTGCGGCTCGCAAGTATTCGTGCGGAAAATGATCTTGTGCTGCTGCCGTTGATTGGCGAGAGCTTTTTGGAGTGTGGCGATGCGCGGCATGCCCGGCGGGCATTGCAGAAGGTGGTGGAGATCGATAGCGGAAATTTCAAAGCGCGTGTAGGTCTTGCCGACATCGCGCTGCGCGAAGGTAAGTTGGCCCACGTTATTCATCATTACCACGAGGCGGCGCGCGTGAGTTCCGAACAGGCGTTGGCGCGCTACGCTCGCAGCGAAGGCGATTACTACATGCAGTTGAATAGCGACGACGATTATCTCGCCGCGGAACTGCGACGGATCAACTGGCTGCAAAACGTCACTCGCGTTCGTCGTCTTGCGTTGCGCGTGACGAACGCGAGTGTGCTGCTTGCATTGGTAGGTGGTTTTATTGACCCGGTTGCGGGAAGCTTAGGTTGGTCGCTCGCGTCCTCGGCGTTGATCATATGGCTGTTGACCCTGCTCGGCACCCGCATGCTCTTCACCCGCTCCAAACCTTTGACATGATTTACAGCATTATCAAGATTTTTTGCGTTTCGAGGTGGTCTTCTTCGCGACCGGGGCTGGCGTGATCGTCCGCGCCTGTTGCTCGGCCGCTGACGCGACTGCATACGCCTGCACCGGTTCGGGATTCAGCAACGCATCCCAACGATAACGCGAGCGCGTGTCGCGCCCTTCACGTAGACGCTTGAACACTAGCTGCACAACCTGGTCGACAATCCAGTTGTGATAGAACTCGCCCACTGACGCTAATTCCGCATCAGGCGCTGGATTCATGAAGTCGATCGCGTAAGGCACGCCGTCCTTGATCGCGAATTCCACCGTGTTGATGTCGTAACCCAGCGCCGTGCAAAGCGTCCGCACGTCCTTTGTCACTCGTTCCGCGAGCGCGGGCTCAAGGTAATCGGGATTGTGAACGTATTGCTCGCCTGACAAGTATGGCTTGCGCGGATCGTAAGCCATGATCATCACTTCCTGCTGGCCAACGCAGTAGCACCTGACGAACTGTTCGAAGTCAATCGACTCCTGAAGTGTCATACAAAGCGTGCCGGTCTTGTTGTACTCAGACCACAGCTCCTCGAGCGAGTTGATCTTCGAAACATTTTTCCAGCCGCCACCATCGAACGGCTTCAAAAACGCGGGCAGCCCGACGTAGTCGATAATGCCCTGCCAGTCGAGTGGAAACTCCAGATTACGCAGGCTTTCGCTGACTATCCCCGGGATATAGTTCTGCTGCGGCAGCAGCACTGTCTTCGGAATCGCGACGCCGAGTTTCTTTCCGAGTGAATAGTTGAAGAATTTGTCGTCGGCCGACCACCAGAAGGGGTTGTTGATGACGATAGTTCCCTCGAGTGCCATTCGTTTCAGCGTCGCTCGATAAAACGGGACTTCATGCGAAATCCGGTCGATAACCAGATCGTACTTCGGCGGGTCGTCATATTTAATGCCGCCCAGCTTGACGTATTCGGCCACGACGTCGCCGCGACCCTGTTCATTAATGCCTTTGATTATTGCCTCGGGAAACGTCTTTTCCCGGCCAACAAGCACTCCTACGCGCTTCATTTTTGTTTCGGTATCCTTTCGCGAAAAAAGAAGGAAAATACCCGTGCCGGTGGTGCTTGTCAAACAGGCATCCGTCACCGCAGCAGCCCGCATCCATGCAATTGCCTTCACTACTGAAGGGGCTTTTTATCGGGCCTATGTTACAATTGCGCCTCAACGTTTGACTTTCCCCGGTTGGCACCATCAAGAACAAGGCGATCTGAAATCAAGGAGAACGGTTACATTTGCTTCGTCGATTCCTGGCCCTCATAGCTTTTGCTGCGCTTGTAGTCTCGATAGCCCTGGCCGGCCAGACACCAACGCCGTCACCAGCCCCGGCCGCTAAACAAGAGACTAAACAAGAAGCCAAGCCGCAAAACAATAAGCAAGACAAAGACACTAAATATACGGCCGAGCAGATCGTCGAATCGGTGATCCTCGTTTACGGCACGCGTCCAGGCCTCGATCAAATTCGGCGGAACGGCGTCGAGCGCGGCAAGATTACTCGTATCAACGCCGAAGGCGCGGCTGAAGAAGTGAACTATGAACGCCGCTTTGTGAGAGGCGAGAACCTCGATAAAGACAAGATTCGGCTCGATCAGAAGCTGCCCACGATGGAGTACTCGCTAATCTTCGATGACGGAAAACTGTGGGGAGTCATTAACGGCGCTGCCTTCACGCCAAAGCAGGAAGCCACCGCCAGTTTTATCTCGCAGCATCACCACAGCATCGATTCGCTGTTGCGTTACAAGGAGTGCGGTTCGACCATCACGCTCGTCGGCAAGGAACAGCAAAAGGGACTCGAGCTTTACGTAATTGACCTGGTTGATAAAGAGAAGCGGAAGACCCGTTTTTACATCAGCGCCAGATCGCTGCGCGTGCTTTGGCTGGAGTATGAGGAAGGCAATCCGGGTGGCGTTCCGGTGAAGTACACCCGCAAATTCCTCGATTATCGAGCAGTGCAACAGACGCTCGCGCCGTACCGGACCGTGTTGCTCGAAGACGGCAGGCAAAGCCAGGAGACACACGTCCTCACGATCACCTACGGCGTCAAAGTCAACGATTCCATCTTCAAGAACCCCGAAGGTTAGCCAGACGGAGACAGGATTCACAAGATTTTCATGATTGACAAGATCTCTTCCTGTAAATCTTGAAACATTTTGTAAATCCTGTCCTTAAGAATTCTATTGAACACCATTTTTGGTGGCCCTTTTGGAACCGGGGCGAAGTCCAAGCGTGTATTTCATCCGTGTGAGAGCCTACCTGCCCTGATGAATACGTTAACTACCATCGACGAGCTGGGCTTTGCGCCGGCCCTCCAGCAAGAAATGGTGGAGGACTCGACTTCCGACCATGCGTTGTTGGAAGCGACTCGAACCGGGGATCAGGACGCTTTTGCCGAATTGGTGAGTCGTTATCGAAACCAGATTACGAGCTATATCTACCGGATAACGAACGACTACGACGGCGCAGTGGATTTGGCTCAGGAAACTTTTGTGAGGGTATACAGGGCCGCCGACAGGTACCAGAGAAGCTATGCGTTCTCGACTTACATCTATCGCATCGCGACCAACCTGGCTATCAGCGAGCTCAGAAAACGAAAGCGACGCAAGCTTGTTTCGCTGACCGGGTTCTTTCAACCAAGCGATGGCGGTGAGGCAAAGGAGTTAAACCCACCCGACGGCCGGCCATTGCAAGACTCGGAGCTCGTCGATACTGAGCGACGCAATGCGGTCCAGCGTGCAATCAGCACGCTTCCCGAGAAGTATCGCGCGCCTTTGATTCTCCGCGACGTGGACGGGCGCAGCTACGACGAGATCGCGCGAATACTGGAGACGAGCGAAGGCACAGTGAAGTCGAGAATCAGCCGGGCGCGAGGATTCCTGCGCGAGAAGATGCGGGCTTATTTGTAGGTGAAGACTTATGAGAAAAAACAATTGCAAACTGATTCGTCGAGAACTCGATGAGTTGA
>Ga0157375_10005820_pt1 | contig 10728 bp, 7 predicted proteins | sample M35metaG_FD_115311 | JGI IMG/M metagenome (GOLD analysis project Ga0157375, IMG submission 115311) | Miscanthus rhizosphere microbial communities from Kellogg Biological Station, Michigan, USA - M3-5 metaG | ecosystem: Host-associated > Plants > Roots > Rhizosphere > Soil | place: USA: Michigan...
CCTACATCGGCCTGCTGGTTTCCAACGTGCCGTACCTGGTGCCGCCCGGCGGAGTCACGCTGGACGCCGGACAGGCAATGGCGTTTCCCGGAATCACCATTGCGGATGCCTCCGCCGCGCCCGCCTCGCAACAGTTCCTCCTGGTCGGCACGGTGTTCCTGCTACCGGTGATCATCGGCTATACGGTGTTCGTGTACTGGGTATTCCGCGGCAAGGTAGGCGAGGGGTATCACTGACAAGCGGGCCCCGAGGCTCGTCATCCCAACGTTCGCCGGAATGACGGCCCATCACGATGCATCGCTTCTTGCCGAATCGACTCACCCCAGCGCCCACTCCAGCAGGATCTCGGTAGCGAACAGCTTCGACACCGGACAGCCTGCCTTCGCGCCTTGCACCAGCGGCTCGAACGCTTCTTTCGTCATCCCCGGCACTTTCGCCTTCAGGTTCAGAGCGCTGCGGTTGATCGTGAAGCCGGTGTCGTCCTTGATCACCGATACCGCACATTCGCATTCGAGCAGTTCGGCGGGATGACCGGCGCGTTCCAGCGCGAACGCCACCGACATCGTGAAGCAGCCCGCGTGCGCCGCCGCGAGCAATTCCTCGGGATTGCTGCCTGCGCCATTCTCGAAGCGCGACGTGAAACCGAACGGCGCATCGAGCGCCCCCGATTGCGTCGCCAGATGCCCCTTGCCGTCCTTGCCGGCGCCTTTCCACGTCGCGTTCGCCTTGCGGATCATGTCGTTCTCCTTGTGGGTTCGATCGCGAGCGTACTTTCCCGCATCGTAAGAAAGCGTCAAGGCCGCCCATGAACGCATTCAACGGCGTGATGCCGCGCGCCCTTGTGACATCCACCCATCGCCCCTACACTGACCTCGTCAGACGATGTTGCAATCCTGTTTCGAATCCGGGGGTGTCCAGGCTTCGACGGGGGTCGTGAAATCGCCTGGTGCATGCCGAGGGGGCAGCTTTCCTCGTTAATCCAGCGGCAAACTCTAGTTGCCAACGACGACAACTACGCTCTCGCCGCTTAAGGCGTAAGCCCCGAACCCACTTGTGTTCGTGCTCGTGGATGTAGGGTCATTATCACGAAATCGCCTGTGACTGGCCGCGCATCGGTCACCGGTTAACCCAACGCGCTGGTCCGTCGATGTGCTTCGCACGTCGTGTTGTCGCCGGACGAGATCAAACGTCGTGCTAAGCATGTAGAGCTGGGGATGGAGCACTTTCGGACGCGGGTTCGATTCCCGCCACCTCCACCATTAAGCAAAACAGGCCGCCTTGTGCGGCCTGTTTTGTTTAACGCCGTGGACGTTGGGCGGGATCGAACCGAAGGTTCGACTGCGCGTGCCGGGAGCACGCGCGAACGGCGAAGCCGGCCCGAAGGGCGAGCGCCATGGATGGCGCGAGTAATCCCGCCACACAAGCTGTCCCGCCGCCACAGGCGACCTACCAAGCTCCGGCTCTTCGCTCCTGCTCCAGAAAGAACTGCGACACCCATCACATGAATCAAGCCGGAACACGATGACCGGCGGATGAATATTCACCGTCCCCGGGGGCGTACGATCCGATGGCGCGGAGAGGCGCAGGTGAGGGCGGTAAATCATGGACGACACCCGACGCGGGTATGTCAGCAGCGATGGCATCCGCTGGCAGTATTCGATCGAACACACGAAGCAGAACGACGGCATCGCGTGGCGCGCGCACGTCTGGCAGGACGACGACTATCGCGGCGTCCTCAAGGGGCGCGTTTCGACCAAGGAGACGGGCGACCCCGAGGCCGTCGTCAACGTGGCGCTCAAGATGGCGCTCGACGCGACCTACCTGAGGGATTTTGGGCAGGACGCCGACGAGGCTCCCGCCGAATCCGCCGCCGAAGCCGCCGCGCCTGCGGAGGAACCGCCGGTCGCAGATGAGCCTGGCGTCGCGGAAGACCCGGGCACCGCCGACGACTCCCGCGCCGCGGATGGACTGGCGGACTCCGATCCGATGCCGTCTCCGGCCTGAGCGACACGCGCCGGCTAGAACCGGCGCCCGACTCGCCACTCGCCTTGGCTCTCGGATCCCGACACGGTCCCAGCCTGCAAGACATCTTCCGTCCGACGATCCGTCGCGGCCGATCCGTGGGTGATCCGCCAGTCGGCTTCCGCTCGGAATCTGGAATTCGATTGACCTGAGTCAATTCGGCGCGAGTGAACCCCTGTAATCGTTTGCATACCCGTCGGGACTCGAGCGGGAGTTGTCGTTCGCATGCTTCGAGGGGCGCGACGCGAGGTCCTTCCGCGACGTACGCATGGCAGCGGAACGCCAGTAGCCAAGCGGGCTCGCTGGAGGGCCATCGCGGCGTCATCGCACTCGACGTCGCCGTGGTTGGCGACACACGGGGAAGTGCAGACCCTGACTGGAACTACACACATGAACACGTCGAATCGCAAGCAAACCGCGCAGCTGACGTTGTGCTGCCTGTTCGCCCTGGGCAGCAGCGCCCTTACGACAACCGCCATGGCCGGAATCGTTGCCTGCAATGGCACCGGCACGACCGCCGGGGGAGCCTACGCGAGCGCCTGCGGTTGGTACGACACGGCATATGGCGACAACAGCAATGCGTTCGGCAACCAGGAGTATGTGACCGGCGACGGCAGCAGCGCATTCGGCAACCTCAATACGATCACCGGCAACAAGAGCAATGCGTTTGGTCTCGGCAACACTGTGAATAGCGGCACCAGCAATGCTATTGGCTATTCCAACATCGTCTATGCCTCGGCCCAGAAGAGCAATGCGCTGGGCTCTCACAACAGGGTGGGAACCAGCGGCGGAACTGCTGGCACGTACTCCCACGCCAACGCGGTCGGCAGCTACAACGTTGCTGAAAATTCCGATGCCAGCGCGTTTGGCTATGCGAACCTTGCTACCGGCCTCCATGGCTCGGCGTTCGGATATAGGAACACTGCCGGCGACAAGGGCAATGCGTTCGGTTCCGGCAACACCGCCGGCTACATGGGCGATGCATTTGGTCTTGGCAACACGGCGTCGGGCACCCAGAGCAGTGCGTTCGGCTACCACAACACGGCATCCAAGACCTACAGCGTCGCGGTCGGCTACCACAACACGTCATCCGGATCTGGCGCCGCGGCGATCGGCGGCCTGAATATCGCATTCGGATCCAAGAGCAACGCGGTTGGCTACCACAACAGTTCATCGGGCACTCGAAGCAATGCGTTCGGCTACCACAACACGGCATCCGGCAATTACAGCAGCGCGTTCGGCTACCAAAACACCGCATCTGCCACGTCCAGTAGCGCGTTCGGTCACTACAACATGGCATCTGGGAGTTTCAGTAACGCATTCGGTTACGAAGAAAACGTGACCGGCTCCAATAGCAGCGCATTCGGTGACATCAACACGATCAACGGGTCCTTCAGCAACGCGTTCGGTATCAACAACCTTGTTTCCGGTGACAAGAGCAATGGGGTCGGTTACCAGAACACCGTCGCCGGCGACAAGAACAGCGCGTTCGGCGGCCTTAACAGCATTTACAGTTCGGCAACCATGGGCAACGCACTCGGCGACCACAACAAGGTGGGCACCAGTGGAGGGGGTGCCGGCACGCTCTATCACTCCAATGCGGTCGGCAGCTACAACATCGCATCGGGGGACAGGAGCAATGCGTTCGGATACGCGAACACCGCATCGTCCTCTCTCGGTGTTGCGGTCGGCATCTTGAACACTGCATCCGGCACGATCTCCAACAGTGCGGTCGGCGTCCAGAACACCGCTTCCAACGAGGAAGCCAGCGCGTTCGGCGTCCAGAACACGGCGTCCGGCCAGGAGAGCAGCGCATTCGGGTACAAGAACACGGCGTCTGGCTATCGCAGTACAGCACTGGGTTACGCGAATGCCGGAGCTGGGGACAAGAGCAGTGCGCTCGGTTATGCCAATAGTGCATTTGCCTCTGCGCGGAAGAGCAACGCCCTGGGCGACCATAACAAGGTCGGAACCAGCGGCGGGGCTGCCGGCTCGTACTCCCACGCCAATGCGGTCGGCAGCTACAACACGGCGAGCAATTCAAATGCGAGTGCGTTTGGCTACGACAATACCGCTAGCGGCCGCTACGGCGTCGCGTTCGGCTTCGCGAACACCGCCGGCGCGTATCAGTACGGTACGTACAGTTCGGTCGCTTCGTCCGGTGGGGTCGCGGTCGGCACGAGCAACATCGCCGTCGGCGACAATGCCAATGCGATCGGTCGCGGCAACACGGCCGGCCGCGGGTACACGAGCGGCGGTGCCTACGGGAATGGCTACGCCTACTTCACCACCAACGACAGTGCGATCGGCACCAGCAATACCGCCACCGGCGGCAACAGCAGCGCGGTCGGTTATCACAACTCGGCCAGCGGTTTTGGCGCGAGCGCTTTCGGCAATAGCGCCTCGGCTTCCGGGAACCAGGCCAGCGCGTTCGGCTACAACAGCGTGGCGACCGGCGACCATGGCAACGCGATGGGCTTCGCGAACAGGGCTGGCGGAAATTTCCTCTACAACAGCACTTACTACCACGCTTCCGGCACCACGGCGGTGGGCACGAACAACAAGGCCTTCGGCACCAACAGCACGGCGCTCGGTTACAAGAACACCGCAGGGACGGCGTATGTGAGCGGCGGTGTTGTCAAGTTCAGCACGGACGCCAGCGCCGTTGGTTACCTCAATTCGGCGACCGGCAACAAGAGCAATGCATTCGGCTATTACAACGTGGCCTCGGCCCTGGGCAGCAGCGCGTTCGGTGAGCGCAACGAGGCATCCGGCATCGACGCCAGCGCGGTGGGCTTCCATAACCAGGCCACGGGGAAACACAGCAGCGCGTTCGGCTTCGGCAACTACGTGCTCGCTGGCGGCGCCACCGCGGTCGGGTTGAGCAACACCGTGACCAGCTCGGGCTCGTTCGCGATGGGCGAGCTCAACACGACATCCGGCGTGAATGCCATGACCGTGGGCGCGCACAACACCGCGACAGCGCTCGGATCGACGGCAATCGGGTTCACCAACTACGCTTCGGGTACCGGCAGCAACGCGTTCGGCACGAACAATGTCGCCTCGGGACTCAACGCGAGTGCGTTCGGCGTGAGCAACACCGCGACCGGCGTGGATTCGAGTGCGTTCGGTTTCCGCACGACCGCCACTTCGAAGGGAAGCCTGGCAGTGGGTTCGGGTTCGAAAGCGAACGGCAACGGAAGCGTGTCGATCGGCGGCTGGGTGGATGCGAACTCGAACGGAGTCGTGGATGCGGGCGAGGCGGCCACGACGAACGCCGCATTCACGTCGGCGGTCGGCACGGGTGCGACCGCGGCGGGCAACAGCGACAGTGCGTTCGGCGCAGGGGCCTCGGCGACCGGCAGCGGCGTCGGCGAAACCGCCCTGGGCGCGGGTGCGACCGTCTCGGCGGCCAATGCGGTTGCACTCGGCTCAGGATCCATCGCGAATGTCGCCAACACGATATCGGTGGGCAGCCCGGGCAACGAGCGGCGGATCATGAACGTGGCCACCGCGGTGCTGGGCACCGACGCAGTGAACCTGACCCAGGCCACGACCTTGGCATCGACCCTGATCGCCGGCGTCACGGCAACGGCCAACACGGCGCTGTCCACGGCCAACTCGGCACTGGCGACCGTGAACAACGCGCTGGCAGAAAGCAACGCCCAAAGCACCGTGCTCTCGGGATCGGGATCGGGTGGAACCCAGGCGATGGATGCGGGCGATACGGCCACGCTGGCATCGGCGAACACCCATGCCGATGCGGGCGATGCATCCACCTTGTCGGCGGCCAATGCGTTCACGACCAGCGCCGTCGGCGCACTCAGCGATTCGTTCGATGCCTTCCAGACCCAGGTCAACCACCAGTTCGACGTGCAGGATCGTCGCATCAGCAAGATCGGCGCGATGAGCACCGCGATGTCGATGATGGCGGTGGGCTCGGGCGGAATGAACGGCGACAACCGCATCGGCTGGGGCACCGGCTTTCAGGGCGGCCAGGCGGCCGGCGCGATCGGGATCCAGCACGTGTTCAACAACCACGCGAACGTCGCCCTCGGCGGATCGTTCTCGAGCGGCGAGAGCAGCGTGGGCGTGGGCGGTGGATTCAGTTGGTAGGAGCAGATCGCTGCAGCAGGAAGGGCCGGCTCATCGCACGATGCAGCCAATGACTGCAGGCTCCGACGATCGGCGGCGAGTACCAAACCTCGCCGCCGAACCTGCGCCCTCCGTTCAAACCCATCGCATCAGCCGCGATCGCCGCGATCGCCCTGGCCGGGCTTTGCCTTGGTCTTGGCGTGCTGGCGCACGTCCTGCGCGAGCGAGCGGCCGACTTCCACCGACTCGCTGAACTCGCCCTCGTCGTCGCGGCGGACATAGCGCTTGTCGCCGTTCGGCGCGATCAGTTCGCGCTTGCCGGAGGTCTTGGCCTTGGTGTCGTTCGTGGTCTTGCTGGCTGCAGTCTTTTTCATGATCCTTCCCTGGATGATGCCGGGCAAATCGCCCAGTGCGAATCTGCCTGCATTTCGATGAATCTCTGCGTAATCATGGGCCGCGTACACGGAATGGATCGATCGTTCGCGGCACGCAGAATATGAATGCCCCAGGCACTGAAGTCGCCATGTCAAAAGTTCCCGCGTGCTCGCGGAAGATTCACGTTATGACAATCGCAGCTTCGCCCAGGGCAACGGCGTTCGCCTAGACTAGAACCACAACCAAAGACGCTACGATCCTCGGCCCGTCGTCGTTATTCAGATCAATTTCTATCGGCTTGAACCTCTTGTCAGTGCTGTCCGGTCGCAGCATCACTTGTTCATAATCGACGCCATCGTCTGTGATGTTCTTCTTGGCCTCGTAAATCTTCAGCGTGTATCGCCCTCCTTGGTCGGGGTCTCCCAATTCTCGTGCTTCGACAAGAAGGGCGCGCCCCTGTTTGGATCCCTTGGCATCGATTGTGAAGACAGCCCATGCTCCATTCGGTACGCGCCGATTCATCGATTCACCGACCACCTGGGCGACGAAATATCCCGGCTTTATTCGGATATGGTCTGGAAGCGAAACCCACTCGATCGCGTCCGTCTCCAAAGCTTGCGCATCGCTGAAACCGCCAGCAGCTGCTTTGAGATCTAGTAGCGGAATCGCATTTTCCCAAGGTTTCACCTCGCTAGTGCGCATCCGAAGGAACGGCAGCGCTTCATAAGGCCTGTCATTGATGACTACAGGTCTATTGAATTCCACCGCTGGCGATGCCTTTGGCAACGCGCCGAGATGTTCGGTTCTGCTGCGCACGAATTTTTCGGTTTCCGGATCCTCGAAATACACAAAGCAGCCCTTCATGCCACGAGAGAGCAGGACCCGGTACGTATTCTTGACGAGGGCAAGGAATTGTTCGCCTGAGCGCAGCACAGGTCGATCACACGATATGGTCTTGTCGCCGATCCATTCGCTTGTTGTTGGGTCGAAGCGTAAGTCCCGCCCCCAAATGACACCGACATAGTCGAATTCGAATCCTTGCGCGGTATAGATGCACCCGACTTGATCCAGACCTCCAACTTCGTAGGCCCAGTAGTCGGCTTTCGGCACTCCGACAGGTAGACCTGTCAGATCTGGTCGCGCATTCCAAGCTCGCTGGAACGTCCCAATCTTCACGTCTCTCGGGAGCTGGCCATTTGCGTCAAGTGCTGTCGACCACGGCCAACAGTAGCCGGCCACCAATCGTGCCGACTGCCCAGCCGAGGCCTTATCGCGGATCAAGGCGTCCAGAGCATCGGGACTGTCGACGATGCCAAATTCAAATGTCTCCTGCGATTGGTCGAAGAGGACGTTCGCCGTCTTCCGAACCTCCAATGTGTTGTCAATCCAGTTCACAAATCCATCTGACCCAGCACAACGAAATTGTGTCTCTAACACGCTTTCGTGAAGCACGCAGTTGTGTTGTGCGGCACTCTCGCGAATCAGCGCAGAGGAACCGATCTCGTTCGGCCTGACGACTTGAAGGTCATCGATGAAGTAGACCGTCACTTTGGCAGACTCGATCATTTCCTGAATCTGGGGGCGTTCGGAACGGTTCGCTCGCTTGGTAAATCGATGGTTACTAGTCGATCGGATCCGATGTGCTTCATCGCAAAGTAAAATATCCACGTCGTTGAATTGGGCTTGCCCGAAGTTGTTGAAGTACCGGAATTGCTTCGCGGCCTCTCGGCCAACGATCTTCTGCATCGTCGCCGTGAAAGCTTTGGAGCCGGTCGCGTGTTGCGCGTTGCGACCCTTGCCAGCCAGCGCGCCAAGCAAATTCAAGGCAAGCACCGACTTGCCAGTTCCAGGGCCACCGTGGACCAGAAATACGTGTTTACGAAGATCAGTCGAAGCTGATTCAACCGCTGCAAGTACTTGGCTAAAGACAACCATCTGCTCGTCCAGCAGCACAAAAGCCGGTTCGTCCTTGATGACGTTTGCAACGTGGGAGAGTAATTTTTTCGCAGGCTTGTATCGACTCTGAGCAATCCGAGTCATTACGCGCTCGCCGTCTCCACCTGATAGCCTCTCGGTCAAATATCCAGCCAAACGGGTCACGTCGCCGCTGGTGAATATTGGCGCCAGTTCACGTACTGATTCCGAGCGATCATCGAAAAGAGGATCGATGTCCAAAGGATGATAGTTGTGCAAATAAGCGCATGCGTTGAGCGCGATCTTGTCGCTTGCTCCGTGAAAGACCTCTTGCGTATCTTCAAGATAGCGTCGGTACTGATTGGCTTGGACCGAAGGATGAAGTACGTCCCTGTGGTTCCCTCCCACCCAAGTCCGAAGCAGGTCATTGTTGCTACCCATTTCCGACGCATCCCACTGTTTCAATTCGACGATAACAGCCCGGTCATGTCTTGCATCCCGGCCAGTGAGCATGGCGTCCAGACGCTTGGAAGACAGTGGCAGCTGGTACTCGAGAATGACGCCTTGATCGTAGAGCTGTGCTTCCCGGATAACGTCTGAGAGGGAACGCAGGGAATTTTGCCAAGAGCGATACTCGCCGGGAGATGGCTTGTATCGATAGTGGGCTTGGAAAGCTTCTGACAACCGATGAGCGATCGCGTTGTTGATGCTTTCCCTGACAAAGTCACACGTCATGCCTACATAAAGCTGCATCGCTCACTCCGAACGAAGACGCTTGAACGAACCTTGGACAACATGGCGTCTGCTGTACGCAGGGCTTAGTCGAGTTTGTTGTACTTCTTTGCGGACCCTCTCGCGCGATCGACAGGATATCGCGTTGCATTCAATACAAGCTTCGCTGCAACCGCCTGTTCCACGTCTATTCCAAGGTCATGGACCAAATACGTCAACAGGATCACGATGTCAGCGATTTCGTGCTCGATTTCGGGTCGTCGCAGACGTGCTACCTCATCCAGTTCCGAATCCTTAGCCCATTGCGTAATTTCGGCAAGCTCTGCGGTTTCGAGCACAAGCGACGTAGATAGCGTCCGGAGGGTGTGGAATTGTTCCCAATCGCGATCGGCGCGGAATTCGATGATCTTCTGATAGAGCGTCTTGCTCAACATGTCTGCCTCACGCTGCGAATCGTTCGTTGTTGTGCCAACGCAGGAACTCCGAATTTGGGCGATCGAGAAGATTCTCAGGCATCGCCGCCAGTTCCTGACCCTCCAACCGGTAGTACGCCTTGCCATTGAAGTATCGATCGCGAATACGACCGCTCACCCGAATCTTGTAGTCCGGCTCAACTGTGAGCAGTCCAGCGTCGAAGAGCTTGTGGAAGTCCGAACGTAGCAATAGGCCATTGCTGATGGCGTGTGGTCCATGATCGGAATACGGTCGGATGTGAGCCGCCTCAAGAACGGGCAAAGTGGATTCGCCGGTAAGGGCGCATTTTCGACCGTATGCGTCTATCACGAGCGCTCGAAAGGAACCTTGGCCAAGCCTGGCGTGAGTAAGGAACGCATGCCCATATCGGTTCTCTTCCGGGAATGGTGATGTCTCAGATACGCCTATCGCGGACCGGGCAGCTTGAACAGCTGTCCATAGGGTTTCGCCCTTTTCCGTTGTGGTGTCCAAAGTTGCGCCGCGCACGATGTTCGCAGCGAACGCATCCTTGACTGGTACCCATTTGTCGCGAGGGAGGTAGAAGACGTCAGTTAATACCGTGCACCCGATATCTGGGTTGGGTCCAGGCGCCTGAGCTGCGTTGGCGGCTATCAAGGCATGTAGACCGTGCGCGGACGCAGCGCCATTTTGTTCCGCGAAAACATCCCAAGCGAGTGAAAGCGGCAATCGCGTAAAACGAACGAAATGTCCGCCACCCGCGATGCAATTATTTGGGCTTTTCAGCTTAAAAAGAAAAGGGGTTCCAGGAGGAAGGGTCGTGAATGGTGGACGGGCCGAAGGTTGCCAAAAATTGACTTCGTCGCAGTTATGCTGCTTGACGAACTCGAACCATCGGTTGTCGGTAACCCCCACCCAGAAGCGCATCCGCGCATCCTCATACGCCGTTAGCTGACGCAGTATGCCATCGCCATTCGTCCCATTGGCGTGGCGCCTAGCACCCGCCATATCTCTGATGCAACGCATGCACCACGCGATTCAGCCGCCAACCCGCATGCTGTCGCGAAATGGACGATTCCCGCCACGGAGGCACGTCATGCTGAAGCGTCTGCATCCCATCGACCAGGCCAGGGCGGCCGCCGGCAAGTTCGGCGAGGC
>Ga0157375_10005824_pt1 | contig 10723 bp, 9 predicted proteins | sample M35metaG_FD_115311 | JGI IMG/M metagenome (GOLD analysis project Ga0157375, IMG submission 115311) | Miscanthus rhizosphere microbial communities from Kellogg Biological Station, Michigan, USA - M3-5 metaG | ecosystem: Host-associated > Plants > Roots > Rhizosphere > Soil | place: USA: Michigan...
GAAGTGGTGGAAATGTTGGGGGGACTCAAGACGACGCGCTTCCTACTGGACGGCGAATTGATCATCTCGGTGGACGACGCGCTGTCGTTCGACGCGCTGCAGCTCCGCCTCCATCCCGCAGAAAGCCGCGTGCGCAGGCTTTCAAAGGAAACACCGGCGGAACTGATGGCGTTTGATTTGCTCGAGCTCGACGGAAAGTCGCTCACGGAGATTCCGTTATTCGCTCGCCGCAAGGAACTGGAACAATTCTTTCGCAAGAACGAAACCGATCGTCTCCAGCTTTCGCCCATGACCCTTGATCGCGAAGTTGCGCTTCGTTGGCTGGAGCGCAGCGGGGGCGCTCTCGACGGCGTGATCGCCAAGCGCTCCGATCTTGAATACCGCTCCGGCGAGCGGGCGATGATCAAGGTCAAGCAGCAGCGGACAGCCGACTGCGTCGTCGGCGGCTTTCGCTATGCTGAGAAAAAGAAGGAGGTCGGTTCCTTGCTGCTCGGCCTTTACGACGACCAAGGCCTGCTGGACCATGTCGGCTTCACTTCGGCCATTCCGGCCAAGGAGCGCCCTCAGCTGACCAGGGATCTCAAGGCCTTGATCGAACCGCCGGGCTTTACCGGAAATGCGCCGGGCGGCCCAAGCCGGTGGAATACCGAGCGAACGGGGAAGTGGGAGCCGCTGAAGCCTGAGCTCGTCGTGGAGGTCCGCTACGACCAGGTTACGGGCCAGCGGTTTCGTCACGGAACCGGTTTCCTCCGCTGGCGGCCGGACAAGGACCCCAGGCAATGTACGTTCGATCAGCTTGCCCCCGAGCTGAAGCCCTCCGAGCTTAAGGAGCTTTTTGGCGCATGAACCTGCTGTTCGATACGCCGCTTATCGCCGGACTGCGCTATCGCGAGGACGTCATCGATCGAGCCGAGGAATGCACACTGATCGAGAGGCTCGCTTCACTGGAGCTTACGCCGTTTCGCTTTCACGGCTGGCTGGGCAACCGCAAGACGGAGAGCTTCGGTTGGCGCTACGATTTCGACGACGCAAGCTTCAAACCAACGGAGGCGATCCCAACCTGGCTCTATTCGGTGCGTGAGAAGGCGGCAATTTTCGCCGGACTGCAGCCCGACGATTTTGTCCACGTTCTGCTTGCCCGCTACGATCCCGGCGCCGGCATCGGCTGGCATCGCGACCGCGACGTATTTGAAAAAGTCGTGGGAATTTCCCTGAGCACACCGGCAACGCTGCGCTTTCGAAGGCGCTTGCCGACGGGATTTAAGCGCGCGAGCGTCGAAGTAGCGCCGAGGTCGGCCTACCTCCTGTCGGGCGAAGCGCGGCACGATTGGGAGCACAGCATCTCTCCCGGACACAGCCTGCGTTTCTCGATCACCTTTCGAACCCTTTCAGCAAAGGGTCGGCGGATTGCCGCTTCCTAGGATGCGCGCAACTCGAAACCGGCAAGGCACTCCGCAACCCAGCGCGCGGCGGTAAGGGCGCTGAGGTCGCTGCGGTCGAGCGGCGGATCCCATTCGGTCAGGTCGATCAACCGCACCCGCCGATCCGAAGCAAGTCGGCGAACGGCCGCAAAGAAATCGTGCGCCGCCATGCCGCCGGGCCGTGCGCCCGGCGCGGCAGGAAATTGCGATCGGTCGATCACGTCGATGTCGCAATCGACGGCGATCGTTTCGCATTGACTGAGCCGGTCCAGAGCCCGGTCTACGGCAAGCGCAATCCCCAGCCGCCGAACTTCGCTCATCGTCACGACGAGGTTGCCGGCCTCAATCGCATCCTCGTGCATTTTCCTGCTGTTGGCGAAGCTTGCGAGGCCAATCTGGGCGATACTAGCGCCTGCAAGTCCGTCTTCGATCAGCGCTCGGACGGGATTTCCATTGCTCAGCCCTTCGTGTGTGTCGCGCATGTCGAAATGAGCATCGAGTGTGATCAGTCCAACCTTTTCGAGCGGCACTCCAAGACCATGGACGCCCGGGCGGGTCACCGCATTGTTTCCGCCGACGAGCAATGTCAGCTGATGGATGGCCGTACTCACCCGCACCGACTCGGTGATCGGGCCCGTCGCCTCCTCAATTGAAAGACTGTTGATCTCGACGTCGCCGCGATCGGTGATCTGCGTCGAAAGCTCCCGGCGCGTCTCAACGTCATAGCGTCCGATCCGGCGCAGGGTCTGGCGAAGGAGTGCGGGAGCCAGATCGCACTGTCCAGTCGTCACCGAACCGGCCGCAAGCGGAGCTCCGACGAGCCCCACCGGCGCTGTCGTCTCGGTTCCGACGATGAGATCGGAAAGATTGGGCCAGCCGCTCACTTTTTGACCGTAACAGCAGCGCTCGCCTAAGGCGATGCACATGTGGGACCGGCTGCTCGTCGACTGCAGGATCGCAACCTTCGAGGAATCGCCCGGCAATCCGCTCGGGCTGATCGACAATGGCGCAATCGCCATTGCCGACGGGAAGATCCTCCGTGTCGGCAAGCGGACCGAGCTTGCGGGATTCAGGGCGAAAGAAGTCGTTGCGCTTGGTGGAGCCTGGGTCACGCCCGGTCTTATCGATTGCCATACGCACCTCGTCTTCGGCGGCACCCGGGCCGACGAGCATGCCATGCGCCGGGCCGGCGCGAGCTACGAGGAAATCGCCAAGGCCGGCGGCGGCATCGCATCGACGGTGAAGCGCACCGCCGCAGCATCCGACGCCGACCTTCTCGACCAGAGCCGTCGCCGCCTGCATGCGCTGATGCAAGGTGGATGTACGACTATCGAAATCAAGTCCGGCTACGGTCTCGAACCCAAGAGCGAACTACGGCTCCTGAAAGCCGCCCATGAGCTCGGCATTGGCGAAGCCGTCCGCATCGTCCCCACCCTGCTAGCGCTCCATGCGCTGCCAGTCGGTGAGCGCGACCGCCGCGCTCATTATGTGAGCGAGGTCGTCGACAAGCTGATCCCTGCCGCGGCGAAGCAGGGGTTTGCCACCAGCGTCGACGCCTTTTGCGAAAGCATCGCTTTCACACCGGAGGAAGTGGAGCGTGTGTTCAAGGCAGCCGCGCACCATGGTCTGCGGGTGCGGCTGCATGCCGAGCAATTGTCGAACCAGAACGGGGCCGAACTGGCCGCCCAATATCGGGCGCTGTCCGCCGATCATCTCGAACATCTCGACGAAGTCGGCGCGAAGGCCATGGCTTCCGCGGGCACGATCGCCGTGCTCTTGCCCGGCGCTTATTATGCGCTTCAGGAGAAGAAGAAGCCGCCTGTTGCGGTCTTGCGGAAGCACAAGGTGCCGATTGCCGTGGCGACCGACTGCAATCCCGGCACTTCGCCCTTGCTGTCGCCGACCCTTGCGATGAACATGGCGTGCACCCTGTTCGGCCTCAGCCCCGATGAAGCAATCGCGGGGATGACGATCAATGCCGCTCGAGCGCTCGGGCTGGCCCACGCGGTCGGAAGCATCGCAGCAGGCAAGCAGGCCGACCTTTGCGTGTGGAATATCGAAACGCTTGCCGAGCTCGGCTATTGGATCGGGCTTCCGGGACCGGAACGGCGCATTTTCGGGGGAGTGGACAGCTGACCGTGACTGACAATTTTGGCCGGCGCGACAACTCGCGCCACATCCGAGCTCGTCGCGGAAGCGAGATTAAGGCCAGAAACTGGAGTACCGAAGCCGCGGTCCGGATGCTGATGAACAATCTCGACGACGAGGTCGCCGAAGATCCCCAGAGCCTGGTCGTCTACGGTGGCATCGGCCGCGCCGCACGCAACTGGGAATGTTTCGACAAGATCGTCGAAACTCTCGAGCGGCTCGAGGAGGACCAGACCCTGCTCGTCCAGTCGGGCAAGCCCGTCGGCGTGTTCCCGACGCACAAGGATGCGCCGCGCGTGCTCATCGCCAATTCGAACATCGTTCCCAAATGGGCGACCTGGGAATGTTTCAACGAGCTCGATCGCAAGGGGCTCATGATGTACGGCCAGATGACCGCGGGCAGCTGGATCTACATCGGCACGCAGGGGATCGTCCAAGGGACGTACGAGACTTTCGCCGAGATGGGCCGCCAGCACTATGGCGGGGACCTCAAGGGCAAGTGGATCCTGACCGCGGGCCTTGGCGGAATGGGGGGAGCGCAGCCTCTCGCCGCAGTGATGGCAGGGGCTCATTGCATCGCGATCGAGGTCCAGGAGAGCCGCATCCAGAAACGCCTTGAAACGCGCTATCTCGACCGGCGTGCCGAAACCATTGATGAGGCACTGGAAATCATCCGGAACGCACAGGAACCGACCAGCGTCGGCCTCCTCGGCAACGCCGCCGAGATCCTGCCGGAAATGCTGAAACGCGGGATCAGGCCCGATGCGTTGACCGACCAGACCAGCGCCCACGATCCGGCCAACGGTTATTGCCCGGCCGGTTGGAGCGTCGCCAAGTGGCAGGAGATGCGCGAGCGTGATCCGGCGGCGGTTGCCGCCGCGGCGCGGGAGTCGATGGCCACGCACGTCGAGGCCATGCTCGCCTACCGTGAGATGGGTGTCCCGACCTTCGATTATGGAAACAACATCCGCCAGGAAGCCAAGGACATGGGTGTGACTCATGCCTTCGACTTCCCGGGTTTCGTTCCGGCCTATGTCCGTCCGCTCTTTTGCCGCGGAATTGGCCCATTCCGCTGGGCGGCGCTTTCAGGCGATCCCGAGGACATCTATCGCACCGACCAACGGGTGAAGGAGCTGATACCCGACGATCCACACCTTCGTCGCTGGCTCGACATGGCGAGGGAGCGGATCGCCTTTCAGGGCTTACCGGCGCGCATCTGCTGGGTCGGCTTGGGACAGCGCCATCGTCTCGGCCTCGCCTTCAACGAAATGGTGCGCAACGGCGAAGTCTCGGCTCCGATCGTGATCGGGCGCGACCATCTCGACAGCGGCAGCGTCGCTTCGCCCAACCGTGAAACCGAAAGCATGAAGGACGGCAGCGACGTCGTTTCCGACTGGCCGCTCCTCAATGCTTTGCTGAATACTGCTTCCGGCGCAACCTGGGTCTCGCTGCACCACGGCGGCGGCGTGGGCATGGGCTATTCGCAGCATTCGGGAATGGTGATCGTCGCGGACGGCACGGATGATGCGTCGCGGCGGCTTGAGCGTGTCTTATGGAACGACCCGGGCACGGGAGTGATGCGTCACGCGGATGCGGGCTACGATATCGCGATCGATTGCGCACGCGAGCAGCGGCTGGATCTGCCGATGGTGACCGCGTGAAGCTGAATCCTGAACAAATCTCGCTCGATCAACTTCGCCGTCTGTGGACCGGCGCCGAAGCCAGTCTTGACGATGCGTCGATGCGGCGCGTCAGCGAGTCCGCGGCGGCAGTCGAGCGCATCGTCGCGGGGGGCGAGACCGTCTACGGCATCAACACCGGCTTCGGATTGCTTGCCAACACGCGCATTCCCAATGAGCGACTGGCCGAGCTCCAGACCAACCTGATCCTGTCTCACAGTGCCGGACTTGGCGACCCGTTCCCGCGGCACGTCACCCGTCTGATGATCCTCCTCAAGTTGCTGGGCCTCGGGCGCGGCCATTCGGGCGTTCGACCTTTGGTCATCGAGGCCCTGCAGCGCCTTGTCGACACCGATGCGATGCCACTGATTCCATCGCAGGGCAGTGTCGGCGCAAGCGGCGATCTCGCGCCGCTCGCACACCTGATCTCTGCACTGATGGGCTATGGCCGGATCGACGTTACGGGTGAGGTCATGGACGCCGGGCAGGCGCTGCAGAAGCTCGGTCTCGAGCCGCTGCAGCTCGGGCCAAAGGAAGGTCTGGCGCTGATCAACGGGACGCAGGCCAGCGCTGCGCTTGCGCTCGACGCCTTGTTCCAGGGAGAACGTGTCTTCGCGGCGGCCATCGCCGCCGGAGCGCTATCGGTCGACGCGCTGAAGGGCAGCGCAAAGCCGTTCGATGCTCGCATTTCGGAGCTTCGGGGTCAGCCCGGCCAGATTCGCGTTGCCGCCGCGATCCATGATTTGCTCGAAGGCAGCGAGATCCTGACCAGCCACGTCAAATGCAGCCGAGTGCAGGATCCTTACAGCTTCCGCTGCCAGCCGCAGGTCATGGGTGCTTCGCTCGACCTCCTTCAGGACGCCGCACGTACGCTGACCATTGAGGCTGCTGCCGTCACCGACAATCCAATCGTCTTTGCCGATGAGGACACCGCTATCTCCGGCGGCAATTTCCATGCCCAGCCGGTCGCGTTTGCTGCCGACATCATCGCCATTTCGTTATGCGAGGTGGCCTCGATCTCGGAGCGCCGCGTGAGCGTCCTTGTCGATCCGAAGATGAGTGGCCTTCCGGCCTTCCTCACGCAGGATTCGGGGGTGAATTCGGGCTTGATGATCCCGCAGGTCACTGCCGCAGCCCTGGTCAGCGAGAACAAGAGCCTCGCCTTTCCAGCAAGCGTCGATTCAATTCCCACGTCGGCAGGGCAGGAGGATCATGTGTCGATGGCGCCGATCGCCGCGCGCAAGGCCGCGCAGATCGCGCGCAATTCGGCAGGCGCGATCGCCGTTGAACTGATGGCCGCAGCAGAAGGCATCGACTATCACGCCCCGCTAAGGACTTCGGCCAAGCTCCAGGCGATCCACGGGGCTGTGCGCGCCCATTCACCGCACTTCACTGCCGATCGTTATTGGGCCGACGAGATGAGTGCGCTCCAGTCGGCCGTATTGTCAGGCGAAATCGCCGCCGAAGGCGTCGCGCTCAGCTGACCCGCGTCCAGCGCTGTTCCTTGCAAAACAGGCCCCAGACCGCGCAGCCTTTGACGATCATGACGTCGGGGCCGAGCTGCCGGACCGTTGCCGATCCATGCATGTCTCGCTTGGGATCGAACGCCTTGCCCGTGTAGGAACCGTCACCCGCCGGACGAAGGTTGCTCAGCACCCGGGTTCCTGGCGTCGTGCCCTTTTCCTTGTTCCTGGCCGAGGCCCAGCTGACCGTTCCGCAATAGGCTTCGCCGCAGCGTGCGACGTTGACGATCACGCTCTTCTTGGGGTTGGCCCAGCGACCTTCGATCGCTTGCCCGCTTGCCGTCGCAGGAATCGCGGCGGCGAGGAGGATGAGCCCCGCATTGGCCAGAATCCTTTTCATGTGGGCGCTTTAGCCTTGATTTGCGGCAAGAATCGGCCCTTGAGATTGCCTGCAAATGAACGAAACAAGCTAGGCGTGATGGGGCAGATGATGCGTTCGCGCCCAGGTTTGCGACTTGCAGATCATCAGCTTGCACCCCGAAACCTTCAAATGTTCGTGGTTCATCAGGTGAACCTTGGCGCTTGCGTGGATATTCGCGTCCGGAACGAAGATCTTGCCGGCCCAATTATGATGGCCGGTTGACTTCAGTCCCGTCAGAAGCGGCGTCCCGACCAGGTGCGGGGCTCCCTTGCGGGCGTCATTCTTGGCTTTTTCGGAAGCCCATTTGACGGTCCCGCAGAGTGAATGGCCGCATTGACCGATACCGATGATGACGCTCCCGCTGGGATTCTTCCACAGGCCGTCGACTTCAGGAACGGGGTGGGCCGCGATAAGGGCGAAGGCGGCGAGGGCCTGGGCGATCTGTTTCATGGCCGCAATGAAGCCGAGTCGTGGGGCACGGACTATCCAGATTTTCCGCGATGCTGTTTCACTTGCTACGGGGTGGGCGCCTCCGGCTTATCGGTGCGATTCCACAGCGCCGATCGACACAGGGCCTTTCCTGCAGCGCAGCCGGAAACCTTGAGCTGGTCGGGGCCGGCCAGCTCGATCTTGGCCGTCACGCGCATGTTCTTGTCGGGGATGAACAATCTCCCCTGCCAATGCCCTTCCTGTTTCTCTTCGAGCGCAGTCAGCAAGGGAGTTCCGACCAACTGGTCGGTGGCCTTCCGGGAATCCTTCTTGGCTTTCTCGCTGGCCCAGACGACGGTTCCGCACAGGTTCTCGCCGCAGGGCGCGATTTCGATGATGCTGTTCCCGCCGGGGCTTTTCCAAACCCCCTGGATCGAATTTTGCGCAGGCGCTTGCGCCGCGACCAGCGCGAGGAATAGGGCTCCGATCATGGTTCCTCCTGTTGGAGCGCTTTCTATCGGAGTGGCCGGCCATTATGAAAATCCCGACTTTTCGGGATGCGCCCTCCTCGCCTAGTCGTTGCGGGGCAATGTATCGGCGCGCGACCAGATCTGGCTGCGGCAGAAGAGGCCGATGAATGCGCAGCCGGTGAGCTTCAGCTGCCGATTGCCGACCATTTTCAATGTGGCCGAAACGTGGATGTCGTCATCGGGAATAAACAGTGTTCCGGTCCAGCTATCCTGCACGGATTTCAGGCCGGTCAGGACGGTCGTTCCGACTATCTGCGGCGCGCCTTTGGCCGCCTCGCGTTGGCCGCGTTCCGACGCCCAGACGACCTTCCCGCAAAACACGGCGCCACAGGGTGCGATTTCGATGATCGCCGTTCCGCTGGGATTCCTCCACAACCCTTCGATCGGCACCGGCGCGTTCGGCTGGGCAACGGCGGCTGCAGCAAGGAATAGGTTGATTGACGCGACTAGCCTCATTGCTCCCCAGCTTCTTTGCGGAGCATGGGTTACTGGGCGGTGTCAGCTTAATGAAAATCCCGGCTTTTCGGGATGATCTCGAGATCGCGCGGGTGGCGTCCGGGCGCCGGGCGCATCGCGCCGGGCGCGTCACCCCTGGAAAGGGGCGCGGCCAGGACGTCTTCGCTCAAGTGGCTCAGCATGTGGCTGTGGTCCTCGAGCCGTCGGGCGACGACGTGAATCACGCCATCTTCTTCGTCTTTCTGGACGATGCCGTGCACCGCCATCAGCCGCGTGCCCATCACGATCTTGCGCTGCTTTTCGAACACGTCCGGCCAGACGACGAGATTGGCCACACCGGTTTCGTCCTCGATGGTGATGAAAACGACGCCCTTTGCGCTTCCCGGCCGCTGGCGGATCAGGACGAGGCCGGCGATCGACAGGCGCTTGCCGTCACGGATCTTCTTTAATTGCTCGGCGGTGATGAACTTGCTGGCAGCATAATGCTCGCGAAGGAAGCTCATCGGATGCGCCTTCAGGCTGAGCCGGATCGTCTGATAATCGTTCACGACATGCTCGGCCAACGGCATTGCCGGGAGGTGTGCAGGCTCGGTTTCCGACCCTTCGTCGCGGGCCTCGGCATATGCGAAGAGCGGCAGATCGGGGGCTTGGCGTAGCGCGCGCGAATCCCACAGCGCGGCCCGCCGATCGAGGCCCATGGACCGGAAGGCGTCGGCCGCGGCGAGCCGCTGGATTGCATGGACCGGCACCTCGCCGCGGCGCCGCAATTCCTCGACATTTGAATAGGGACGACGCGCCGTGAGGCGGTCTGCAGCCTCTCGGTGAAGTCCGTCGATCTGACGAAGGCCGAGCCTCAAGGCTCCTCCCTCCAGCGTGCAATCCCAGTCGCTGTGATTGACGTCGACCTCGCGTACCTCGACCCCATGCTCGCGCGCATCCCGTACGATCTGCGCGGGCGCGTAAAATCCCATCGGCTGGCTGTTCAGAAGCGCAGCCGCGAAGGCGGCCGGATATTTCCACCGAAGCCAGCTCGATACGTAGACGAGGTGCGCGAAGCTTGCGGCATGGCTTTCGGGAAAGCCATATTCACCGAACCCTTTGATCTGGTCGAAGCAGCGCTGAGCGAAATCGGGGTCGTAGCCGCGATCCACCATTCTTCCGACCATCTTCTCCTGCAGGACCTCGATGTTCCCCTTTGATCGGAAGGTCGCCATCGCCTTCCTCAGTTGGTTCGCTTCTTCCGAACTGAACTTCGCCGCATCGAGGGCGATCTTCATCGCCTGTTCCTGGAAGATCGGCACTCCGAGCGTCCGCCCGAGGATCCGTTCCAGCTCATCCGGTGGTCCATACTTCGAGTCGGGGCAAGGGAAGGTCACCGGTTCCTTGCCGCTCCGCCGCTTCAGGTAAGGGTGGACCATGTCGCCCTGGATCGGCCCCGGGCGGACGATCGCGACTTCGATGACAAGATCATAGAAGCAGCGGGGCTTCAGCCTCGGGAGCATGTTCATTTGCGCCCTGCTCTCGACCTGGAACACGCCCAGCGAGTCGCCTCGACAGAGCATGTCGTAAACTTGCGGGACTTCCCTCGGGACGGTCGCCAGTTCCAGGCTTTCGCCATGATGCTTGTCGATGAGGTCGAAGCACTTCCGGATGCAGGTCAGCATGCCGAGGGCGAGCACGTCGATCTTGAGTATGCCCAGCTCTTCGATGTCGTCCTTGTCCCATTCGATGAAGGTGCGGTCGTCCATCGCGCCATTGCCGATCGGCACTGTCTCGGTCAGCGGCCGCTCGGTCAGGATGAAGCCGCCGACATGCTGCGAAAGGTGGCGCGGCATTCCGACCAATTGCTCGGCAAGCTTCACCGTGCGTTTGAGGTGTGGATCGGAAAGATCGAGGCCGGCGTCATTGGCGCGCGCATCCTCGAGCTCGGCTTCCATATGGCCCCAGATGGTCGAGGCTAGAGCCCCGCAGACGTCTTCGCTGAGGCCCATCACCTTGCCGACTTCGCGGATTGCCGAGCGAGGACGATAATGGATCACGGTCGCAGCAATCCCTGCGCGGTTGCGTCCGTATTTTTCGTAGATGTGCTGGATCACTTCCTCGCGCCGCTCATGCTCGAAATCGACGTCGATGTCGGGCGGTTCGCGCCGCTCCTCGGAGATGAAGCGCTCGAACA
>Ga0157375_10005826_pt1 | contig 10721 bp, 12 predicted proteins | sample M35metaG_FD_115311 | JGI IMG/M metagenome (GOLD analysis project Ga0157375, IMG submission 115311) | Miscanthus rhizosphere microbial communities from Kellogg Biological Station, Michigan, USA - M3-5 metaG | ecosystem: Host-associated > Plants > Roots > Rhizosphere > Soil | place: USA: Michigan...
CATCGTGAAGAACGCGGTCTCCAAGAAGAAGGCGGCAGCGAAGGCGTGACTCGGGTCCGGCTCAGCCGGATCTTCTGGATCGGCGCGGCGGCGATCCTCGTCGCCGCCGCGCTCGTCGCTCTCGTCGCCGTGCTTCGCGGCGACTTCTCCGACTCGGACGGCCGGATCCTCGGGACGCTGGCCGCGGCCCTCATCGCCGGCTCGACCCTCGTCGCAGGGCTCGTGCTCGTCGAGCACGGGTCTCGGCTCCTGGGGTGGGCAGCCGTCACCGTGTCCGTGCCGGCGTTCGTGGCGATCGTCTACTCGATCTGGGATTTCGTCTTCGAGGGCGAGGGGGACTCTTGGCGGTGGGGCTGGGCCGGAATCCTCGCGCTCATCGCGGCGCTCATCGCAGTCACAGCGCGGCTCCTCGCGAGATCGCCGGCGATCGTCCGTCTGGCGTTGGCCGCAGGCACGCTCGCCGCCGTCGCCGCAATTGCCTCCTACGTGGCGATCTGGAAGGACGACTCGGGCGACGCCATGGCGCGTGGTCTCGCGGTGCTGTGGATCCTGACAGGCCTTGCATACCTGCTCGTGCCCGTACTCCAACGTTTCTCCTCCGCGGGCACTCCGGCAGGCGACGAACGGCTCGTCGCCGAGCTCGAGGGGGTCGAGGTCGTCGCGACGCGCTCGGGGCGAGGCGTGGCTGTCGATCTCCACCCGGGCGAGCGCCTGCTGCTGCGTCGACGCAGCTAGCTCTCGACAGGAGCCTCAGCTTGTAACTTGCGACCGGTGAGCCTCCGGATCTGCTTCGTCACGCCGTTCGCGTGGTCGCAGCCGCACGAGGTCAACGCGCACGTCGACGGTGCTGCGAAGACACTGCGTGCACGCGGTCACGAGGTGACGATCCTCGCGCCCTCGTCACGCGGAAGGGACCTCCTCGCGGGTCGCAGAGCGCTCCAGCGAGGATCCGATGCCGAGGTCATCGCCGTCGGTCCGTCGATCCCGCTCTCCCGACGCACGAACATCGGCGTTCCCGTCGCCGTCCGGGCGAATCTCCGGCTCGCGCTGTCGAGAGGGCGATTCGACGTCGTCCACGGCTTCGAGCCCGGTCTGCCGAGCATCTCCTACCTCGCGCTCACCACGACACACGCACTCACGGCCGCGACCTTCTTCTCCGATGATCGCCTCGGCTATCCGGCACGGCGGTCACGGCGCGACCGCTTGCGGGCACGCGTCGACGCGCTGCTCGCGACGTCCGAGGCAACGGCAGAGGCGGCGAGCGGGCGGTTCGAGGGCGAATACGGGATCGTCCCGCTCGGGGTGGACACGCACATCTTCGCGCCCGCGCCGAAGGACACGTTGCTGGTCGTGGAGCTCGAGCCGTCGGGCCGCTTCACCACACGCGCGCTCCTACGGCTCCTTCCCGAGCTACCGCAGTGGGAGGCGCTGCTCCTGCACACGAAGCCGCTGGGCTTCCGTCCAGCGATCCCGCGATCCGTGCGTCACCGCGTGCACGTCCGCGCGACCCGCGGCACGCAACAACGGGTCGACGCACTCGGACCGGCAGCGGTCTTCGTGGCTGCACCGGGCGGCCAGGCGCGGCTCGCGCTCGAGGCAGCGGCCTGCGGCGCCGCGGTCGTCGAGGCCGACGGCGACGACGCGGCGGCGGCCGTCGAACGCCTCGCCCGCGACGACGCCCGCCGGACAACGGAGGGAGACGCGGCCCGCCGGCTCGCCGGGACGCAGAGCTTCGAGGCGGTCGGCGACGAGCTCGAGAAGGTCTACGCGCGACTCACGCGCAAGCGCAGGCCGCGCACCGGCGAAGACGCAGACCCGCTCACAGATCGCGAGTGGATCACGATCGATCTCCACATGCACACGGACTGGTCGCACGACTGCTCGATCCCGGCGGAGGAGCTCCTCGACCACGCCGAGACGATCGGGCTCGGCGGGATCGCCGTCACCGATCACAACGTGTTCGGCGGGGCGCTCGAGGCGGTCGAGCTCGCGCGGGGCCGCCAGCTGATCGTCATCCCCGGCGAAGAGGTGAAGACCGACAACCAGGGTGAGGTGATCGGGCTCTTCCTCGAAGAGGAGATCCCTCGCGGCATGACCTTCGCGGACACGGTTGCGGCCATCCGCGACCAGGGCGGACTCGTCTACGTCCCCCACCCCTTCGACCGACTGCACTCGATCCCTGACCCGGCGACGCTCCACCGCCACCTGGCGGAGATCGACGTCCTCGAGGTCTACAACGCCCGGCTGCTGCGCGATTCGTTCAACGACGAGGCGCTGCGCTTCGCGCGGAAGTACCGACTCCTGCAGGGTGCCGGATCCGACGCGCACGTCCTTCAGGGAGTTGGAACCGGTGCGGTCAGGATGCGCCGCTTCGAGGGGCCGGAGGAGTTCCTGCTCTCACTCCGCACCGCCGAGATACTGCGCCGTCCGAAGTCGCTTGCATACCTCCAGTCGCTCAAGTGGGTAGCCCAGGTCAAGGAAAGGGTTCTCTGAGGGAGAAGGTGGTTCAGACTCCGTGCCCGCCTCCGTGCCCACCGACGAGATCTACGAGCGGTACCTCAAGAAAGCGATCTCCGAGATCAACGAGCTCGGAGACGAGCTCGCGCGCTCGGGCGACGAGCTGCGCGTTCCCGTCCTCGGCTCAGGGCATCCGTTGGCCGACGTCATGCTCCTGAAGTTCTCCCCCCAGCCGTCCGAGATCCAGGAGGGCGTGGCCTTCTTCGGGCGGTCGGGGCAGGCGGTGCTCAAGTCGCTGCAGCGCCTGCATGTCGATCCTCTCGCGGTCTACGGGACGAATTGCCTGAAGTTCGGCACGGAGGACCCGGACGACGCCGCCGCCTGGCTGACGCGCGAGCTGCACATCGTCCAGCCGACGTTGATCGTCGCGATGGGCGATCGGACGGTCACGTTCGTCAACGATCTCGCGTTCCCGTTGTCCGATCCCATCGACGCTGACGGAGCGGGGACGCTGCAGCGGCTCACGCCGACGATCCAGGCTCTCGTCACACCGGACATCGACGAGTCCCTGGACGAGGCACCGGCCAAGACCGCTTTCTGGAACGCGTTCAAGGCGCTCGGCCCCTGGTGGGCGGAGCAGCCGCCATATTGAGCCGGCGCCGCGCCGCGGCGCTCGTCGTCCTCCTGGTGCTCCTCGCCGTGTACGGCGCGGTCGCGCGCCACCTGCCTGAGCTGCCCTCGGGCGTGGACGTCGTCTTCCACGCCATCGTCGTCTTCCCGGCCTTCGCGGCGGCGATCTGGCTCGCGCTCCCGCTCGCTCGGATGCGAATGCTCCCGCTGATCGTGATGGCGGCGATCGCCGGGGCGCTCGCACTCGTGCTCGAAGTCCTCGACGTCGACTCCATCGGCAACGTCGCGAAGCTCGCCTGCTTCGCGCTCGCAGGATTCTGGTTCCTCTCGTTGTTCGAGGAGCTGTGGTGGATCGCCCTCATTGCCGTGCTCGTTCCATGGGTCGACATCTGGTCGGTTGCCGCAGGCCCGACCGAGTACGTCGTGAAGGAGAAGCCCGGGTTCTTCGAGAACGTCGCCGTCGGCTTCCCGACTCCCGGCGAGACGGCGACGGTGAGCCTCGGCCCCCCCGACGTGATCTTCTTCTCGCTCTTCCTGGCGGCAGCGGATCGATTCCGTCTCCGAGTCACGGCGACCTGGGCCGGGATGTGCGCCTGCCTTGCCGCGACGCTCCTCCTCGTGTGGACGTGGGACAGCGTCGCCGGCCTGCCAGCGCTGCCCGCGATCTGCCTTGGCTTCCTCGTGCCGAACGCCGATCTACTCTGGAGCGACGTCCGTCGTGCCCGGGCGGGGGCTAGCGAGGCAGGCTGAGAGCCGAGACCGACTCGACGTGCGGCGTGTGCGGGAACATGTCGACCGGCCGGCATCGCTCGAGCACGTACCCGTACTCGTCTCGAAGCACCTGCAGGTCCGACGCGAGCGTCGTGGGGTTGCACGAGACGTAGACGAGCCTCGGCGCACCGAGCTCACCCGTTCTCCGTAGCGCCTTGCCGGCGAGCCCCGCGCGGGGCGGGTCGACGACGACGACGTCAGGGCTGCCGGCCTCCTCGCGCAGCTCCTCGATCGTCTGCCCGACGTTTCCCGCGAAGAAGCGCGCGTTCTCGATGCCGTTGAGCTCCGCGTTCTCGATCGCGCACGCCACCGCTTCCTCGGAGATCTCGAGCCCCCACACCGAGCGTGCATTCGCGGAAAGTGCAAGGCCGATCGTCCCCGTGCCGCAGTAGAGGTCGTAGACGTTCTCGTCACCCGTGAGCGCGGCGCATTCACGCGCGAGCTCGTAGAGCCGCGCAGCCATGCCCGTGTTCGTCTGCAGGAAAGCTGACGGGCGGACGCGGTAGCGCAGCCCGAGGATCTCCTCCTCGATCGCATCGTCGCCCCAGAGAAGACGCGTCGGCAGGTTCGTCTGCTCGGCGGGCGTGTCGTTGATCGCCCAGTGGATCGAGCGCACCTCGGGGAAGCGCCGCAGGACGTCCACGAGGTACCCGGCCTCGAAGTGCTCACCCGGCGCGGTGACGAGTACGACGAGGACCTGTCCGGTGTTGCGCCCCTCACGCACGACGAGATGTCGGAGGTATCCGATGCCGGTCTTCTGGTCGTACGGCTGCAGCCGCTCCTCGCGTGCCCACTCGCGGACGGCAAGACGCACGGCATTGCCGAGGTCGGTCGTGAGAAGGCATTCCTCGATGTCGATGACCTCGTCCCACCGGCCCGCGCGATGGAAGCCGAGCTCGATGCCGTCATCACCCGCAGTGAAGGAGTACTCGAGCTTGTTGCGATACCCGTACTGCGCCTCTGCAGGAACGATCGGCTCGAGAGGGGGCTCGGCGAACCGACCGATCCTGACGAGCGCGTCGCGGACCTGGCGCTCCTTCTCATCGAGCTGGACCTCGTATGCGAGATCCTGGAACCGACACCCGCCGCAAACGCCGAAGTGGCGGCACGGCGCCTCGACGCGTCCCTCCCCCGGCGCGACGAGCTCTGTCACCACTCCTTCCGCGAAGCCGCGCTTCACCTTGGTCACGCGGGCGCGGACGGTATCCCCAGGGAGACCACCGCGCGCGAACACGACGAACCCGTCGTGGCGACCCACGCCGTTGCCGCCGTATGCGAGCGAGTCGATGCGGAGCTCGAGCTCCTCCCCTTTGCGAACCGGCGCGGCCACGAGGTCAGCCTAGATGTGCCGTCTCAGGTGATGTCTCTGCGACCGGTGCGGACGAGCGCGAGAACCGTCAGCAGCGCGATCCAAGCGAACGTCATCCCGACCGAGCCCGCGAACGGGAGGCCCTCGTCCTGGGAATCGATGATTCCTCCGAGCGAAGCCGCCGGGAGGTAGTCGCCGGCGCCGTCCCAGTCGAGCAACCCGAGCAGGACCCAGCAGAGCGGCTCGACTACGAACATCCACACCAGCGCGCCCACGAGTGCGCCGACCTGGGAGTGAACCGCACCGCCCAGCGCAGCTCCGAGCACTCCGGCGAGGATGACGCCCACGAGAGCGCGGCCGGCACTGTCCGCAAGGTCGCCGCGCTCGAGGGGGACGTCGAGCGCCCCGAGCCAGATGACCACGATTGCGAGCGTCGTAGCGAACGCGACGAACTCCAGCGCGGTCCCGGTCGTGGCTCCGGCGAGAAGCTTCGTGACGACGAGCCGCCAGCGCCGCGGTGCCGCAAGAAGTGTTCGCGCGATCGTCCCGTGGCGAAACTCGTTCGTGAAGAGGACGATCCCGAGGAGCAGCGAGAGGATGCCTGTCGGGAACGCAATGTCGAGCACGAGCCGGAATTGATACTGCGGCTCGAGCCGAGCCTGCTCGCTGGCCCCACCGATGCCGCCGGCCGTGAACAGCGCCGCCAATCCGAGCGCAACGATCACGAAGCCCCATGTGCCACGCAGCGTCCTGAGCTTCAGCAACTCGGCGAGGTAGAGGCGGGTCATCCGCCCCGCTCCCCGGGCTCGCCCGTCAGCTCGAGGAAGACCTCCTCGAGGGACGCGCGCTCTGCGGTGAGCTCGTGCAGGACGATCCCGTGTGCGGCAGCCACTTCGCCGACCCGCTCCGTCGACGAGTGGACCGATAGTCGGTCGTCGGCGACGACCGTCGCATCGACACCATCTGCGACGAGCAGCGTCGCGAGCCGGGGTGCGTCGGGCGATCGGACCGTGGTGGCCTTCGCCGCCATCGCTTCCACCTCGGCCATGGCCGCTTGCTGCACGAGCTTGCCGCGATGGATGATCACGAGGTCGTCGACCGTCTGCGCGACCTCGGCGAGGACGTGGCTCGAGACGAGGATCGTCCGACCCTCGGCGGCAAGCGAGCGGAGGAAGTCGCGGAGCCAGCGGATCCCCTGTGGATCGAGGCCGTTGGCGGGTTCGTCGAGGACGAGCACCTCCGGGTCGCCGAGCAACGCGGCGGCGAGCCCGAGGCGCTGCCGCATCCCGAGCGAGTAGCCCTTGACGCGACGCCGGCCGGCTCCCGTCAGCTCGACGAGAGCGAGGACCTCCTCGACGCGGGACCTCGGGATGCCGCCCGCGAGCGCGAGGACGCGGAGATGACTCCGGCCCGAGCGGCCCGGATGCGCGTCGAACGTCTCGAGCAGCGCGCCGACGCGCTTCTCGGGCTGCCGGAGCTCACGGTACGGGCTTCCGAGGACACTCGTCGTCCCGGAGGTCGGATGAACGAGCCCGAGGATGACGCGCATGGTGGTCGACTTGCCTGCGCCGTTCGGCCCGAGGAACCCCGTGACCCTGCCGGCCGACACCGTGAAGGACAGGTCTTGCACGGCGACCGTCGAGCCGTAGCGCTTGGTGAGGCCGTCGACCTCGATCACGGGTCAGGCGAGCACCTGGACGTAGACCGTCCGGTCACGAGGCCCGTCGAACTCGCAGAAGAAGATCCCCTGCCAGGTCCCGAGCGCGAGCGAGCCGTCGTCCCTCAACGGGACGACGACGCTCGGACCCATCAGGGCCGCCCGGACGTGTGCGGGAGCGTTCTCCTCCCCCGGTTCGACGTGCTCCCACGGCCACCCGTCGTCGACCATGCGTTCGATAGCGCTCTCGAAGTCGCGCGCCACGGCCGGGTCCGCGTGCTCGTTGATCGTGACGCCCGCGGTCGTGTGCGGGACATAGACGACGACGGCAGAGCCGCTCGTGCCTTCGATCGCCGCATGCACCTCGCGCGTGATGTCGACGACGTGGCTTCGCCCCGTCGTTCGCAGCCGGAACTCCTGCACGCGCGCCCCTAGAGGGCGCCGCCGGCGGCAGGCGGCGCGCCTGCTTCGAGCGGATTCTCTCCACCCGAGGATCGGCTCAGGTATTCCTCGACGGTCAGCAGGTTGTCCTTGCCGCGATCGACGATCGCGAGGAGCTCCGTCATCGACGCCACCTCCTCGCGCTGCTCCTGCAGGAACCAGTGGAAGAACTGCTCACCAACGAGCTCGCCCTCCTCGCGGGCGAGCTTGACGAGCTCGATGATCTGCTCGGTCACCCGCTTCTCCTGCGCGAGGGCCAGCGCGACCGGCGCGACGACGTCTTCGAAGCCCGTCTGAGGCGCCTCGACGCCCGGGATGGCGACGTCCGCGTCCGCGTCGAGCAGGTACTGCACCATGATCATCGCGTGGTTCCGCTCCTCGACCGCCTGGCGGTAGAAGTGAGCGGCCAGCTGCGGCAGCGACTGGGAGTCGTAGTAGACGGCCACCGCGATGTACTGCTGCGACGCCGCGAACTCGTACCCGATCTGCCCGTTGAGCTTGGAGGCGAAGGTGGTTGCCATGGGGCGACTCTAGCGGCACCCGTAGCATTCTCGAATGGCAGGCGTCCCGGTCGAGCTCAAGGGCAGAAGCTTCACGCGCGTCGCGTCCTGGTCGCGCGCGGAACTCGCGACGCTCCTCGACCTCGCCGACGAGCTGAAGGCCGAGCGCGCGCGTCGTCCGGAGCTCCGCGTCCTGCCCGGGCGAACGATCGGACTCATCTTCCACAAGCCGTCGACGCGCACGCGAGTCGCGTTCGAGGTCGGCATCGCCGAACTCGGGGGCATGGCGCTCTTCCTTCCGGCGGCCGAGCTCCAGCTCGCCCGTGGCGAATCCTTCCGGGACACGGCTCTCGTCCTCTCCCGCTTCCTGTCCGCCCTCATGATCCGGACGTTCGAGCAGGAGGAGATCGAGGAGTTCGCGGAGCATGCGTCGATCCCGGTGATCAACGGACTCACGGACGAGACGCATCCACTCCAGGCGCTCGCCGACGCGATGACGCTTCGAGAGCGCTTCGGAAGCCTCGCGGGGCTCCGGGTCGCCTACGTGGGCGACGGTAACAACGTCTGCCATTCGCTCATGCGGATTGCCGCACGGTTCGGCGCCGAGTTCGTTGCGGCGACGCCGCAGGGGTATGAGCCGAACCCCGATTTCGTGGCGGCCGCCGCCGACGACGCACGGGCGAACGGCGGGAGCGTCGTGCTCGTGCACGACCCGCGTGAAGCCGCGGAAGGCGCACATGCCCTCTACACCGACGTCTGGGTGAGCATGGGGCAGGACGACGACAGGGCGCGACGCCTCAGAGACCTCGAGCCGTACCGGATCGACGGCACGCTCCTCGGCCTCGCCGACTCCGAGGCCGTGGCGATGCACTGCCTGCCTGCGCATGTCGGCGAGGAGATCGGCGCCGACGTCCTCTACGGCCCCCGCTGCCTCGCCTGGGAGCAGGCCGAGAACCGCCTGCACACGCAGAAAGCGTTGATGGCACTCGTCATCCGGTGAACTTCGAGGATCACGTCCGTGCAGCGCTCGACGAGCTCCCGCCCCATCTCGCGTCTGCGCTCACCAACGTTGCCGTCGTCGTCGAGGACGAGAACCCCGAGGATCCTGACCTGTTGGGTCTCTACCACGGCGTGCCGCTGCCGGAGCGAGGGGACATGGCCGGGCTGCCGCCGGACACGATCTCGATCTACCGGATTCCGCTCGAGGACTCGTTTCCCGACCCCAAAGAGCTGCGCGAGGAAATTCGCGTCACGGTGCTCCACGAACTCGCGCACCACTTCGGGCTCGACGAGGACCGACTCGCCGAGCTGGGTTACGACTGACGCGAACAGGGGAATGATCCGGTTCGAGCAACCGTTTTCAACGACGTGACACCGGATCAGATCCATACGGAAATCGAGCGCATCTCGGAGGAGCGGCAGGAGCTGTGGCAGCGTCTTTCCGAGGGGCTCGACACGAGCGTCCAGGGCCAACTCAAGGAACTGGACGAACGCCTGCAGCAGCTCTGGCAGTCGCTTCGAGTCGAGAAGGCACGCCTTCGCTTCGGAGAGCGGGAGGAGATCGTCCGCCGCGCCCGCGCCGAAGAGCGTCTCGAGCGCGCAGCCTAGGCTCGAAGCAGGAGTTCGCCCGGCCCGCGCATATCATCGACGCGTGGCCCTTTTCGGCAAGCCGAAGAACGAGCCCGTCTCCATCGAGAGCGAGCAGGAGCGCCTGCTCGCGATACGAATTGCTGCCGAGCAGGAGCTCGGACGCCTGCGAACGGAGCTGACGGAACGGGTCGCCGCGGTCGAGGAGCGGGAGCGCGAGCTCGCAGACGCAATCGCCCGCGTGCGGCGCGACGCCGGGCGAGTCGCCGACCTCGACGGACGGGCGCTCGAGCACGCGCAGGTCGGCCTCGCCGCGCATGCTCACGAGCTGAATCGGCGCGAACGTGAGATCGAGGCGCGCGAGCGGGCGCTGCTGAGGATGGAGACCGACCTCGCTCGCCGCGCCGCGGCAGCCGCCGAGACACCGGAAGAGCGCCTCCTCCACATCGAGGAGCGCCTCGCGGCGCTCCAGGAGGCCGAGAAGGCCTTCGCCCGCACGCAGGGTGAGCTCGCCGCGCGCAGCGCCGAGCTCGCGAGCCGCGAGGCCGCTCTGGCCGAGCATGCGCTCTCCGGCGTCGTCGACGTCGGCCCGGTCGTACCCAGCCGAGCCGAGATGGACGAGCTCGACGAACGGCTGCGACGGCTCGAGCGTGAGACCCGCGAGGCGACGAAGGAGACCGGCTTCGACGAGAGCCTCCGTGCGCTCGAGCACCGCGGGCTTCGGGGCGGGTCGACCTCCGACTGACGCATCTACACTGAGCGTTCGCCCGGGGCGTTAGCTCAGCTGGGAGAGCGCCGGCTTTGCAAGCCGGAGGTCACCGGTTCGATCCCGGTACGCTCCACTCCACGAAATCCCTGCTGACGCAGGGTTTCCATACTTCAGAGGAGTTGCCAAGCACGCCCGTGGTGACCCGGAAGACCGTTCGTGGTGACCGTACGGCGCGGACCTCTACTCACGAAGTAGGAGGCCACTACCCTCCTCCTCCACCGAAGCTCGAGTGATGGGGGCTTGGCGGAATCGCAGGGATGGAGATCACCGCTGACTGGCTCCGTGGCAGCGCAGCGATCTCCGGCCTCGCACTTGCAGCGACAGCGCACCTCTTAGTTTGGTGTCGGGCGAGCCTTGAACTCTTCGACCTGCCGGAGAACAGCGGCCGAGTCGAACCACGTGTTCTCACGTGAGATCAGGCCGTCACGAATGTCGAAGACATGGAGGACGCGGACGCTGACAGGCGCGCCCCCGCCATCGACACCCGCCCACTCGCCCTCGACATGTCCCGTCAGGATTGCCTCGTCAACGACGCGATCGGCTGACCCGAAGCGGAGTACCGACTCAAGGTGGATGTCGGGGATCGCATCAAGGATGCTC
>Ga0157375_10005827_pt1 | contig 10719 bp, 10 predicted proteins | sample M35metaG_FD_115311 | JGI IMG/M metagenome (GOLD analysis project Ga0157375, IMG submission 115311) | Miscanthus rhizosphere microbial communities from Kellogg Biological Station, Michigan, USA - M3-5 metaG | ecosystem: Host-associated > Plants > Roots > Rhizosphere > Soil | place: USA: Michigan...
AGTTTTAATGCTAATAGTATGATGGGCTTTGCTTCAGCCGAAGCAACTTACAAAAATGAGACGGACGATAAAGAAATTGAACTTAACATTCTTGATTGTGCGGGAGAAGCAGGGGCGGGTGTTTACTCCCTTAGCTACTGGACAAAAATGAGTATGCAATCAGAAAGTGATAATGGCTATACTAAGACTGTCGACTTTAATGGTGGCAAAGCAGTAGAAACATATGAAAAAGGCAGTGACCGTTATGAGCTAACCTACGTGGCTTCTGACAGGCTATTGGTGACCGTAAAGGGAGAAAACACAGGGCTCGATGCTGTGAAACAAACTGCCCAGGGCCTTAATTTAAAAGTAAACTAATTCACCTGGTATATCGGTCTATTTTTCATTTCAGGACCTTTAGTTTTTTCCCAATTTTGGTAAACGCGGCAATAGCCTTGTCCAGGTGTTTTTGCTCATGTGCTGCACTTAACTGCACCCGTATGCGGGCCTGGCCCTTTGGTACTACCGGAAAGAAGAAGCCAATTGCATAAATCCCTTCATTCAGAAGTTCAGCGGCAAAGTTTTGTGCTATTACTGCATCGTATAACATAATAGGAACGATCGGGTGTTCACCGGGTTTGATATCAAATCCTGCTTCTGTCATTTTCGTTCTAAAATATTTTGTATTCGTTTCTAATTTATCGCGCAGCTCAGTGGTTTCACTTAGCATATTCAGTACGGCAATAGACGCACCAGTAATGGACGGGGCGAGTGTATTGCTGAACAAATAGGGGCGGGACCGCTGTCTTAGCAAGTCAATGATTCCTTTTCTGCCACTGGTAAAACCGCCACTGGCACCACCAAGAGCTTTTCCCAAAGTGCCGGTAATAATATCTATTCTTCCCATAACACCCCTGTATTCATGAGTGCCCCGCCCCGTTTTCCCCATAAACCCTGAGGCGTGACATTCATCGATCATTACGATAGCATCGTATTTATCGGCGAGGTCACAAATTTTATCGAGCTGGGCAATGGTGCCATCCATGCTGAATACGCCATCAGTTACGATTATGCGACTGCGTAAACCGGCCGCTTCCTTCAATTTCGCTTCGAGATCGATCATATTATTATGCTCATATCGAAACCGCTGCCCTTTGCACAGGCGGACACCATCAATTATCGAAGCATGATTCAAGGCGTCAGAAATGATGGCGTCATTTTCATTGAACAAAGATTCAAATACACCTCCATTGGCATCAAAACAAGCCGCATATAAAATGGAGTCCTCAGTGCCTAAAAATTGAGCGATCTTTTGCTCAAGTTCTTTATGAATATCCTGCGTACCGCAAATGAACCGGACGCTGCTCATGCCATATCCATGCGATTCGATGGCAGCATGTGCAGCTTCGATCACTTTGGGATGCGAGGAAAGCCCGAGATAATTGTTGGCGCAAAAGTTCAGAACGGCTTTCCCGTTTACTATGATCTCTGCGCCCTGTGGGCTGGTAATGATCCTTTCCGTTTTGTAGAGACCGGAAGTTTTTATTTCCTCAATATCCCTTCCTATTCTGTTTACAAAATTTTCATTCATGATCTGAAATTGAAACACAAATATAACTGGAGACGGCTGGAGCCGGAAGCCCACCGGACCCCCGACAGGGTAAAATAGTCGTACAGATCATGTAACATTTTAACCAATTCACCCGTATTACTCTAAATTCCCGGCTTTTACGGCTAATTTTGGCTTTTATCGGCTGTTTATGACTGAAAAAGAGTATAATTTATGTGTCACTGAATATGCAGACAATGTGTACCGCTTCATTGTGAAGAACCTTCGCCATGAAGAGGACGCAAGAGATGTGGTGCAGAGCGCCTTTGAAAAAATGTGGCGCAACAGGGAAGGCATAGATGCCGAAAAATGTAAGTCATATTTGTTTACAGTAGCGTATCATCAAATGATCGACCACTTACGTAAAATAAAGAGGATACAATTAAAGGAAGAATTTAAAGAGGAAACGAGAGTCGTTCACCGGCCAATGCACAATGCCAAAAAGATACTGGAGGAGGCGCTCAGCCGGCTGAGCGAAACACAACGCAGCCTTGTGATGCTGAAAGATTACGAAGGATATAGTTACGAAGAGATCGGCAAGATAACGGGATTGAATGAAAGCCAGGTAAAGGTTTACCTGCACAGGGCAAGAGTTCAGCTGAAAAATTATTTAGTGAAACCTGAAAACGTGATTTAGAAAGCGTAGCTCAAGAAAAGACATGAATATTGATCGCCATAATTACGAAGAGTATTTCCTGCTTTACATCGACAACGAATTAAGCGTTGACCAGAAAAAGCAGGTTGAGCTGTTTGTACAGGAAAATCCCGACCTGGAAGAAGAGTTGGTCATGCTGATGCAATCGAGATTAATTCCTGATGATTCTATTGTGTTTGACAGAAAGCATTTGCTGATGAAAGAAGGAGATGCACAGCATTCTAATTCTTTCATCAATTTGAATAATTATGAACAATGGCTGATCATGTATGTAGATGATGAATTAAGTGCAGGGGAAAAATTGGCCGTTGAAAGATTTGCATTGACTCACGGGCACGTTCAGCAGGAGCTGGGATTATTTCAACAGGCGAAGTTGCAGCCTGAAGAACTTGTCTTTCCAAACAAAGAAGTTTTATATAGAAAAGAAAAAACAGTGCGGGTTATTAGCATCCAATGGTGGAGAGTAGCCGTGGCGGCGGTATTGATCATTTCAGCCGGCATTACAGTCTATTCTGTTTTGATCAATAAAAACAACACTGCAGGAACAGTTAAAGAAGTAACAAAGACAACAATTGCAAAGAAAGAGACTCCTCCTGTAAATTCTGTTGTACCGGATAAACAACAGCCAAATGTTATTCCCGATCAGCAACAGGAACAACAACTGTCGGCTTCAGAGCCCGCAAGAAAACAATCAAATGAGAAGGGGAAAATACAGGAGCAATCAAGGCAAGAAAATAATCAGCAATTAGCATACAATTCTTTAGAAAAGGCCACTGAAGCAACTGAAGTACATCAACCCACTGCCATTGAAATCAATAGAACTACTGAGCAACCAAAAATGAGCGAAGCTGTTGCTCTCGATGATAAAATGCATAAAGAAAATATTAACACTGATCCTGTAACAAAAGCTGGTGTAGAAACGCCTGACAAGAGTAGCACATCTGATGATGCTGTACAATATGCCAGCAACGCTGAGAACAAAAAGTTTCGTGGGTTTTTCCGGAAAGCGACACGACTCATTGAACGCACTACAAACATCAACGCGGCCGACGATGATAAAGTGCTGATCGGTGGAATGGCCATTAATCTAAAATAATTTCAAATAAATAACAATAATTATGAAAAGGATATTTACCCTTGGTATGATCTTATGCACTGCACTGATGGGTTTTGCTCAGACCGACACAACAGGAAAACAAAATAATGAAGTTGATACTATAAAAGTGGGTGGCATGATCATTATTCGTAAACACAACGGTGAAAATGAAATTACACACAATAAAAAGGAAAAAAGTGAAACTCACCACTACCATTACAAATCATCCAACCTCAGTACCAATTGGTGGATAATAGATTTCGGTTTTTCCAATTACAATGAACAAACAAATTATTCGTCCTCCGAAGCGCAAAGTTTTGCACCCGGAACCTCTAAGGAATCATTGAAGATAAAGACCTGGAAGTCCAGAAACATGAACATCTGGCTCTTTATGCAAAGATTAAACATGATCCAGCACGTGGTGAACTTGAAATATGGATTTGGCCTGGAGTTAAATAACTATTTCTACGATGATGTCCGGGTACACTTGTACAGAAACCCTACGATCATCAAGATGGATACGGCCTTTGCGAGCCTTGATAAAAACAAGCTAGCGGCAGACTATCTTACTGTACCAATGATGATCAACTTTAATTTTACCCCTGATCGTTCAAGAGGTTTTGGCGTCAGTTTTGGAGTAAGCGCTGGTTTTTTGTATAGTGCCCGGCAAAAGGTAAAAAATGGCGGTGACGTAAGCAAAACACACGATGATTTTGATCTTAGGGAATGGAAGATATCGTACATCGGTGAAATACTCCTTGGGCCCGTAAAATTGTATGGGAGCTATGCTACCCAAAGCATGTGGGAAAAAGGATTGGATCAAACACCTTACACCGTGGGCCTTCGCTTTTCATACTGATAACAGGATTTCTCTCATGTAAATTTGCAGAACCGGTATCGTAAATGATGCCGGTTTTTTATCGTTGTTAATAAATTTACGGAAGCCCTTACCCAATCTTTTGTGAAAGTATTTTAACTTAAGGCACGGAATTATCCCTTTGCTTTAGCTTTGAAAACATCGTTAAAATATCTTCACAGGAAAAATAAAATTGAGAAAGTTTGCGTTGAATCTGTACGGTCAAAGGACATAACTTATGAAACTACCTATCCTACTCACGTCCCTATTTCTTGGAAGCAGCCTGTCTTCCACAAAGACTACATTCGCCACGAACAAGTTTCCGACAGAATCTAAAAAGAGAATGGTAACAGGGAAGGGCGAAATACTTCCGGTAGGTACTGTCTACCTGATCATTGATAAATCGGATTATGAACTCAATGTATATGATGATAAAGGCTGGTTCGCCACATATCCTGTAGTATTTGGAAACAATAGTCTTGACGATAAAAAAATGGAAGGTGACCGCTGTACCCCTGAAGGAAATTTTCATATCATTTCTAAAAAAATTCATAATAAGTGGGATCGTTTTATAGCCCTTGATTATCCCACAAAAGAGAGTTACGAAAAATTCCGGGAAAGAAAGTTACGGGGTCAAATACCTGCCAATGCAAGAATTGGCGGCGGCGTCGGTATTCATGGAACCTGGCCGAATGATGATTATATCATAGACCGATATAAGAACTGGACGAATGGCTGTATTTCCATGAAAAATAATGACGTGGAAGATCTGTATAGCTATCTTCCTGTCGGCACAAGCGTAACGATCCGCCAATAATGTCACTTAGAAACAAATTCACTTACTTCCTGTCTCCATTTCAATGGATCTGCATTTAATAAAGGCTGATGAACCGCACGTTCATACACCACTAATTTTTTTTCGGATGTGGGTATGTTTTTAAAAATAAGGTCTCGCTCTTTATCGGAAGCAAATATATCGGTGGCACCACATTGCATTAACACGGGACAATTTATTTTCTGAGCATATTTATAAGTATCCTGTTTGAAGCCGTTAAATCCCTGCTCAATACTTGCCCAAAACGTTACAAAACCACCAAAGGGCTTTTCAGGGAAACCGATCATTCTTCCTCTCACTCCAATGAGTTTTTTCAGGTTGCTGAATGGTATTTCGAGAATGACCCGTGAAGGCGCTATGTTGTAATCAAAGAACGCTTTTGCGATCACAACTGAGCCTAAAGAAATGCCGTAGAGAATAATATTTTTCTCTCCCTTTTTTAAAACGTATTCATAGGCGAGTTTTACATCTTCCGACTCCCGGAAGCCCATTGTGGTTATATTTCCATTGCTCATGCCATGAGCACGCAGGTCAACCAGCATCACATTAAACCCCAAATATCTAAATTCATAGGCCTGTTTAAGAACATTGGATTTATTGCCACCCAGGCCATGAAAAAGAATAACTGTGCCTTTCGATGAATCAATAGGGATAAACCATGCTGCCAATGACAGGCTATCTTTCGTCAAAAGTTGAACTGTTTGGTAAGGAAACCCAGGAGACTCTTCATTAGTTATTTTACGATATGCTGGCCCCTTAAAAAGCCTCCATGTTTTAATAAAAACATTCCTTGACGGAGCTTCGTCAGCGGCGCTAAGGGCCGGTTCATAAAAATGAGTGAGTTTATATCCGTAAATACCACCGCTAATATTGATCAATACAAATTGAGCCAGGAATACCCATAATATCCATTTGAATACGGGTCGTAGTGTTTTTCGCATATTGGTTTTGTTCATTAAGTGGCCTGAACTGCAATTTTAAAAATGTTTTGAGTCTGTAAAGAAAATATTTTTTACTTTTTTAATAGAAAATTAATAAGAGGTATGAATTTTGCTGATTTGGAACAGTTTGTTCTGAACATATTGAGAAAAACCTTTTAAAGCAGCTTTATCCCTTAAGCTGCTTTTTAATTTATAACAACTACAACCTTCCATTTTTAATTTCTTCTACAACAGCCGGGTCAAGCAATGTAGTGGTATCACCTAAATTAGTGGTTTCACCTTCAGCGATCTTCCTGAGAATTCTTCTCATTATTTTACCGCTTCGCGTTTTGGGAAGCCCTGTTACAAATTGGATCTTATCCGGTCTTGCGATAGGGCCTATGATCCGTGAGACCGTAAGAGCGATATCTTTTCTGGTCAGGTCCTGGTCGCCATGAACAGAATTTGCGATCACGTAAGCGTAGATCCCCTGCCCTTTTATATCATGTGGGTATCCAACTACAGCGCTTTCAACCACGCCGGCGTGCATATTAATGGCATTTTCAACTTCGGCCGTACCAATGCGGTGACCGCTCACATTTAATACGTCGTCAACACGCCCGGTAATGCGATAATTACCTTCTCCATCCCTTAAGCATCCATCCCCGGTAAAATATAAATTTTCGTAAGCAGCAAAATAATTTAAACGGCAACGTTCGTGATCGCCATAGGTTGTTCGCAAAATTCCCGGCCATGGAAATTTGATACAGAGATTCCCGGCAGCCTCAGTGTTCTCACTTACTTTTCCATTTTCATCCACGATCACTAATTGCACTCCTGGCAAAGGCAAGGTTGCATAAGTAGGCTTTGAAGGTGTCACTCCGGCAAGATTAGAAATAAGGGTTCCCGCAGTCTCCGTTTGCCACCATGTATCTACAACAGGGCACCTCTTCTTTCCAACATTTTCATCATACCAATGCCAGGCTTCTTCATTGATGGGCTCACCTACTGTTCCCAGAACTTTTAATGAATCAAGCTTCTTTCCCTCCAAAGGTTTTGTGCCAAAACCCATTAATGAACGAATAGCTGTAGGAGCAGTATAAAGTATATTGACCTTATATTTATCGACGATCTCCCAAAATCTTCCCGCATCAGGCCAGGTAGGTACACCTTCAAACATTAAGGAGGTAGCTCCGGCACCCAGGGGTCCGTAAACAATATAGCTGTGACCGGTTATCCATCCAATATCGGCTGTACAGAAATGAATGTCGCCAGGGTTATATTGAAAAACATTTACAAAAGTGTAAGTGGTCCAAACCATGTAGCCACCACAAGTATGAACAACTCCTTTCGGTTTACCCGTAGAACCTGATGTGTACAGAATGAACAGCATATCTTCTGCATCCATTTCTTCTGCCGGGCAATCCGGGTTACCCATTGTCTCTACTTTTTTTATTTCATCTTCCCACCACACATCACGGCCCTTGATCATGCTCACGGGTGTCCTCGTTCGTGTCAATACAATTACTTTTTTTACAAACTTGCATTGTACGAGAGCGTCATCGATCACCTCCTTTAAGGCAATCTCCTTATTACCCCTAAAGGCTCCGTCACAGGTAATGATAAATTCTGCATTGGCATCCTGAAGGCGATCAGCGATGCTTTGTGCACTGAAGCCGCCAAATATGACAGAATGAATAGCACCAATTCTTGCACAGGCTAAAATAGCAATGGGCAATTCAGGTACCATGCCCATGTAAATACAAACACGATCACCCTTTTTTACTCCATTATTTTTTAGCACATTGGCAAACTGCATTACTTTAAAATACAGATCCCGATAAGTAAGAACGCGATGATGCTCTTCAGGGTCGTTTGGTTCCCAAATTATCGCAGGTTGATTACCAAGTGTTCCCAAATGCCTGTCAAGACAATTCTCTGTAATATTAAGCTTCGCATTGATGAACCATTTTATTTTCGGTTCTTTGAAATTCCATTCCAGTACTTTGTCCCATTTCTTTTTCCATAAGAAACTGGAAGCTACATCGGCCCAAAAACCTTCGGGATCATCAGCACTTTTTTTATATGCTCTTTTGTATTCATCAAACGAAGTGACCTTAAAGGAATATGACATAGCAATGAGTTGTAAGTTAAGAGTTATGGGTTATGAGTTACGTAAATGCCAAGAACCAAAGAACCATCCCTATCACTACCCGGACCAACTAAATTAAAAAGTGAAAATCAATTTTGGGTTTTCAAATTTAAGATTGAAATTTTATTTGGTTCTTGAAATTTGGTTCTTGTTTTTTGTATCTTAAATCCATGAATCAGCCAGCTAACGAAGTCCAAAGTATCCGTAAAATCATTACTGCTTCTTCGGTGGGTACTTTAATTGAGTGGTATGATTTTTACATTTTTGGAAGTCTTGCCACTGTTATTGCCAGCCAGTTCTTTCCGAAAACAAACCCCACAGCCGCTTTGCTTTCCACCTTGGCCACATTTGCAGCTGGTTTTATTGTACGTCCTTTTGGCGCCCTGGTATTTGGAAGATTAGGAGACCTCATCGGCCGCAAATACACTTTTCTTTTAACGCTCATCATCATGGGCAGTTCCACATTTGCAATCGGTCTTGTGCCAGGTTATCAAACTATCGGTTTTGCGGCGCCGATCATTGTATTAATTCTTCGGCTGCTGCAGGGACTGGCATTAGGAGGTGAATATGGAGGCGCCGCGACCTATGTTGCAGAACATGCACCACCCAATCGAAGAGGATTTTTTACCTCCTGGATACAGACAACCGCAACACTTGGCTTATTTCTATCCTTAGGCATTATTTTAATTACGCGTCATAGTCTTGATGCAGACCGGGTAAAGTCCATTGCCAAATTCAATGAGTGGGGCTGGCGTATTCCTTTCCTTGTTTCTATTTTTCTTGTTATCGTTTCGGTATACATACGTCTGAGGATGAAAGAATCGCCTTTGTATGCAAAACTGAAAACTGAAGGAAAGACTTCCGCAAATCCGCTGAAGGAAAGTTTTATGCGTCGCTCGAATTTAAAAATGGTATTGCTGGCTTTATTTGGAGCTACCATGGGACAAGGCGTCGTTTGGTATACGGGTCAGTTCTATGCACAGTCATTCATTGAAAATATTTGCAAAGTAGATTTTGAACAATCAAGAACCATTTTGATATGGGCTATCTTATTTGCGACTCCGTTTTTTGTTGTATTCGGAAACTGGAGCGATAAAATTGGAAGAAAATGGATCATGCTTACAGGCATGCTGTTGGCTGTTATTACCTATCGCCCATTATTTGGGAAATTATTTTCCATTGCAGACGAAAAAAATAAGACCGAGGTGCTTGATAAAAAACAAATCAACACAGCTATCAAGCCTATTGTCAGTAGCGAGAATTCATTGAGAACCATAGGAACTAAACACCTTTATGATGATGGTACGTTAGTAACTGAAACGAAAACAGATACCGTATATGCCGATGCAGGGAAGACCACACTAAAGCCCGATATAAAAGTTTCCAAACTACTTCCAGGGAAAAACTACTGGTTGATGGTTGCGATCGTATTCGTTATGATCCTTTATGTGACTATGGTATACGGACCGATCGCTGCGTTTTTGGTAGAATTGTTTCCAACCAAGATCCGTTATACCTCTATGTCCCTGCCTTATCACGTTGGGAATGGAATTTTCGGAGGATTGACACCATTCATTGCCCTGCTGCTAACTACTATCTATACGGGTGATAAATTGATTGGCCTTTATTATTCAATGATAGTAGCGGGACTCTGTTTTCTGATCGGTGTTTTATATTTAAGAAATACGATCGACCGGGATGTGAATGATTAAATTTTAAAATTCAGCTCATGAATGCATTAAAAAGGATCGCAGGAATACTGTGGATAATTGCAGGACCCCTTGCTATTTATTACCTCGCCAGAACTGCTATCAGTGAAATAAACAAAAAGCCGGTTATTGATACAAAAATTCAATGGGCCGTATTCGTGATCGTTTTCATCCCGATAGCCATTGGAATTATCATATTTGGTTTTTATGCTATCAAAGGTGAATATGATCATTTACCGGGCAGTTCGGCAGAGATTACTGATTAAGATCAATGAATATCTTAAATCTGCCTTAATTCATCTTAATTTTCCCGGGGGTATATTTTATTTAAAGGCGATCCATCTTACTTTTACTGACCTTAAGGAGAATAAATGTTTTTATTAAAGTCTGTCGTTTCGAGCTTGTTCATGATAATAGCCTTATTGTGGTTAACAATAAGCACTCCTTTTGTATTTGCATCGCAACAGGCTCAGCAAAAGGAAATTCAGAAACAGGCAGGGGGTAATGAAGACAAAAATCCTTTTTCAACCACCACAGAGGAAAAAAATGAAAGTAGTGTAAGCACTCTTTCTGAATATCTTCACGATCTGAATTCAATGAACCATCATTTTATAGTACTTAAAAGGATGTATAAGTGCCATACTTCTGACTTGTATTATGCCTATCACCCTGAACTGCTTTCTCCCCCTCCCGAAGTATAATTAGTTCCCACTTTTATTTTTTGCGATCGCTTTTGCTGTTGAACAAACAATTCAACAGGTAAGCATTTATTTATTCATTTAAACTAATTATACATGAAACGTGCAAATTTCTATTTGAAAAATACAGGATCGGACCTTCCTGCCTCGATCGTTGTTTTCCTCGTGGCGTTGCCATTGTGCCTTGGGATTGCGCTGGCTTCCAACGCG
>Ga0157375_10005828_pt1 | contig 10718 bp, 15 predicted proteins | sample M35metaG_FD_115311 | JGI IMG/M metagenome (GOLD analysis project Ga0157375, IMG submission 115311) | Miscanthus rhizosphere microbial communities from Kellogg Biological Station, Michigan, USA - M3-5 metaG | ecosystem: Host-associated > Plants > Roots > Rhizosphere > Soil | place: USA: Michigan...
CACCAAGACGCGGGAATAGCTCAGTTGGTAGAGCACGACCTTGCCAAGGTCGGGGTCGCGAGTTCGAGTCTCGTTTCCCGCTCCAAGATTCACAAAAAACGCCACTCAATGAGTGGCGTTTTTTTTGTGCGTGACATTTACGTTCGGCGTTGAAAAGAGAGGCTTCGGCCCCGACTCTCACCGATACCTGAGTCCGAAACGCCAACCCCCGTGCCAAGGACTACACCCTCCCTGACTACAACGGCCTCGCCCTTTTCGTGAATACGAAAGGCGCCAAGTGCTGGCACTTCCGCTTTTCCTGGGCGGATAAGCAACCCCGTATTTCTCTCGGTACCTATCCTGAAATTAGCTTACGAGATGCTCGCGCTCTGCGTGATGTTGCGAGGGCACTGGTCGCTAGGGGCATCGATCCGCGTGTCCATCGGCAGCTGGAGCGTAATGCCAGGCGCCTGGCCACGGAAAACGCCTAGGAAGCGGTTGTTCAGCATTGAAAGTGGTACGCAAAGTTGAACATCGTATTTCTGGGCGTGGTTCTCGATAGTCCGGTCGGACCCAGAACCTCGCGCTTCAATTGGCCGCCGAGTCGGCTGGCAGCGAGGGCGCTCAGGTTGAGATTTAGAGGGGGGCGCCTTACCTTCGCTGTTCATGGTCAGTTAAACCGTTGGGCCAGGTCGGTGATCGGTCGTTGGGCAGGTGCAGCTGCAGCTCCATGGCGTCATGAAGGAGTCTGACGACCTCGATCACGTCGTCGTTTGCCATGCGATAGAACACGACATGGCTTGATCTCCAGCGAGTCCCAGCCGACTGCGCGCAGTCCGATCCTTCCTATCAGTAGCTCGAACAATGGCAATGCTATCTTGTCGCGAACCTCGCGAACCTCGCGAACCTCGCGAACCTCGCGAAAGGGGCGTGGGCGGGCAATCAACCTTAAATCCGGGTTAAGCCAATCGCTGCCAATTTTACTTGCCGAGGCTCGTTCCTGCCGGAAGTCCGGCGCTCGCGCCGCCATTGTCCAGGTGACACACCTGTAGCGGCTTTGAACGCGCGGCTGAGCGCGACGTCGCTGCCGTATCCAGCCTGCTCCGCCGCGACTGCGATCGAATGGCCGGCTGCGAGGATGAGCTTGGCACGATAGATCCGCCACGTTGCGATGTAGGTTAGGGGAGGAACTCCAACGACTGATCTGAACAAAGCCGCGAACGTAGAGCGCGACATCCCGGCATCGCGGGCGAGCTGGTCCAGCGTCCAGGGGTGCGTCAGATCGGAGTGAATCCTCTGTAGCGTTTGAGCCAGTTGGCGGTGAGTTAGCCCGGCAAGCCAGCCCTCGGGCAAATTGCCTTCGGAACTGGCCCAAGTTCGGATCGCTTGGATAAACAGCACGTCGAGCAGCCGACCGATGACATAGGATCCGCCAAGAGACGTTTGCGCTTCCTCCGCACCGATCTGTTCAAGAATCGAGACCATTCGCCCTGCGTCTGACTTCGGCAGCGCAATATGGACGACATCAGGCAGTAGCGCCGACAAGGGCTCGCCTGCGGCATGGTCGAACGTGAACAAAGTCGAGAAGAACTCACACGCTTCACCACTCCCGCCGAAGGAGATTGTCTCTCCGGTCACATGATCTGCGATTTGCCAGCAGGGAACGGCAACTCTGTCCGGCGTGTCGCCCAATATCCCCATGACCCCTTGCTTGATGATGAGGCAATCACCTTCCTGGATCTCGACCGCCGGGTAGCCCGCCTGGGTGAACCAGCCCCGCCCTTTGGCGATGACGACAAGCCGGGCCTGCCCGCCACTGTCGAATGATATCGCCCAAGGTGCGTGGGCACGCATTCGAACGAAGAGCGAACTTTCGAGCTGCATGGCGCTGAGCACTGAGTCAAAAGGGTGCATGGTAATCTCGGACGATGGATTATAAATCGCATACTTCAGGCAATGGATCATCCAGTCAACCTCCAACATACTTTTCACTCAATTTGGGGGCTACTGATGAAGATCTATCGTTTGCAGACAATCGGTTCAATCGACGGCCTGGTATTGTTCGAGGAGCCCACACCGCAGCCTGGCCCAGGCGAAGTGCTGGTTAATATCAAGGCAACCTCGCTTAATTTTCGTGACCTGACCATCATAAATGGCTGGTCACCCTTTCCCCTCGAAGAGGGCCGTGTCCAGTTGTCCGACGCCGCAGGCATCGTTGAGGCGGTCGGCGCCGGGGTCACTCGCTTCACGGTCGGCGACCGGGTGGCGAGTAACTTTATGCCTGGCTGGCATGCTGGACCATTTCGCGAGTTCACCTCTCAGTACGGTACGCAGCTGGATGGTTGGATGGCTGAATACCGTGCGATCGATCAGAACGAGCTGGTCGCCATTCCCGATTCGATCAGCTTTGAGGACGCAGCCACTTTGCCATGCGCTGCGGTCACGGCTTGGAACGCGGTCGCCGGTATCGGCCCGAATCACCAGGTACTGATACAGGGTACTGGTGGTGTCTCTCTGTTCGCGTTCCAGTTTGCCAAGGCCCGGGGTGCAAAGGTTATTGCGACGACATCATCGAACGATAAGGCGCTGCGGCTGATCACGCTGGGCGCCGACCATGTCATCAACTATGCGGAGAATCCCAACTGGGGCGAGCAGGCCAAGGCTCTTAGCGGTGGCCGTGGCGTCGACCGCGTCGTCGAGGTGGGTGGTCCCGGCACGTTTGCCCAATCGCTGAAAGCGGTTGCGTTGAGTGGCCAGATTTCTATGGTCGGCGTGCTGGCAGAGGGCGAGATGCCGGGCTATCTGGATATGTTCCTGACCTTCGCGAGATTCCAGACGATTGCGACCGGCAACCGCCAGGATCTGGAGGAAGTGATCACTGCCGTTGCGCAGAATGGCATTCGGCCGGTTATCGATAGTCGATTCACCTTCGATGATGGTGTGGCCGCGTTTGAGCATTTTGGCAAACGCAACGTGTTCGGCAAGGTCGTCATCATCAACGAAGCCTAATAGGTCGGCTCATCAGGGCCGTTTTATGTGTCACAGAAAGACTGTTGTCCACGTGCTGGTGCGACGCGCTTTTACGCACCTATCAATGCTAGAGGTATATGAAATGGGAAAGCTCAACGGCAAAGTCGCCTTAATCACCGGCGGCGGTAGCGGTATCGGACTCGCGTCGGCGAAGCTGTTCGCTTTGGAAGGCGCAAAAGTTGTCATTGTCGGCCGCACCAAATCGTCCCTTGATGAAGCCGTGACCGAGCTGGGTGATAGTGCCGTGGCCATCGTCGCGGACGTTTCTGATCTGGCCGCACTTGACGCACTCTACGTAGAGGTCGGCGCGCGTTTCGGCAGGATCGATGTTTTGTTCGCCAACGCAGGGGTCAACAATCTTGCGCCGTTCGAGGCGGTGACGCCTGAGGATTTCGACAGGCAGTTCAACTCCAACGTACGCGGCCTGTTCTTCACTGTACAGAAGGCGCTGCCATTACTGAGCGACGGGGCATCGGTGATCCTCAATGCTTCGGTTGCGCACAAAAAGGGCTCCCCGTTGCACTCGGTTTACGCGGCAACGAAGGCGGCGACTCGGTCCTTTGCACGTAGCTGGACAACGGACCTCAAGGACCGGAACATCCGCGTCAATTCGATTAGTCCCGGTTTGATCGAAACGCCGATCTTCGGAAAACTGGGTGTACCGCTAGAGGTTCTCCAGGAAGCAATGCCTGCTCTGCTTACGGCCATGCCGATGGGGCGGGTCGGGCGCGTGGAAGAAGCGGCAACGGTTGCACTGTTTCTGGCAAGCGATGACAGTTCGTTCGTGACCGGCATTGATCTTCCGGTCGATGGCGGTCTGGGTCAGGTATAGGTGTAAAGCATAAGGATTGGGTCCGCCGCCGGGCGCAAGTGGTTTCATCCCCTTTGCGTCAGGCGTACCTCAAACCCTTTGCCATTAACTCAAACGAATAGTCGTTTTCTGGATTTTGAGCGTATCAGGCGGTCATCTGTCTCAGAGAATGACAGGTGAAAATTTTGCGCTTCTGGAAGTCGGCATTACGAGAGCCGCTAGCTTTCAAGGCTAGGGGAGGGATCGACCGAGTTGGTCCAGGTAGTGCGAGCTTTCGTACGAGCGGCAAATTCTTTAGTCCTGACATCCAACTGAGCGCCATGCCGCCTCAGCGAGCTGCTGCCTGTAGAGTTCAGGGCTGCGCTTGACTCTGGCAGAGAGCCAGGCGCGACAGTAGCTTTCTGCCGAACCGATAAGAAGTGATGGCAGTAATTCAAAAGGAAGTTCTTGTAGGTCTTTGCGATGAGCAGGATCGCTGAACCAATCTTTTAATTGAGCGTTTCGGGCGAGATTGGCCTCTTGGAGCTGATCATTAAAGCTGCTTCGTGCCACGGCAAAGCGAGCCTGGTACTTGAAGCGCGCCCAGTCTGGTTGACGGACGACCCAGTCCACGTAGCTATAAACCAGCGCATAAACCCATTCCTTGGTCGACTTGACATTGCTGAGGTAGCTATTCCTCAGCCGTGCCTGGTCATCTAAAGCCGTCATGTACAACGCGGCGACCAGCCCCTCCTTGTTATTGAAATGGTGATAGATAGCCCCAACGCTCATCTCGCTTTCGGCACGGATTACGTCGATGGTCGTCGCTTCAATGCCTTGTTGATTGAACAATGCGAGAGCGCACTTGAGGATGTGGCGCTTGGACTCGGCGCGACGGCCCGGATAGCAGCGCTCAAGGAGGTCAACAGGTTCCATTCTTCAGTCCAGGCAAAAGCGCAATGGTAATTGAAACGGCTGCCCGGCACGAGATTGACTGGCGAGCAAAAACAGAATAATGTTCTTTAACAGAATAATATTCTGTTTCGTTGGCTTCACCCATCTAATGCCCGAGGAATTCTAATGAGCCAGACTCTCAGCATGTACCAAAGCGTTGGTCCGTCCGCTTTTAGCAATATGGCCTGTCAAATGGCGCCGTACTTCGGCACGATCAATCCGGAAATTTCTGTGTTGACCCCCGGCCGGGGTGAAGTGAAGGTGCCATTTCGCAAAGAAATCACCAATCACCTGGCTTCCGTTCACGCTATCGCGTTGTGTAACGCGGCAGAACTCGCTGGCGGCATGATGACTGAGGTGTCTATTCCGAGCGGAGCTCGTTGGATTCCGAAAGGCATGACCGTCGAATACTTGGCCAAAGCCAAGAGCTCAATTCATGCAATCGCTGACGGTAGCGAGATCGACTGGGAAACGTCGGGGGACAAGATTGTTCCGGTCGAAATCTTCGATGAGGGTGGCGTGAAGGTATTTACGGCGCGCATCACCATGAACGTTAAAGTCGGCTAAGTCGCTTAGTTAGCCAGCCGCTTCAATTTCGGGCGGCTGGTTGTTGAGCATTCACGCGGTCAGTCGGCTGTTCAGTAGTCGGAATGAGCACCACTCAATTTTTCGGCTTGTTAACTGGAGTTACTAAGCCACTGCATAGACGTCTGAACCCCGAATTAATCCAGCTTGGAAAAACGATCACTACGAGTCTCCGCACCGAGCAACGCACTCGCGCTCGATTCGGAATTTATGGTTTTCAAGCGATCTTCACCGACGCGCTAGGCTCACGTGACGCTGCGCGTGCAGCGACGAAGGCAAGTACTGCCGCCACGCCTAGCAACGTGGCGCTCAACTCGAAAGTCGCTCGATAGACGTTCGAGTCAAATACCAGCCCGCCAACGGTTGCGCCGGATGCAATGGCCAGTTGGATGATCGCCACCATTAAGCCGCCTCCGGCTTCAGCATCCTCTGGCAATGTCCTGGCCAGCCATGTCCACCATCCCACCGGTGCCGCGGTCGCAACCAGCCCCCAGAGACCCAACAAGACGGTGGTGGTGGCCACAGAGCTCCCGAATGAGACGAGCGCCAGTGCGATCACCGCCATCAATATCGGGATGAAGATAAGAGGGCGATGCAGGTCATTTTTCAAGAATGCTTCAATCAGGAAGGTGCCCGCCAAGCCTGCCAGACCGAGAACGAGCAACATCAGCGAGAGCATTGAAACGCTGACGTGCGTGACCGTTTCCAGGAACGGGCGCAGATAGGTGAACAGCATGAACTGGCCCATGAAAAAGACGCTGACCGCCGCCATGCCCAGTGCGACCGGCAGGCTTTTCATTAACCTGAATACATTTCCAGTGCCTGGATTGCTTTGCGATTTCATCGGAGGAAGGCTAATCAAAAGCCAAATACTGGCGGCCACCGCGACCGGGATAACGCACATAAACGCACCGCGCCATCCAATCAGGGATCCCAGAAAACTGCCTAAAGGCGCTGCAATAACAGTTGCTAAAGCATTACCGCCATTGACGACCGCCATGGCACGAGCGATCTGATCGTTTGGCACCAAGCGCATGGCGGTTGCCGCCGACAATGACCAGAAGCCCCCAATGGCCACGCCGATCAGCGCACGACCAATCATGAACACCCAATAGGTCGGGGCAAACGCAACTACGGTTCCTGAAACAATCATCAGCAACGTCAGGGACAACAGCAGCGGTTTGCGGTCGACTCGTGCCGCCACCGCTGCGGTCATGAGGCTGGCAAACAGCGCAAACAACCCAGAGATCGAAATGCCCTGGCCCGCTTGCCCTTCGGTGATATGCAGATCTGCGGCAATGGGTGTCAGCAGGCTGACGGGCATGAACTCCGACGCCACCAGAACGAAGGCGGCAAGCGACATGGCGAACACGGTGCCCCATGATTGTTCAGGTTTTCGCGGGGCTGAGAGCGTGTGTTGGATCATTGATTGAATCCTGTAATGCGCGAAGCGTCGCGGCCCCGGGAACGGGGCCGTGCGTGAGAACGGATGCCCGGCCAGGGCACCGTTCAGGCTACTTCAGGTTGCTTTTGAAGAACGAGGTCAACTTGGCGAATGGAATGAGGTTGACCCGGTCGTAAAGATCCACATGCCCGGCATCTGGAATGATCAGCAGCTCTTTAGGTTCGGCCGCCCGTTTGTACGCGTCCTCACTGAACTCGAGTGAGTGTGCCTGGGCGCCAGCAATGAATAGCAGTGGGCGAGGGGAGATGGTCTCGATGTCATTGAACGGATAGAAATTCATGAATTTCACGTTGCTGGAAAGCGTCGGCATCGTGGTTGTCTGCGCCGATGCTCCGGCAGGCGTGACCTCTCCTCGCGGAGTGCGGTAGAAGTCGTAGAACTCGTCACCCACGGCGTTGCCGGTCAGCTTGAGTGGTGAGCCGCTGGTATAGCGGGTCTGCCCACCCTGGAACTCCACATCGCGCTGTTGCGCCGCTTCGCGAATGATCTGCTGGCGTTGTTCCGCAGTCACTGCGTGTTTGAGACCATTACGATTAGCCGCGCCCATGTCGTACATGCTGACGGTGGCGATGGCCTTGAGACGCGGATCAATCTTGGCCGCACTGATGGCGAAACTGCCACTGCCACAGATGCCGATCACACCGATACGCTCACGATCAACTATCGGTCGAGTACCGAGAAAGTCTACGGCGGCACTGAAGTCTTCGGCGTAGATATCAGGCGAGACCGTTTGGCGAGGTATGCCCTCACTTTCGCCCCAGAAGGATAAGTCGAGCGACAGCGTGACAAATCCCTCCTCGGCCATTTTACTGGCGTACAGGTTTGCGCTTTGCTCCTTTACCGCGCCCATGGGGTGGCCAACGATGATGGCGGCGTTTTTCGTTTTCGGGTCGAGGTCTTTCGGGGTGAACAAGTTGCCCGCGACTTTCATTCCGTACTGATTGTTGAAGGTGATCTTGTCCACCGTCACCTTGCCGCTTTTGTAGAAGTTGTCTGCGCCGTTTGACATCTCGGCTCCCATTGAAGAAAAAGAGGCAACAAGTAGCCCGAAGGCGAGAAAAATACCTTTCACTGGATCGTCCTTTCGGTTGAATCGTTATTGGCTGGAGTCTTTCGCTTGGCCAGCCAATGTGGCGTTGTCGATCACGAAGCGATACTTGACGTCACCCTTGAGCATCCGTTCGTAGGCATCGTTGATCTGATCGGCTCGAACCAGTTCGATGTCGGCGACGATGCCGTGCTCGGCGCAGAAGTCCAGCATCTCTTGGGTCTCGGGGATGCCGCCGATCATCGAGCCGGCAATCGTTCGGCGCTTCATGATCAGGTTGAACACGTTGGGTGATGGATGCGGCGACGCGGGCGCACCGACCAGCGTCAGCGCACCGTCGCGCTTGAGCAACACCAGAAAAGCATCCAGATCGTGGGGCGCGGCGACGGTGTTGAGGATGAAGTCGAAGCTCTTGGCATGCGCGGCCATCTCCTCAGCGTTGCGCGAAACCACAACTTTGTCAGCGCCCAACTCCTTCGCCGCTTCGCGCTTGGATTCGGACGTGGTGAACGCCACAACGTGGGCGCCCATCGCATGGGCCAGTTTGATGCCCATGTGACCAGCCCACCGATGCCGACCACGCCGATTTTCTTACCCGGCCCGGCGTTCCAGTGTCGCAGTGGGGAATACGTGGTGATACCCGCACACAGCAGCGGCGCGACGGCGGCCAGTTGTTGCTCGGGATGGCGGATGCGCAGGACGTAACGTTCATGCACCACGATGTTTTGCGAGTAGCCGCCGAGCGTCCAGCCAGGTGCGTCCGGGGTCGGGAAGTTGTAGGTGCCGATCATGCCGTCGCAATAGTTTTCCAGGCCGGTTTCGCAGTCGTCACAATGTTTGCAGCTGTCGACGATGCAACCGACACCAACCAGATCGCCGACTTTGAAATCCGCAACACGCGCGCCGACCGCCGATACACGACCCACAATTTCGTGCCCCGGTACGCAGGGAAACTGCGTGCCCGCCCACTCGGCGCGCACTTGATGCAGGTCCGAATGGCAGATGCCGCAGAAGGCGATATCGATCTGAACGTCATGTGCGGCGGGGAGGCGGCGTTTGATCTGCAAAGGCTCAAGGGGTTTGTCGCCCGCATGAGCACCATAGGCGTGTACAAGCATGGGAGAATCCTCGATGGTGTGTCGAGTGAGCATTTTCCCGCTCTGTCCAGGCTATAAACAGTGGATTACGCTGGATTACTTGCCTGATCCTATGAGTCAGCGTTTTTTTGCGAGACCGTTGAGCGCGTGTCGGTTTAGAGTTCACCAAAGAGCTAAGACAATGAACATGACGACTCAATACGACATCAACCCATCGCCCCAGAAAGCACTGGCCCAGGTCATTGGTTCGCGGGCTTTGAAGCCCGGTGACTACGGCACCGCGATCGAGGGCCTCGGTTTCTTTCGGCGTGAGCAACCGTCTGCGCCCGTCGTCTGCATGGTCGAACCGAGCATCATTCTCGTCGCCCAAGGCGAGAAACAGCTATGGGTCGGCGGCGAAGGTTATCCGTATGACACGTCGCGCTTTCTAGTCACCTCATTCGACTTGCCCGCTAATTCAGAGGTGCTGGCTGCAAGCCCGGAGCAGCCGTGCCTTGGGCTGACGTTCAAGCTCGATCTGCGCATGCTGGCGGAGCTGATAGCGCAAAGTGATCTGCCGCCCACCCGTGAACGCTCGATCGCGAAAGGAGTCGGCATCAGTACAGTGACCGCAGCCATGTTGGCGCCGTTCGGGCGATTATTGGCGCTACTCAATGAGCCGGAAGCCATTCCTGTTCTCGCCCCTTTGATCCAGCGTGAAATGCACTACCGTCTCTTGAAGAGTGATCAGGCAGGTAGGTTGCGACGAATCATTTCTGTCGATGGCCAGGGCTATCGGATCGCCAAAGCCATCGATTGGCTGAAGTTGAATTACACCTCAGCGCTTCGCGTCGATGAACTTGCGGCTCGGGTACAGATGAGCACGCCGACCTTTCACCACCATTTCCGCCAGCTCACCGCGATGAGCCCGTTGCAGTACCAAAAATGGCTACGGCTAAACGAAGCGAGGCGCTTGATGCTCAACGAGCATCAGGATGTATCGAGCGCGGCGTTCAAAGTCGGCTATGAAAGCCCTTCGCAGTTCAGCCGCGAATACAGCCGACTGTTCGGAGTCGCGCCTAAACGAGATATTGCAGTGTTGCGAGGGGCAGGCTAGCGATATGGTGAGGTCATTCAAAAATGGTCGTGGATTCATGGGCGATAACTCCGCCAAAGATGTGGGGAGCGCTATTCATCAAACGGAAAAAAGCCATTAACTGTCGGGCTTTTATGTCGTAAAAGAGCCGGACTGCAGTAACGATTTTTAACGTCCACGCCCCTATCGCCAAGTATTTAATCCAATCCTTCCGAGCGGCCATCGATCCTGAGCGGGAGAGGGCTCCAGAACATCTGCTCATGGTCTACCAGCCCGAAGAGTTGCCTGCGGTGGCCGATATTCGTCGGTTGTGAGTTGACTGGTGAGCGGGGGAGGTTGGGACGTCTTTTCGGGGGGCTCATACCCTATTGATCCTGTGAAAGTGACACTGCCAGCTTGATGATCATTCGTCCATTGGCTATGGGTAGAATCCAATAGCCTTGCTTAGAATTACCCCTTTTTTCGCTCTTTAAACACCCCAAAAACAAGTCCAGAATTGAGTCTTTTCCTGCTCAGGCAAGAAAAGTAAACCCTTAGATTTCAATGGGGCGGACGCCAGGTGCGAGTCTCGGTTCCCGCTCCAAGCATTAAAAAATGGATCTCTGAAAAGAGGTCCATTTTTTTTCGTCCAAAGAAAAGTCTTTCTTTGCCGAGTTCCTCCTGAAAGCACGCTCGTGGCTGCCAATGCGATAGCG
>Ga0157375_10005832_pt1 | contig 10716 bp, 10 predicted proteins | sample M35metaG_FD_115311 | JGI IMG/M metagenome (GOLD analysis project Ga0157375, IMG submission 115311) | Miscanthus rhizosphere microbial communities from Kellogg Biological Station, Michigan, USA - M3-5 metaG | ecosystem: Host-associated > Plants > Roots > Rhizosphere > Soil | place: USA: Michigan...
GGGTACTAAAGATCGACTACGGCTTTCCTCATAATGGTGACTGCGACAACAAAGCTTTGCTGACCTGGAATGATGGAAATAGTCAGCGTGTGATCGTGTTACCCTAAGGTTAGAAGAGTTTTTTGTTATGCGCCAGAGTTCCGCTCACTTTTCGGCGGAACTTCCTTTTTATTGAAGCTCCTGACCAAACTGTAAGAGGTAGCCGTTGCAATCTTTTATTGCGAACTCTCTCATCGCATATTCAAAATTTTCGATTGGATAGTAGATGCTTGCCTTACCTGCCAAACGTTCATACCACTCGTCTGCATTATCTACATTAAAATAAAATGAACCTGTAAAGTTCGCCCCGTCGTAAGGGATGTGTTCATTTGGCTTTGCAAACATGATCTCAAGGCCATCTCTCCTTACCCATCCCCACTGCCAATCATTTTCGAAGTAGCTCTCTGTAAAACCCAAGATAGTTTTGTAATAATTGATAGTGGCCTCCACATCATCCACCCACATCATGGGTCGCATGTCAATCAATTTCATATTACTTACCTTTTTTAAAATTTCTGTTGATCCAAACCATGGCTTTCTTTACATAATACTCCTTATCGTTCTCAAGATTCTTAACCAGCATTTTGATCTCTTTATGCGATTCGCCCTTCCGAGTATACCATTCCACCATTACTAAAGACAATCTTCGCCGCCAGGGATCTTTTGAACGATTCAACTTTCTCGCAAGATCAAAAATTTGTTTTTGATGCGTGTTGACAATACCTCTTAAAAATTGCATGCCCAATCCATCGCACACGGCCCAGTTGTCGATTTGGATCGAAAACCGTTTAAACACTGCCAATACCCGCATGGGATCAATCTTTCCCACCTTTTCAATGATTTTTATGGCAATTATCTTTTCCTCAAGTGCACCAGAACTCCAAAGCTCTTCCGCCAGGTCAAAAGCACCTTCTTGATATTTCTTTGCCAATTGGTTGAGAACCGGAGTTTTTACACCGTAGATCTTTTGCTTGCCCGGCACCATCGTCTGAAAAAAATCGATATTTCTTTTGTCAGACTTCTCAGTAAGTATTTTCTGTATCTCCTTAATTTGTCTCGACATGCTGATCCAATATAGCAGTTCTTATGTTGTATTTTGCGCAGATCCTTTCTGCTCTTTGTTTTAGTTCTTCCTGGTATCCTTTCGATGGGAAAAAATTTATTCCGTACATTTTTTCATATTTAGGAATTAATGAAGGATCATATCTTTCCAAGAACTCATAATAAAGGGTTTTGCTGTCTGCGGGATTCTTACCAAAAAGTGTTAAACCACCGACAAGAATATAATCCGCCCCCTGAGAACTGGCCGCGGAAATTATATTTTCTAGTTCTTTGTCCGTGTCACTGATCCATGGCAGGATCGGAATAGCATTTACTCCACAAAGGAAACCTTCCTGTTTCAGCTGTTGCAGTATTTTTAATCTTTCCAATGGCGCCGCTGCCGCGGGTTCTAGCATTCGGGCGAGCTCTTCATTCACAGTTGAAATAGATGTCGATAAAATTACTCCCCTGCCAAGGCTTGTCTTCAGATCTTCCGGAAGAATTGCTGCTTTATCAATTTGTTTTAATAGTTCTATGTCTCTCAGAATTAATTTTGATTTGGTACTAATAAAAACAGGGAACCGGTACTTCAAAAAAAGCTTCAACATGCCCTCGGTTAATCTCCATCTTTCCTCATAATGCAAATAGGCATCTGTTGCAGAGCCCACAACGACAATTCCGTATTGACCTTTTTTCGCTTTGACCCGCAATTGTTTTTCTAATAACTCGAGTGCGTTTGATTTTATCGCGAGACCACTGTCCATGTTCTCTCCGTATTTGCTCCCACGGACATAACAATACAGGCAGTTACAACTGCAACCTTCATAAGCATTCACTGAATAATCGGTCAGGAACCAACTGTCACGCTGTTTTTGTTTATTCAGAACAGATTTTACCTGTTTTTCATGCATAATTTAAAGTTAATTGCTTTTTTTATTGGAAGGAGATGTCCAATTTTGTCACAAACTACCTCTATGCGAAATCAAATTGTCTTTTTCTTTTGTCTGTCCGTTTTGGTAAGTTGCACTTCTTCGAAACAGATCATCACTCCTCCACCCGATTCAATTTCGCAGTTAAAATTTTTAGGAGAATACGATGTTCCAAACGGAAAACAATTTAAAGGAACGACTGTAGGGGGTCTATCAGGTATTGACTACGATGCAAACAACGATATCTACTACCTAATCTCAGACGACAGGTCGGCTATCAATCCAGCAAGATTCTATACAGCAAAAGTTCATTTGAAGGAAAATCAAATTGACAGCGTTGAATTTATTGATGTAAAGACATTGCTTCAAAGAGATGGCAATCCGTATCCAAATTCAACACAGGATCCTTTTCATACGCCCGACCCGGAGGATATTCGATACGACCCGATAAAGGATGAAATAGCCTGGAGTAGCGAAGGTGAAAGAAACCCAGGCAATAACATTCTTGAAGACCCTTCGGTAATTGTTGTTGATCGAAACGGAAACTATAAGGATAGTTTTGAATTACCCGCAAACATGCATATGCACTCAACAGAAAACGGTCCGCGCCAAAATAGTGTGTTCGAGGGATTGTCTTTCTCCACCGATTATAAATTTCTTTTTGTTAGCGTGGAAGAACCAATTTATGAAGATGGACCAAGAGCCGGCGGCAACGATTCAACGGCATGGATACGAATAATAAAATTTGACACAGAGCAAAGGAAGCAAATCGCTCAATATGCATACAGGATCGAACCGGTTGCCTATCCGAGCATACCTGATGGCTCTTTTAAAATAAATGGGGTCTCAGCAATTGTATCGGCGGGAGAAAATAAATTATTTGTTGTTGAAAGGTCCTTTTCAACCGGCAGGTTGTCCTCTACGATACGTATTTTCCTGGCCGATTTGAACGAAGCCACGGACGTTGTCGATACAAATTCCCTTTTATCGCAGCCTGCTGCAAAGCCCGTTTCAAAAAAGTTAGTATTGAATATGGATGACCTCGGTCGCTACATTGATAACGTAGAAGGAGTAACATGGGGTCCTACTTTGCCAAATGGTCATAAGTCGTTATTATTTCTGTCCGACAACAATTTTTCTCCGCTTGAAAAAACTCAATTTCTCTTATTCGAAGTAAATCCCTAAAGGAACAATTTTTGTGGCGGGTTCGTGGAATAGTTGATGGTTTTTAAAAAGTGTAACTATGGCATCTACTAAAACAGCCACCAAAAGGAGACTATCAAAGAGATCCGAAAAGAAACCAGGGAAAAAATGGTCGGGACAAGTAACAAAGCATAGCAACGCGCTGGACCTGGAGAAAGATGTTTTTAAACAGCACGATCCTAAAAAAATTGCACAATCATTGAAGCGATCTGCAGAGCATAGCAAGAGAAAAAAAAGTGGCCCTTATCAATCCGCTATGTCTAGTTAAATTTTTACATTAATCGCGCCGGGAAAAATTTAACGGCTGCAGAAAAACAACCCCTGGAAAAAGCAAAGGGTGAATTGAGGAAATTATTTCATAGGAGCGAAAAATTACAGATCGCCAAGACAGTTAACCACAAATCACCCATACGCCTCATCCTCGACTTTATTGCATATGCCCCGGGCTCCTTTATCACTGTGGCAGGAAAATTGAACTCTCTGTATTAAATTTTTTTTATGATACAAAGAGATGGTATGCGCATAAGTCTGTGGCAAAACGAAATTCCTGTCTATAAACCCCAAAATGATCCTGATATCCAGGCAATCTATGATGTGGCCATTATCGGCGGAGGAATTACTGGCATAAGTACAGCTTTTCAATTACAAAAAGCTGGAAAAAAATGTATCGTAATTGAAGCCAATAATATCTGTTTTGGCACTACCGGTGGCACGACAGCGCATCTGAACACACTGCTTGATACCCCTTATACCAGGATTATAAAAAATTTTGGAAAAGACGATGCTCAATTGGTTGCAAGGGCTGCGACAGAAGCTATTGATCTCATAAAGACAAACATTGCCCAAAATGGAATTGCCTGTGAATTTGAAGACGCTTCTGCTTATCTTTTTTCTCAAACAAACGAACAAACGGAAGAACTCGACGAGATCTATGAGGCCTGCCAGGAGGTTGGCCTTGATATTGCGTACAACCTTTCTTTGCCTGTAACTATCGATTTTGAAAAAACCATTGAAGTAAGAGGACAGGGGAAATTTCACCCGGTAAAATATGTATATGGTCTTGCCCAGGCATTTGAAAAAGCAGGTGGCGTTATTTTGCAGCAAACCCGCGTGACCGGAATTGAAGATACTGAGGGTATCACCATTGAAACTGCCAACGGAAATTTCAGGGCAGCAAATCTTATATATGCGACTCATATACCGCCGGGAGTAAACCTTTTACAGATGCGTTGCGAACCCTGGCGGAGTTATGCCATGTCATTCACTGTAAAGGACGAGAATTATCCCCACGATCTGATCTATGATATGTATGATCCCTATCATTATATCCGTTCTCAAAAGATCGATGGGAAAGAATATGTGATAGTGGGTGGCGAGGACCACAAAACCGGTGACGGGGAAAATACAGAAGCAAATTTTCTGCGCCTGGAAAGTTATATCCGAAAACATTTTAACGTCAGTGAGATCTTGTTTAAATGGTCATCCCAATATTTCGAACCGGGGGACGGGCTCCCTTATATCGGTCATTTGCCTGGCCATCCAGGTAATATTTTTGTAGCAACAGGCTATGGTGGAAACGGAATGACGTATAGCAGCGTAGCCGCCATGGTTTTAAAACAAATGATCCTTGAAGAAGAAAGCCCTTACATAAAATTATTTAATCCAAACAGGGTAAAACCAATTGCAGGTTTCACCACTTTTTTGAAGCAAAATGTAGGTGCGATCAGAAATTTTGTTGATAAATGGTTTGACAAAGAGAAATTGGAAGAGTTCGTAGAATTGGCTCATGGAGAGGCGAAGGTCACAAAATACAATGGTGAAAAATTAGCGTTGTACAAAGATGAGCATGGAGAGCTTCATGCCGTAAGCCCTGTTTGCACCCATCTGAAATGTTCAGTGGCCTGGAATGATGCAGAACAATCATGGGATTGTCCCTGCCACGGTTCAAGATTTTCATATGAAGGGAAAGTTCTTACAGGTCCGGCTGATCATGACCTGGAAAAAATAGAAATAAAAAGTTTAGTAGAACATGATTAGACAATCTGCAGAGACAAAGGATGCTTGCCTCTGCAGCATAGATTTTGACCTTTGAGCTCTATTTGAAGATCCTCGCAAAAAAATCCTTCATATCATTCCAGGAGGCAGAATCTGCCTGGGGATTGTATTTTACCGGCATCTTAAATTTTTCAGCGTTAGCGTCCGAAGCGGGGTTCGTAAACGCATGTGTAGCATTCGGGTACTGTTTAAAGGTATAATCAGCCCCAATAGAATCCATTTGCTTTCTAAATTTTTCTACCTCCTCGGGTTTTACAAACTGATCCGCCATTCCATGACATACCAAAATTTTTGCCTTCAATAAATTTTTATTGGCGGGGGCGCCGATGAGACCGCCGTGGAAACTAACTACTCCTTTCAGATCATCTCCCAGTCTCGCAACATTCAATACAACGCCTCCTCCAAAACAATACCCGATAGCAGCAATATTACTCGTATCGACCTGGCTATAGGTTTTCAATTTCGCCAATGCCGCGTCAAACCTGCTCTTTGTCATTTTCAAATTCTGATAAAAAAGTCCCGACATTTTACCTGCATCGCCGGGATTGTCAGCAATCTTTCCATTACCGTACATGTCAACAGCCATGGCGATGTAGCCAAGCTCAGCTAGTTTTCTTGCCCTCATTTTTGGATAATCTACCAAACCCCACCATTCCGGCACTACTAAAATCGCAGGACGTTTACCTTCTTTGTTTGCGTCGTAAACAACGTATCCATGCATTGTAACTCCATTGCCTGAGTATGTGACGTTTTCTTCTTTAAGTGAGGGAGCTTTCGCGGTTTCTTTCATTGTAGAATCAGTACTCGAGCCTGTGGTATCGCTAGTGGAAGAAGAGTTTGATTGGTTATTACACGCCGAGAAAAAAACGAGTGTAGCAATCGTCAAAAAGATTCCTGGTTTCATGGTTTGAGTTTTAGAATACTAAGTTCACGAAAAGCTAGTTTGAGAACAAAAAATTTCCCGTGGTAATGCGTTTCACCAAGATTCAAAAGCACTTCGTGTAAATGGTTTCACAATGGTTATAAAGATTCTACCTTGATACCACTTAATATAGTTGACATGAGAAAAAAATATTTTTTTATCATAATCTTATCCTCAATTTCAATAAGACTCTTCGCTCAGCATCCCTTCAAACCCTGGACAGATGCAGTTGAAACCAGGTATGACAACAAGCAACCAATTGTAATACTCTGACTCTTGACACAACTAACACTTCCTTTTCGCGGTTGAAATGAGAATACGGAATATTCCCGATACATTTCATGTGGCGGTGGTAGCTCACCCTGAATATGATGATCAATACTGGCGTTATGTAGAAGACTTTAAGGTGACAACAAAAAAGGGAAGTGGAAAAATATTCCGTGAGGACGGTACTCCTTTAAAAAACTAAGGTCAATGATTTCCTATGGATAAAATCGAAGGCAACAGTTTGTATTTTTAGGCATGTTTTCGAATAATGATATCTCGAGATACTATGATCTGAGCGAAGTGCATTATCGTAAAATTTGGCGCCTTGATAAAAGCCTCTCACTTCATTACGGTTATTGGGATGATTCAGTAAAAAATTTCCATGAGGCCCTTTTAAATATCAACAAGGTTCTTGCGGGGATCGCAGAAATCAAGGAAGAAGAAAATATTCTTGACGCGGGTTGCGGAGTCGGTGGGTCATCGATATGGCTGGCGAAAGAAAAAAAATGCTTTGTAACGGGCATTAGCCTAAATGAAAATCAGGTAAGTAAAGCAATTGCATTGGCAAAAGAATTTGGAGTGTCTGAAAAAGTTTTGTTCGAGCAAAAAGATTATGCAAATACATTCTATCCGGCTAGTTCTTTTGATGTTGTTTGGGCAATTGAGAGCGTTTGCTACGCTGCTGACAAGATCGATTTCTTAAAGGAGGCAAACAGAGTCTTAAAGCCGGGCGGAAGGTTGATCATCGCAGATTTCTTTAAAAAGAAAGATCTTAATTATGAAGATGCCGGCCGTGTCAAAAAATGGGCGGCGTGCTGGGCGATCAATGACTTTGCTACCAAAGAGGGATTTGACAATGAGCTAAAAGAAATTGGGTTCAGCAATTTAGTTTGGCAGGACGCCACTGAGGCCATTCTGCCTTCGGCAAAAAAACTTTATCGCTCTTATTTTTTAGGTATACTTGGAGCAAAGCTTTACCAGGTTTTCAATCACAATGCCACAGACTTGGGCAAAAACAGTGTTTATAGTGCATACCTCCAATATCAGACACTTAAAAAAGGGTTGTGGAAATACCAGATTGTAAAAGCTTTGAAAGATTGAATGCTCGAGTGATCAAATTAACATCAGTGAAAATCCCTGCCTGCCGGCAGGCAGGTGTGTGATCTGTAAGCCCTAAATTCAACAATAAGATTTTGACAGATTACCGCTGATTACTGACCGGGATCAGTATCTACAGTTTCGTATGCTCATCACATTTGTTACTATCTCATTTCAGCAGGAATAGCATGAATGACTGTTTTTCTTCCTCCACGCAACACACCGATCTCCGTGTTTATTCCAATAATTCCTTCATTCAATAATTTATGCAGGTCGTCAACGCTTCCCACAGGCTTGTTGCTGAATTCGACAATGATATCGCCGATTTTGATTTCATGATTCCGGGCCGGCGAATCAGGAATAATTTCGAAGACATATACTCCCGTTTTTACAGAAAGTTTATTTGCAGCGATCATGCGGTCGGTCAGGTTCACTAGTTGGCCTGCAATCCCCAACTGTGCTCTTTTTACTCTTCCTTCAATGATCAATTTACCTGCGACGTAAGCCGTGAGGTTAGATGAAACGGCGAAACATAATCCCTGGGCTGACTGTATTACAGCTGTGTTCATCCCGATCACCTGGCCCGATGAGTTAACTAATGGCCCGCCAGAATTACCCGGGTTTAGTGCGGCATCCGTTTGTATCACGTCATCGATCAATCGACCATTCGTCGCCCGTAACGTACGTCCCAATGCACTTACCACCCCCGCGGTCACGCTATGCTGCAAACCGAGCGGGTTGCCTATAGCGATGGCCATTTGTCCTGCTTTTAAAGAATCGGAATTAGCAAATGACAGAGCTTTTTGTCCGGAGCCATAAACCTTAATCACGGCAACATCCGTTGACGGATCGGCTCCCTTTAATTCTGCCTTCTCAATTCTGCCATCACTAAAATTTACTTTGATATCAATAGCGTTCTCAATAACATGATTGTTTGTGACAATGTATCCATCAGAAGAAATAATAAAGCCAGAGCCTGACCCCTGCTGCACCTTGTCAACCCGCGTTCTTTGGTCTATTAATTTTTTTTGCACCTGTATGTGAACCACCGACTGGGCGATTTCACCGACTACTTCTGTGATCGTTTTGGAATAGGCATCCAATAGCCCCGCATCGGGAGTATGTTCGACAAATGATATTGTATCCATACCAGGATATTGTCAAAAGGTTTACCAATGTGAGTTGCTGACAGGCTGGCATTGCCTAAGGTTGTAATTTGCTCTTATGAGCAGTGAACGTGAAAAGTGAAACGTGAAAAAAAGGCCGACTGACAATTACCATTGACGTTTCACGTTTGACGTTTCACGTCAAAACTCTTTCTCGTAACTAACGGCTACATTACCGCTGAAGTTTATAACAGGCGGATATTTTTTCGTGATCGATATAGAAACTTTTTTCACCTGTGGATACAAAAGATGAATATCCTCGGTGATTTTCATGGCAAGGGATTCTATAAGGTCACTCGTTTGAAGCATATATTTCTTAACAAGCTCATACAATTTTATGTAATTGATCGTTTCATTCATTTTGGTAATGACACCTACAGACGATTCAAACCCCACGTCCAAATCAACAATAAATTCGTTTGAAACTTTTCTTTCCTCTTCATACAATCCATGATGAGCAAAAAAACGAAGTTGCTTGAGTTTGATTGTAACCATTCCATTGAATTAATGAAGCCCTTTCTCACCCAAATACCTCTCAGCATCCAGCGCCGCCATGCATCCCGTGCCTGCTGCGGTTACGGCTTGCCGATACACTTTGTCTTGCACATCGCCGCACGCAAACACACCCTCAATATTGGTTTTTGAAGTTCCCGCGACAGTTTTTATATACCCTGCTTCATCCATATCCAGCCAATCTTTGAAGATTTCTGAATTGGGCTGATGACCAATAGCAACAAAAAATCCGCTGACAGAAATAGTTTGTTTTTCGCCGGTTTGATTATTAAAAACACGAACTGACGACACATGTTTCTCTCCTACCACTTCTTCTACTTCGGTGTTCCAGTAGATCTTAATATTCGGACTCTTAAAAACTCTTTCCTGCATTACCTTACTGGCCCGCATTTCGTGCTTACGAATAAACATATGAACGGTCGTCGCAAGTTTAGCAAGATATAAAGCTTCTTCGGCTGCAGTATCTCCCGCCCCTACTGTTGCAACTTCCTTGCCCCTAAAGAAAAATCCATCGCAAACAGCGCATGCACTTACTCCATATCCATTCAGGCGCTGTTCACTTTCAAGTCCCAGCCATTTTGCTGCTGCGCCGGTAGCAATAATAATGGCATCAGATTGAACTATTTTTTCATCATCGATCCAAACTTTATAAGGGCGCTTTGAAAGATCAACTTTTGTTGCTAATCCAAATCGAATGTCTGTCCCCATTCTTGCCGCCTGTTTTTCAAAATCAACCATCATTTCTGGTCCTTGTATCCCTTCAGGGTAACCTGGATAGTTTTCTACTTCCGTGGTGATCGTCAATTGACCGCCCGGCTGAATTCCCTGGTACAACACAGGTTTTAAATTGGCTCTCGCGGCATAAATAGCGGCTGTGTATCCTGCAGGTCCCGATCCGATAATTAAACAATGTACTTTTTCACTTACTGTTGCTTCCATAATTAGTCCTTCGATCTTCCGAATAAATTTGTCAAAAGTAGCTTGAAAATATCAATTGATATTCTCATAACTGATCTGTCTTAATTGCGTGTGCAAAACCCATAGATGCACGCAAAGGCGCAAGAATAATACAAAAAACGCAGAGTTTTGTTTGCTTCATAGACGCCTCATTACATAAATTAAAAGCTAAATAGAGAACAGAACGCACAAGTGTGTGACACAACATCTGATGATTATGCAAATAGCTGGGAACATAAAAAGAACAGCTCCAATTCGACTAAGGCGAATCAGAGCTGTTCATAACCCACAATTTGCTATTCTTACGTTCCCAACTGTAAACGTCGGGGATTAAGTTATTAACCCAGGTAAGCTTTTAAAGCATTACTGTAACGGGCCTTTTGTAAACGCTTAATAGCCCTCTCTTTAATCTGGCGAATACGTTCTTTTGTAAGATCATATTTCTGTCCGATCTGTTCAATGGTTACCCCATTTTCACCATCGAGACCAAAATACGCATTTACAATTTCCGCCTCTCTTGGAGAAA
>Ga0157375_10005833_pt1 | contig 10715 bp, 8 predicted proteins | sample M35metaG_FD_115311 | JGI IMG/M metagenome (GOLD analysis project Ga0157375, IMG submission 115311) | Miscanthus rhizosphere microbial communities from Kellogg Biological Station, Michigan, USA - M3-5 metaG | ecosystem: Host-associated > Plants > Roots > Rhizosphere > Soil | place: USA: Michigan...
CCAAGCGCCAGGCGGTCACGAATCCCGCCAACACGATTTTCTCGGTGGTGCGCGTCACGGTCAGCAAGTATGCGGAGGTGAAGGACGAACTCAGCCGCGTTCCTTACAAGGTGGTGGCCGCCGCGAATGGCGACGCACACATCGAAGTCGAGGTCGGCGGCGAGAAGAAGCAGTTCAGCCCGCCGGAGGTTTCGGCGATGATTCTCGCGAAGCTCAAGGCCGACGCGGAAGCGAAACTCGGCGAGAAGATCACGCAGGCCGTCATCACGGTGCCCGCGTATTTCAACGACTCGCAGCGCAACGCCACGAAGGACGCCGGTAAGATTGCGGGCCTCGAAGTGATGCGCATCATCAACGAGCCCACCGCCGCCTCGCTGGCCTACGGTCTCGACAAGAAATCCGACGAGAAGATCGCCGTGTATGACCTCGGCGGCGGCACGTTCGACATTTCCGCGCTGGAAATTGGTGACGGCGTTTTCGAGGTTCGCGCCACGAACGGCGATACGCACCTCGGTGGCGACGACTGGGATAATCGCCTCGTCGATTGGATCATCGGCGAATTCAAGACCGACTCCGGCATCGATCTCTCGAAGCAGCCCGACGCGGTGCAGCGCATCAAGGAAGAGGCCGAGAAGGCCAAGATCGCGCTCTCCTCGACGCAGGAATACGAGATCAACCTGCCCTTCATCACGGCCGACCAAACCGGCCCGAAGCACATCCAGAAAAAGCTCACCCGCTCGAAGCTCGAGCAGCTTTGCGACGATCTCTTCGCCCGCACGAAGAAGCCCGTGCTCGACTGTCTCGCCGACGCAAAGCTCACCGCCAGCAACATCGACGAACTCGTTCTCGTGGGCGGCATGACCCGCATGCCGCGCGTCATCGACACTGCGCGCAAGCTCGTCGGCAAGGAGCCGCACAAGGGCGTGAACCCGGACGAAGTCGTCGCCATCGGCGCGGCGATCCAGGGCGGCGTGCTCCGCGGCGACGTGAAGGACGTGCTCCTGCTCGACGTGGCCCCGCTCACGCTGGCGATTGAAACCGCCGGCGGCGTGGCGACCTCGATGATCCCGCGCAACACGACGATCCCGACCCGCAAGTCGCAGACGTTCTCGACCTACAGCGACAACCAGCCCGGCGTGGAGATCAAGGTTCTCCAGGGCGAGCGTCCGCTTAGTCGCGACAACAAAAACCTCGGCACCTTCCACCTCGACGGCATCCCGCCCGCCCCTCGTGGCACCCCGCAGATCGAAGTGACCTTCGACATCGACGCGAACGGCATTCTTCACGTCTCCGCGAAGGATCTCGGCACCGGCAAGGAGCAGAAAATCTCCATTACCGGCAGCTCCGGTCTTTCCAAGGAAGAGATCGAAAAAATGCAGCGCGACGCCGAGGCTCACGCCGCGGAAGACGCGAAGGCCAAGGAAGCCATCGAGACGCGCAACAACGCCGACAACCTCGCCTACCAGTGCGAGAAGCAGCTCACCGAACTCGGTGACAAGCTCGACGGCGCGACGAAGAAAACCATCGAAGACGCCATCGCCAAGGTGCGCGAAGCCCTCAAGGGCGACGACGTCGAGGCGATCAAGGCCGCGCAGGACGACCTCCAGAAGAAGTTCCAGGACGTCAGCGCCGAACTCTACAAAAACGCCGCTGCCGCCGGCGCGCAGCCCGGTCCCGAGGCCGGTCCCGCGCCCGAAGCCGAGCCCCAATCCGCCAAGAAGGATGCCGACGTCGTGGACGCCGAGTTCGAAATGGTGGACGAGGACAAGAAAAAGTAACGCGAAACCCCTTTAGCTAATGGCCGCCGACGCACTCGCGTCGGCGACCCTTGTTAACAACCCAAAACCAAAAAAGAAAAAGCCACCATGGCAGCCAACATCAAACCCATCGGAGATCGCGTGCTCGTAAAGCCGCTCGAAGAAAAAGAAGTCAAGAAGGGTGGAATCATCATTCCTGATTCCGCCAAAGAGAAGCCCCAGGAAGGCGAAGTCGTGGCCCTCGGCACCGGCAAGCTCGACGACAAGGGCGAAAAAATCGCGTTCACCGTGAAGAAGGGCGACAAAGTCCTCATCTCCAAATACGGCGGAACCGAAGTCAAATTCGACGGCGAGAGCTACCTCATCATGCGCGAGGACGACATCCTCGGCATCGTCGGCTAATCCTCTCTCAACTAATAAACTCTCAACTAAAAACTCACTAAAATGGCAGCAAAACAACTCCAGTTTGACGAGCACGCCCGCCAGGCGCTGCTTCGCGGCGTCGAGAAGTTGGCGAAAGCCGTCAAGGCGACCCTCGGGCCAGCCGGACGCAACGTCATCCTCGACAAGAAATTCGGCAGCCCGACGATCACCAAGGACGGTGTGACGGTCGCCAAGGAAATCGAGCTCGAAGACGCCTACGAAAACATGGGCGCCCAGCTCGTGCGTGAAGTCGCCTCGAAGACGAGCGACATCGCCGGCGACGGCACCACGACGGCGACCGTTCTCGCTGAAGCCATCTACAAGGAAGGCCTCAAGAACGTCACCGCCGGCGCGAACCCGATGAGTCTCCAGCGCGGCATCAACAAGGCCGTCGAGGCCATCGTTGCCGAGCTCGGCCGCATCGCCAAGAAGGTGAAGGACTCGAGCGAGATCGCCCAGGTCGCCACCGTCTCCGCGAATTGGGACACCACGATCGGCCAGATCATCGCGGACGCGATGGAGAAGGTCGGCAAGGACGGCACCATCACGGTCGAAGAGAACAAGTCCATCGAGACCACGCTCGACGTCGTCGAGGGCATGCAGTTCGACAAGGGCTATCTCTCGCCTTACTTCGTCACGAACACCGAAGACCTCGAAGCCGTGCTCGAGAACGCCTACGTTCTTCTCCACGAGAAGAAAATCAGCAGCCTCAAGGATCTCCTGCCCCTGCTCGAGAAAGTCGCGAAGAGCGGCCGTCCGTTCCTCATCATCGCCGAAGACGTCGAAGGTGAAGCGCTCGCGACCCTCGTCGTCAACAAGCTCCGTGGCACGCTCCAGGTCGCAGCCGTCAAGGCTCCCGGCTTTGGCGATCGCCGCAAGGCCATGATGGAAGACATCGCCGTCCTCACGGGTGGCCGTCTCATCACCGAAGACCTCGGCATCAAGCTCGAGAACCTCACCCTCGACGATCTCGGCCGCGCCAAGCGCATCGTCATCGACAAGGAAAACACGACGGTCATCGAAGGCGAAGGCAAGGGCTCGGACATCCAGGGCCGCGTTGGCCAGATCCGCCGTCAGATCGAGGAAACCACCAGCGATTACGACCGTGAGAAGCTCCAGGAGCGTCTCGCCAAGCTCGCCGGCGGTGTGGCCGTCATCAACGTCGGTGCCGCCACCGAGACCGAGATGAAGGAGAAGAAAGCCCGCGTCGAAGACGCCCTCCACGCGACCCGTGCGGCCGTCGAAGAAGGCATCGTCCCCGGCGGTGGCGTCGCTCTCGTCCGCGCCCAGAAGGTGCTCGATACCCTTCAGCTCGAAGGTGACGAACTCATCGGCCTCGGCATCATTCGCCGCGCCATCGAGGCTCCTCTCCGCCAGCTCGCCGCGAATGCGGGCCTGGAAGGCGCCCTCATCGTGCAGGAAGTCAAGAAGCGCAAGGGCAACGAAGGCTACAACGTCGCCACCGGCGAATACGTGGACCTCGTGAAGGCTGGCGTCGTCGATCCGGCGAAGGTCACCCGCTCGGCGTTGCAAAACGCCGCGTCCATCAGCGGCCTGCTCCTCACCACGGAGGCTCTCATCACCGAGGTCCCCGAGAAGGAAAAGGCTCCCGCCATGCCTCCGGGCGGCGGAATGGGCGGCATGGACTACTAAGTCCGGCCACGCACCAAAGTTAAAAATCAACGCCGCCCCGGGGGAAACCTCGGGGCGGTTTTTTTTGTGCCGGCTAGGCGTCCGGCTTGTTTGCGGATACGAGGTCGAGCAGGCCCGGGAAGCGTTTCTCGATGTCCGCCCGACGCAGTGATGTGCGGCAGGTGTTGCCCGCGCTGCGCATGCGCACCAGCCCGGCCTCGCGCAGCACCTGGAAGTGATGCGACCGCGTGGCCTTGCTCACATCCATCGGAAAATCGCTGCAGGTGAACTCCACGTCGCCCGCCAGGAGGAACTGGCGCACGATCTTCAGCCGCCACGGATCGGACAGCGCCTGCATCATCACCGGTAACGGGACGGAGCGCAGCGGCGGATGGCGATAACTCTTCATGGAACCGTTGGAAGATAGCACGGAACGCGAGATGGGGCTGAAACGAATTTTCGTTTGACGCGACGCCGGCCTGGAAGATGTTCGAGAAATATCGAACCTGTTCATGAGCATCCTGCACACTCCTCTCCGCGCCGGGGCCTTTACCTTGCCGAATCGGATTGTCATGGCGCCGCTCACCCGCTGCCGCGCCAGCGCCGGCCGCGTGCCGAACGCGATGATGGCGGAATATTACCGCCAGCGGTCTTCCGCCGGTTTGATCCTCAGCGAGGCGACGAGCGTTGATCCGATGGGGGTCGGCTATCCCGATACGCCGGGCATCTGGTCCGAGGAGCAGGTCGCGGGTTGGCGGCTTGTGACGGAGGCCGTGCATGCAGCCGGGGGTACCATTCTGCTCCAGCTCTGGCACGTCGGCCGGGTGTCGGATCCGCTTTATCTGGATGGCCGGGTTCCCGTCGCGCCGAGCGCCATTGCCCCTTCCGGCCACGTGAGCCTCGTTCGCCCCTATAAAAGTTTCGTCGTTCCGCGGGCGCTGGAACTCGCGGAAATCCCCGGAATTATCGAGGCCTACCGCCGTGGTGCGGAAAACGCGCAACGAGCCGGCTTCGATGGCGTGGAAATCCACGGAGCGAATGGCTATCTGCTCGACCAGTTTTTACAGACGAATTCCAACCACCGCACCGATGAATACGGCGGCCCGGTCGAGAATCGCGCCCGGTTGATGCTCGAGGTCGCGGATGCCGTCGTTTCCGTCTGGGGCTCCGACCGGGTGGGAATGCACCTGAATCCGCGTGGCGGAGTTCACGGCATGGGAGACGAAAATCCGGCGGTCACTTTTGGGCATGTCGCCCGCGAGCTTGGCCGCCGAGGCCTGGCCTTCCTCTGCGTCCGCGAGCCTTACGACGGCAGGGAAATCGGGCCCGGGCTCAAGCAGAAATTCGGCGGTGTTTATGTCGCCAACGAGCTTTTTACGCAGGCAAGCGCCGAGGCCGCCATCGCAGCGGGCAAGGCCGACGCCGTGGCGTGGGGGAAACTCTTCATCGCGAACCCCGATCTGCCGCGTCGTTTCGCGGAAGGCGCGCCGCTCAACGAGCCAAATCCGGCGACTTTTTACGGCGAGGGCGGGGCGACCGGCTATCTCGACTATCCGACGCTGGACACGACGGGAGTCGCCACCGCTTAGCTCGCGAGCTTAGCGTTTTCCTGCGCACAGGAACGCGGTGTCCGAGCCAGCTCCAAACAAAGGGCCGGTTTTGAACCGAAATGGCATGGCTAGTGCTTGCATGTTGCTCAAAGAGAAACTGTGGTTGCCTGACAAATTCCTTAACGTTGGGTCAAAAGTGTGGAATGGCCCATTTGGTTGGTTGGGTGAACCGGGGGCGCGCGCTGTGGGCGCGCGTTCCCGGAATCCAACGCCGATGGCACCCGCATTCCGTGGCGTCCGTTCCCATTCAGGTCGCCCGCGCCGGCCGCTTGCAGTGAATTGAGATTCTTGGGAAGGCCGGGCAATTCCGCCGCGGCTCAAGCCAGCCCGACCGCGCGGCGCACGCGAGCCATTACTCCGGAGGCGACGGCGTTCGCCTTTGCCGCACCGTCGCGGAGCACGTCATCGACAAACGAAGGATTGGCGACGAGGGCGGCCCGCCGTTCGCGCATCGGGGCGAAATAAGCCCAGGTTGCGGCGAAGAGCGCCTTCTTGAAATCGCCGTAGCCGGTGCCACCCGTGCCGAAGGCCTCGACCATCGCGGCGTAATCGCCCTCGGAGGCGACGAGTTTGTAGAGTGCGAGGATGGCGGAGTCCTCCGTCGGTTTCGGCGCCTCGACCGGGGTCGAGTCCGTCTTGATGGACATGATCTTTTTGCGCAGCGTCTTCTCCTCCTCGAAAATCTCGATGGCGTTGCCGTAGCTCTTGCTCATCTTCGCGCCGTCGAGGCCGGGGACCGTGGCGGTGTCCGCGCGGATGCTGGGCTCGGGCAGCTTGAAGACCTCGCCGTAGAGCTCATTGACCTTGATCGCGATGTCGCGGGTGACTTCGAGGTGCTGTTTCTGGTCGCGGCCGACGGGCACGAGATCGCTGTCGTAGATGAGGATGTCCGCCGCCATGAGCACGGGATACGCGAAGAGCCCGTGCGAGGCCGCGAAGCCGCGCGCGGTCTTGTCCTTGTAGGAATGGCAGCGCTCGAGCAGGCCCATCGGCGTGACCGTGCTGAGGATCCACGAGAGTTCGGTGACGGCCGGCACGTCGGATTGGCGGAAAAAGCAGGCGCGCGTGGGATCCAATCCACAGGCGAGAAAATCGATGGCGAGCTCGCGGGAATGCGCGCGCAGCGCGGCGGCGTCGTGGACGGTCGTCAGCGCGTGGAGATCCGCAATGAAGTAAAACGCCTCGCCCTGGTGTTGCAGCTCGATGGCGGGCCGCATCATCCCGAAATAGTTTCCGAGGTGCAGATTACCCGAGGGTTGGATGCCGGACAAAATACGCATGGCGGTCCGCATTAAAAACACAGCGCCGCCGGGCTGCGGAGGAAAAAGCGCCGGTTTCCCGAGCGGGCGGATCGAATGAGATCGAACAAGAGGTCCGGCTATCTCGTCTAATACGTATAATCATTGAATCGGGAGGGAACTCATGACTGAGAATCTATTCGAGGTCGGCGCCTCTGCGGCGCTGAACCTGACCCCGCTCTTTGCGGGCGAGCTGCCCGCAGCGCGGCGCTGGGAGGACGACATCCACATCCTCGGGCGAAAAATTCGCGTGGATGTCTTCGAGCCGCAGGATTGCGCGCGGGCGCAGGTCGTCCTGTTGTTTCACGGGATCGGGGGATTGCTGGGCGACGGCGCGCTGATGCGCCGTTCGGCGCGGATGCTCTCCGCGCACGGCTTTCGCGCCTGCGTGGTGCATTACTTCAACGCGACGGGAACGTTTTTCGCGACGCACGCGAACGTGCGCGAGCACACCGGTGACTGGACGGCATCGCTCATCGGTATCGCGCGGCATTACGCGGAGGGGAATGCGCCGATCGGGATGCTGGGATACTCGCTGGGCGGATTTCTGGGTGTTCATGCGGCAATCGAGGTCCCCGGCGTGAGCGCGGTCGCGGTGATGTCCGGCGGGCTTCTCGAGGAGCACGAGAGCCATGTGCCGCCGCATCTGCCGTCCTTGCTCGTGCTGCACGGGGCCGACGACACGAAGGTCCATCCCGAACGCGCCGAGGCACTGCTGCGGCTGGGCCGCCGGGCGGGAGCGCAGGTCGAGAGCGTATTTTATCCGCACGAAGGCCACGCCTTGGGGGCGCGGGCGGAGCGGGACGCGCTCGAGCGGGCGGGACGGTTTTTTGCGGCGCGGCTTGAGGCTGGTGTGCGGCGGTGATTTGCGGTAACCCTGCCGCGTCACTACCGGGGGTATAGCTCAATGGTTAGAGCAGCCGGCTCATAACTGGTTGGTTCTCGGTTCAAATCCGAGTGCCCCCATTTTTCCGATTCGCGAGTTCATGAAGAACTCCCGAAGACCTCATTTTTTCGTGGTCGTGAAATTGAACGAGAAAATCTCGCCCTGGCTGGCCGTTGCGATCGTGGATGAGACGAGGAGACGCTGTTTACCGCCGGAGGTCTTCAATCGTGCTCTCCCGGAAAACGTGGCCGTATCGCTGCCAACGACGACGGTGATCTGGAATCTAAGCAGGTGCCGGCTCCCGGAGAATTTTCCGAGTCCACCCGGCGCTCCGGGCAGGATGCCGAACAGAAGGTCCGGCGCTACCACGAACCGCTTCGAGGACTTCATGAAAGTGAAGGCGGAGTTGACCGTAAAGGTCGTTCCATTTCCCGCGGCGGAGCCCTTGAACCGAAAAAGCGCGTAGTCTCCGCGGCTATTTGGAACGACCACCCGGATTTTGACGGGCCCGGAAAACATGGTCCTGCCATCGAAAGCGGTGGTCATGGAAACCGTGCCTTTATAGTGGCCCAGAAACTCCGAAAGATCAACGGCTTGCGCCGAATCCGACAGACCAAGAGAGGAGAGAATCACAGCGAAGAATCCGGGGAGAATCTTCATAAATTAAAGTCGTTGGTGCTGCTAACTTAAGCAACCTGTCATTTTCGGCGCACGGGCCCGGAGACGCTCAGCATGATGCTTGGAAGTTGAGCCTTTGGGACGTGGGCGTTAGGAATGCCGACGATGATTTCCTTCCTTCGCTGGTTTGGCCGCACGTTGTTTGCGCTGCTCGTGCTGGCGTTGCTGGCCGGTGCGTTCGTCATCGTGAAGTTCGAGGACTGGAAGACGGAAAAAAAGGCCGCGCTTGATGCCGGTAGCAAGGTGGTCGAGACGAAGGCGGGACCGATGGAATACACCGAGCGCGGGAGCGGCCCGGCGGTGCTGATCTGCCACGGCGCACCCGGCGGCTACGACCAGGCGATGTTGCTCGGCGACGCGCTCGTGAAGGATGGTTTCCGCGTGATCGCGCCGTCGCGCCCGGGATTTTTGCGGACGCCGCTTTCGACGGGTTTGTTGTTCGAGGATCAAGCCGATGCGCTGGCCGCTCTTCTCGACAAACTTGGCGTCGAGCGCGTCGCCGTGCTCGGCTTTTCGACGGGTGCGCAGGTCGCGGCGCGATTCGCCTTGCGGCATCCCGACCGCACGGATGCCCTCGTGCTCATCTCCCCAGTGACGACCGCCTATCAGCGCGATCCGCTCAAGCAGCCCTTCCAGCTCCTGCCCGATGCGGCGTTGTTCAAAACGACCGGCGACATGGGCGCGTGGTTTTTTGTCGAGCAGGCGCGGCGCGATCCGCGCTGGATGCTCGACGCCGTCTTCGCGACCGAGACGAATCTCGATGCCGGTTCCCGCGCGAAGCTCGTCGATTTCGTGGCGGGCGATCCGACGCAGTTGGCGTTCTTTCGCGCGTTGCTCGGCACGCAGGCTCCGCTCAGCCCGCGCGAGAGCGGCACGCGCAACGACCTCCTGCTCGTGCGCGTGCTCGATCCCGTCGCCTACGACAAGATCAAGGCGCCTGCGCTGCTCGTCACCGGAGTGGCCGATGCGGCCAGCCTCTGGGTCGATTTGAAAGCCATCACCACGCTGCTGCCGACCGCCAAAGTCCTCACCGTGCCAGGTGCCGGCGATCTGGTATGGTTCGGTCCGAATGCCGCCGCCGCCCGGCAAAAAGTGACGGACTTCTTGAAAAATCCGCCGCTCCTTCCAACGCCCACTCCAACACCCCGGCCTGACGCCGCCTCCGCGCCGGCCAACCCTTGATTCGACCAATGGACTTCTTCGAGAGCCAGGCCCGCGCGCACCGCAAGACCCGGTGGCTGCTCGTTTATTTCGTGCTCGCGGTGATCGCCATCATCGTCACGCTGCAGCTTCTCGCGGCGTGGGCGACCGGCGAGTCCGTTCTTGATCCCGGCCTCCTTGGGCTTGTTTCTCTGGGCGTGATCGCGGTCGTTGCGCTGGGCGCGCTCTATCGCATCGCGGAGCTTTCCCGCGGCGGGGGCGGCGTGGTCGCGCAAATGCTGGGCGGTCGGGAACTCGCACCGCACACCACCGACCTCCGCGAGCAGCAGCTTCGCAACGTCGTCGAGGAAATGGCGCTCGCCTCGGGCGTGCCCGTGCCGGACATCTACGTGCTCGACGACGAGGCCGCGATCAACGCTTTCGCGGCCGGAAACACGCCTGGCGACGCCGTCGTTGCGGTCACGCGCGGCACGCTCGAGAACCTCAATCGCGACCAGCTCCAGGGCGTCGTCGCTCACGAATTCAGCCACATTCTCAACGGCGACATGCGTCTCAATCTCCGGCTGATGGGCGTGTTGAACGGCATCCTCCTTCTCGCGATTCTCGGACGCATTGTCTTCGAGATTAGCGCGCGCACCGGCGGCGGAGTGCGCAGTGATCGCGATGGGAAAAATTCCCAGGTCCCGCTCTTCGTCATTGGCGCGGCCCTCTGGCTCGTCGGTTCCATCGGCGTGTTCTTCGCGAAGCTCATCAAGGCGGCCGTCAGCCGGCAGCGCGAATTTCTCGCCGACGCCTCGGCGGTGCAGTTCACGCGCAATCCCGACGGCATCGCCGGCGCGCTCTGGAAAATCGGCCAGGCCGGCTCGAAGTTGCAATCCGCCCGCGCCGACGAGGCGAGCCACTTTTTCTTTGGCAACGGACTCGGGGAATCCTTTTCGAGTTTGTTTTCGACGCATCCGCCGATCGCCAAACGCATTCAAGCCATCGATCCAGGCTTCGACCCCGCGCAAATTTCCAAGGCGGAGCCGTTGTCCCCATCGCCCCAGCCGGCGACTCGTCCCACGCGGGATAATACGATCCTTGCCGGCGCGATGCTCGCGGCGATGCCGGCTTTCGCCCGCGATGGCGCCCGTGACACGGCGAGCGCCGTGCCGCTGATTTATGCATTGCTGCTGAGTGGTGACACCGCGACGCGCGAGAGGCAACTGACCGGCCTCGAAATCAGCGAGGAACAGCGCGCGGAAATTGTGCGCGACCTCGGTCGGAAAGA
>Ga0157375_10005834_pt1 | contig 10714 bp, 9 predicted proteins | sample M35metaG_FD_115311 | JGI IMG/M metagenome (GOLD analysis project Ga0157375, IMG submission 115311) | Miscanthus rhizosphere microbial communities from Kellogg Biological Station, Michigan, USA - M3-5 metaG | ecosystem: Host-associated > Plants > Roots > Rhizosphere > Soil | place: USA: Michigan...
ATTCTCATTCCGCGTCCGCCGCCGCCGGCAGTGGCTTTCATGATGACAGGATATCCAATTTTATTCGCAACAGCTTTTGCATCATCCACGTCTTTCAGCAATCCTTCAGAACCGGGAATGGTAGGCACGCCCGCCTTTTTCATGGTATCTTTTGCATTGCTTTTATCTCCCATTCCGTCAATCTGCTCAGGGGTGGCGCCGATAAATTTTATGCCGTGTTCTGCGCATACAGAACTGAATTTCGAATTCTCAGAAAGGAAACCATAACCAGGATGGATGGCATCGGCATTGGTAATTTCAGCAGCGGCAATGATCCTTGGAATATTCAGGTAGGAGTCGCGGCTGGGAGGAGGCCCAATGCATACGGCTTCATCAGCAAAACGCACGTGCAGGCTGTCCTTATCTGCAGTGGAATAAACCGCCACAGTTTTTATATTCATCTCTTTGCATGTGCGGATGATGCGCAATGCAATTTCTCCCCTGTTGGCAATTAATATTTTATTGAACATAAATTCAATTTGAAGATGAATTGATTTGTGGATTTGAAGATTGAAATCCGATGCGTCTAGTTGAAAATGAAAAATGGCTGCTCATCTTCAAATCAACTCATTTTCAAATTTTCAAATTAGAAATTCTTTAGCTTGGATCTACTAAAAATAAAGGTTGATCGTATTCAACAGGCGTGGAATTATCAGCCAGCACTTTTACAATCTTTCCTGAAACCTCACTTTCGATTTCGTTGAATAGTTTCATCGCTTCTATAATACAAAGCACCTTTCCTTGTTTAATTTCATCTCCCACATTAACAAATACAGGCTTATCAGGCGATGAAGACCGGTAAAATGTGCCGATCATCGGACTTTTAATGGTGATGTATTTTGATTCATCTGCTCCTTTGGGCTTGGGTGCTTCTGCAGGTACGGGCGATGAAGCGGCAACAGGTGCAGCAGATGGAGATGGTGCGGCAGCAATGGGAATTGCAACCGGCTGGACAGGAAGTGAAGCCTGGATTACCTGCTGTTGCGTTGCATGGGTCTTTATCGTAATTTTTAAATCCTTCTGCTCAATACTTACTTCGCTCACCCCGGTCTTTTGCACGAACTTAATGAGCGCTTCAATATCTTTTAGGTTCATCTTTTTGATTTTAGGTTTTCAAAAATAGAAAATATCTGAAACCCGCAAGAATTCTTTTTAGTAGGTTGGGTTTAAGCATGTTGAGACCTCCTATGATCATAGAAGCGCGCAAATTCAATCAAATGCGAGCGCCGGGCCGAATGATATTAAACATCCGTTATCCCCGAGCTCATTCCATTTTCGTAATTTCGCTGTTCAACTCTTTCATGATCCGTTATCTTTTATTCCCTTTTCAATGGTTATGGCGCAGCTTTTTTTTTACCAATGCTGTCATCACTTTTTTCCTGTTTTATCCATTGTTCCTGGTTTTACTCAGCCGTGAAAAATGGTTTCCAATCGTTTTCCGCCTGAAGAAAATATGGGCTCATTTTATCCTTTACCCTGCCGGAATTTTTTACACCATTGATTACAAAAAAAAACCCGCGCGGGATCATTCTTATGTGATCTGCCCAAACCACACCTCTTATCTTGATATCATGCTGATTTATATTTCCATGCCTGTTTATTTTCACAGCATGGGCAAAATTGAATTGCGGAAGGTGCCTTTGTTCGGGAAATTTTTTGAGCGGATGAATATTCCCGTGAACAGGAAAAGCATCAAGGAATCGCACCGCGCATACCTGCGTGCAGCCGCCGATCTTGACAAGGGGATCAGCATTAATCTTTTTCCGGAAGGGACCATACATCATAACGGTCCGCGGATGGGCAGGTTTAAGAACGGGCCTTTCAGGCTGGCCATTGAAAAACAAATTCCCATCGTGCCTGTTACCTTCCTCAATAACTGGCGGCTGGTTCCTGATGATTATTACCGGAGGGTGGGGCACCCGGGGATTGCGCGGATCATCGTTCATGAACCGATAGAGACCAAAGGAATGACGGACAAAGACCTGGAGCGCTTGAAGCACATGGTGTTTGAAATCATTTCCGGCCCGTTGAGACAGGCATACCCGAAATATTTCGAAGAAGAGAAAAAAGAAATCGCCCCTCAGCCTGCATTGGTTTGAGAACTATGGATTATTCTCCCGGAGCATCGTATATTTTTTTTGATGGCGTTTGCAATTTGTGCAATGGCTTTGTACAGTTTGTGATCAACCACGATAAAAAAGCACGGTTCAAATTTGCATCGCTTCAGTCAGAAGCTGCTCAAAATATTCTTCTTCCTTTTCATTTCCCCCTGGAAGAATTAAAGACGATTGCACTCGTTGAAAACGGAAAAATTTATCTGCGTTCCAAAGCAGTGCTCAGGATTGCAAAGCGCCTTGACGGAGCCTGGAAAATTTTTGTTGTATTTTCTATTTTCCCAACATTCATCAGCGATGCCGTCTACAACCTGGTTTCAAAATACCGCTATAAAATTTTCGGGAAAAAAGATTCATGCATGGTTCCCACGCCGGAACTGAAGTCAAGATTTATAGGCTAATAAGTCCTGGTTCTTGCTTCTTGTCTCTTTGTTCTTGGCTCTTTATTCTTGATTCTTTCCTCTTTGTTCTTGATTCTTGGCTCTTTGTTCTTGCTTCTTAGCTCTTTGTTCTTGGTTCTTCTTACTTCGCCCCATCTTTCCACCTCCACAAATACATGCAGGCATACGTTCTGTATGGCGACCAGCTTTCAGAAATCACGAGCATTTTCTTTTTTAGCTTTTTCGTTTCTTTTATTTTAAGCTGGTAAAGATTTTTAATTGCCATTTGTATCCCAAGGTCATCAACGGCAAAAACGTCTTCCCTCCCCAATGCAAACATCATGATCATTTCTGCCGTCCACCGGCCCACGCCTTTTATTTCCGTCAGGTAAATGATCAATTCTTCATCTTCCATTTTGTTGAGGTGTTTCACATCGAGGCTTTTTTCAATAGCAAACCGGGCTACATTCTGAACGTAATTAACTTTTGAATTACTCAAGCCAATTGCGCGGAGCTGCTCATGTTTCAATTCCAACACCTGCTGGGGGGTCGGTTCAATACCACCAAACAAATCAATAAAACGGTTGTAGATCACTTCGGCAACCTTTGTTGAAAGCTGCTGCGAGGTAATGGACTTCACCAGGTAAATGAAAATATTTTTCCGCTTTTTCAGTTCAAGCCTTCCGGTCTTGACGATGGCCTTTTTCAGAAGCTTGTCTTTTGAGAGGTGTTTTATATGGGGCATCAGGGATGAAATAAAATAATGGCAAAATTAAAATTACAACTGGTAACTTCCTTCTTCCTTCCAGGTATTTCCTGAAAAATAAATTATTTCACCAGCTCCCCGTTCAGCTTCATTAATTCCGTCTCGGAAATTTTCGCTGCATACTGCACCTGCACCAGGCGTGATTCGGCATTCTGAAAACTCAGCTGTGCATTTTTCAGTTCAAGGGAATTGGAAAGTCCGCTGCGGAAACGTTCAAATGCTACGTCCAGGTTTTCTTTGGCAAGTAAAATATTTTCCTGTTCCAATGCCAGCATCTCCAAACTGTTTGCAAAATCACGCAGCGCCTTTTCGAGCTGGACTGAAACCTGAAGTTGCAAATCCTTCAGGCGGAAATCAGCGCTTTCATAATTCAGCTTTGCATCCTTCACCTTCCTGTTCACGTTAAAGCCGTCAAATAAATTCCAACTGAATGCCAAACCATAATTATACCCGGTACTTTGATTCAGCAATAAAAAACCCGCTTCACTTTTAGTTCTCCCGTAACTGTATCCTCCGTTAAAATCTATGACAGGAGAATGCAATGATTTCATCTCTTTCATTTCAAGCAATGAGATTTTCTGGCTGCGCTGCGCGGCTAGCAAGGAAAAATTATTTTGCTGCACTGAATTGCGAAGCGTTTCAGGAGAAGGATTGTATGAAATCACAATCGAATCACTTACAAAAAAAACTGTTCCGGGTTTTCTCGAGAGAAGATAATTGAGATCGTCTTTGTTTTCTTCCAGCATGGCAAGCTGCTTCATCCTGATCGAAAGCTGCTCGTTGAGATCCACTTTGGCCTGCAACAAGTCAAGCCGCGATCCCGAACCAACATCGAGACGCGTTTGTGCCAGGACAACACGCTCGCTGTCGATGCCAATGATGATGTCCGTGGCGTCTATAAGTTTCTGCTGCTGCACGACATTGAAATAGGATGCAATCACCAGCTCAACCGTATTTTCAATTTCCTGCTTGTATGCCAGTTCGCCAAGAGCAGCTATTTCATTGAACTTACTTTTGGTAATGAACATCTTCAGCCCGTCAAACAAAGTCCAGTTCAACGCCACGCCTGCATTGGCTGACGTTGAGCCTACATTATTTTTATCCACTACCCTGCCGTCAGTATAATTTTGTGTCAGGTTTGTTTCAGTCTTGCTGATGCCGCCGGCAGCTGTAACAGATGGTAGCAAACCCGCATTGCCAGGCGTGTTATCATTCTTTGCAATCGCTGCGTCATTCTTAGAGATAAGTATTGAATAATTATTTTTCAGCGCCATCCCCAATGCATCCTGCAGGGAAAGTTTTTCCTGCGCTTGCACGAAAAATGGAAACAGGAAGATGATGAATGAAATTTTACGCAACATGTTTTTTCTTCTCTCGTGATAAATAGGAATACACTGCGGGAATAACGTACAACGTCAGGATCAGCGAAAAAAGCAAACCGCCGATCACCACGATTCCCATGGATACGCGGCTGTGCGATCCAGCTCCCAATGCCAGCGCAATGGGCAATGCACCCAGCATCGTTGCAATGCTTGTCATCAATATCGGCCTGAGTCGCATGGATGCAGCTTCCAGTATTGCTTCCATTTTATTTTTTCCCTGCTCCTTTAACTGGTTGGCAAATTCAACTATCAATATTCCGTTTTTCGTCACCAGCCCGATGAGCATGATGATTCCGATCTGGGAAAAAATATTCAATGTCTGGTTGAAATACCACAATGAGAACAGCGCACCCGACAATGCCAGCGGCACCGTAAGCATGATGATTATCGGGTCGATGAAACTTTCAAACTGCGCAGCAAGCACGAGGTAGATCAGCACGAGTGCGAGGATGAATGCGAACATGGTATTCGAAGAGCTCTCTGCAAAATCGCGCGATGAACCGGTGAGCGCTGTGGTGAATGAATCGTCGAGCAGCTTCTTGCTGATGTTCTGCATTTCTGTGATGCCGTCACCGATTGTTTTTCCCGGCGCCAATCCTGCTGAAACCGTGGCACTCATGTAGCGGTTGTAATGGTATAGTTGCGGCGGACTGCTTTCTTCCTGCACGCTGACTAAATTATCCAGTTGAATGAGATCCCCTGCTGTGTTCCTCACATAAATGGCTTTCAGGTCAAGTGGCTCATCGCGGTTTTCCCGGTCAAACTGTCCCACCACCTGGTATTGTTTTCCGTTCATAGGAAAATAGCCGAAGCGTTGTCCGCTCAATGACAGCTGAAGGGTTTGTGCCACGTCCATCACACTCACGTCCAATGCACGCGCCTTGTCGCGGTCAATGGTGATCTGCAATTCAGGCCTGTTGAATTTCAGGTTCACATCCGATCCCTGGAAGACAGGATCGCTGTTCACTTCTTTCATAAACTTCGGAACGACTTCCTTCAGCTTTTCAAAATTAGGTGCTTCAAGAACAAACTGCACAGGCAATGTTCCGCGCGGTCCGCCGCCTGCAGAAATCGTCTGCTCCTGGATAAAAAAGGTTCGCGCTTCCGGAAACTGTTTTGCTGAGGATGTTGCTTTATCTACAATTTGCTGCTGTGTGCGTTTGCGTTTGTCAGGATCAACTAGCATGACACGACCGAAGCCGCTGTTTACCGCGCCTGATCCGGAAAAATTAGGAGCGGTAATCGTAAGAATCAAACGGTTCTCTGGAATTGAATCGGCAACCATCTTTCCAAGCTTGTCCATGTAATTCTCCATGGATTCATAGGACGTTCCTTCCGGCGCAGTGGAAATAATACGAAACCAGCTCCTGTCTTCCAGTGGTGATAATTCACTCTGGAGCAGTGAACCGATGCCTGCAATAAGTATCACTGAAATTCCAAGTATTCCCCATCCCAGCCACCTGCGCTTCATAAAATTTGCAAGTGAATTGTGATAACCTTTCATCATCCTTTCGAAAAATGGTTCAGTCATTTCATAAAACCTGCTGTGCTTCCTGTCGCTCCGAAGCAAACGAGCATTGAGCATCGGCGTTAAGGTAAGAGATACGAAAGCTGATATCAGGACAGCGCCGGCAATCACAACTCCGAACTCACGGAATAACCTGCCGACGAATCCCTGTAAAAATATCACGGGCATAAAAACAGCAGCGAGTGTGATGGAAGTTGAAACCACAGCAAAGAAAATTTCTTTCGTGCCTTCATGTGCAGCCTGGATCGGGTTCATCCCCTTCTCCACTTTTTTGAAAATATTTTCTGTTACCACGATGCCATCGTCAACCACAAGTCCTGTGGCCAGCACAATAGCTAGCAGCGTAAGTACGTTGATGGAAAATCCCATCAGGTACATGATGAAAAATGCACCGATGAGTGAGACAGGGATATCAATGAGCGGCCGCAAGGCAATGATCCAGTCGCGGAAGAAAAGATAGATGATCAGGATCACAAGGATGATGGCAATGAGCAAGGTTTCTTTTACTTCGGAAAGAGATCGTCTTACAAATTTTGTGTTGTCAAGCGCCAACCCGAGCGTATAATCTTTTGGAAGTTCTTTCTTAATCTGGTCAACGCGCTTGTAAAACTCATCGGCAATGTCAATATAATTGGCACCGGGCTGAGGAACTACTCCGCAGCCGATCATAGGTACGCCATTGTTTTTCAGGTTTGTTTCCTCGACTTCCGGACCGAGCACTGCATATCCAATGTCGCGTAACCGCACGGTTCGGTCACCTTCATTGGAAAGGATCAGGTTATTGAAATCATCTTCGGTCACAAGCCTGCCGATTGTTTTTACGATCAGCTCCGTATTGTTCCCTTCAATTTTTCCTGAAGGCAATTCCACGCTCTCACGGTCGAGCGCATTTTTTACATCCAGCGGTGTAAGCTTGAATGCAGCCAGCTTGGCAGGATCCAGCCATAACCGCATGGCGTATTTTTTCTGTCCCCAAATCTGGATCGTACTTACACCAGGAATTGTTTGCAGACGTTCAGCGATTACATTCTCAGCATAATCGCTGATCTCAAGCTGGCTTCGAGATTCGCTTTGCAGCGTAAGTGAAATGATGGCGTCAGAGTTGGCATCACTCTTTGTTACGATCGGAAGCCCGTCAATGTCCTGCGGGAGCTGGCGTACAGCTTGTGATACCTTATCGCGCACATCGTTTGCTGCGGCTTCTAAATCAGCATCGAGATTGAACTCAACAGTGATTGAACTTGAACCCAGGTTACTTGCAGATGAAATGGTGCGCACGCCTGCAATTCCGTTGATGGCTTTTTCGAGTGGCTCCGTGATCTGCGATTCGATGACGTCAGCATTGGCGCCTGTGTAATTCGTCCGTACCGTAATTACCGGCGGATCAATGGAAGGATATTCCCTGACTCCAAGATATGTATATCCGATACCGCCAAAAAGAATAATCGCCAGCGACATTACGATGGCGAGAACCGGACGATTGATGCTGACCGAGGACAGGTTCATTTTACGGAAGAAATCTTTACATCGGTTCCGGGACGAAGGGAAATCATTCCTGTTGTGATGACCGTATCATTTTCGCTCAGGCCGCTGGTGACTTGTATCGTGGTATCATTTCTCATCCCCGTCTCTACCTTCACGGCTTCCGCCTTCCCGTTTTTATATAAATAGACTTGCTTGCCTTTTAAAATCGGGATGATGCTTTCAGTCGGGATCATCAGGGCATTGTTCTGCTGCTGAAGCTTAAGTGTGATCCTTGCAAATACTCCCGGCACCACTTCAGCTTTTGAATTCGGGCTCAATGCGCGGATCTGCATCGTGCGTGTAACATCATCAACCTTTGGTTCGATGGCATAGATGACGCCTTTAAACTGCTTGTCGCTGTTCCCTGCTGTGAAAACAATTTCATCTCCTTTTTTTACAAGCGTTGCATATTTTTCAGGAATTGAAAAATCAATTTTCACAGGATCGATTTGCTGCAGTGAAGCGATCAATGTCTGAGGAGTTACATAACTTCCTTCACTCACAGTTTTCAACCCAATGGTTCCGTTAAAAGGCGCGCGAATTTCCGTCTTGGCTATTTGCGCAATCAGCACGTCACGGTCTGCGTTGAGTGAAGCCACTGAATTCTGAAGCGCATCGTATTCTTCCTGGCTGATTCCTTTCATCTGCAAAAGCTTTTCATTTCTCTGCACCCTGTCATCAGCGAGTTTTTTGTCGAGCTCATTTTTATGCAGCTGTGCCTGCAAATCGGCGTCATTGATCTTGATGAGCAATTGGCCCTTACTCACCTTGCTTCCTTCTTTAAAATTTATCTGCATCAGCTTGCCTGAGACTTCAGGATGCAAGTCAACTTCTTCATTGGCAAGGATGCTTCCTGTAGCATAAATCTGTTCGGTGACAGAAGATGGCTTCAATATTATTCCCATCACAGGTATTGCAGGCGCACTGCCGCCGGGCTTTGAAGCAGCCGGTTGTTGTGAAGGAATAAAAACAAACTTGATAAGAAGGAGAACGGCAATAATTACAGCAATGACAATCAGCGGGCGGAGTCCTTTCATAGAAAAATTTAAAAGCGGGGCGAAGTTACAACATGAAACGGTAATGATAAGTTTAGAATGGATGAAAAAAAAGCCCCGGGAATGTGAATGAAATGTTATTGCAGACCTGCCGAATAATTCCTTGAAACGATTTGAAATTAATGCTTCTCATTTCGCTGCCGCTCAGAATTGTCATTCCATTATTTTTTTAAAAACCTTCTTCCTGATTAAAGGGTATGCCTGGTAAGTAAGTCGCACACTTAATATTCCTACCCCTGCACCAGCAATTACATCTGATAACCAATGCCTGTTATTCATAATCCTTAATGCTGCCACGCTGGATGCAATGGTGTAGCCGCCAATAGAGATCCATGCGCTTTTATCCCTGAACTCCTGGTGCAACATTTCAGCAGCGACAAAAGCAGAAGAAGTATGGTCAGAAGGAAATGATAGATGATCAGCTTCGTCCGGGCGCTCAATTGCAGTTGCGTGTTTGAGTTGCCTGGTTGCAAAACCATTCAATGCATTTGACATCCAGAAAATGATGGCCTGGTTCACCCAGTTGTAGTTGCTCTTCACCCCTGCCAAATCCAATCCAAACATGATTACGAGCGGTGACGATGGCAAATAATTATCTGCATCTGTTGTAAATGTGGGAAAATTTCTTTGCCTCCATCGCTGAACTTCCTGGCTGCTAAACGGGAATCCATGATTTCCTATTGTAGTGATTCCATAGCCTATCAGCAGTGCAGGCATACACACTGTCCGGAATGCATTTGATTTATACCACTTTACAGAATGTAAAGTGTCCTGATACAACTCAGTTTGAACAAGTGGATTCAGCGATTGACCAACCGCAAAATGAAATGAAAGCAAAAAGAAAAGGATTATTTTTTTCATTCCCTGTAAGATGTTTAACAGGAGCTTGCAATCACAAGATAATATTTAAAAAAGAAATAGGAAAGAATATTTATCGTTTGCGGATTATCAATCTTTTTAATTTTCCTTACCTAATCTCCAGGATTTAATTACAGCGGCAGAAATAATTCTGTCCAGTCCCGGAAACCTTCTGTCAAAAAAATTACGGCCAAGAAATAAAGAGTCATCGGGCAAATCAACAATGTCATTTCCATATTCTCCGTTCATTGATTGCAGCACTTCGTTGCCGTTGATGACGATTGCAAAAGTGGGGAAACCAACGACACCTTTGTAGTTGATGGTGTCGAGTGTTATTCCATTAGCCAGGCAAATGGCAATGTCAGTAGATCGTGAGTTGATACTGTCGCGGGCAAAACAAACGGAACCCCATTCACGCCGATGTATCACCGGCTCATCTTTGATCGGAGCATTGCGCCAGGCATAATTCGCTGCGCTGTCGTTACTCACGCCAAACTGGACAATTTTTCCTCCCTTGTAGCTTCGGGTGGGAGCAACGCGATAAATAATGGTGTTGTTATACCAATTGTTTTTAACCAACAGGAAAAACCGGTCGCATGCCAGCGGTGACCAGCTGCGATGGGCCATGACAGAAAAATTCCCTTTCGAAGATTTGAATTCGACAAGGAAACTGTCGGGAGATTGCGATGAGAGCCGAAGCTGAGAGGGAAGCGGTTGTGACTGTATGCCAGTTGCAATTAAAAAGAAGAAAAGGAAATGGATTTGTAGCCGCATTCGCTTGCGTCATTTGGAATGTAACTCAACTTTTGAACTTCAATCTTTCAGATAAACCAATAAGTCATTTCAGTAAAACGAATTTACAATTTTGTGCTGAAAAAAATCATTTTACTTTTCACCTTCATTACCGCCGTTGCCGAAACCTCCATTGTCACCTTGTTTGAGGTCGTCATTTTTGATTTTCTTCTTCCGCTTAGAGCCGAAATCCATTTGTCCAAAGCGATAATCAAAATTCAGGCGTATCCCGGGAAAGAATATTTTGTTGTCTGAAGTATTTGTAAAATTTGCGCC
>Ga0157375_10005836_pt1 | contig 10713 bp, 7 predicted proteins | sample M35metaG_FD_115311 | JGI IMG/M metagenome (GOLD analysis project Ga0157375, IMG submission 115311) | Miscanthus rhizosphere microbial communities from Kellogg Biological Station, Michigan, USA - M3-5 metaG | ecosystem: Host-associated > Plants > Roots > Rhizosphere > Soil | place: USA: Michigan...
ACCCTGATGGTCGCCTCCAGCGCCAGCGCCGCCACCCAGGCCCGCGAAGCCGACGGGGTGGTCGAATCGATCGGCGTCAACACCCACCTCGGCTACACCGACACGCCGTACAACAACTTCCCGATGGTCGAGCAGCGGCTGCGCGAACTCGGCATCCGCTACATCCGCGACGGCATCTCCCAGGGCCGCCCCGACGTCTACTCGCGGCTGCGGACCCTTGCCGGCGACGGGATCCACCTCGACGCGATCGCCGGCGACCCGCTGCAGCGCTGGAACATCGGCACGATCGACCAGCAGCTCGACCTGATCCAGAAGGAACTGGGCAGCTCGGTGGTCTCGATCGAGGGGCCGAACGAGTACGACCTGCAGGGCGACCGCAACTGGGCCTCGACCCTGCGGACCTACACCCAGAAGCTCTGGGAAGGCGTCAAGTCCCGCCCCAAGCTGGCCGGGCTGCCGGTCCTCTGCCCCTCGATCGTCACCCAGGAGGACATGGCCGCGGCCGGCGACCTCTCGCAGTGGTGCGACTACGGCAACACCCACACCTACCTGAGCGGGGCGATGCCGGAGAAGTCCTCGATCTGGAGCGGCGAACTCGGAGCGGCGGCCCACAACTCGGGCAGCAAGCCGGTGCAGGTGACGGAGACCGGCTACCACAACGGGATCAACGGGAACGTCGGCCACCAGCCCTGCTCGGAAAAGGCGACCGGCATCTACATGCCGCGGCTCTTCCTCGAAAACTTCAACCGCGGCACCACCACCCGCAGCTTCTCCTACGAGCTGCTCGACCAGCGCGAAGACCCCTCGAAGACGGACATCGAGGCCAACTTCGGCCTGCTGCGCAACGACTTCTCGAAGAAGCCGGCGGCGGTGGCGATCGAAAGGCTGATCGGGCTGCTCTCCGACAAGGGCTCCTCGTTCGCCCCCTCCAGCCTCGCCTACAGCCTCGAAGGCGCCCCCTCCACGGCCCAGCAGATGCTGCTGCAGAAGCGCGACGGCAGCTTCTACCTGGTGCTCTGGAACAAGGTCAGCGTCTGGGACCAGAGCCGGCGCGCCGACCTCGACCCCGCCGACGCCGCGGTGACGCTGAAGCTCGGGCAGCCGATCGCCAGCGCCGAAGTCTTCGAACCCAACGTCGCCGCCGGCGCCGTCGCCAGCGCCGCCAACCCGACCAGCCTCAAGCTCAACCTCTCCGAGCGCGTCCAGGTGATCAAGCTGGTCCCGGGCAGCGCCCCGACCCAGGCACCCGCCCCGCAGCCGGCCCCGGAAACGACCCCGGCGCCGAGCCCCGGCCCGGCCCCGACCGCGGAACCGACCCCGGCGCCTGCGCCCGCCCCGGCGCCTGCGCCCGCCCCCGGACAGCCGGCCTCCGTCCCCGCCCCCGAAGCGGCGGCGGCGAGCGGCCCCGCGACCCCGGCCCTGCAGCAGCCCGCCCACGTCAAGCCCGCCAGCCACCCGCGCCGGGTCAGCCGCCACGGGGTCACCCGCGCGGCGTCCTCTAGCCGCGGCGGCTGGGCGAAGTCAAGCGCCGATACGCGTCGAGCACCTGCCCGGCGTGGACCGGGACGCTGAAGTCGCGGGCGCGCTCGCGGCCGGCGCTTCCCATCCGCTCCCGCTCGGCCGCGCTGGCGACCAGCGGCTCCAGTCCCCGCGCCCAGGCCCCGGGCTCACGCGCCGGCAGCAAGAGGCCGTCGATCCCCGGCCTGACGATCTCCGCCGGCCCGCCGGCCTCGGTGGCGGCGACCGGAACGCCCATCGCCATCGCCTCGATCGCGATCCGCCCGAAGGCCTCCTGCCAGGAGGGCAGCAGCAGCACGTCGGTCGCCGCCAGCACCTGGGGGACGTCGCCGCGCTCGCCGAGGAAGCGGACCCGCTCGGCGACGCCGAGCTCGGCCGCCAGCGCGTGCAGCCCGCGCTCGTAGGCGCGGTTGTCGAACTGGGTGCCGGGGCCGGAGAACTTGGCCGAGCCGGCGAGCAGCAGGGTGACGTCCTCGCGGCCGCCGGCGCGCAGCTCGGCGAGCGCCCGGATCGCGTCGTCCTGGCCCTTCCAGGGCGTCAGCTGGGCGACCACGGCGAGCGCCACCGTCCCCTCCTCGAGCCCGAGCTCGCGCCGGCTGGCGGCGCGGTCGGCCTGGGCCGGGTCGAACTTGCCGAGGTCGACCGGGTTGTGGATCACCGCGACCGGCCGGCGCAGCGGCAGGCCGTCGAACTGGCGGGCGACGTAGGCGGAGTTGGCGACGACGAGGTCGGCGCGGCGGGCGACGATGCCGAGGACGGCGCGTGAGAAGCGCCCCTCCGGCGCCCAGTCGCGGATGTGGGCGAGCACCGGCGGCCGGCGGCGGCGGGCCAGCAGCGCCAGCAGGGCCGCCCGGGTCGTGTTGGCGTGGATCAGATCGGGAGCCTCGCGGCGCGCCAGCCGCCGCACCTGCAGGGCCGAGCGGCCGATCTCCAGCAGGCCGCGGCTGGTGTGCACGGGGTGCAGGCGGAAGCTGGCCTGGGTGCCGAGAATCGGCTCGCGGCGGATGCCGGCCTCGGCGGCGAGGCCGGCGAGGGTGCCGTCGGGACAGGCCAGCAGCGGCTCGACCTCCCCCTCGAGGCCGGCGATCAGGGCCAGCAGCGAGCGCTCGGCGCCGCTGACGTCCCCGGTCTGGTTGACGTAGAGGACCCGCATCCCCCCGGGGGTGGTTGAGCTTTGTGCCGCTATGCGATTCAAAGCTCAACCACCCTCAGCGCGCGGCCGCGGTCTCGCGCAGCAGCGCTTCGACCCGGGCCGCGATCAGCGGGTAGGCGTGGCGCTCGGCGTGCTCGCGGCCGGCCGCGCCCATCGCCCGGGCGCGCTCGGGGTTCGCCAGCAGCTCGGTTGCGGCGCCGGCCAGGGCGAGGTGGTCGGCGGGGTCGATCAGCAGCCCGGTCTCGCCGTTGACGACGGCGTCGCGGGCGCCGGCGACGTCGCCGCCGATCGTCGGGATCCCGTGCGCGGCGGCCTCCATGTAGACGATCCCGAAGCCCTCGCCGCCGAGCCCGGCGGCCGGCACCCGGCTCGACATGCAGAAGGCGCTGGCGCGATCCAGCCACCGGTCGCGCTCCTCGTCGCTGACCCGCCCCCGCAGCTCGACCGCGTCCTCGACCCCGTAGGCGCGGATGGCGTTCTCCAGCGCCGGGCGGAACGGACCGTCGCCGACCACGACCCAGCGCACGTCCGGCACCTTGGCGCGGATCAGCGGCAGCGCCCGCACGGTCACGTCGTGGCCCTTGTAGCGGAAGAGCAGGGTGGCGACGGTCAGCAGCGTCGGCTGCTCGTCGCGCGCGATCGTCGGCGCCGGCGGCAGGTCGATGCCGGGCGGGATCACGTGGACGCGGGCCGGGTCGGCGCCGGCGTCGAGGCACATCTGGCGGGTGTAGCGGCTGACCGCGATCGTCGCCTCGGCCTGGCGCACGGCGGTCGCGGTGAGGCGGTTGCGGACGCGGAACTCGTCGGCGTGGACGTACTGGACCAGCGGCACCCGCAGCAGCCGCCGCAGGGCCAGGGCGCCGAGGCTGGCGACGACGTGGCCGCTGAGGATCAGGTCGGGGCGGAAGGAGCGCGCCTCGCCCAGCGAGCGGGCGTTCAGGGTCAGCGCCGCGAGGCGGCGGTCGCCGCTGCTGCTGCCGACCCGGTGCACGGTGGCCGCGAACTCGCGGTCGTAGTCCTCCGCCCCGGCCTGGCCGAGGGTGAGGACCCGGTACTCGATCTCCGGCGTCGATTCGACGATCCGGCTCAGCAGCAGCTGGATCCCCCCCTCCGAGGGCGGGAAGTCCGGGGTGACGAGGAGGACCCGCAGCTTAGGCGCCGGCATCGCGCCCCCGCAGGCGGTCGAGCCAGAGCCCGAAGGCGAGCAGCGGCCAGAGCTCGGCGCTGTGGTCGGCCTCGCCGCGGACGTGGAGGTCGAGCAGCCTCGAGGCGGCGGCGCGGTCGATCCAGCCCTCCTCGCAGGCGTGGCCGGTCCGGACCTGGTCGTCGAGGACCGGTGCCAGCGGCCCCCGCAGCCAGTCGCCGGCGGGGACGCGGAAGGCGGTCTTCGGCCGCTTCATCGCGGTCTCGGGCAGCAGCTCGGCGAGCAGCGCCCGCAGCAGCAGCTTGCCGCGGCCGCCGGTCTGCAGCTCGGGCGGCACCGTCGCCGCGAACTCGGCCAGCTCGTGGTTGAGGTAGGGCGTGCGGACCTCGAGCGAGACCTGCATGCTGGCGCGGTCGGCCTTGGCGAGGACGTCGCCCGGCAGCCAGTGCAGCTGGTCGAGCAGCATGAACCTGCCGGCGACCGAGAGGCCGTCGCCGGGGACGAGGGCGTCGAGGCCGGCGGCGAGACCGGCCAGCGAGGCGACCTGCTCGCGCAGGCGCGGCCCGTAGAGCGAGGCGCGCATCGCCAGCCGCTGCTCGGCGATCCACTCGACGTGGCGCTCGGTGGCGGGGCGCGGCTTGACGACGTCGGCGAGGCGGCCGACGCGGCCGGCGGGCAGGCCGGCCGCGAGCAGGCGCGCGGCGGGTGCGGCCAGAGGCGCCGGCAGGCGGCCGTGCAGGGCCTCGGCCCGGGCCAGCCAGCGGTAGCGCGGGTAGCCGCCGAAGAGCTCGTCCGCCCCCTCGCCGCCGACGGCGACGGTGACCGACTCGCGGGCGAAGCCGGCGATCGCCTGGAAGGCGGGCAGCGACTGGTCGGCCTGGGGCTGGTCGAGGCCGCGCAGGACCGAGGGCACGCGGGCGGCGATCTCGTCGACGGCGAGGACCAGCTCGTGGTGCTCGGAGCCGATCTCGCGCGCGGTCGCGCGCGCCGCCTCGCTCTCGTCGACGTCGCCGACGTCGTAGCCGACGGTGAAGGTCTTGACCGGGGCGCTGGACTCGCGGGCGGCGATCGCCGCGATCAGGGTCGAGTCGACGCCGCCGCTGAGGAAGACGCCGAGCGGCACGTCGGCGATCAGCCGCGAGCGGACCGAGGCCGAGAGCAGCCGGTTGAGCTCGCCGACCAGGTCGGCGGTCGACTCGCCGGCCTCGCTGACGGCGGCCGCCGGCGGGCTCCAGTAGCGGCGCTCGGCGAGGGCGCCGCCGGGCTGCCAGGTCAGCAGGTGTCCGGGCGGCAGCTGGCGGGCGCCGGCGAGGATCGAGCGCTCGCCGGGGACGTAGCCGAAGACGAAGTATTCGTCGACCGCGACCGGGTCGAGCTCGGCGCCGACCGCGGCCCCGGCGGCGAGCGCGGTCAGCTCCGAGGCGAAGTCGAGCCCGTCGCCCGCGTCCGCGTAGAAGAGCGGCTTCTCGCCGAAGCGGTCGCGGGCGACCAGCAGCGTCCGCGTCCGCGTGTCCCAGATCGCGAAGGCGAACATCCCCTCGAGCGCGTGCACGAGGTCGGCCCCGTACTCCTCGTAGAGGTGGACCAGGACCTCGGTGTCGGTCCCGGTCGCCAGGGTGTGGCCGCGCTCGCGCAGCAGCTGCTGCAGGCGCGGGTGGTTGTAGATCTCGCCGTTCAGCGCCGCCCAGATCGTCCCGTCCTCGTTCGAGAGCGGCTGGTGCCCGTGCTCGACGTCGATCACGCTGAGGCGGCGGGCGCCGAGGCTGACGCCGGCGGCGGCGTCGCTGTAGACGCCTTCGTCGTCGGGCCCGCGGTGGACCATCGCCGCGTTCATCGCCCGCGCCGCGGCCCCCTCGGGGTCGCGGGTGCTGCCGCATATCCCGCACATCAGGCGGCCCCGGCGGCGGCGTCTACGTGCTCGACCAGGCGCTCGCGGAAGCGGACGCTGTCCCACTGCAGGGCGTGCTCGCGGATCTTCGCCGGCTCGTAGGAGCCGGGGTCGAAGGCCCGCACCGCGGCCTCGACCGAGTCCGCGGTCTGCTCCGGGAAGAGCTCGCCGGTGGTGCCGGGAAGCGAGGTGTAGAGGGAGCCGCCGCCGGCGTAGGCGAGCACCGGCCGGCCGCAGGCCATGACCTCGACCGGGATCAGGCCGAAGTCGTCGCGGCTGGGGAAGACGAGGGCTTGGCAGCGTTGCATCAGCGGCACCAGCTGGTCATCGGCAACGTGGCCGAGAAACTCGACATTCGGAGGCGCGTTTGCGGAGAGGCGCTCGAAGTCCGGGCCGCCGCCGGCGACGACCAGGCGCTGGCCGGTCCGGCGGAAGGCCTCGATCGCGATCCCGACCTGCTTGTAGGGCTCGATCAGGCGGCCGCAGAAGAGGTAGTAGTCGTCGGGCGGCTCGCTCGCGGGATGGAAGAGGTCGCAGTCGATCGGCGCCCCGATCACCGCCGCCCGCAGGCCGTAGAACTCCTCGATCTGGTCGGCCGTGAACGGCGACTGGGTCAGGTACTCGTGGATTTCCTGGGCGCTGGCGCGGTCCGAGCGACGCATCATCGCCGCCAGCGCCTCGAAGGCGCGCCCGGCGACCGCGTTGCCGGCCCGTTCCTCCTTGTAGCTCTCGGTCATCGACCAGGCGAAGCGCAGGGCGCTGTGGCAGTAGCAGACCCGCGGCGCGTCGTTGCGCGAGCGCAGGCGGTGGGCGGAGGCGTAGCTGGAGCTGAGCACGACGTCGGCCTCCTCGAGGCGGACGCGGTCGGCGTAGGCGCCCAGGACCGGGGTCAGGTAGCGGTAGTGCTTCAGCAGCGCCGGCCGCGCCGGCATCAGGCTGCGGAAGCGGTCCCCCACCCCCATCCGCGCCGCCACGTCCTCGCGGCCGAGGATCGCCACCACCGGGGCCTGCGGAAAGGCGATCGCCATCTCCGCCGTGACCCGCTCGGCGCCGCCGTAGGTCTCCATGAAATCGTGCGTGATGATCACCCTCGGGCGGCTGTCGGACATGGTGACTAACCTACGCGGCTCGCTTCCCGATCCCTGCCGTGGAGCCGCTCCGCGCGCCCCCTCCCGGCGTCCGCCCCCGTCCTCGGAACGCCAAAATGCCCCCCTCGGAAACGCCGCTCCTGATCGTCAACGCCGACGACTTCGGCTGGAACCCGGACGCCACCGACCGCACCGTCGAGTGCTTCGCCGCCGGCCAGATCACCAGCACCACCGCCCTGATGCACATGGAGGACAGCGAGCGCGCTGCCGCGCTCGGCCGCGAGGGCGGCTTCCCGATCGGCCTTCACCTCAACCTGACCGACCCCTTCACCGGCCCGGCGGTCCCCGCCCCCGTCCGCGAGCGCCAGGCGGCCGCCTGCCGGATCTTCGGCGACGGCGGCCTGCGGCTGCGCTCCTGGACCTACGACCCGCGGATCGCGACCCTGGTCGACGACGCAATCCGCGATCAGCTGGAGCGCTTCCATGCACTGTTTGAGCGCGAGCCCACGCATGCCGATGGGCATAACCATGTACAGGTCTGCCCCAACGTCGTGCGCGCGCCGGCGCTCACCGGCCTCAAGCTGCGCAACGCGCTCTGGTCCTGGCCCAGCACCCGCACGGCGATGGGCCTCGCCCGCGGCGCCCGCCGCGAGCTCACCGCCCGCCGCTTCCTCACCAGCCGCTACTTCCTCGACATCGCCGAGCTGCACCGGCTCGGCCCGGAGACGATGGAGGAGCGCGTGAGCCTGGCCCGCGGCGCCTCGGTCGAGGTGATGGCCCACCCGGGCTTCGGACACGAGCTCGAGGCCCTGCGCTCACCGGCCTGGGCCGAGTCGATCGCCTCGGTGCCGCGCGGCTCCTACCGGGACCTCGGCTAGCGCCGATGCGCGTCCTCTTCTCGATCCACCACGAGCTCGACCCCGACACGGGCGCCCCGGGGGCGACGCTGGCGCTGGGCGAAAGCCTGGCCGGGCGCGGGCACGCGGTCGAGTACCTCTCGTTCGACGACATGCCCGGGCGGCTGCCCTTCATGGCGGCCACCGTCGCCTACCCCTTCTACGCGGCGGCGGCGCTGCCGCGGCGGACGCGCGGCGGCGTCGACGTGATCGACGCCTCGACCGGCGACGCCTGGGTCTGGGCGCGCCTGCACCGCGGCGAGCGGCGGCCGCTGCTGGTCACCCGCTCGCACGGGCTCGAGCACCTCTTCCAGGCGCGCGAGGTCGAGCGGGCCGAGCGCGAAGGCCGCAAGCTGAGCTGGCGCTACCCGCTCTACTGGGGCGGCTGGCGGCTGCGGGAGGTGGCGCTCTCCCTGCGCGCCTCCGACCTCGTCTTCGTCCTCAGCGAGGAAGAGCGCGCCTACCTGGTCGAGCGCCTCGGGGTCGAGCCCGAGCGCATCCGCCTCACCGCCAACGGCGTCCCCGACTCCTTCCTCGCCAAGGTGCGCGAGGCCGGCGTCAACGACGGCGGCCCGGCGGTCGCGATGATCGGCGCCCACCGCCCGATCAAGGGGATCGAGCACGGCTCCGCGGCGCTGGCGGCGGCACTGGAGGCCGACCCCGCGCTGCGGGTCTCCTTCCTCGGCGGCGGCGTCCCGGCGGCGGCGACGCTGGCCCGCTTCCCCAGCCACCTGCACGACCGCATCGCGGTCACAGAGAGCTACCACCGCGACGAGCTGCCGGGCCTGCTCAGGGGCCACTCGATCGCCCTCTTCCCCTCCTTCTCCGAGGGCTTCTCGCTGGCCCTGATCGAGACCATGGCCTGCGGCGTCGCCCCCGTCGCCTCCGACATCCCCGGCAACCGCGAGACGATCGACGACGGCGACGACGGGCTGCTGGTGCCCCCCGGCGACGCCGAGGCGGCGACCGCGGCGATCCTGCGCCTGCGCCGCGACCAGGAGCTGCTCGCGCGCCTGCGCTGCGCCTGCGTCGAGGCCGGCGCCCAGCACTCCTGGCCGCGGATCGCGGCCGACACCGAGGCCGCCTATGAGGAGGCGATCGCGCGCCGCGCGAGCGCCGGCGGAGCCCGATGAGCACCGAGCCCGAGAACGTGGGCGCCGAGCCCGAGAGCGATGCCGGCCGCGAGGAGGAGGTGGCGCCCCAGTTCGAGGGCGGCGCCGAAGGCCTCGGCGAAGCGCGGGTGACCGAACGCCTAGTCGGGCTCTTCCGCAACCCGAAGGTGCGCCAGCGGGTGCTGGCGCCGATGAGCTTCGACGCGGCGATCCTCGCCACCAACCTCGCGACCGGGATCATCGTCGCCCGCGCCCTCGGCCCGACCGGCCGCGGCGAGCTGGCGGCGACGCTGCTGGTCGCCCAGATCGCCGCCTGGCTGTTCTCGATGGGCAGCTCCGAGGCGATCTCCTACTTCCAGGCGCGGCGGCCGGAGGACGGACCGCGGCTGCTCTCCAGCTGGCTGCTGGTGACGCTGCCGCTCTCGATCGTCGGCATCGCCCTGACCGAGCTGCTGCTGCCGGTCGTCTTCGCCGCCCAGACGGACTCGGCGATCGACCTCGCCCGCATCTACCTGGCGGTGATCCCGATCATCGCCTACCAGCAGATCTTCAGCGGCATGCTGCTCGGCGACCACGACTTCTTCTATTACAACGTCACCCGCTTCCTCTACCCGGCGCTGGCCGCGGTCATCTACGCCGCCTGCCTCTTCTTCGACGCCTTCAGCGTCGAGTGGGCGCTGATCGCCAACGGGGCGGCGATGGCGGTGGCGCTGGCGATCAGCGTCTACCGCAGCCTCCGCCATCACGGCCTCGCCCGGCCCGACAAGGCCCTGCTGCGCCACACCTTCAAGTACGGGGTCAAGGCCCACGCCGGCTCGACTGCCGGCCTCGTCAACGCCCGCCTCGACCTGATCGTGATCCCCGCCTTCCTCACCGCCGCCAGCGTCGGCCTCTACTCGATCGCCACCAACGTCACCTCGATCATCACCACCCTGACCGGCACCGTCGCCCTGATGGCGCTGCCGATCGCCGCCCGTGAGCAGGGGGCGCCGCGGCCGATCCTGATCACCCTGCAGACGGCGATGGGGATCTCGCTGGCGCTGGCGGTGCCGCTTGCCGTGCTGGCGCCGTTCCTGCTCGGGCTGGTCTACGGCTCGGACTTCGAAAGCGCCGCCACGGCGCTACGCCTGCTGCTCCCCGGCGCCGTCCTGGGAGCCGGGGTCAACGTCCTCGCCGCCGGTCTGCTGGCCGCCAACCGGCCGCTCACGGTCAGCGTCGCCGCCGGCCTCGCCGCGGTGCTGACGATCGTCGGCCTGATCGTCTTCCTCCCGATCGGCGGCATCGTCGCCGCCGCGATCGTCACCAGCGTCGTCTACGTGGTCGAGTTCGTGGTCATGGCCGAGCTCTACCGGCGCTCGGTCGGGATCGGCTGGGTCCACTTCTTCCGGGTGCCGGCCGCATGACCGCGGCCACCGCCGGCGGCGGCGAGCTGCGGGTCGAGCCGCTGCCGGACATCGAGCAGCTGGAGCAGCCCTGGCGGCGGTTGAGCCGGCTCAACTGCAACCCGTTCCTCAGCTGGGAGTGGGCCTCGACCTGGTGGCGCCACTTCGGCCACGACCGCGAGCAGAAGATGCTCGGCTGCTATGACGAGGCCGGCGAGCTGGTCGGGATCGCCCCGCTCTACTTCGACTCGAAGCGGCGCCTGCGGGTGCTGCGCTTCGTCGGCCACTTCCCGGCCGATCAGCTGGAACCGCTCTGCGCCCCGGAGCGGCTGACCGCGGTCCTCGCCGCCGTCCATCGCCAGCTGGCGGGCGAGCGCTGCTGGGACCTGCTGCTGACCGAGCGCATGCCCGGCGAGGCCGAGCTCGGCGCGGCGCTGGGGGTCGAGCCGATCCGCAGCGAGGTGACGCCGGAGCTGGAGCTCGAGACCGCCGACTGGGACGAGTTCCTCGCCTCCTGCAGCTCCAACTTCCG
>Ga0157375_10005838_pt1 | contig 10711 bp, 9 predicted proteins | sample M35metaG_FD_115311 | JGI IMG/M metagenome (GOLD analysis project Ga0157375, IMG submission 115311) | Miscanthus rhizosphere microbial communities from Kellogg Biological Station, Michigan, USA - M3-5 metaG | ecosystem: Host-associated > Plants > Roots > Rhizosphere > Soil | place: USA: Michigan...
GAACATCACCTGCAGCCCGCCCTGGGAGATCTCCGGCTGGTAGGGCGTGTACGGGGTGAGGAACTCCGAGCGCGAGGTGATCGCGTCGACGATCGCCGGCACGTAGTGGTCGTACATCCCCGCGCCGACGAAACAGACCTGCGCCTCGGCGTCGGCGTTGCGCGCCGCCAACCCCGCCAGGCGCTCGAAGACCTCGGCCTCGCTGAGGCCGGCCGGGAGGTCGAGCGGGCGGCCGAGGCGCAGCGGCGCCGGGATCTGCTCGAACAGGTCGGCGGTCGAGTCGACGCCGATCGCGGCCAGCATCTCGGCCCGGTCGTCGGGGGTCGCGGAGGTGTAGCGGGTCACCGGTTGAAGGCTACGGAAGCGTCTGGGCGGGCCGCGCGGCTAACTTTCCAGCAGCTTGCGGTATTCGGCGGCGCCGAGCAGCGTCTCCGCCTCCTCCGGCGAGGAGATCCGGACCTTGACCAGCCAGCCCTCGCCGTAGGGATCCTCGTTGATCTTCTCCGGGGTGTCGCCGAGCGCCTCGTTGACCTCGAGGATCTCCCCCGAGAGCGGCGCGATCACGTCGGAGACCGCCTTGACCGACTCGACCTCGGCGTAGGAGGAGTCTTTCTGGATCGTCTCGCCGACTTCCGGCGGGTCGTAGAAGACGACCTCGCCGAGCGAGTCCTGGGCGTACCAGGTGATGCCGAGGGTGGCCGTGTCGCCCTCGACCCGCGCCCAGTCGTGCTGGTCGTGGTAGCGCAGGTCATCGGGATAGGTCGCTTCGGACAAGGCTCAGCTCGCTTTCTTGTAGAGAGGCTTGGACGCTACCCGGGCGGGGCGATGCTTGCCGCGGACGTCGATCTCCAGCCCCGTGCCGGGCGCGGCCAGGTCGGCGCGGACGTAGGCGAGGCCGGCGCCGACCTCGAGCGAGGGCGAGTAGGTGCCGCTGGTGACCGCGCCCACCGCCTCCCCGCCGGCGAGGACGGGGTTGCCGTCGCGGGGGATCCCGTCGCCCTCGATCAGGAACGGCGCCAGGCGCTCGGCCGTGCCCTCGGCGCGGGCGCGGGCCACCGCCTCGGAGCCGAGGAACCCGGTCGCCTCGGCGCAGCACCAGCCGAGCCCAGCCGCGATCGGGTCGCGCTCGGGGTTGAGCTCGTGCCCGTGCAGCGGGAAGCAGACCTCGAGCCGCAGGGTGTCGCGGGAGCCGAGGCCGCAGGGGACGACGCCGGCGTCGATCAGCTCCGCCCAGATCGGCGCCGCCACCTCCGGGTCGAGCAGCAGCTCGACCCCGTCCTCGCCGGTGTAGCCGGTGCCGCAGACGAGCGCCGGGCGGCGCCCGACGCGGGCGTGGCCGACCCGCATCCGCGGCGCCAGCTCGATCCCGAGGGCGCGCGAGAGGACGGCGCGGGCGTGCGGGCCCTGGACCGCGAGCATCGCGTAGCGGTCGGCGACGTCGCGCACGGAGACGTCGAAGCCGCGGCTCCAGCGGCCGAGCCAGGCGAGGTCGGCTCCGTGGTTGGCCGCGTTGGTGACGATCAGGTAGCGGTCGCCGCCGAGCCGGTAGGCGAAGAGGTCGTCGAGGACGCCGCCGTCCTCGCTGCACAGGCACGAGTACTGGGCGCCGCCGACGTCGAGCCGGGCGACGTCGTTGGAGAGCACCAGCTGCAGGAAGGCGAGCGCGCCGGGGCCCTCGACCTCGACCTCGCCCATGTGGGAGACGTCGAACATCCCGGCGTGGGTCCGCACCGCCGAGTGCTCCTCCCGAATCCCCTCATAGGTCACCGGCATCTCCCAGCCGGCAAACGGGACCACCTTCGCGCCCAGCTCGACGTGCTGGTCGTACAGAGGGGTGCGCCGGAGGTCGCTCACGCCCCCAGGCTATTCACTGCACCGCCCGTGGGGCGCCTCAGTCTTTGAGGAACCCGGGAACGTCGATGTCGTCGTCCGACACGCGCAATTTGCGGATGTCGGTGTCGTCGGCCGCGACCCGCGGCTTCGCCTCGTAGCGGCGCCGCACCCGCTGCGGCGAGCGGGCCAGGAGCTCGAAGCCCTCGAACCCGGTCGCGATCACGGTGACCCGGACCTCGTCTTTCATCGACTGGTCGACGACGGAGCCGAAGATGATGTTGGCGTTGTCGTCGGCCTCGGCCTGGACCAGCTGCGCCGCCTCGTTGACCTCGAACAGGCCGAGGTCCTCGGGGCCGGTGATGTTCAGCAGCATCCCGGTCGCGCCCTTGATCGACTCCTCGATCAGCGGCGAGGTGATCGCCGCCTTGGCGGCGTCGAGGGCGCGGGCCTCGCCGGAGGCGGAGCCGACGCCCATCAGGGCGGAGCCGGCGTCGCGCATGATCGTGCGCACGTCGGCGAAGTCGAGGTTGATCAGGCCGGGGATCGTGATCAGGTCGGTGATGCCCTGGACGCCCTGGCGGAGGATGTCGTCGGCCTGGCGGAACGCCTCCAGCACGCTGGTGCGCCGCTCGACCGCCTGCAGCAGCTTCTCGTTCGGGACGATGATCAGGGTGTCGACGTTGTTGCGCAGCTTCTCGATTCCCTCGAGCGCCTGCTGCATCCGCCGTTTGCCCTCGAACTCGAAGGGCTTGGTCACGGCGCCGACCGTGAGCGCGCCGATCTCTTCCTTGGCGATCTCGGCGATCACCGGGGCCGAGCCGGTGCCGGTGCCGCCACCCTCGCCGGCGGTGACGAAGACCATGTCGGCGCCCTTCAGCGCCTCCTTGATCTCGTCGCGGCTCTCCGCTGCGGCGCCCGCCCCGACCTCGGGATTACCCCCGGCGCCGAGGCCGCGGGTGAGCTCCTGCCCGATCGAGAGCTTGATGTCGGCGTCGCAGGCCTGCAGGGCCTGGGCGTCGGTGTTGACCGCGACGAACTCGACGCCGCGAATGCCGGCGTCGATCATGCGGCTGACCGCGTTGGTGCCGCCGCCGCCTGCTCCGACGACCTTTATGACCGCAAGGTAAGTGGATTCCATCTCCCGATTTCTCCTACGCCGACCGTGAAGGCCTTGGCGAGACAGCTGTTGTTTGAGTTGAGCCCTGGTTCTGTCCGAGCCTTCAGCAACGCTCTAGGGTTCGAGCAGTCGCCTCGGGAGCGGAATTTGCGCTGAACGTAGGGCATTGTGGCGCCTCTGTCAAACGGCCGACAGCCATCGTGCAAGCGCGAACTCTCGATCCTTACTTGAGACTTTGCCCAGTCTAAGGCTTTGGTCGAGGCTTTAAGGAGACGGCGGAAGCGTATGCCCAGAGCCAGCGATCGCGGGGTGACGGGGCGCGTGCAGGTCTACATAATCGAGCGCTTCGACCGCGGGGTCGGCGAGCACGGCCGCCGCCGCCTTCCACTTGCGCGCGGCCTCCGAGGAGTCGCCGAAGCGGAGTTCGATCCCCGCCGTCGTTTCCACGTCCACCCCGCTTTCGCCGTAACGGCTGGAGGCCAGGTAGGGCCGCAGGGCCGCCGGCGCGGCGCCGAGGATGCGCGCCTGTTCGAGCATCGGCCCCCGCAGCCGGTTGCCTTTCGGCGGCGCCGAGAGCGGCAGCTGCGGCAGGGCCGGATCGTCTTCGAGCGGGAACCAGCGGACGACCGCGCCGCTGCCGGTGACCGCGATCGCTTCCGTGCCGCTGCCGATCGTCGCGACCGGCTCCGGCACCCGCACCGCGGGCGCGACGACGGTGTCGCGGACCAGGAAGCACCAGGCCGCCGCGAGGACGGCGACGAGGACGGCGGCGGCCAGCAGCAGGCGCCTCACAGCTCCCAGTCGCCGGGCCAGCGCACCTCGCCCAGCACCTGGACCTCCGGCTCCAGCTCGACGCCGAAGCGCTCGTGGACGCGCCGCCGCCCGATCGCCATCAGCTCCAGCACCTCGGCGCTGGTGGCGTCGCCGCGGTTCTCGACGAAGTTGGCGTGCTTCACGGAGAAGCGGGCGCCCCCGTGCTCGAGGCCGCGACAGCCGGCGGCCTCCAGCAGCTGGCCGGCGGAGCGTCCTTCGGCGCGCGGGTCCTCGGGGTTCTTGAAGGTCGAGCCGAAGGTCTTGATCCCCTTCGGCTGGGCCTCGTGGCGGCGCTCCCGCATCGCCGCCATCGTCGCCCGGATCTCGTCCGGGTCGCCGCGACGCAGGCGGAAGGCCGCCCGCGCCACCACCTCGCCGGAGCCGAGGTTGGAGCTGCGGTAGGCGAAGCCGAGCTGCGCGGGGGCGCGGCGCTCTGCCCCGTCCGCGGTGCAGACCTCGACCCACTCCAGCACCTCGGCCAGCTGACCGCCGTAGGCGTTGGCGTTCATCCGCACCGCCCCGCCGGCGGTGCCGGGGATGTTGACCCCGAACTCGATCCCCGAAAGCCCCCAGGCGGCCGCCCGGGTCGCCGCCGTCGGCAGCCGGGCGCCGCCGCCGCAGAGGACCGCGTCGCCGTCGCGGGCAATCGTCGCGAGATCGCCGTCCAGCTTGATTGCGAGCCCGTGGAATCCATCGTCGGCAACCAGCAGGTTCGATCCGGAGCCGATCGTTCCTACCGCCAGCCCCTCCTCCCCGGCCCAGCGCAAGAGCGCGACCAGAGCCTCGGCGTCGGCCGGCGCCGCGAACCAGTCGGCGGCGCCGCCGGTGCGGACGGTGGTCAGGCGGGCCAGCGGGAAGTCGCGCTCGGTCCCGGGCGGCGGCGCGCTCACGGCGCCTCCCCGACCAGCGCCTCGCCCAGCTTGAAGACGTCGCCGGCGCCGATCGTGACCAGCACCGCGCCCGAGCCGGGATCGCGGTCGAGACGCTCGGCGAGGGCGCGGCGGGCCGCCTGCGCCGTCGGCAGCCACCAGACCGGCTTGCCGCCGATCCGCTCGGCCGCCGCCTCGGCGACGGCGAGGCCGCTGACCCCGGCCAGGGCGCCGACCGGCTCCTCGCGGGCCGGGTAGACGTCGAGCACGAACGCCTCGTCGGCGAGGGCGAGGGCGGCGCCGAACTCGGTCGCGAAGGCCTTGGTGCGCGAGTAGAGGTGCGGCTGGAAGACCGCGATCAGGCGCTCGGGCCGCAGCTCGCGCAGGGCCGAGAGCGCCGCCCTCACCTCGGTCGGGTGGTGCGCGTAGTCGTCGTATACGCGGACGCCGCCGCGGCTGCCCTTGAGCTCCAGTCGCCTGCGCACCCCGGGGAAGTCGGCGAGCGCCGCCGCGGCGGCGCCGGCGTCGAGGCCGGCCAGCTCGATCGCGGCCAGGGCGGCGCGGGCGTTGGCGCGGTTGTGCGCGCCGGGCACGGCGAGGTCGAGGTCGGCCGGGCCCGGCCGCTCGGCGTCGAACCCGAGCCGGCGCCCGGGTCCGGCGAGGTCGTCGAGGCTGCCGTCCGCCGGCAGCACGGCCGCGGCGGCCGGCTCGAGGAACTGCCCGAAGGCGCGGTGCAGCTCGGCCAGCGAGCCCCAGCGGGCGTGGTGGTCCATCTCGACGTTGGTGACGACGGCCACCTGGGGGCGCAGCTCGAGGAAGCTGGCGTCGCTCTCGTCGGCCTCGGCGACCACCCACTCCCCCTCGCCCCAGGCGGCGTTGACGGCGCCCCCGCCCGCGCCCAGGCCGGGGACCTCGCCGCCGACGAAGAAGGCCGGGTCGGCGCCGATCGCCCGCAGCGCCCAGACCGCCATCGCCGTCGTCGTCGTCTTGCCGTGGGTGCCGGCGACGGCAATCAGCCGCTTCTCGGCGCAGAGCTGCGCCAGCAGGGCGCCGCGGTGGACCGGCTCGACGCCGCGCTCGCGGGCCAGCGCCAGCTCCGGGTTGTCGGCGCCGATCGCGGTCGAGACGACGACCTCGGCCCCGGGCGGCAGGTTGGCGGCGTCGTGGCCGACGACGGGGTCGAGGCCGGCCCGGCGCAGGCGCTCCATATAAGAGGAGTCGCTGCGGTCGCTGCCGGTCACGGTCGCGCCGAGGCGGGCGCAGACCAGGGCGAGGCCGCTCATGCCGGCGCCTCCCACCCCGATGAAGTGGAGACGGCGGCCGGCCCAGTCGCGCGACTCAGCCACGGGCGGCCGCCAGGACCTCGTCGGCGATGCGGCGGGCGGCGTCGGGCATGGCGAGGGCGCGGGAGGCCGCGGCCATCGCCGTCAGGCGCGCCCCGTCGCCGAGGATCGCCGTCACCTCGGTCCGCAGCCGCTCCGCCCCGTCCGCGCCGGCCAGGGCCGAGTCCGCCAGCACCGTCGCCGCCCCGGCCCGCTCCATCCAGGCGGCGTTGGCGGTCTGGTGGCCCGCGGTCGCGTAGGGATACGGCACCAGGATCGCCGGGCGCCCGGCCGCGGTGAACTCGAAGATCGAGCCGCCCGAGCGGCCGAGGACCAGGTCGGCGGCGGCGAGGAACTCGGCGAGGCCGGTCGGGTCGTAGTCGACCAGCGTGTAGCCGTCGCGATTGGGCGCGGCCGCCAACCGCCGCTCCAGATCCGCGTGGTCGCGCCGCCCGCACAGGTGGAGGACCTGGAAATCGCGCCCGTCGCGCTCGGCGAAGGCCTCGACGGCGGCGAAGTTGACCGAGCGCGCCCCCTGGCTGCCGCCGACGACGAAGAGGCAGCGGGCCTCCGGCGCGACCCCGAAGCGGCGGCGGGCCGTCTCGCGGTCGGCGCTGAGAACCTCCGCCGGCACCGGGCGGCCGGTGACGAGGTAGCGCCCGCCCTCGCGGCCGGCGATCGGGAAGGCGAGGCAGACGCGGCGGGCGCGGCCGGCGAGCAGGCGGTTGGCGAGTCCGAGGTGGCTGTCGGCCTCGGTCAGGACCAGCGGCGTGCGCCCCAGGGTCGCCGCCAGCCCGGCCGGACCGGCGACGTAGCCGCCGCCGCCCATGACCACGTCGGCCCCGCGCTCGCGCAGCGCCCGCCGGGCGGCGGCGACGGCTCCGAGCGCCTCGACGCCGGCCCGCGCCGCCCGCAACGGGTTCCTGCGGTCGATACCGCGCACCTTGACGAAGTCGATCTCGTAGCCGGCCTCGGGCACCAGCTCGGCCTCGACCCTCTCGCGGGTGCCGAGGAAGGAGACCTCGGCGCCGCTAGCCCGAAGCTCGGCGGCGACCGCCATGGCGGGCACCACGTGACCCGCGGTTCCCCCCGCCGCTACTACGACTCTTGGCTTTGCTGGCACCGCTGGCTCGGCTCCTTCCGCTGGCGGGCGCGCGCCCGCCGTTGACGACGCGCAGTTTGCCAGCGCGGGTGGAGGTCGAGCCCCGCGTCGCCTTGGCGGTGCCGCCGCGGGCGACGTTGAGGATCAGGCCGACGGCGAGCAGGCTCGCCATCAGGCTGCTGTTGCCATAGGAGACGAAGGGCAGCGGCACGCCGGTCAGCGGCGCCAGCCCCATCACCGCGAAGAGGTTGATCGTCGCCTGCACGAGGATCAGCGAGGTCAGCCCGGCGACCAGCAGGCGGCCGTAGTTGTCCTTGGCTTTCTGGGCGACTTTGAGCCCGGCGTAGCCGAACATCGCGAAGAGGCCGACGACGCCGACGATCCCGACCATCCCCAGCTCCTCGCCGATCACCGCCGAGATCATGTCGGTGTGGGCCTCGGGCAGGTAGAAGGCCTTCTGCACGCCGTTGCCGATCCCGACCCCGAAGATACCGCCGGAGCCGAGCGCGATCTTCGCCTGGGCGGCCTGGAAGCCGGCTCCGGAAGCGTCGTCGCCCGGGTTGAGGAAGCCGGTCAGGCGGGCCATCCGGTAGGGCTCGACGATCGTCATCAGCAGCGCCACGGCGCCGATCGCGAGGGCGATCAGGCCGAGGTCGCGGGGGCGGGCGCCGGCGGCGATCAGGGTGGCGCCGACGGAGAAGGCGACGACCATCGTCGTGCCCATGTCCGGCTCCAGCATGATCAGCAGGCAGGAGGCGCCGACGACGACCAGGAACGGCATGAAGCCCTCGATCGAGCGCGCCCGCTTCGGCTTGCGCGCGAGCAGGTCGGCGCCGTAGAGGATCAACGCCACCTTGGCCAGCTCCGAGGGCTGGATCTGCAGGAAGCCGGAGCCGATCCAGCGGCTGGCGCCGTTGACGCTGGTGCCGATCCCGAGCACGGCGACGAGGAGGAAGATCGAGACGCCGAGGATCGCCGGCGTCAGGTTGCGGACCAGGGCCAGCCCGTGGCGGGCGGCGAGGTGCATGATCACCAGGCCGACGGCGCCGAAGAGCAGCGTCCGCTTCAGGTAGAAGGCGCTGTCGGAGAGGCCGCCGTCCTGGAGGATCCGGGTCGTCGAGCTGGCCGAGAAGACCATCACCGCGCCCAGCGCCAGCAGGCAGAGGGTCGCGGTCAGCAGCATGTTGTACTCGGCCGAGACGGCTTTCGCCCGTGAGCGCTTTCTGGTTGTTTTGCGCCCCGCCCCGCCCCGCCCCTTGGCGGGCTTGCCGAAGCGGCCCAGCGCCAGCGGGAAGGCGCTCATCCCAGCTCCTCGACGAGCGCGCGGAAGCGCTCGCCGCGGCGCTCGAAGTTCTCGAAGGCGTCGAAGCTGGCGCAGGCGGGCGAGAGCAGCACGACCTCGCCGGGCGCCGCCGCGGCGGCGGCGCGGCGGACCGCCTCGTCGAGGTCCTCGCAGCGGTGCAGCGCGACCCCGGCCGCCAGCACCGGCGCCAGCTCGGCCGCCATCCGCTCGGCGGTGGCGCCGACCAGGTAGCAGGCGGCGCAGCGCTCGCGGACCGGGTCGAGCAGCGGCGCGAACGCCTCGCCCTTCTCACTGCCGCCGAGGATCGCGTGGACGCCGCCGGCGAAGGCGCGGAGGCCGACCGTGGCCGAGGCGACGTTGGTCGCCTTGGAGTCGTTGACGAAGCGGACGCCGCCGCGCTCGGCGACCAGCTCGAGCCGGTGCGGGACGCCGGCGAAGGAGCGCAGCCCCTCGCGGACCGCCTCGCGGTCGAGGCCCATCGAGAGCGCCGCCGCGGCGGCGGCCATCGCGTTGGCGACGTTGTGCTCGCCGAACAGGCCGAGCTCGTCGACGGCGAGCAGCGGCTCGCCGTCGTAGAAGATCGTGCCCGCGGCCAGCGCCACCTCGCAGTCGGGGGCGGCGCCGGTGCAGAAGGAGATGCGGCGGGCGCAGCCGCCGAGGTCGGTGCCGGCCAGCTCCGGGTCGTCGGCGTTGTAGACGGCGACGTCGTCGTTGCCCTGGTTGGCGAAGATCCGCAGCTTCGCCGCCAGGTACGACTCGAGGTCGCGGTGGCGATCGAGGTGGTCGGGGGTGAGGTTGAGGAAGACGGCGCACTCCGGTGCGAACTCGGTCGTGTCCTCGAGCTGGAAGCTTGAGCACTCGCAGACCACGGTCGCGTCGGGCTCGACCCGGCCGACCAGCTCCGAGAGCGGCGTGCCGACGTTGCCGGCGACCGCGACCGGCGCGGCGGCGGCGCGGTAGAGATGCCCCAGCAGCTCGACCGTGGTCGTCTTGCCGTTGGTCCCGGTGACGGCGAGGAAGCGGTTGGGCAGCGCCCGCCAGGCCAGCTCGAGCTCGCCGACGACGTCGATCCCGCGCTCCAGCGCCGCCGCGATCACCGGCGCCTCCCGCGGTACCCCGGGGCTCTTCACAACCGTCCGCACTCCGTCGAGCAGCGCCAATCCATCTGAATCCAAGAACACTTCGACGCCGGCACCCCGAAGTCCTGCCGCCCCCTCCGGACTGCCGGCATCGACCCCGACCACGTCCTCCCCGCGCGCCGCCAGCAGCGTCGCGGCGGCGACCCCGGAACGGGCCAGCCCGACGATCAGGAACGGCCCCCGCGGCAGCGGCGGCCGGACCTCCTTTGGCGGCGGAAAGCTCATCCCCGAAGCTTCGCGCTCGGGGCGCGGGAACCTGTGCCCAGGCCGAAGTCCCCGGACGGGTCTAGCGGCCGATCGACTGCTGATACAGCGTGAAGCCGATGCCCGAGCAGACGGCGGCGATGATCCAGAAGCGGAGCATGATCTTGGTCTCCGACCAGGCCATCATCTCGAAGTGGTGGTGCAGCGGCGCCATCAGGAAGACGCGGCGGCGGAAGGTCTTGAAGGAGAAGACCTGGATCGCCACCGAGAGCGCCTCGATCACGAAGATGCCGCCGATGATCAGCAGCAGCACCTCGGTCTGGGTCATCACCGCGAGCGCGCCGATCGCGCCGCCCAAGCCGAGCGAGCCGGTGTCTCCCATGAAGATCGAAGCCGGGAAGGCGTTGAACCAGAGAAAGCCGATGCAGGCGCCGACCAGGCAGGCCGAGAGCAGGGCCAGGTCCTGCTGCTCGTTGGCGACGAAGGAGATCGCCGTGTAGGCGAGGAGGACGATCGCGCAGCAGCCGGCAGCGAGGCCGTCGAGGCCGTCGGTGAGGTTGACGCCGTTGGAGAAGCCGGAGAGGACGAGGAAGACGAGGACGAAGTAGAGCACCGGCCCGAGGTCGAGGCTGGCGTCGCCGATGCGGAAGTAGAGGATCGGCTCGAGCCCGACCTTGTGACGCGCGACCCACCAGAGGACCAGCGCCAGCAGCACCTGGAAGACGATCTTCCAGCGCGCCGAGAGACCCAGCGAGCGGCGTTTGACGATCTTGATGAAGTCGTCGGCGAAACCGATCGCGGCGCAGCCGAGGGCGACGCCGAAGACGGTCATGCTCTGCGCGTCGCGTTCGGAGAGGACCAGGTACGGCACGCAGATCGAGGCGAAGACGATCAGCCCCCCCATCGTCGGCGTCCCGGCCTTGGCGTGGTGCTCCTGCGGGCCGTCCTCGCGGATGTGCTGGCCGAACTCGCGCACCCGCAGGTATTCGATGAACTTGGGGCCGAGGAA
>Ga0157375_10005839_pt1 | contig 10711 bp, 6 predicted proteins | sample M35metaG_FD_115311 | JGI IMG/M metagenome (GOLD analysis project Ga0157375, IMG submission 115311) | Miscanthus rhizosphere microbial communities from Kellogg Biological Station, Michigan, USA - M3-5 metaG | ecosystem: Host-associated > Plants > Roots > Rhizosphere > Soil | place: USA: Michigan...
CCAGCTAAAATCTTTTCCTCTTACTGGACGAACCACCAGGTCAATTTCAACACCTGTATTCTGGATACCACCAAAGTTGGTTACCTGTGCTAAGTACCCTGATGTAGGAGGTGTAGTGATAATGGCGATCAGGTTGGTTGATTTTCTGTCGTACCATGTGAAGTCGAGTTCAACTCTTCTTTTTGCAAAGCTTAGTTGAGTTCCTAACTCAAGTTCATTGGTAAACTCTGGTTTAAGATCAGGACTATTTGCAGTTGAAGGAAGAGATGCAGAAGGAATTCCGATGAAGCTTGGATTGATCGTATATACATCATCCAAAGAATAAGGTGTTGCATCGCGACCAACTTTTGCCCAGCCGGCTCTTATTTTTCCATAATCAAGTACATTACTTTTTATCTTCAATGCATCAGTAACGATCAATGAACCAGAAACTGATGGATATAGGTAACTCCTGTTTTCAACCGGTAAGGTCGAAGACCAATCATTACGTAATGTTCCATTTAAGAATGCAAAATTTTTATAGCCAAGTGTTGCATCACCAAATACTCCGATTATTCTTTGTCTTGAATAAATGTCATTAGTAAATTGTTGTTGTGAGGTATTGCTAAGTTTATAAATTCCTTTTGTGATGAACTGGTTACCTGTTTGTGTTGCATCTGTAATGGTCCGCTGATTTACATTATTACCAACTAACACTTTTAAAGAAAGATCTTTGTTTTTTAGCTCAGGAGTTAGTGTAACAAGCAGGTTTGATTCTATCTCAGATTTTCTGTAATTATCTAGCACTAATCTTCCAAGGCCCGATGCTGCTCTTGAGCCTATCTCTGTGATCTCTCTTCTGTCAATACGAGCTACGTTATTACCAATTGTATAGTCAACACGTATCCATTTTTTAATATTAAAATCAAAATGGGCGCCGGCAACCATTCTTTCTTCATCTGTATTGATCGTATTATATTTCGCAGACCAACGTGGATTATCATAACCTGTTACGTTTGGTTGTAAAGGCAAACCGTTTTGATCTTCAAAAGGAAGATTAAGATCCCAGTTGCGGGCAAGGAATAAAGAACGGGCAAAGGAAGATGCGGTACCACTGACCTGGTTCTCACCAAAGAAACCGCCATTCTGCTCAGATCGTGTATAGGCAAAGTTTCCGCTAACGTTAATACCAAGATTTAATTTAGTGGACGCACCGAGGGAAAGATTGGCTCTTTCAAGATCAGAATTAGGGACATATCCTTTATGAAATAAATGAGATGCAGTAACACCTATAGAAGTTTTTTCATCACCACCACTTACATTCAAAGAGTTTTCATAAATAGCTCCTTTTCTAAAAAGATCTTTTACGTTATTTGGATAAGGAACATAGGCAGTCCTGCCTGTTGGAAATAATTCCGGGTAAGCAGCCGCTATTGAAGGCCATGCAGGAATTGAATCCAACGTACCGAATGCAGGCCCCCATGATCCATTTGCATTTGAATATCCTAATTGCGAGCCGGCTCCATATTCGTTTTGATATTCCGGAAGGTTCGCAATTGTTTCGGTGGAAAAGGATGATTTAAAATTAATTTCAGTTCCTTTTGCACGACGGGCACTACCGGATTTTGTTGTAATGACAATTACACCATTTGAAGCCCTTGAACCATATAATGCAGCGGCAGATGATCCTTTTAATACGGTCATAGTTGCAATATCATTGGGGTCAAGGTTTGAAATGCCATTTGAATAGGCGCCGCCGTTGGAAACCTGGCTGGTTGTTGTTACCTGGTCATTACTGTAAGGAATACCATCAACAACAATTAATGGTTCACTGTTTCCAAAAAAAGAGTTGTTACCCCGAATTTGAATTCGTGTAGCAGCACCGGGAGTTCCCTGGGAACTTCGGATATCAACCCCGGCCACTTTTCCCTCCAAACCTTTTAAGATATCTGGTTCTGATTTTTGAAGCAGGTTGTCAGGATTCACTTTTGAAACAGAATAACCAAGCCCGCGGTCGCTTCGCTTGATGCCAAGTGCCGTTACAACAACTTCGGCCAAAACTCCCTGGCCTGAGAGGGTTGAGTTGACAGTTGTTTCATTGCCGATATTCATTTCGCTGGCTTGATAGCCAGAAGAACTGAATACAAGAACAGCATTTGCGGGAGCCTGGATGCTGAAGTTCCCATTTTCATCGGCTGATACAGCTGTGGAAGTTCCCTTGACTGTAACAGTGGCAAATGGTACCGGCTTTCCCTCAGAGTTGGTTACTTTACCCGTAACCGTTCTGCTTTGTCCAAACATTATTAATGCCGACAAAAAAAACAAAGCAGTAAATAAGATTTTTTTCATGTAAACATATTTTTTATTAAACACTATTGACGTAGGCATCAATTTGCGTGATTTTGCTTCAATATGTCTATGTTCAATTACTGAAGCATGAATGTTCGTTATTAAAACCCCATTTTGAGGTACTGAATTTTTCAGCAGTTTGTAATTTTTGATAAATGATGCAGCGATAGTATGATCATTAAAGTCAGCATTAATAGCGTTTACCTCCACATGACTATCAGTTGATTTTCGTTTGCCTTTCGTAATGATATTTGTCCTTAAGACATTATTTAGTATTAGTTAACATTGAGGACATATAAATTGAGTGAAAGTATCGTTTGATAATTTTCATGCCTACACATTACGAAGCCGTTTTATTTATTATTGACCACAACCTTTGCTGCTATGGTAAGAGATGTTCAATTAAGGCTTCTGTTTATTCCCCTGCTTGGGTTGTTGATTCCCGCGGTATCGGGAATAATTACCTATGAGAAATATTCTGCGGCGCAGTTAATTTTTTCCAATTGCTATTTTATACTAACGTCATTTATAATATGGGGTGGTTGTAATTGGATACACATGCGATTGAGGCCGATATTTCGTAAAGCACAGAGCCCGTTTTTTAAGATACTGTCCATATCTATTGTATCAGCGTTATATGGTGCTGCATCCGGCGGTGCAATGACGATGATCTGGTTTCGTATCTCGAAAGACAGCTTTACATGGCAAAAGTTTTTTGGATTCATTGCTTTTACCATAATGGCGGTGGTGATCTTTACGCTGATATACGAGATACTTTTTTTAAGTAAGGAAAGAGAGTTGGATACTAAGATCGTTGAAGAATTGGATAGAGAAAGAATGGAAGCAGAACTGGATGTATTAAATAATGAACTTGATCCGCATTTTATTTTTAATGCACTCAATACATTAAATCATCTTATCATCACAAACCCTGATACGGCCTATGTATTCAATTCACGTCTTGCCCAGGTATATAAATATGTATTGATGAATAAGAATAAAGAGCTTGTTTCTTTATTCAAAGAGCTTGAATTTATCGAAAGCTATTTTTTCCTTTTGCAGATCAGGCATGAAAATAAATTACTGTTTGAATTAGATGCAAAAGAACCAGAGACAAGAAAAATTATGATGCCGCCCTGCGCCTTGCAAACAGTGGTGGAAAATGCGATCAAGCATAATGAGTTCAGTGTGGAAAATCCTTTGATGATAAGATTGTCATTGAATGGGGAATATCTAAAAATAATTAATAATAAGAGACCGAAACCTTATCTCGTTGATTCTACCAGTATCGGGTTGAGGAACCTGAGTTCAAGGTATAAGCTTGTTTGTAACAAAAATATCGTTATTGAGAATGAAGAATCTCATTTCCTGGTGAAACTCCCGTTGATCACTAACCTTTAAATCGTAAGCCATGTTAAACACTATTATTATTGAAGATGAACGACCCTCGAGGGAAAGTCTTTTGCAAACTCTTGGCCGTATTTCTGCAGATGTAAACCTCCTTGCAGCTATTACATCCGTACAGGAAGGTATCAACTACCTGGGGCAGCCTCATAATGCTGATATAATTTTCAGCGATATACAATTGCCGGATGGTTTATCCTTTGAAATTTTCCGGAATTGTGTAGTTGAGGCGCCGGTGATCTTTGTCACTGCCTACGATGAATTTATGATGAATGCTTTTGAGCACAATGGCATTGATTATTTATTAAAACCGGTGGATGAAAAGGATTTAGACAAGTCACTGAGAAAATATAAAATGCTGCAACACCATTTTGCAGGTAAGTTCAATGATATAAGTAAACTGGTAAATCCATTTTTACACCCAAAAAGAACCAGGCTGGTTGTGAAGAAAGGGATCGAAAGCATCTCATTGCCTTATGATGACATCGTTCTGTTTTTTACGGAGAACAAGGTGGTCTATGTAATTGACAAGGCAGGTAAAAAATATTTATGTGATAAAAATCTTTGCGATCTTGAAATGGAATTGGACAAGAACAGGTTTTTCCGGGCAAACAGGCAATACATTGTAAATATAAATTACATCAGGAGTTTTAAACCATTCGAAAAAGTAAAACTGCAGGTAGATCTTGCCACGTCAGATATTAATCATGCGATAATTGTAAGCCAGGAAACGGCCCCAATGTTTCGCAAATGGGTGTATGAAGCCTGATAGGATTTTGCATTTACTTTCACTTAATTTACATTCGTAAGAAAGTAAATGTACAATGATAAGAGTGGCAACCAAAGATGATGCAGCAGGTATGCTGGAGATATATGCTCCTTTTATTCTCAACTCAGGTGTTACGCAGGAAACAGAAATTCCATCAGTTGGAGATTTTCAACAAAGAATTATTTCAAATCTTCAAGAAAGACCCTGGCTTGTTTGTGAAATAAATAATGAGATTGCCGGTTATGCGTATGCGGGAAAACATCGTGACCGCAAAGGATATCAATGGTGCACTGAGCCATCAGTTTATATATCAGAAAAATATTTTGGTTTCGGAATTGCAAATGCACTGTATACTGCAGTGTTCGATATATTAAAGATCCAGGGCTATGTAAATGCGTATGCTGTTATTACAATGCCGAATGAAAGAAGTATTGCATTTCATAAAAAATTTGGATTCGATTATTTAACCACATATAAAAAAATAGGTTATAAACTCGGGCAATGGCATGATGTGGGTTGGATGCAGTATGAAATAACTTCTCATAAAGAAAACCCAGTAGATCCTATAAAGTTTCCCCAAATTGATAAAGCTGTTGTTGACACTATTTTTAAAAAAGCTTCTGCATTATTAAAGAAATAGATAAACCTTCGTTGTGCAGGTTTATCTATTCCGGAGTCTACCATTGGCAGTCTTATATTTTTATATGTATCCGGCAAGATCCCGACTGACTGAACAAATTCGCTTTCATATTTCCGCTTATAGTTTCCTGATCTTTACATTTCGGTAATAAACTTCTGCATATTCTGATTGCATTAATAGTCGCCCACTCTTTACACTCGCTTCTTCACCCACATTGACCACAATACCATTTACGATCTGCACACATTTGCCATTATATGAAATAATTTCTACCGTGTTCCATTCTCCGGTAGGTTTTTCGCCATCAATATACTTTTGCATTCTCGTATGATTGGCGGGTTGGTTCTGCACTCCTTTAACCTTAATAGTGCTGAAACCCAATAACCAGAAATCACCAACATCTCCTTCCTGTATCTGGCATTCGATAGATCGCGGCCAGATAGAATCCGGCTCATTCATAGGAATATTATAACACACACCTGCATCTCTTTTCTCTTTTGTACGGGAGCCCCACCTTCTTTCGCCCCACTTGAAATCAATTTTAAAATGAAAATTACTATACTCTTTTTCGGTCATAGCATATCCTAGATCTTTTCCTACCACATGCAGCGTATTTTCCTGAACAATGAAATTAGTATCCGGGTCTGCATTTTTTCCAATATCTTTTAGAAATGTATGCCACCCTTCTAAATTTTTCCCATTAAATAAAGAAGTGAAAAGATCGGTAGTAACTGGAGTTATATTTTTCAGCACAAAAACATAATCATTAAAATCACCATTCTTTGCTTCTTCATAACAAAGCAGGTAATTATTATTGATCAATTTTCCTGTTGAATCTTTCAAAGGATAAATTCTTGTTGCTCTCACTGCATTGGCAGGATAGAATAACATATTCCACACATCTTCAGAATAAGCAGTATGTGTGGGTCCCGTTGCATAAAAACCAAAAATGTGATTGCCTGGATCAAATGAATTGCCGCCTGATGCAATGGCCGGAAATAGACATTGATGTTCTGGATATTCATTTGTTTTAGCTAAAACACCCACCTGGTGCATTTCAGGTTTTTCAGCCGAATCAATATAATATCCGAAGGGAAGTTCAAAATCGGGAGAATATCTTGCTACCGGGATGATCTCAACTTTTCCTTTTCCGGCTTTATGAAAAAGAGAATAAGGAATTTCATCACCCTGCAATTCCGGAAGAATGTGATTGGCTAATGTTGTCCAGCCGATATTTATTTTATAACCTAACGCATCGGCAACAGTTGCCAATGTTGGTTCATTCTCTCCTTCCAGTCCTTTAGTGCTGAGGCCAATGAGTTTCAATATAGTGTTACCAGAGGAAGTTCTTACCTGCAATTTTGCTTTCGTTATTCCAGTAAAACCAGGTGACGGTGTGAAAACAAGAATAAGTTTGAGTTTTTTGTAAGAGAGAATTTTAAAACTGGATGTATCACCGCTAAAAAACCTGGCTGATATTGTTGCAGGCAGTAGCGTCACAGAATCAGGTTTGCTTACTGTTCCTTTTATGGCGGAGAAAATAAATTGTTTTTTTAATGGCGTTGCATTTTGTGCATTAGTGAAAAATATTCCACTGAGGAAAATGGCTGTGGCAAGTACAATCTTTTTCATGTAGAATGGGGTCAATCGTTTTAAACTTATTATACTGACTTAAACATAACTTATTGTTTTAAGTCCCGTATCCTGATGCGTCCTGCTTTGGTAAAGTAATTACACCATTCTTGGTGTTCAATAATAAAAAAATAGCGTTTTTAAAGTATCTAAACACCAACAACCGATTAATACGCAAACGCATTAATGTTTATATGATATTGTAAAAAAAGCTTCCCTGGCTATTTTGTTTTTGCGAGCAAACGTAATGCAGTAATTGTTGTGATCGTAAGTGTAGTGTAAAAGAATATCCGGATTGCCTGTTTATCACGCATATATATCATAAGCATCGTAGAACATATCATCATCAGTCCTAGTATAAATACAAAAGCAAGACGATTGATGTTCATACGGAATGCTTTGTTAGTAAAACTGTCTTCGCTGAAATTAATTTCATGCCGCATCACCCCGTCTTTCAGTTTCCCAACAACTTCCCTGATATCTTTAGGTAATTTACTTACCAGGTATAAATAATCTTCTGCCGAATCTGTAACTAATTTCACCACTGCATCCCAACTGAATTGCTCTTTTATTTTTTCAGTAGCATAAGGCCGGATCATCCCCGCAATAGAAACATTTGCCTCCAGGTGCTCTGCAAATTTTTGAATAGTGGCCAGCGATTTTATTAATGTAAAAAGATTTGAAGGAACGGCTAATCCATATCGCCCAATAACCTTGAAAGCTTCCGACATGATTGCGGAAATATCCACCTGCTCATAGCTCATGTAACTGTATTTCTTGATTATTTCTCCAAGACGGAATTCAAGATCTTCCATTTCTTTGAAATAAGTTATTTCCGATAAACTCAAAAGTGATTTTGCAATTCTGTGCGGGTCATTTTTTGAAAAGCCAAGCATGAAATTTATCAATGCCTGTATTTGCCTTGGCTTTAAACTCGCCGCCATTCCATGATCTAATAAAACGATCTGGTTATCGCCGCGGATAAAAATATTTCCGGGATGCGGATCTGCATGGAAAAATCCATGACGAAGGATCATCTTTAATATTATATGTGTTCCGTTCACAGCAATTACCTGTGGATCGAAACCGGCTGCTCTTAGTCCATCAATATCATCAGGGCGAAGACCTTCAATATATTCCATTACCAATAGCCGCTGGCGACTGTGTTGTATAAAAACTTTTGGGATATAGCAGCTAGGATCATCTTTGAACATATCCGTAAACCGAAGCATGTTTGATGCTTCATTATTGAAGTCAAGTTCCTTCATCAGGTTCTCACCAAAATCTTCAACAAAACCAATTAAATTAAAACTTGCAAGCCCGGGATAAGTTTTTACAACTTGTTTTGCTAATACTTTCATTAATATAAGATCGATCTCGATCTTGTGTTTGATATTGGGACGTTGAATTTTTATAGCTACTCTTTCACCGGTTTTTAATACACCGGAGTAAACTTGTGCGATCGAGGCAGAGGCGATATGTTTTTTTTCAAGAGTGAGAAAAATTTCCTCAATGGGATGGCCTAATTCCATTTCAATAAGACTGATGGATTCGCCATCATCCATCGGCCTTGCATTTGATTGTAATTTTTTTAACTCTTCACGCAAATGATCAGAGGCAAGATCTGGCCTGTCTGCTACGATCTGTCCAAATTTTACAAATGTGGGACCTAACTCTTCGATCGTTTGGCGAAGTTGTTCGGCCCTTGTAGTTAATCTTTTTCCTTTTGGATCAAAGATGCGGCGCATCCATGTGTTGTACATCCAGTTTTTAACTATATGTTTCAGAATAATGAAAAAAATAGCTATCAGCCTGAAAACATTTCTAAAAAATCTAGCGATCTGGAAGATCCACATGGGGGTATAGTTTATTCTTTAAAGATAAGGGTCTTATCCTTTTAACCAATCTTCCAGAATTTGTTTTTGTAAAGGACTTGGGTTCCCGACCGACGTTATTTTAAAACCCTTTTCCGTCTTTGTACCCAAAATAACTTCTATGTCTTTTGTTTCATTATTTATAAAAAATGAAAATCTTATTTTGTCGCCGGCTCTTGCCGAATTAATTGTTTTATTAAAAAGACTTACAGATGATCTTTCACCATTGATTTTTATTACTTGTTGCCCTCTTCTTATACTGGCATTCCATCCTGGTGATTCATAATCTACATTGGCAATAAACACACTGTCTTCTTTTTCTCTTAAAGTAAAACCCACATAGGCGCCGGGTAAAGCCTGCGTGGTTGTATCAATATTTAAACCTGCATAACTAAAATATGTTGGATAATCAAGTTCTTTAGTTGTAGTAACGTATTCAAATTCCTGGGCAAGCGAACTGCCTGCAACTGTTTCAAAAGCATTTCTTAATTCTTCTTCAGTAAATCCTCTTTTCTTTTTCTGATAATATTCTTTGTAAAGAAAACGCATTACATCATCCAGTGACTTTTGATCTTTGGTGAGCTGACGTATTTTAAAATCAAAAAGCAAACCGACCGCGGGACCTTTATCATAATATGAGATCGTTTTATTTACTTCATCACCTATTCTTCCAAAAGGACCGTCACTCCATGTTTCATAGCTTGCCTGTTCCAATGTTTGATAAAGCCTGCCGGGTTTATTTTCAAAAGCCATCATATTCCCGCGGAAAGCATTGAATAATTCTGCATCAGTAGAAATATCGGCTCTTTTAACGATCATATATTCATAGTAAACAGAAAGTCCTTCCGATACCCAAAGCATTTTTGTTCTGCTGCCTTTATCATAATCAAAAGGGCCAAGTTCAATTGGCCGAATTCGTTTTACGTTATAATGATGAAAATACTCATGAGCTAAAAAATGAAGAGTACGAATATAATTTTCTCTTTTATTGAGATTGGTTCCATTAAAACCAAAAGTTGTATTGTTCAAATGCTCGATACCTCCCTGCCCGGGACCCATTGCAATGAATGTATAGCTTTTGTAAGGAATATTCCCGATAATGTTGACAGCGGCTTCAACAACTTTTTTAAGATCAAGCATAAATTGTTGCCTGTCAAAGTCACCGAGCTTAAAACCAATAAAACGATGAGTTATTCCTCTTACTTTAAAAGGAGTTAATTCTTCAAGATTGCCAACAAGGATCGGGCTATCATATAGAATATCAAAATCAGGGGCGGAGTACGTAAATTTTTTCCCGGGAAGAGGATCTAATCCCGTAGCCACACGGTTCCATTTTTCATCAGGTATTATAGTTACCTGTACAGGCTGGTTGATCATTTTATCAAGGTATAAAAAAACTGCTGCCGGTAATATGTATGCACGGGTTTCATCTATATACGCCGTAGCTACAAATGACCTGGTGGTTTTTATTTCATAAGCAAGATTTACAGTGTTAGAATTTTTACTGGGTACTCTCCATGTATTATCATTTATTTTTTCCCATTTTAATTCCTTACCCGTTTCGTCAGTGGCTTTTAATTGTTCAAGATTTTTTCCATAATCCATTTTTTGATAATAACCCGGAGTCCATGCAGGCATTTTAAAATCAATGAACTCCTTTTTTATTCCCTTACAAGTAAGTTGTACATGAAAGAAATGCCATTCAGGATTATCCATTTTTAGCGTATAGGCAAGTGAAGCCTTTTGAGCAAGAACGGAGATCGAAAAAAAGAAAAGACAAACTAGTAAAACATACGTTTTGTTTGTTTTCATAGAGGCGAAAAACTATTTAAGATATTTTGCATAGAATTCAAGTGTTCGTTGCCAGGCTAATTTAGCTGCTGCTTCATTATATCTTGCAGGAGAAGTATCATTATGAAAAGCATGGTTGGCTCCTTCATACATGTATAATTCGTAAGTGATCTTGTTTGCTTTTAATGCTTCTTCATAAGCCGGGATGCCAGCATTCACACCCTGATCCAGGGAGCCATAATGCAATTGCACCGCAGCTTTTATTTTTGGTAC
>Ga0157375_10005840_pt1 | contig 10711 bp, 11 predicted proteins | sample M35metaG_FD_115311 | JGI IMG/M metagenome (GOLD analysis project Ga0157375, IMG submission 115311) | Miscanthus rhizosphere microbial communities from Kellogg Biological Station, Michigan, USA - M3-5 metaG | ecosystem: Host-associated > Plants > Roots > Rhizosphere > Soil | place: USA: Michigan...
CCGCGTCGCCTGGTCGAGCTGGAACTTCCACCTCAGCGCCGAGCCCGCCCGCGGGACCACCGTCACCTACTGGATGAACAACCTGCAGCGGCTGCGCAGCAAGCGAGAGCTGCTGGTCACGCTCAACCGCGGCGAGGAAATCAACCCGGAGAAGGTGCTGCGCCGCTTTTCCTACGAGCACCCCGTCTACACCGCCGAGGGGGTCGCCGCCCAGGCGCGCCACGGTGAAATCAGCAACTCTGGGCGCAACACCCACTTCTGCGGCGCCTATTGGGGCTGGGGCTTCCACGAGGACGGCGTGCGCAGCGCGATCCGCGCCTGCGAGGGGATCGCCCCGGCCACAGCGCTGGCGGAGGCGCTGGCAGCGTGAGCGCCTCCGCCGTCTACGAGGGCTGGATCCGTCACCGGCGCTTCGAGCCGATCGAGCACTCCTTCCGCTACCGGCTCTTCCTGATGTACCTCGACCTCGACGAGCTGCCCCGCGTGCTCGACCGCTACCCGCTCTGGTCGGCGCGCCGCCCGGCTCCGGCCCGCTTCCGCCGCGCCGACTTCATGGGCGATCCGGAGCGCCCGCTGGCCGAGTGCGCCCGCGACGCGGTCGAGGAGCAGACCGGCGCCCGGCCCGCCGGCCCGGTGCGGATGCTCGCCAACCTGCGCACCCTCGGCCACGTCTTCAACCCGGTCTGCTTCTACTACTGCTTCGACGGCGGCGGCGAGCAGGTCGAGGCGGTGGTCGCGGACGTCAACAACATTCCCTGGGGAGAGCGCCATCCTTATGTCCTGGCGCGCGGCGGGCGCCAGGGAACCGTGCTTGCGCAAGAGCTCGACAAGGCCCTCCACGTCTCGCCCCTGATGGCGATGGACCAGACCTATGCCTTCCGCGCCAGCGAGCCCGGCGCCCGGCTGTCGGTCCAGATCGAATCTCGCCCGGTGCAACGCGTTGCCCCCCTGGTAGGGGAACAAAACGCTTCGCCCGGAGGTGGCGAGGGCAAGGCCTTCGACGCCACCCTCTCGATGCGCCGCCGCGAGCTCAGCGGCCCGCTGCTGACCCGGATGCTGCTGCGCTACCCGGCAATGTCGCTGCAGGTCGTCGCCAAGATCTACGCCCAGACGCTGCGGCTGAAGTTGAAGGGAGCGCCCTACTTCCCCCACCCCGGCGGGAAGCGACCGAGGGGGTTCCTGTCGCCCTAGTCAACCGGCTCGCCCGGACCGCGGTGCAGCAGGCCCTATCGCGCATCCGCAGCGGCCAGATTGACGTGATCGAAGACGGGCGGCGGCGCTCATTCGGCCCCGCCGGTGCCGACCTGCACGCGACCGTGACGATCCGCGATCCCGCCGCCTGGCGCGGCCCGCTGCGCGGCAGCGTCGGCCTCGGCGAGACCTACGTCGAGGGTCTCTGGGAAACCGACGACCTGGTCGCGCTGATCCGCATCGCCGCCCGCGAGCTGCGCCAGCTCGACGGCCTGCGCGGCGCCGTCGCCCGCCAGCGCGGGCTGCTGCACCGGGCGCGCCACCTGGTCCCGGAGAACACGCGGACGCGAGCCAAGCAGCACATCGCCGCCCACTACGACCTTGGCAACGACCTCTTCGCAGCCTTCCTCGACGAGCGGATGGTCTACTCGTGCGCCTACTTCACAGAGCAGAACACGAGCCTCGAGGAGGCACAGCTGGCGAAGCTGGAGCGGATCTGCGACCACCTGCGCCTCGGCCCCGACAACCATCTGCTGGAGATCGGCAGCGGCTGGGGCGGCCTCGCGATCCACGCCGCCCGCGAGCACGAGTGCCGGGTGACGACGACGACGATCTCCGCCGAGCAGCACGAACTGGCGACGGAGCGGGTGCGCGAGGCGGGCCTCGAGGACCGGGTCACCGTGCTGCACCAGGACTACCGCGACCTCGACGGCCGCTTCGACCGCCTCGTCTCGGTCGAGATGATCGAGGCGGTCGGCTGGCAGTACTTCGACACTTTCTTCCACCACTGCAGCGAGCTGCTCAGTCCCGACGGGCTGATGTTGCTGCAGGCGATCACGATCGACGACGACATCTACGAGGTTGAGAAGGGCGCCCGCAGCTTTGCCAACACCTACGTCTTCCCCGGCGGCTGCCTGCCCTCGGAGCGGAAGATCGCCGACTGCCTCGCCCGGGTCACCGACATGCGCCAGGTCTGGCGCGACGACATCACCGCCCACTACCCGCCCACCCTCGCCGCCTGGCGCGAGCGTTTCTCCGCTGCCTGGGAGCGGCTGCGCTCGCGCGGCTACGACGAGCGCTTCCGCCGCCTCTGGGCGTTTTACCTCAGCACCTCCGAGGCGGGCTTCCGCGAGCGTAGGATCGGCGACGTGCAGGCCCTGTTCGCAAAGCCGGAGTGGAAGTGAGGGTGGGCGGCGGCGAGCCGCTGCTGCTGCTCCACGGGCTCGGCGGCTCAACCGCGGTATGGAGCCCGGTGATCGAGCGGCTCGCAGAGGAGCGCGATGTGCTGGCGCTCGACCTGCCGGGATTCGGCGTCGCGCCGTCGCTGCCCGATGGGGTCGAACCGAACGCGATGAACTTCGCGGAGGCGGTCCACCAGGCATGCACCGAGCGCGGCTTCGAGCGACCCCACGTCGCCGGCAACTCGCTCGGGGGTTGGGTCGCGCTGGAAATGGGCCGCGCCGGCTGGGCTGCCTCGGTGACGACGATCTCCCCCGCCGGCCTCTGGCGCAAGCCGCTCGGCGAGCGCCGCGTCAATCCCCGCCTCTGGGCCAAGCGCCTCCGCCCCTTCGTCTCCCTCGCCCTGCGCACCCGGCGCACGCGCGAGTCGATGCTGGCGACCTTTTCGGCGCGGCCGGAGAAGATCCCCGCCAAGGAGGGCCGCGAGCTGGTCCTCGGCTGGATCGACTCGAGTGGCTACGACGGCGCCAACAAGGCGATGCGCACCCACGTCTTCGACCCTGCCGGCTACCCGGACCTGCCGGTCACCCTCGCCTGGGGAGACCGCGACCGGCTGCTGGCGCCGCCGCGGCCCGAGCGCCGACCCGCCGGCTCGCGCTACATCGTCCTGCCCGGCGTCGGCCACACGCCGATGTGGGACGACCCCGAGCTAATTGCCGCAACCCTGCTCGAGGGCAGTTCGGTCCCTGCCGCGGTCTGAGTCACCGCCTCATCGTCGCTCTACGCGGCGATCTCTTCGACGGCCTGCTCGACCACAAAATCGGTCTGCCAAGGCGGAGTCCTCGCTTCTGGAAGAGTTCGGGGACGCGAGCAACCGGAGGGAGACCCGAGTGATCATCGAGAGGACCGAGAATCCGCAGTGGCTGTCGAACGCCTACCTCGTCGCCGATGAGGCGAGTGGCAAGGGGGTGCTGATCGACGGCAACGACGACCTCGGCCCACTGATCGAGCGCGCCGAGCGCGAGGGGATCGAGATCACCCACATCCTGATCACCCACCCGCACGGCGACCACATCGCCGGCCTAGCCGCGGCGCAGCAACAACTCGGCGGTGTGCCGATGGTCGCCCACGCCGAGGCAGCGGCCGAGATCGAGGACGAGATCGCGCAGACGATCGCCGACGGCGAGAAGCTCAGCACCGGCGGTCTCGAGATCGAGGCGATCTACACGCCAGGACATGCCGCCGGCCACGTCGCCTTCCTCGTCAACGGCACGGACGTCTCCACCGCCGACGTCCTCTTCAAGGGCACGGTCGGGGGAACGATGGCGCCGGGTGCCAGCGGCTTCGACGATCTCCAGTCGTCGGTGATGCGATTGCTCGAGCTGCCGCCCGAGACTGCCGTCCACCCCGGCCACCGAGAGCCGACCACGATCGGCGCCGAGTACGACGCCAACCCCTTCGTGCAGATCTGGCGCGGCGAGGAGGAGACCGGCGAGGAGGAGGTCACGGTCTGGGGGCGCCCGGCGACGCTGAAGCTCTGGGCGCCCGACTACGACGGCGGCAACAAGGCCTGGGTCGTCTTCGGCGACGACGGCACCGAGGCGATCGTCGGCGGCTCCCAGGTCGAGCGCACCTGAGCTCGCCGCCGATGGGCCTAAAACGTGTCTATATGTCCCGTTTTAGGCCCATCGGCGGAGGGGACTACTTGATTACCGCTTCCATGAGGAGCCAGCAGCCGTCGGTGTTGCTGGCCGGGGTGAAGTAGCCACCTAGGAAGAGCGGCGGGGTGTAGATCAGGGTGTTGTCGCCGCCTGAAGAGCAGCGGATCATCGAGGTGATGCTGCCGCGCAGGGCCAGCTGCTCGCCCTTCTTGATCTTCATCTCGACGTCGAAGGACTCGACCCTGTAGTCGCCTTCTTCTTCGGCCGATTCGACCTGGCCGCGGTAGCTGATCCGCTGCCCGTAGCGCTTGGCGATCGACTCGGTGCCGTTGACGTGCTTGACCGCCATCAGCCGGAAGCTGCCGGGACCGCCGGCGATCAGCCGGATCTTCTTGATCGTGCCGGTCTTCGGCGCGAGCTCGCCGCCGTCGGGGCGACCGTAGGCTTCGTTGAGGACCATCGTGCAGGGTTCCAGCGGCGTTTCAGGGCCGTTGCAGGCGAGGCCGGGCAGCGAGTTGGAGGGCTGCACCCTTGAGTTGAGCTTGGCGCCGAACTTAACCGGCGCCGAGGCCATGCCGGCGGCCGGGGCGACCATCAGCGCGAGGCTGGCAAGAGCGGCGACGAGACCGGTGCGGCGGGCGATCTTCTTGGCGGTGGCGTTGCGTGTCATCTGAGTCTCCTTTGTGTCGGTGAAGGTGAGTGACTGTCTGTGTCCCAGCTTCGCCCGCACCGACCGCCCCTCCCAGAGCCCCCAGGGGTGGAATCCCTCACCCCCTTCCCCTCGTCCCTCGCCAGATCCCTCCGGTCGACCTGCCTAGATCCTTCGGTGCGCTTTATGCAGCAGGTCCTTCCGGTGGGCTCTATGCACCAGGGGGACACAAAGGCGCACCGGAAGCCGGCCGGGGCTCGTAGGATCAGCCGCGTGAGCGCCGACCCGCCGCAGACCAGCGCCGCTGAGCTCAAGGCTCAGATCGAGGCCGAACGCGGCGGGCGGCCCTTCCTCGTTCTCCGCGATGGTGAGGGCGCGCAGCGGATCGTCATCGTCGAGGAGAGCACGGCCGAGCTCTGGGTCGGACGCGGCGAGGCCGCCGGTCTGCGCATCGAGTGGGATGAGGAGGTCTCCGCCCTGCACGCCCAGATCGAGGTCGTCGGCGACGAGTGCACGCTGCTCGACGACGGCCTCTCCCGCAACGGCTCCTTCGTCGGCGAGGAGCGCGTCCACGGCCGCCGCCGCCTGCGTGACCGCGACACGCTGCGCTTTGGCCGCACCCGGGTGCTCTACCGCCGCCCCGGCGAGTCGGCGCCGGAAGCAACCGTGGTGGCGACCGAGATGCCCGCCGCATCTGCGGTCTCCCCCGGCCAGCGCCGCGTCCTGATCGCCCTCTGCCGTCCCTTCAAGGACGGCTCCGCCTATGCCACGCCGCCCACCAACCAGGCGATCGCCGCGGAGCTCCACCTCAGCGTCGACGCGGTCAAGACCCACATGCGCGCCCTCTTCGAGCGGCTCGGGGTCGAGGACCTGCCGCAGAACCAGAAGCGCGTCGCCCTGGTCGAGCGGGCGCTGCAGAGCGGCATCGTCGCCCCGCGCGACCTCTAGCTCACAACCTTTAGCCCGCCAGGCGTGACTGGACGCATATGCGATTGGAGCGAGGGGGATTTCCCCCCACACTCACTCGTTAGTAGTGATGACGGCCTAACTGCGACGACGGGAAGCCATGCACCTGCCCCTGGCAGTCACGACGACCGACATCCAAGAATTCTTCTTCGACTGGTACCCGGTCTTCGGGGTCTTCTTCATGGCCTGCCTGCTGCTCGTCTTCCTCCGCTTGCTGCGCAGCACGGTCGGCTCGACCAAGCCGGAGACGGTGAAGGCAAGCAAGACCGAGCCGGTGCTCTGGGACGAGGTGCAGGGTGTCGACGCGGCCAAGGACGAGCTGATGGATGTCGCCGAGTGGCTGCGCGACCCGGACCGCTTCGCCGCCCTCGGCGCCCAGCCGCCCCGCGGCGTGCTGCTCTTCGGCCCTCCGGGAACCGGCAAGACGATGCTGGCGCGGGCAGTGGCCGCCCAGGCCGGCGTCGATTTCTTCGCTGCCTCGGGCTCGAGCTTCGTCGAGATGTTTGTCGGGAGGGGTGCCGCCCGGATCAGGCGGCTGTTCAAAGAGGCGCGCAAGTCGGGCCGCGCGGTGATCTTCATCGACGAGCTCGACGCGGTGGGGGGAGCGCGCGGTGGAGGAGGCGGCGACGGCGGCTCCAGCGAGCGCGAGCAAGCGCTCAACCAGCTGCTGGTCGAGTTGGACGGGTTCGAGCGCGATCCCGGCACGGTGATCGTCATCGCCGCCTCCAACCACGTCGACAAGCTCGACCACGCGCTGCTGCGGCCGGGCCGCTTCGACCGCCAGGTGCTGGTCGCGCCGCCGGACCGCAGCGGGCGCGAGGCGATCCTGCGCGCCCACGCCAAGGGCAAGCCGCTCGGCCCCGATCTCGACCTGACCGACGTCGCCCGCAAGACGACCGGGATGACCGGCGCGCAGCTGGCCAACGCGCTCAACGAGGGGGCGATCATCGCCGGCCGCGCCGAGCGCAAGGCAATGGCGCGCGAGGACCTCGACGAGGCGCTGCTGCGCCAGGCGGTCGGCTCCCAGCAGGCCCGCCACCTGAACCAGAAGGAGCGCCGCATCGTCGCCTACCACGAGGCGGGGCACGCGCTCTGCCGGCGCCTGCTCGGCCTCGACCCGCCGGAGATCCTCAGCATCGTTCCGCGCGGTCCGGCGCTCGGCTTCGTCGGCCACTCGCCACAGGAGGACACCTACCTCAAGTCCCGCGACGAACTGCTCGATGAGATCGTCACCCTGCTGGGCGGCCGCGCCGCCGAGGAGGAGGTGCTGGGCAACTCCTACTCGGGAGCGGTCGACGACCTCGCCCGCGTGCGCGCGGTCTGCAACCAGATGGTCGGCGAGTTCGGCATGGGTGTCGCCCTCGACGCCGACGGCGCGCCGCCGATCGCCCTGCCGACCGGCGACTACGCGCTCTCGGACCGGACCCGCCGCGACGTCGATCTGGCCGCGATGAACCTGGCGCGCGAGGCCTACCGCCGCGCCCGCGCCCTGCTCGCGGCCAACCGCGAATGCCTCGACGACCTGGCCGCGAACGCGCTCGAGCGCGAGACGCTGACCCGCGAGGACCTCGACGAGATCTTCGCCGCCCACGAGCTGGAGGAGGGCGTGGGCTCCGGAACGCTGACGGCGGCTGTGCCAGCGCTCTTTCGGGATTCCGCCGAGCCGAGGTAGCATCCGCGGTACCCGTGGCGTACCGCAAGGAAGACCCCAACTACTACTTTCCGCCCGGCCGCTCGGTGGCGCGGAGGGTTCACGGCGAGCGCGCGGTCGGCCTGCTCTACGGCCAGCGGGCGCTGCTGATCGGGGCGCTGGAGCCGCTCACCTACACCGGCACGATGCTGAGCACCGGCTCGGGCAACCGCCCGTTCCAGCGGCTCGCTCGCACCGCCAAGATCCAGGAGACGGTCCTGCTCGGCACTCGGGCGGAAGCCGATAAGGCGCTGGCAGTGGTGCGGCGCCTGCACGAGCGGGTCAACGGCAGCCTCGACGAAGCGGTCGGCGTGCATGCCGCCGGCACTCCCTACTCGGCCTTCGACCCGGAGCTGATGCTGTGGACGCTGGCGGTGATCGCCGACTCCGGCCGGGCGATGTACGAGACGATGGTGCGGCCGCTGAGCGCGGCCGAGCGCGAGGATCTGTGGCAGGACTACGTCCGCTTCGGCGAGCTCTTCGGCCTGCCCAGCGGCGAGGTCCCGGCCAGCTATCGCGAGTTCAGCGCCTGGTGGGAGGAGCGACTCTCCTCACCCGACCTGCAGGCGACCCCACACGGCCTGGCGATGGCGCCGCTGGTTGCCTTCGAGCAGCCCGTGCCGGCGCCGGCGCGGGGTAACCTCGTCGCCCAGAACCACATCATCAAGGGCACCCTGCCACCGCGGGTGCGCGAGATATTCGGCATCCGCTGGAGCCGCGCCCACGAGACCGGCTTCCGCGCGATGACCGCCAGCCACCGCCGCGCCCGTCACCTCTTCCCGCGCAAGGTTCGCCGCGGCCGCAACGACGTCTTCTTCGACGTCGTGATGAAGGGCGAGCGCGAGCGCGGCGGCACGGTAACCCCACAGCTGGGCGCCAGCGCCTGAGCGGTGGCACCCAAGCCGGCCCAACGGGAGCCGGTGCGCTGGTGGTCGATGCGGGCGGCGCAGAACCAAAAGCCGGCCACCTACCGCTGTCCCTTCTGCGGCAAGCACCTGGCCGCGCTGAGCGAGCACGTGCTGATCGCCCCCGAGGGCGATATGAGCCGGCGCCGTCACGCACACACCGCCTGTGTCCTCGGCGAGCGCCAGGCGGGGCGTCTCCCCTCCGAGGAAGAGTGGCGGCGCACCCAACCGCGTCCGCCCTCGCTTTGGAGGCGACTGCGCTCGAAGCTCAGCTAGCTACTTGAGCACTTTGCAGGGCCGGAAGAAGGTTCCGGAGAGGAGCGTCCCGTCCTCGAATCCGAATTTGCCGCGGGCCTGCAGGCGGCCGTTTTCGCAGCGGGCACTGATGTAGCTGTGCTTCTTGCCCTTGTAGGTCCACTGCCGGCCGATTTTGATGAAGCCTGAGACCGGGTGGCCATAGCCGTTGACCAGCTTCGGAATTTTGGCATCGGTGCGGTAGCCGTAGACGCCGTTGTTGATTTCTTCGATCACGACCTGGAAGAGGACCGTGGAGGGCGCCGGGACATCGAGGTGCGCGTGCACCAGGACCGTGGCGAAGCCGTTCTTCCTCGGGCCATTGAAGAGTGTGATCCCGGTGCTGGCGGGGATCGGTTTCTGTTCAGGGAGCGCGACGACCGCCGTGCCAAACCCCTTGCCGACGATCGCGTCCCCGCAGGCGCGGCGCGCGGCCGGCACGTCCGTCGCCACCAGTTTGCCTTTGGTGCAGACCGGCAGGCCGGTCGTGTCGAGCGCGCCGTGGCGGTCGTATTCGAAGGTGATGTCGTTCAGGATCGGGGGAATTTCTCCGGAGATCGTCGAGATTTTCCCGCCACCGTGGATTTCGATCGGAGCGTTGCGAAAGCGCGGCAGCGTTTCGGGGCTGAAGCCACCGTGTCCGATGATCAGCAGGTCACCGGCGCGCAGTTCGACCCGTTCGACCTTGCGAACTGCGCCCGCCGACGCCGCCACGACGAGCAGCCCGAGCAGAACCCCCACAAGGATCTTCTTCCCCTTAGCGAACCTCACACGTACACAATAGCTTCGCGAGGCCCGCCGGGGTTAATGGTTAATTACGCACCTTGCAGGGCCGGAAGAACGTGCCCTGCAGGAAGGTGCCGTCTTTGAAGCTGAATTCGCCGCGGGCCTGCAGGCGGCCGTTTTCGCAGCGGGCGTTGATGTAGCTGTGCTTCTTGCCCTTGTAGGTCCATTTGCGTTCGACCTTGATGTTGCCGGAGATCGGGTGGCCGTAGCCGCCGGCGATCTTCGGGATCTTCGCTTCGGTGCGGTAGCCGTAGACGCCCTTGTGGATTTTTTCGATCACGACCGGGACGATGAAGGTGGTGGCGATCGGGACGGTCGTGTAGGCGTGGGCGAGGATGCTGTCGTCGCCGCGCACCTTGGGGCCGTTGAAGAGGGTGATCGGCGAGGAGATCGGGATCGGTCCCTGTTCGGGGAACTTGACGATCGCGCTGCCGACGCCTGTGCCGACTATCGCCCCGGGGCAGGCGCGGCGCGCCGCCGGCACGGTGGTCGCTTGCAGCTTTCCCGCCGTGCAGGCCGGCAAGCCGGTGGTGTCGACGGAGCCGTGACGATCGAACTCAAAGGTGAGCTTGTCGAGGATCGGCGGCAGTTCGCCGGATACCGTCGAGAGCTTGCCGCCTCCGTAGATCATGATCGGCGCGTTTTTGTGCCGCGGCAGCGTTTCCGGCCGGAAGCCCCCGTGCCCGACGATCAGCAGATCGCCCGCGCGCAGTTCGACGCGGTCGTTGTCGCGCACAGCGCTGGCGGTATCGACCAGCGCCGCCACCCCCAGCGCGAGAACCGACAGTGCCAGGAGTCCCCTCTTGATACGGCTTCCTTTCACTGTCGACCCTCCGAGCTTTCCTACTTACGCACCTGACACGGAAGCAGGAAGTTGGCCTTCAATATCTGGTTCACCTCGGCGGCCGATGCCGGCGCTTCTTCAGGCCCTTCTTTGAAGGTGAATTCTCCGCGAACCTGGAAGTGACCGGTTTCGCAGCGGGCGTTGATGTAGCTGTGCTTCTTGCCCTTGTAGGTCCATTTCTTGCCGACTTTGGCCGAGCCCTCGATCGGGTGGCCGTAGCCGTTGACGATCTTCGGGATTTTCACGACGACGCGGTAGCCGAAGACTCCCTTGTGGATTTTTTCGATCACGATCGGGACGATGAAGGTGGTCGGCCCGGGGTAGTCGATGTGGGCGTGGGCGATGATCGTGTCGTCGGGTCCCTTCTTCGGACCGTTGAAGAGGGTGATCGGCGAGCCGACCTTGATCGGTCCCTGTTCCGGGAACTTGACCACGGCGCTGCCGAAGCCTTCGCCGACGATCGCCTCCTTGCACGCCTTGCGGGCGGTGGCCACATCGGTGGCGATCAGCTTGCCTTTGGTGCAGACGCCGAGGCCGGTCGTGTCA
>Ga0157375_10005842_pt1 | contig 10710 bp, 7 predicted proteins | sample M35metaG_FD_115311 | JGI IMG/M metagenome (GOLD analysis project Ga0157375, IMG submission 115311) | Miscanthus rhizosphere microbial communities from Kellogg Biological Station, Michigan, USA - M3-5 metaG | ecosystem: Host-associated > Plants > Roots > Rhizosphere > Soil | place: USA: Michigan...
ACTCGCGCACTACTACGACGCATTTATCGCACGCGCGTTCGGCCAATACCTGCTGACCAGTGCCATCGTGGCAGTCGCTTCAACCGCCTGTGCGCTTGCTATCGGCACACTCGCCGCTTATGCCCTCGCGCGATTTGAACTTCCCTGGAAGCTCAATCGCCGGCTTTCTTTATGGATCCTCTCAACGCGAATGTTTCCCGCGATCGTTACTGCCGTGCCACTGTTCCTGATGATGCGCGATCTGCGCCTGCTCAACACACGAGCCTCGCTGATCATTGTCTACACCGCCTTCAACCTTCCATTCGTCGTCTGGATGATGCGCGGTTTCTTTGCAGACCTGCCGCGCGATCTCGAGGAAGCCGCGCTCGTCGACGGCGACTCGCGTTTGGGCGCGCTCGTGCGTGTGGTCTTGCCGCTCGTTGCCCCCGGCATGGCGGCGACGGCAGTGTTTTGCTTGATCGTCTCGTGGAATGAGTTTCTCTTTGCCCTGGTACTGACGCAGACGGATGCTGCGATGACCTTGCCCGTCGGAATTGCCGGACGAGTTACGCAGTATGAGATCAAGTGGGGTGTGATGAGCGCTGCGGCGTCCGTAGCAATTGTTCCGATCCTGGTGTTCGCGCTCTCCGTGCAAAAGTATCTCGTGCGCGGTTTATCGATGGGTGCAGTGAAGGGTTAATGGCGATCAAGTTTCAGAATGTGAGTAAGACATTTGGCGGCACGTGCGTCGTCGACGATCTATCACTCGAGATCGAGGATGGCGAGTTCGTCGTGCTGCTTGGCCCATCAGGCTGTGGCAAGACGACTACTTTACGAATGCTGGCGGGGCTGGAAACGGTCACCTCCGGCGATATCTACATCGATGGCGAACGAGTCAACGACCTGCCAACGCAGCACCGCGATCTCGCAATGGTGTTTCAGAGCTATGCCCTGTATCCGCACATGACGATCGCGGAGAATATCGGCTATCCGCTGCGCGTCAGAAAACTGCCAAAAGCCGAGCGCGTCGAACGCGTCAATCGCGTTGCGGCAATGCTGGAGATCGAATCACTGCTCGAGCGTAAACCACGACAGCTATCAGGCGGCGAACGGCAACGAGTGGCGCTCGCGCGTGCGATCGTGCGTGAGCCGCGCGCGTACTTGATGGACGAACCACTTTCCAATCTCGATGCGCGGCTTCGCGTACAGATGCGCGGTGAGCTGAAACGCCTGCAACATCAACTCCGGACGACGACCATCTACGTCACGCACGATCAGGCTGAAGCGATGACGCTCGCTTCCCGCGTCGCCGTGATGAAGAAAGGGCGGCTGCAACAGTTCGACACGCCGATGAATATCTACAACCAGCCGGCTAATCGTTTTGTGGCGGAGTTTGTGGGCAGCCCGAGTATGAACTTTATCGAAGGCGAGGTTCAGGCGGGAATGTTCGTGAGTGACTCGCTGCGCGTTCCTTTGAGCGCGGAACAATTAAGCAAACTGTCGGGGCAGTCGCGTTTGACGATGGGCATCAGGCCGGAACACGTTCAGGTTTTGATTGAGCCGCGTGACAGCGCAATCGCGGCGAGTGTCTACGTGACTGAGTTGATGGGGAATGAGACGTTTGTTGTTCTTTCAGTGGGAGATAACAGGCTAATCGCGCGCGCTCCCGCGGATTTTCGCGCTGAACTGGAGAGTAAAGTATGGTTGCGGCTCGCGACTAACAAGGTAGCTTTCTTTGATTCGAAAACCGGTAAAAGCCTTTGACAGGATTTACAGAATTTACAAGATGTCTATCCTGTAAATTCTGTCAATCCTGTCTAATAATTTTGTCTTGTCAATCCTGTACTCCAATCACCTTCGCCCAGCGCAACCTAAACAATCGGTCCTGTACTCGTTGGTTTATCAGGCGTCTTTTGAACCATGCTTTCCCGATTACATCCGATCCAAAAAATTAGAAATATGGTCGTCCAAAAAAATTTCGCGCACATTGCAATTGAATGTCTAGACATTCTTCCCCAACTCCGCCTTAAGGAGTATTATCTGTCGACAGAGTACACAGGTCTGTTCACCTGAGCACTTCCCCAAGGGCTAACAATGCCGCAGTACGAACCCGAAGCGTGGCGAGACGATTCACCTGACGATATTCGTGTGAGATCGCACCGGTCTGCTGCTGACCCCACCGCCCGCGAGCACACCCGGCTGCTGGATCTGCTGGGCCGCATAAACTACAAGATCCTCAGCGGAAACAGGGTGTATATCGAAGTTGACGGGGTCGTTTATAAGACCCTGTACGGCGGTTACTGGCGCAGTGTGTTTACCGGTATTGAGCACTATTTACTGCGGTGTGAACAGGTCTCTGGTAGTTCCTGGAAGGAAAGCAACACGTCGATCGATTTGCCGATTGCATATTCGAACAAAGGCTGGACGGCGAAGGGACATTCCCTCTCGTTTATCCTCAACCGCGATCTGAAGGAGAACCACGATCCCTTCATCCGAAGATTCCGCCGCTTTCGAAGGTTTATCAACACAACCAATGTGAGCAATCTGGCCTGAGACCGCCATGTCGCCCAGCCAGTTCCACTCAGCCAGCATGTCGCTGACTTCGCGGAAAAGACTATGAAAATTCACCTCTTTACGAAAAAGATCCTCCTGCTTGCGCTCATCGTGAGCGTCGTTTCGACAGGCGCGTGGCCACAAGCCGGCAGATTGATGGCCCAGGCGCCAAGCAAGGCTGCGTCTCTAACGCAGCCAATGCCGGTCGATCCGCAAATCACGATTGGCACGTTCAAAAACGGCCTGCGGTACTACATCCGGGCAAACAAGAAACCGGAAAAACGAGCTGAACTCCGGCTCGTAGTCAAGGCCGGCTCCATCCTTGAAGATGACGACCAGCGCGGCCTCGCCCACCTGGTCGAACACATGGCCTTCAACGGCACGAAGAACTTTCCGAAGCACGCGCTGATCGAGTTCATCGAATCGTTAGGTATGCGTTTCGGCGCGGACCTCAATGCCTACACAAGTTTCGATGAAACGGTCTACATGCTTCAGATCCCGACTGACAAACCCGAGGCGATGGACCGCGCGTTCCAAGTCCTCGAAGATTGGGCACACAACGTTTCATTCGAGCCTGTTGAGATCGAGAAGGAACGTGGCGTCGTCCTGGAAGAATGGCGTTCGGGACGAGGCGCTGGTATGCGTAATGTGGAGAAGATCTTTCCCATGATGTTCAAGGGCTCTCGTTATGCTAACCGGCTTCCAATCGGTACACCGGAGATCATCCAGAATGGCAAGCCGGAACGGCTGAAGCAGTTCTATACGGACTGGTATCGGCCCGACTTGATGGCTGTTGTCGCAGTTGGTGACTTCGACAAGGCTGCCGTTGAGAAACTCGTGACTGCTCATTTCGGTTCGCTGCCGGCCGCCACCAGTCCGCGACCGCGACCGGTCTACGACATACCGGATCGATCGGATACGGGCTACGCAATCACCACCGATAAAGAAACTACGACGACCAGTATCGAAGTGGACACGCTGTTGCCGGCACGCCAGCAAGGCACCATCGGTATTTACCGGCAGGAAATTGTCGACCGTCTCTTTTCCGGGATGCTCAACGCCCGTTTTTCTGAGATTGCGCAGAAGCCCGATGCTCCATTCGTGTTCGGTTTTTCAGGACGCAGCCCTTTCCTCGCGCGGACCAGGGAAGTCGCGAGCCTCAATGCCCTAGTGAAAGAAGGCGGCGTCGAGCGTAGTTTGCGGGCATTACTTGACGAGGCCGAAAGAGTGGCGCGCTTTGGTTTCACAGAGACGGAACTGGCGCGACAAAAAGCGAATACGCTGCGCCGCTACGAGCGCCTTGCGCTGGAAAAGGAAAACACGTTGTCGGCCATGCGGGCAGCCGAATACATTCGTAACTTCCTGGTAAACGAAACTCTTCCGAGTCTCGATGATGAGTACGCATTGCACCAGCGTTTTCTTCCCGAGATCACGCTTGCTGAGATCAATAAGCTCGCGCGTGAGTGGTTTCCGGTTAGCACCAAGAATCGCCTGGTCGTGCTTACCGCTCCGCAGAAAAGCGGCCTCGCCATACCAGATGAGGCAAAGCTTGCGGCAATCATCAACCAGCCGCCTGCGGCGGAACTGAAGGCATATGTAGATAGCGTTGGCTCCGCGGTCCTGCTCGAGTCGCTACCTGCGCCAGGCAAGATTGTCAGCACCAGCACGAACGATAAGGCTGGTCTGACAATCTGGGAACTGGCCAATGGCGTGAAGGTCGTACTCAAACCTACGAACTTTCGCGCAGACGAGATTTTGTTTCGAGCTGCGAGTCCGGGAGGAACATCGCTCGCGAGTGATGCGGATTACATCCCCGCGAGCACCGCAGCGCAAGTAATCGCGGCGGGCGGTGTAGCCAAATTCAGCGCCATCGACCTCGGCAAGATGCTGACTGGAAAAGTAGCGATAGCTAATCCCTATATCGGTGAACTCGAGGAAGGACTAAGGGGAAGCAGCTCTCGTAAAGACCTCGAAACGATGTTCCAACTGATCTATCTGCACTTCACTCAACCACGCGCTGATGCAAATGCCTTTGCCGTGCAGGCGACACAGGCGAGGGCATTCCTGACTAATCGGAGCGCAGTGCCGGAAGTCGCATTCTTTGACACACTCGCGACGGCCATGTACCAGAACCACCCGCGCCGGCGGCCACCCACGGTAGCAACGATTGACGAATGGAATCTCGACAAGTCACTGGCGTTCTACAAAGATCGTTTTGCCGACGCGAGCGATTTCACCTTTTACTTTGTTGGCAGCTTCGACGAAGCCATGATGAAACCGCTTGTCGAGCGTTACCTCGGCGCGCTTCCTTCGCTGCGGCGGAAAGAGACGTGGAGAGACATCGGCGTTAAGAACCCAACGGGAATCATCGAGAAGCGAGTAGAGAAAGGCATCGAGCCGAAGAGCCGCGCAGCGATCGTTTTCAGCGGTCCTTTTGTTTTCGACCAAGCTCATCGAGTGGCCCTCCGCGCGATGTCGGAGATACTGCAAGCACGGTTGCTGGAGGTCATTCGTGAAGAGCTCGGCGGCACTTACAGTATTAATGCCGGTTTTAGTTATCAAAAGTTTCCACAGCCCGATTATTCGATTGCGATCCAGTTCGGATCCTCTCCTGAACGTACAGACGATCTGATTAAACGAGTGTTTGAGGAGATCGAAAAATTCAAGACTGCGGGACCAACCGAGAAACAATTCAATGACGAGAAGGAAGCGCTGATTCGGGAGTTTGAGACCAACAGCAAACAGAATGGCTACCTGCTCAGCCAGATCTCATCCAGGTTCTATTACGGCGAGGATCCGGAGGGAATCTGGATGGCGCCCGAGTTTTACAGAAAACTCGATGCGGCTGCGATTCAGGAAGCGGCGAAGCTGTATCTCAATACTCAGTCGTTCGTGAAAGTGACGCTGTTTCCGGAGAAGAAGTGATTTACGGGATTACTGTATCGAGTGTGGTGAGTAACTCGTCCGCGTCGGTTGCGGAGAATGGCATCGGCGGCCTGATCTTAATGACGTTGTGAAGTGGCCCTTCCGTTCCCATCAGTATTCCGCGCTCGCGCATTTGATTGACAACACCGCCCGCTTCGTGCACGAGCTCGACGCCGAGGAAAAAACCGGAACCGCGGATTTCGCGGATCACTTCGTGACGCAGATGCAATTCGTGTAAGCCATTGAGCAAATGCTCTCCAACGCGAAGAGCGTGCGCCTGGAGTTTCTCTTCCTGAACAACCTCCAGCACCTTTAGCCCTATCGCGCAGGAAACGTTGTTACCGCCAAAGGTGCTGAAGAATTCCATGCCATTATCAAACGAGTCCGCGATTGCGCGGGTTGTAACCACAGCGCCAATCGGGTGGCCGTTGCCGATTGGCTTGCCCAGCACGACGATGTCTGGAACCACGTCGTACTTCTCGAATGCATAAAAGTGAGTGCCGATACGGCCGTAACCGGTTTGTACTTCATCGGCAATGCAAACTCCTCCGGCGGCGCGTACCGCGTCATAGACTCTTGCCAGGTAACCTTCCGGTAGCACGATCTGTCCGGCGACGCTCGGCATCGACTCGGCGATAAAGCCGCACAGTCGTCGTTTGCGACTCAAATCAACAACGTATTGCGCGTCCTCGTCTGATGTGGGAAGTGGTGCTTTGTGTACCCATGACGGCGCGCCTTCGCCGCCTGGTCCATCATGCTTGTAAGGACTGATATCGATCAGCGTTGTCGTGTTCCCGTGATATGCATGATCGAGCACGATCAGGTCGCGTGCTTTGGTATGCGCGCGGGCGAGACGGATCGCAAGCTCGTTTGCCTCGCTGCCGGAGTTGACGAAGTAACAGACGTTGAGCGGGTCAGGCAATGTGGCAGCTAAGGCCTCCGCGTAACGAATAACCAGCTCGCTGAGGTAGCGCGTATTTGTGTTCAGCAACTGCATCTGTTGCTGGCCGGCGGCAACAACCTTCGGATGACAATGCCCAACGTGCGCTACGTTGTTATAAGCATCGAGGTACCGCCGTCCATCGTCGTCATAGAGATACTGCATCTCCCCGCGCACGATATTCAGCGGCTTCTCATACGCGACACTAAGATTCTCTCCGAGCAGTCGCCGTCTCGCTTCTATCAGTGGCTCAATCCGTGTAGTCATCCGTAAAAATCCGTGGCAAGTTTTCTTCTATCGCTTGCTGACTGATCCGCAAGTACTCGTTCTCAGGCTGCTGTCGTTGCTGATATGCCGCAATACAAACACTCATCGCGAGTCTTAGACGCACGAGCGGCCACAAAGCTTCTCTTTCATTATCAAGCAATCCAAACTCACTCGTGTAACCGCCGATAACTTCTCCCACTGCATCTCGCGGATCACTTTTCTCTAACACGACGTATGCTATCGCGATCGCCAGGTCTCCCACAGTGTAGCTGTAAACCATGTCGCCGAAATCGATTAGGCCGGTAACCGTCAAGGTCTCCGGATCGACCAGCACGTTGTAATCGTTCGCATCGCCATGAATCACGCTCCGCCGCAGTTCTGTTTCAGGTTCGAACCGGCATTTGAAAACAAGCTCACGCAGACTCGCGTCACCAATCAAGCTGCCAAACTGGTTTATTATTCGATTGCCATTTTGCAAGTCCCAGTGAAAATCACGATGCACGGCTGGGTGATCGAAGTCTGCCAGTGCACGTGTTAACTGACCCAGCTTGCTGCCGAGATCGCGTAACAAACCGGGCGGGTGCGGCTTGATCTCGGCGAGCGGCACACCCGGAAGATAATTGACGAGCCGCACAAAGCGATCCTCGAAAGTCGCGATCTCCTCACCGGAAGAAGCCGGCACCAGGTGTTGGCAAAACGAGAGACGCGCTGCCAGATGTTTCAGAACGGAGTTTTGTGCTTCGAGAAATGCGCGTGACTCCCGCGGATTGGCGATCTTGAGAACAAACTTTCGCTCCGCGTCGTCAGTTAGGAGAAAATTCTGATCGCGTTCACTCGGCAACTGGTTGGCAGTCGCGCGAATGCCAAAGAGTTTCTCAGCGATTTCCAAAACATGATCCACCGATTACACAGATTACACAGGATCAGTGTAATCTGCGTAATCTGCGGATAGGGAGGCCCACGAATGTTTCTCAAGGCACGCTGATTCAACGACCGTTTTACTACACAACTCTCGGCGCCGATCCTTCGAACGCAGACGTGGTCTACGCCGGCGCCGAAGGCTTCTTCAAATCAACTGACGGCGGCAAGTCGTTTACTCCGTTTCGCACTCCGCACGGCGATAACCACGACATCTGGATCAATCCCAAAGACAGCCAGATCATGATCCAGTCAAACGATGGCGGCGCGAACGTTTCCACCGATGGTGGTCGCACGTGGTCGTCTCAAATGAACCAACCCACCGCCGAGATCTACGGCGTCTGGGTCGATAATCAATTTCCCTACAAGATCTATGGTGCGCAGCAGGACAACACCACCCTCATCATCTCCAGCCAGGCGGAGCCGTTCACCACGACTGATTGGCGCATTGGCCCAGGTTGCGAGACTGGACCAATCATGCCCTATCCACTTAATCCCGACATCGTCTACGGCTCGTGCAAGGGACAGTACGGCGTGATGGACCTCAAGACCGGGCAGGAGAAGAACTACTGGATCGGAGCGCAGTCGTTGTATGGAAATCCCGCGAGCGATCTGATTTACCGCATGCAGCGCGTCTCGCCGATGGCTACGTCGCCGCACGATCCGGATGTTTTGTATTACGGTTCGCAGTACGTGCATCGCACGCGCGATAAGGGAGTGACGTGGGAGAGAATCTCGCCCGACCTGACGGCCCATCCTGACTGTTGCCAGAGCATCAGCGGTGAGCCAATCACGCGCGACATCACGGGCGAAGAGTTTTACAGCACGCTTTATGCGATAACGGAGTCGCCGCTCGAGAAGGGCCTGATCTGGACGGGCGCAAATGACGGACCTTTCTATGTCACGCGCGACAACGGAAAGAAGTGGATGAATGTAACGCCGAAAGATCTGCCGCCCGGCGGGCGCGTGCAATACATCGAAGCGTCGCCGCATCGCAAGGGCTCGGCCTATTTCGCGGTTTATCGCTGGCTACTCGGCGACTATCAGCCGTATATCTACCGGACAAACGATTACGGCGCCACCTGGACCAGGCTGACGAATGGAAAGAATGGCATTCCGGCCGATTGGCCCACGCGCGTGGTGCGCGAGGATCCGGATCGTGAAGGGCTGCTTTATGCCGGCACGGAATTCGGAATGTTTATTTCATTTGATGACGGCGCGCATTGGCAACCGTTTCAGTTGAACTTGCCGAACGTTCCCGTCTCGGACATCAAGGTCCATCACAAAGACCTGATCGTTTCAACGCAAGGACGAGCCATCTGGATTCTCGACAATATCAGTTCGCTTCATCAGCTCTCGTCGCAAATGAAACCTTCGGAGGTGCAGCTATTCAAGCCGCGTGACGGGTATCGCACCAGGGTTGGCCCAACGACTCTGGGACCAGTCGTCGAATACTATCTGCCCTCGCCGGACCCTGTCGTAATCGAAATCCTTGATACGAACGGCCATGTGTTTAATTCATACAGCAGCGAAACACCAGCTCCACGCGCGGGTCGCGGCAATGCTGATCCGGAATCGCAAGCGGATCCAGACGCCGGACCAGCGCGACGTTTTGCGCCGCCGCCGAGAGTCACCAAAGTCGCAGGCATCAATCGGTTCGCCTGGGAGGTTCGTAATCAGGCGGGCGTCACACTTCCACCCGGTCAGTATCAAGTAAGGCTCAAGATTGGCAGCGGTGGTTTCACACAACCGTTGCAGGTTTTGATCGATCCTCGGGTCGCCGCTGATGGCGTGACGGTTGCGGACTTGCAGGAACAATTTGAGCTCAACATGCGCATGCGCGACCTTGTGAGCAACGTCAATCAACTGGTGAGTCGAGTGAGGGATGCTCAGAAAAAATCGCCCAACGATGAACGGGTGAATGCGCTGGCAGCGAAACTGTTGACTGAGCCGGTGCGCTACGGCAAACCCGGACTCCAGGCGCACATCACGTATCTCGCAAGCATGACCGCGAATGTGGACCAGAAGATCGGGCGCGACGCAATCGAGCGTTACGAAGTTTTGAAAAAGCAATTCGACGTTCTGCGCACCGAAGCCGGCCAGGTGCTAGGAACCACGGATGAACGCAGATAAATCCGGATCTTATCGGAGGTACTAGAGCAACTTGCCGAGCGCGTAAGGCAGCATCTTCCGCCACCAGGGCCAGTCGTGGTCCACGTCGTATCCCCACAGGTCGAGCGTATGCGGAATACCTTTGGCGTGGAGAATATCCGATAGTGCGCGGCTGCGTTCCGGCGCCTCGTAGTTTCCCTGCCCTGACATGATGAGGATCGAGTCAGCCTTACGCAGCAATGGCAGATAGTAGTCGTCGTTAAGATTGGAAAGATAATCGACTGGATTGTTGAAGTAGACGTTGTCGTCGTAGTGGCCCTTTAAATAAGAGCGCACGTCGTAACTTCCGCTCATCGCGATCACGCCGCGGAAGAGATCGGGATGTTTAAAGTAAGCATTAACTGAAAGAAATGCTCCGAGGCTCGCGCCTGTCGTCAGCGGTCGATTCTCACCGTCGCCGCAATCCTTTCGAATGAGCGGCAGCACTTCGTCGGTAATGTATCGATCGTAGCGCGTCAGTAACTCGGCTTTGAGCGGCGCCGGCATCTGCTCATTCAAGAGGCTGTAGCGATTGACGCTGTTGATTGAATAGGCGCGAAGTTTTCCCGCTTCGATAAACGATTTGATCGCATCGACGAGGTAGAAGCGTTCATACTCGAGATAGTCGGCGGCTGCGGTCGGAAACATGAGCAGCGGCGGTCCATCATGGCCATAGGCGACGAGGGGCATTTCAGTGTTTAGGTTTGGGCTAAACCAGGCAGTTGTGCGGCGTTCCATGGGCTGGAGATATTGTCTCAGATTGTTTCCGAGCGCAAGTTTGTAGGAGTGTGTGCTCCGCGGTTGACGCTCCCAAACCCATCTGCTATAAAAACGCTCTCGCGCCCTGCATGTAGTTAAGGACTACATGAGGGCGCTTATTCCGCAGTAGCTCAATGGCAGAGCATTCGGCTGTTAACCGAAGGGTTGTAGGTTCGAGTCCTACCTGCGGAGCCAAAGTTTCCTAACAAATCACTCGA
>Ga0157375_10005844_pt1 | contig 10708 bp, 10 predicted proteins | sample M35metaG_FD_115311 | JGI IMG/M metagenome (GOLD analysis project Ga0157375, IMG submission 115311) | Miscanthus rhizosphere microbial communities from Kellogg Biological Station, Michigan, USA - M3-5 metaG | ecosystem: Host-associated > Plants > Roots > Rhizosphere > Soil | place: USA: Michigan...
CGCAAAGAACTGGAGGGTGAACGCCGTCGAGGGCGTGCTGTTCAAGCCGCCCGTCACGGTGGTGCTGGTCGTATCGCGCGTGACTGCACTAATGACCGGGAAGTTCTGCAACATGTTCACGCCGGTGTCGGCATCGCCAAAGTCGTTATGAGTGAGAAAATCGTTGTTCAAATCGATGCCGTAGGTGCGATTGGCAAGATCAGGTTCGAGAGAATGCTGTTGCTCGTAGGCACGGGGATCAGATCCGAGGCCGGAAGGACTTGCACTCCAGTGCCGTTGTAGGCAATGACATTTCCTTCGTCAGGTCCGAGACCGCCGATCTCGTTCGAAGACTGGGCAATCCGCACGCCGATCTGATTGCCAAAGGCAGGGCTGCCATCGGCAAACGGCCCGATCAGGTTGGCCTGAATGACAGCGCCCTTCCCTGCGGAGATGCCGTTGAAGTTTCCCGTAATCACATTCCCAATTACAAAGGCGGAATTGATGACTCCGCTGAAGTTGCCGAAACCCTCCTGCAATCCGCTCGAGTCGGTGCCGATGTAATTGCCAAGGACAGTTACGCTGCTGTCGACGCCGATGTGATTGCCGGAAATGATATTCCGCTTATCCGGAGTGTTTCCGCCAACGACAGCGACTGAGCGCACGCCGCTATTGGTCCCGCGCACTGTCCCGTCAGGGGTGATTCCAATAAAGTTGCCTTCGACGCTCACAGAAACAGGGTCGCCAAAGGAGTCGCCAGACATGATCGCTGAGCCCGACGTTAGCGAAAAGCCAGTCAGCGACAGTCCGCGCACCGTCGAAGTTCCCCGGGGAAAATTCAATCCACACGGGATCGTCGAAGCCGGTCCGCCGCCATCGACCTGGATCAGGATGATGGCATCATCTCCTACGGCTTGAGTGTTCGCCTGTGCGCCGGGTTGCGTATAACCGTCGATCGTCACGTCATCGACGATCACCAAGAGACTGTCGGCCGCGACGTTGATCGTGTGCACGCCCGAGCCGGGGATGTTGAACGCAATCGTATCCGCGCCGGGCAGGTTATTCGCATCCGTGATCGCCTGCGCGAGCGAACCGGATCCGGAAGGGTCGGTGTTGGTCACCGTGAAAACGTCGGCTGACGCATCCGTGGTCAGACACGCCGCCAGACTCACCAAGGAGACGAAACAGCGACGGACGGGACGGCCGGCTAGCTTCATCAGTTGCATCGCGGGTGGAGATTCGCACAGGTCACCCGCGTTTGGACAGACGAAACTGGGCTCAGGGCTTGGCGATCCCGATCACGCCGCACGCAAGTCGGCCGCCGGCGTTGCCGACCGGCTGCGACTTGAGGTCGTCTTCCTTCTCGTGCACGATCACACCGCGGCCGATGATTGATTTCTCTCCGCTCATCGTCATCATCTTGTCGGTCAACTCCAAGTGCGCTTTGCCGGAGCTGTCGGCTTCGAGATTGCCAAGATCGCCTTCGTGCCGCTGCTCGGCGTCGTGCCCGGCATGCGGGCTATTTGTCGGATTGAAATGACCGCCGGCCGCTTTGCCGTCGGGCGACGAGCAATCGCCGAATTCGTGAATGTGGAATCCATGTTTGCCGGGCGTCAGACCAGTCACGTCGGCCACGATCTTCATCGTGTCGCCTTCTTTGGTGAAAGTGACCGTGCCTTCCACATTGTTTCCTTTGGTCGGATGGAGGACACCGATGGCTTTGCTCGGTTCCTGGGCGAAAGCCGAGGTGTTGATAAATGCGAGAGTCCCGGCCGCAATGAGACCGAGTCCAGTTCGGTAAAATGCGTTTTTCTTCCTTCTTGTGCCGGTGACCGACGCGACCGGTGCGAGCAAAGAGATGAAAGCCGCCGCGCCGGAAGCGTGAAGTAGAATAGGATCCGGACCCATCTCCACTGGCCAATTCGGGCACGCTCCTTAGGGCTACGACCAAGGTCCTATGGGCAGCGTCCGTCCGGCGCTCGCAAACTGGCAGAATGAGAACAAGTCTGTTCTGTCGCGTTGTCGCTCTTTTTCCCGCGGTCCTTTTGCTGTTGCTGATGGGTCAGCCTGCGGCGTTTGGTAACGAAGCGGACGAAACGGCGGCCCCTTCGGAAACGGCGGAGGCGCCAAAGATTTCGGGCGACCAATTGGATTCGCTCGTCGCACCGATCGCGCTTTATCCCGATCCGCTTTTGGCGCAGACGCTGGCGGCTTCCACTTATCCAATCGAGGTCATGCAACTTGGGCAGTGGCTGGAAAAGAACAAGGATCTGAAGGACCAGGCGCTGGCCGATGCGGTGGCGAAGCAGCCTTGGGATCCGAGCGTGCAGGCAATGGCGGCCTTCCCCGAGGTGACCCAGCGCATGGTTGGAAATATACAATGGACATCCGACATGGGGAACGCCTTTCTCGCTCAGCAACACGACGTGATGGCCGCCGTCCAGCGCATGCGCGCGAAAGCCGAAAGCAAGGGAGCGTTGAAGACAGGCGAGCAACAGAAAGTGGAAACGAAAACGGTTGGCAGCGAGCAAGTGATCGTCGTGGAACAAGCCGATCCCAGTACGGTTTATGTTCCTTCCTATGACCCAACGGTCGTCTATGGGGAACCCGCGGTCCCGTATCCGACTTATACCTACCCGGGCTACATCGCTGGCAGTGCGCTTGCCTTCGGTGGGGCTATGGCGTTAGGCGCGGCTTGGGGCAATAACTGGGGCTACGGCTGTGGCTGGGACGAGGGCGACATCAACATCAACAACAACAATAACTACGTTAAGAACTACAATAAGCAGAATAACATTAAAGCAGGTCAGACAGGTCAGGCAGGTAAGTGGGGGCATAATCCGCAGCATCGCGGTAACGCTCCCTATGGTGATCGAGGAACCGCGGACAAGTTTGGTGGACGCGCCGCGAGCGGCGCGGGTGGGCCAGGTCGTCCTGGTGGCGCCGGGGGCGCGGGAGGAGCTGGCAAGCCGGGCGGTCCCGGTGGGGTCGGAAAGCCTGGTAGTCCAGGTGGCGCAGGCGGAATTGGAAAGCCCGGCGGTGCAGGCGGAGTTGGTAAACCCGGTGGCGCCGGGGGCGCCGGCAAGGCAGGTGGTGCGGGCGGAGTTGGGAAACCCGGCGGAGCTGGCGGCGCCGGCCCGGCGGCAAAGCCGGCCAATCGTCCAAGTAGTGGTGGCGCGGATCAGATTGGCAATAAGAACATGGGAAACAAGGGTAGCTCTGCGTCGCGCAGTAGCAGCGGTGCCATAAGCGGCGGCAGCGGAAAGCAAGCGAAAGCGAGCAGCAACCGAGGAGGCAAGAGCATGGGTGGCGGCGGGATGAGTGGCGGCGGCGGGCGTAAAGGTGGCGGCGGCGGCGGCAGGCGCTAAGAAGAAAACTGAGGAGAAGCCCAATGAAATCAAAATATTATCTTTCAATCCTGGCGAAGATCTCGCTGGCCGTAGTTGCGGTCACGATCGTCGGCATGTTGCAAGCGGCGCCCGAAGCCAAGGAGAACGCGGCTGCATCACAGCCGACAGGGAAGGAATTCAACACGCCGAAGGCGGCGGCGGATGCTCTGATTGAGGCCGCGGGATCATACGACACCGCAGCGCTAAAGGAGATCCTGGGACCAGGGAGCGACGACATCATCAACTCAGAAGATGCGGTCGCGGATAAGAACCGGGCCATGGCCTTCGTCGCGAAGGCGAAAGAGAAGACCGAGGTCGGGGCTGATCCTAGGAATAAGAACCGCGCCATCCTGACAATTGGAAACGATCAGCTCTCTGTGCCGATTCCAATCGTTAAGACCAAAGGTAAGTGGTCATTCGATACCAAGGTAGGTCGCGAAGAGATCCTCAACCGGCGCATCGGATCGAACGAACTGGATGCGATTGCCGTCTGCCGCGGATACGTGGAAGCGCAGCATGAATACGCGCAGGAAAAGCACGACGATGCGAATGTTAACCAATACGCCCAGCGCATTATCAGCACGCCCGGAAAACACGACGGGCTTGCCTGGCAGAATCCTGACGGAACCTGGGGCGGTCCTGTCGGTGAGGGTATCGCCCGCGCGATCGAACGGGGCTACACCGAAAAGAGCGAGCCATTTCGCGGCTATTATTTTAAGGTGCTAAAAGGGCAAGGCCCATCGGCGCGGATGGGGCAGATGGATTTTGTCGTGGAGGGTGCGATGATCGCCGGCTTCGCCCTCGCGGCTGCGCCGGCGCAATATCGGGTAACTGGAGTGAAGAGCTTCATCGTTGGCCCGGACGGTGTTGTTTACGAGAAGGATCTCGGGCCCGACACGCTCAAGCAATTCCAAGCCATGGATCGGTATGACCCGGATAAGAGCTGGAAAGAGACGGATGATGACTGGGGGGACGAAGGCGAAAGCCCGTAGGGCGGCTAGCTCCGATAGGGGTAATCGCACTTGGGAATGCCGTCCTGGCGGCCGAGGAATGACCTGTTGAAATGAGTTCGAGCGCGGAAGTAAAAGCCGCGGCACCAAAGGGTCTGAAGTAACAAGCCCTGGTGGAAGTTAACGGTGAAGTATTTCCTGCAGGCCGCGGTGCTCCTGTTGATGTTGGCGGTCGGCATCAGCCTGCGTCCGGGACAGATTTGGAACAACTGGCGCCGTCTCACCCCTTCGAAATGGGCGCGCTTGATTGCGGCGACGTTCCTGCTCCCGCCGGCCCTCGCCCTGGCGCTCGGAAATCTATTCGCGCTGGGCGGGCCGGCCACGGCGGGATTGTTCCTGATCGGCACGGTGCCGGGAGCGCCGTTAATGACGCGCGGCGCCGCGCAACGGGGGTTCGATGTGCAGATGGCGGCGAGCTACCAGGTGTGGAGTGGATTACTTACGCCGGTCATCGTCCCATGGCTGGTCGCGAGCGGCGGCTGGCTTTATGGACGCAACATATGGGTGCCGCCGATGAAGTTGCTCGCGGTAATCGCGCAGCAGCAATTCCTGCCGTTGCTCGTGGGGATGGCGTTGATGTGGCTGGCGCCCGCATTCTCCACGCGACTGCAGCGCGGGCTCGTTCCGATCGGTAACTTCATCATTCTCGCGGTGCTGGTGGCCGTGCTCTACAAAATGGGGCCAGCGTTGAAGCAGGTGAATCTGTGGCTGGCGGCGGCGGCGCTGCTTCTCGCGATCGGATGTCTGCTCGGAGCGCGTCTGCTGCTCGGCAAACCTTCCCGCATCATACAAACGTTATCCATCTGCAACGCCAACCGCCACGTTGGTCTCGCGCTCTTGCTTTCCGGGCAGGAAATGCAGGACAACCGGCCGGTGCCAGCGATTGCGGCCTATGCGATCGCAGCCCTCCTCGTGATGGGCGTTTACGCGAAGCTCGCGCCTGCGGGGAAGGACGCGCCGGGGACCTGAGATCGCGGCAGTATCCGGCGGTGCACTATAGGACTAAAGACTTATCGGAAAGGAAGGGACTCGCGTCCTGTCCTCGTGAATCACCGGTGCCACACCTGTTGCCTAACGAATCCAAGGCTGGAAGACAATCCCACTTCGGTTGCGATATCGTCAACCAGATTCGGATGCGTAGAATCCAACGCGCCACCCGGGTGCCAGCCAACCCAATTATTCGAGGGATGATTAGCGCAGATCACTCGGCCCAAGAATGATCCTGGAATCCGGCCCAGTCACCCAATCGTCAGTCGAATCGCCCGACATAATGGGATTTATAACTTGGCGGGCGATAATCCGGCGACAATTGCCCGGCTATGGGACCTTGCCAATCCCATCCGACGCTCGGCCGGCTCGGGAGCTCTTGAAAGAACATCGCTGGCACCTCCTCAGGCAGCCGTGGCCTGGATAAAGATCAAGACGGACCAAACGCTCTGGGACTTTCGACACCGGCCGTGCCAACTACGAGTCTCGTTCGGGTAAGTCGGGACTTCTTAAAAGCACGTCCCTCCTCGGCTCGGCGGTTTCGTTATCGGTAAGGAGAAATAGAATTAAGGTTCCTCAAATTGGAAGAACAAAAGCAGCCTGACAATTTACCACTGCCCTTAGCTAGCGGCATTGAGTCCTCCGTCTCTAACCAGACGAAACCGCTGGCCGCTCCGCGTTCCTCATTTCGATGGCTGCCACATTCAGCCGGCAGCGGTCGCTGATCTTGTGTCTCGTTAGATAGTTACGTTACCCTTCGATCTACGGTCTGATCCCATCGACCGTACGGAGGATTCGGCCGCTAGGAGATCGCGCTGCTGCTCTGGTCGGGCGGTCACGCCCCGATCAATCAAGTCCCAAGATCTTGACCGTGGCCGTCGGTGCCTTGCCGAGGATCTTGTACTGGATCTTCACTGATTTGAGGCGCCCCTTGCGTCCAGGAGCATCCTTCGGAGCGGTCTGTCCACCTGCCTTGACGGTTCCCACGGTGAGTGTGTCGTCGGCGCGGTTGTCCCAGCCAAGGACGACATTTATCATCTGGACGTCAGCGCCCTCGACAGCGAGCCTTACCTGTTTGACGTCTTTCTTCCACCGACCCCCTTCGGTCTTGATCTCCACACTGGGGTCGGTGGAATTGATTATCTGTTCGCCCATTACAAACCACTCGTCACCAGCCCTGGCGGTGGCCACAGGCCCCAGTAGGACGGCGGACGCGGCGGCAACGCAAAACGCTGCCAAATTTTGGATCTTCATATTTCTTTACTCCTTTTTTCCATGATTATGCGTGCCTGCCAGTCGGGACGCTATAGGACCTTGGGCCTACCCTAACGATCGCCTAAAGAGGACCGCGAAGATGATGCTGACCCAGGGTGTATTACGCCTTTCCCGGCGAGTTCATCGGAGAGTGCCCGCTCTGCTGGATAGGCTTGAGATTTGGGACACTCCTGTCACTCATGGCTCTCGTCTCGGCCTCCTCGCACTTATCAAGGATTTGCGTGACGGCGCTACGCATTACACTTTGTGTCTAGGGTGCTGCGACTCATTGCTTTCAATCCTTATCGGAAACGTCGTCATGCGCTTAGTCGACGGTAGGCGCTGGCTCGTCGTCGCCGGTCGCCGGTTTGGCCGCGGACGGCCGCACGCGAGCCCAGTGGTGCTGGATGACGACGACCTGGCTGTAGAGGATCCAGGTCAGTATTAGCGTCGATAGCAGCGCGAGCAGATTGAATACGAACAGTAGCCGCGACTTTCGCTTGTCCAGCCGGACCTGCAACGCCGCGATGTCCGCCTGCACCCCGTGAATGTTGGCCTGCACCTCGCCAAGCCGGGTGTCGATGCGCTGCGTGAGCCCGTTGAGCGTGGCGATGGTCTCAGCGGTAATGTCGCTCTCCTGCGTCACCACCAGTGCCCGCAATGTGCCGCGCAGCTGCGTCGCGTCCGCGGAGAGCCCTTCGAGCCGATCAAAGGTCTCGTCCAGCGCCGCCAGCCGCGGAGCACGGTCGGCCATCATCGGCATCGAGTTCAGCAGGCTCACCGCGTTGGCCACGTTCCCCACAGCATCCCGCACAGGAGCCAGCACCTGCTGCATCTGTGCGATGCGTGGCGCCAAGCTCGTCTCCAAGCGCTCGTTCAGCGCGCTGAGCACGGGCCTGTTGGCCTGCGCCTGTCCGCCGGCGGCGGTGATGGTCTCGGAAGCCTGCCGCACTTCCGTCCGGCTCGTCGCGATGAGGTCGTCCACCCGGCTCACTCCGGCATCGATTACTCCGATGCCGGCCTCGATGAGACCAAACCCCTTCAGCGCGACGTCGGTGGTCTTCCGATCAACGAACCACGCGCCAAAGACGCCGAGCAGGCTCAGGCCGATAAACATCACGGCAAGCGCAATGGCGGCAAAGCGAATTGTGATTGGCATCCTGGGTTCCGATGTTCTTTTCAGGTCAAAGCATGGCTATTACCTAACGAGAGGTGGGCGGGATTACCGCGTCTTTTTTTGCGAGAAAATTCCGCATAATCCACTTGGAGCCGCTGGGAGGGAAGGGAGGAAACCGGTGGCATCGCATCCAATTTATGTGCCGTGGTTTCATCGGGCAATCAGCAAATCGTTGAAGCGTAATGTCCGCCCACTTAGCCGATTTGTCTGGCTCCGCTGCATGACTTTTCGTTTGGTTAAGGCGTTGCCCTTGGTTCATCAATCAACTCGTCATCCTAAGGACACTTGTGAATCTTTCCTCTACCCATTTTGTAAGTTCCATCCTTTACAATCAACCACCAGTCGCCGCCGTTTGGACCACTGAGTTCCCACTGGTAGCTAGCATGCACTCCAGTGCTGCGCTTGGCATGGTGACGCAAGCGCAAGCGTTGTGAACGCCAACAACACGCAAAACAGGACGTGCGCCGGAAGTTTCAATTTGCCTCCGGAGGTATTACACCCGCACGCTGTCGAGCCGGTTTAGTCCCTGTTCGATGGCGCGATGAGGAGTAGCGATAGACTCGCTGGATCCCCCTTTGCGTCAAACTATCGAGTAGTTCCATGAGGCACATCAAGGATTCACCATTTGGCTCGACCCATTCGGGGTGTTGGATTGGGAGGTCGTCGTGAATCTGTTGTCGGAGCTCGCTGTAGGTATGGATTTGGTAAGACAAGGCAATTGGCCTGGTGCAAGATTCAAGTGTGGGGCGGCCCGTCGACCAGCTTTGGCGCAGTGAACGCGGGCCGTGACCAAGTGAGGGTATTCCAAAAAGCGGCACGCACACGCTTGCGGTGTGCACTACGCCGGGCCAACTGGAATACTTTGTAGCGCTGGCGTTGCAGCAACACCGCCAGCAGCCCGCTTTGCGTAAGGGTCTGGGTTGATTTTGTCATGACGTATCTCCGTTTCTAATGGCTTATGTAATCGCCCGGTGGGTGTGTACGCTCTGTTCTGAGCGCTACGAATTTCATAAACCGGTTTTTTTATTTGGGTTGACTGCTCCAAATCCGCGCGGAACGAGGAACCACCTTCACGGGCCGCTTTCAACAGCGGCCTCGCTTCAGGTGACTCGGGGCTCCAGTTGAATCTGGAGATCGCGCAAGCGGTGTCTCAGCGAAGGTTAAGCCTTTCAACCGGTTTTCAAACCCGGCCGAAAGTGCGTTGAGACGTCGGATGACGTAACCGAGGATGATCTTATTACCAGTGCCGACAACCGCAAATAGGACTTTAGTCCAATGCGCGCCGAATCCGCACGTTAGGCGGTGGGGTTTGCGATTTATCCCCTGCCGCAAATATGCAGTTTGACATCTCTCACGGCAAACGACCTATAAAGTGATTAACTTTTATCAGGAGGTTCAGATATGTAACACGCGAACCGCTCGCCGAGGCGAGCGAACCTGACGGCGATCGTACGACCAAGGTCCTAGTCACCGCGCGTGAGAGTCACTCTATGTTGAACTCGGTGGTGTTGCCAACCGCCATTGTCATCACATACCAACAATCAATTAGAAATCTAAAATTATGCGCTTGAGAATACGAACTTTACTTTGTTACACGGCGATCTTTTCCGCTGTCAGCTTTTTCACAATCACGTTTGCCGAGACAGCTCCATTTAACAAGGCTCAGGTGGGCGACCGCATCCGCAAAGTGGAAAACGGCGTGGATGATTTCGAGAAGTATCTGACCAGCCGCGGGGAAAACGCCAAGGATCAGGCCGGATCGGCGAAGAGCAGCGGAGCAGCAAAGCGCGGCCAGGGTGCAAACTCCGCGAACAAAGATGCCCGGAAGGATCAAGCCAAGGATCAAGGCAAGCAAACAAAAGACGACCTTCAGAATGCCATGGACGATCTGAATCGCACGACAAACCGTCTACGGCGCAAGTTCGATGCAACGGCGAATTATCTGGAGACCAAAGTGCAAATGGAGCAGGTCATGGACAGCGCGCGGCGCGTTAATCAAGTGGTGGGGAAGGGCAGTAATGACGGCCAGGCACAACGCCTCTGGACTGCTTTGCGCGCGAGTATCAACGACCTGGCGCGCTGCTACAACCTGACCCCCATGGGCGCATAGGGAACGGCACACGGTGCCGGGTTACGGTTCATTTAGGTATTGTGAGCCATAGTGCGTTTGTTGAAGGGTGGGCATTCGATCCACAATGCCGCGAAGATCGCCGGTAAAGGTGTATCGGCGGTTTGGCGTGTGAAGCTGGCGTTGAAAGCGTAGCGGCACGGCCCTTTACATTCGTAGTAGACTCCACTCGCGCCCGCGCCAGAATCCTGACGTACTCCTCCACGGCTATGTCCCGAAGTGATAGGAAGTGTTGAAGACTATCCTTGCGTTGTCCGTTACGATAGAAAATGTGACGCTCCCGCGGTCACGTGATGACGGTGTTGCCCTCCCAAGCACGATATGAGTTCTGCCGTCTTTGTGCGTGACGGCCTCACCGGTAAAGTTGATTGCTGTTCCCGTCTGGAGTTTCCGAACCGCATCATCGGATGCCGTCAGGAGTAAACTGCCTTTCTCACTCTTAAAAAAATAGGGCCTCACCTTGAGCTGATACTCACCCACATAATTTCCGTCTCGATGTGTAAGCGGACTGACGATCAGGCTAGCTTTCGCCCGCAGGGCAATGGAAGTGGAGCTTGGACCAATAAACAGTTTGCGCGTGCCCGCGTTCGATGTCCCTGCCGTCGAATCAGGCCTCTCAGCGTGAACAACACTTGTGACGCCGAGCATTAGAAAAACGAAAACCGCGCTCGTCAATCTCGCGATCAGGGAGTGCCCGCACATCAGCAACTCGCGTTTCTCGTTTGTGCTTGCGCCGAGGATTTGGTGAGGCACGGCCATTGACTTGGTGCGACTACCGGATTTC